>Ga0070682_100000055_pt1 | contig 112566 bp, 96 predicted proteins | sample KBSC63LmetaG_FD_64668 | JGI IMG/M metagenome (GOLD analysis project Ga0070682, IMG submission 64668) | Corn rhizosphere microbial communities from Kellogg Biological Station, Michigan, USA - KBS C6-3L metaG | ecosystem: Host-associated > Plants > Roots > Rhizosphere | place: USA: Michigan...
CTACAAATGTGAAAATAAATTCAGGTATGCTTTATGAAATTTTAGCAAAACTTCAACGGAAAAGCCAGATTTCACTTCTCAAAAAACACCCTAATGTTTCTTTCAAGGGGATAAAGCTTGGGATCAGTGATCATTTCATTCTGCATGAAAATGTAAAGAAAGTGACCATTGGCAATGGGGTCAGTTTCAGAAATTATGTACATATTCTTGTACAGCAGAATGCCACTTTAGAAATCGGAAACAATTTTTTCATGAATAACTTCTGTTCCATCAACTGTTTGGACAGCATTTCCATAGGTGACAATACATTATTCGGAGAAAATGTAAAACTGTATGATCACAACCATGCATATCAGACCCATCCGGATTTTAAACTGTCTCACGCTGAGTTTACCACAGCTCCCATCAGAATCGGAAGCAATTGCTGGCTCGGAAGTAATGTTACCGTCTTAAAAGGAGTTACTATCGGGGATAACTGTATTATTGGGGCAGGATGTACCATTTACAAAGACGTACCTCCCAATACGACCGTGATCAATCATCAGGAATTAATCTTTAAGGAACATTCATGAAGTTTTCTATTCTTATAGCCCATTATAATAACGCTCATTTTTTCAAAGACTGTTTTGAAAGTATCCTTCAGCAGACCTATACAAACTGGGAAGCGGTTATTCTGGATGATGCCTCCACTGAAAATGAAAAGGCAATGATCCGGGAAATGATTTCAAATGATAAAAGGTTTAAATTTTTTGAAAATGAAAAAAATTCCGGTGTAGGCGTTACAAAAAGTAAACTGATTGAGCTTGCAGAAGGGGAAATCTGTGGATTTTTAGATCCTGATGATGCTATAAACCCAACAGCCATTCAAAAATGTATGGAGATCTTTCAGGCTAAAAAAAATACAGTCCTTACCTATTCAAGGTTTATGACATGTGATCAGAACCTGAAACCTATTTCTCCGTTCAGATCTGCAATGCAGGTACCGAATGGTGATCCTTATTTTTTTAATTTCCCCATTCAGATTGCTCATTTTGTAACTTTCAGAAAAGCAGTGTATGAGCAGACTGAAAAAATGAATCCGGATTTAAAAATCGGAGAAGACCAGGATCTGTACCTTAAAATGTATGAAAAAGGGAAAGTTCAGTTCATTAATGACACCAACTATCTGTATAGAACCCACCAGGGTGGAATTTCCCAGAACGACAATAAAAAGAAATCCCATGAGTATTTTGCTCAAGTGATTTTCAATACCATGAAGCGCCGAGGGCTTACAACCATCAATGGCCAGAAAATTCCTGATCATTATACAGGTGCGGATGAAATATTTGGACTGCTGCAATATCAGCATAAGCTTCCTTTCCGTATCAAGAAAAAAATAAAAATTACCTTACAATCAATCTTCGGATAATGATAGAAAAAAAAATAAAAATTTTGTTCAGACACCGCTCCATGGAAATGGGAGGCGTAGAAAAAGTAATGTTGGGACTTCTCAACAATCTGAATCCTGACAAATTTGAAATGACGGTATGCCTTACTCTTAACCAGGGTAAGCTGCGTGATGAGCTTCCGAAACATATCAGAAAAATATACCTTACGGATGGAAAAGAAGACTTTTCCGACAATACTCTCTTACAGAAAGTTCAACTAGTCAAGAGAAGGTTAAAGCTTCGTAAACTTAAAAATAACCCTGCCATTGCTGACAGGCTAATCAATGATACCTTTGATATAGAAATCGGGATGGATTACAGGGATTATGATGCTATTCTCAGTTCTACCCATAAAAATTCTAAAAAAATAGGATGGTTTCACTCTGAAATCAATGTTCCAAAATTTCAGCCTTTGGTTCCTGATATTTTAAAGAGTTTTCCTCAGTTTGATCATATGGTGTACTGTTCTCACAAAATAAAGGATATGATGCATCAGTATTATCCGAATCTTAATTATCCTGCTGAGAGCGTTATTATCAATCCTATTCCTATCGAAGAAATAAAACGTAAGGCGGAAGAAAAGCTTGACAACTTCCCTGAAGGACCTGTTTTTGCATCTATCGGGAGACTTCATTCAAGAAAAGGATATCATAAACTTATTGAAGCCCATACAAGGCTTATCAACGAAGGATTCCATCACAGCATCATTATCATTGGCGATGGTGATGAAATGAAAAACCTTAAAGCTCAGGTCGCAAAAAACAATGTTGAAAAAACATTTATTTTAGCCGGAAATCAGATGAATCCTTATCCGTACATCAAAAAGGCAGATTACTTTATCCTTCCTTCCGAATCTGAAGCATGGCCTTTGGTAATTGCTGAAGCATTAATTCTTCAGAAGCCTATTATTGCAACGAATGTAGGTGATGTAGGGCTGATGATCAAAGACCGGGAAACGGGATACCTCATTAGTTATGAAGTTGATGAAATGTATACGGCAATGAAGACATTCTTTACCGATCCCAGCCTTGTTCTCCATATCAGAGAAAATCTTAAAAATATTGAAAGTCAGTTCGACAATAAGAAAATATTTGACAGCATAGAAAATATTATAGAAACGCTGTACAAAAAATAAGTTATTGTGCAGAATATCCTCCGTCAATGACAAGATTGGTTCCTGTAACCCATCTTGAGGCATCGGACAATAAAAAAATACAAGCATTCGCTACATCTTTAGGGTCACCTATTCCCAGCGGATGCTTTTTTATGATTTCGAATGAAGCTTCTTCACCAATATCTTCAAACATTTTTTCCAGAATCGGGGTATTCACCATCGCAGGGCTTATGCTATTGACACGGATATTACTTCTGGAAAGTTCCATTGCCAACGAACGGGCACCTGAAATGACAGCCCCTTTACTGGCAGAGTAAGCCGCTTTTCCAGCCTCTCCTACCATTCCTGCAACGGAAGAAATAAATACAAAACTCGAAGTCTCTTCTTTATACTTTTTTAGAGAAAGGATTTTAGCAATTTCAAGTCCGGCAATGACATTCACTGCAAATATATCCTGGTACAGCTGAGGATTGTGCTTTTTTAACGGTAATGTTTTCTCGATACCGGCACAGTGTATAAATCCTGAAATTTTGCCTAAAACTGAAACTTTATCCGCAATAATTGCTTCAAGGTTTTCAGATCGGGTAATATCTTCGGCAATGATCTCAACTTTCGTTTCAGGATTCAGCAGAGCAACGGTTTTCATCAGTTCATCCTGGTTTCTTCCCACGAGAATCAGATCTGCGCCGCTTTTGCTGCATTCTACAGAACAGCTTCTCCCTATTCCGGAAGAAGCGCCTGTAATGAGAATAATTTTATTTTTTAATGAGAAAGCATCCATTAATCTTCAAAATTTTCTTTTCCTATAACATTCATCAGATCTGAAACGGTTTCGATATCTTTAAAGTGCTTGGTATCAATTTTTTTGCTGAAATTTTCGTCTACAAATGCAATAACAGAAAGTAAGCTGATAGAGTCATAGCTTTCCAAAGATTTTAAATTCGTTTCAGTCGTCAATGTTTCATCTTCCTCCAATTCTTCTTGTAATTTTTCTAAAAAAACGGATGTTTTCATATTTTATAATTTTAAATGTTTGTTATCTTAAATTTCCATAATGGTAGCTCCCCAAGAATATCCTACTCCAAAGCCTGCCATTAAAACTTTATCTCCTTCCTTCAGCATTCCTTTATCCATCATATTTTTAAGGGCAATAGGAATAGTTGCAGAAACAGTGTTTCCGGTATTTTCCATATCAATATAGAACTTTTCAGCCGGTATTTTTGTTTTCTTTCTTAAATAATTCAGCATAAAAGAATTGGCCTGGTGAAAAACAAAATGGTCAATATCATCCATCGTCATTCCGTTTACTTCAAGGGTTTCTTTTACCAATCCCGGGATATTTTCAATCGTAAAATTAAAAATCTCAGGACCATTCATATAAATATTTTCAGGGCTGAATTCATGCTCGGGATTCAGTTCAAAGTCTTTTTTGAAAGCCCCTTTCTTCACGATAAGGTTTTCGGCACCGCTTCCGTCTGTTCCCAGACAGAATTGATAGTCATTACCCTCTGCTTTTTCAACAATTGCTGAAGCTGAGGCATCCCCGAATATGCTTCGGTTTCCTTTATCATCGGGATGAATATGTTTGGTGTACGTTTCTGAAGTAACCAAAAGAATACTCTTTGCAATTCCTGCAGCAATCAGTCCTTTCGCAAAAGCCAGTCCATACACAAATCCTGAACAGCCAAGATTAAAGTCTATAGCTCCGATATTTTTTCTAAGCCCCAATCTGTCCTGCAAAATACAGGCCGTTGTAGGCAGAAAATACTCCGGACTTTGGGTACAGAACAAAATAAAATCTACTTTGTCCCGGTCATAGTTTTCGAAAATCTTTTCGGAAGATTGTACAGCCATATCCAGCACCGTTTCATTGTCTGAAGAAATATGACGTTGGGAAATACCTACTTTCTCCTTGATACGTTCTGAACTCCATTCAGGGAACAATTTTTCAAGACCCTCGTTAGTTAACACCTGCTGAGGCAGATAATATTCTATTTTTGAAATTTTCATCATATTAATAAATTCTCTTTCTTTGCAAAAGTAACAAAAACAACTTTACACTTGTGATGATTTTTATATTCAGAATCCTATTAAAAATAGACGCTCTTTATCATTCTTTTATGAATAGAGGCAGTCTTGAAGTGGCTAAATATAGAGGTATGAAGGTAGGAAAAAACTTCAATATGCCCGATAAGGTATATTTTGGAACTGAACCTTACCTTATCGAGATTGGAGATAATGTGAATATTGCAGGTGATGTAAGGTTTGTGAATCACGGCGGAACCACTACTCTACTGAGAAGACTTCCCGGATATGAAGACGCCAGAATTCTTGGAAGAATAAAGATTGGAAACAACTGTACAATTGGTCTCAATGCTGTAATCATGCAGGATGTACAGATTGGAAACAACTGTATTCTGGGAGCTAACTCTGTGCTGTCACAGTCTATGCCTGACAATACCGTGTTTATTGGAAACCCGGCCCAATTCTTGTGCACCATTGAAGATTATGGTGATATTGTCCTTAAAAACAACCCGGAATATCCCCGTGAACTAGAGAAAGACAGAAAAAAGCTGGATGCCTATATCAAAGAAAATCTCCCTTATAAATTCAAAAAAGCAAGGAGAATTAAATAAACACAAATGGAACGAAAAAAAATCTTATTTATATATTATCAGAATACTAAGCCCGGAGGTGTAGCCAAAGTACTGTCTCAGCTCACTTCAGAACTGGCAGAGTTAAATTATGATATCGAAATTCTTTTCCTATTAGAAGCTCATCAGGATTTCTACCCCATACATCCTAAAGTAAAAAAGCACTACATCAATGCTTTTGGCGACAAATATTCCAGATTTGGAACCTCTATTTATAAAAAATATAATAAAATCCCCAAAATATATAATATTTACTCTTACTTCTATGATTTTGGAACATACAGGGTTTTAAACCAATGGATCAAGGAAAACCATCAGAATTATGATACTATTGTTTCCTGCTGGTATAAAATTTCATCAATGCTGGCCATCAATAGCCAGGTAGGTAAGAAAACAATTGCGTGGGAACATATCAGCTACCAGACCGGCGGCTTGGTTTATTATAATATTTTGCGAAAGTATTATAAAAATCTACGCTCCATTATCTCTCTGACTCATACATCGTTGGAACATTACAAAAAAATAAATCCAAATTCAATCGTTATTTCCAATATTATTGGGGATAATTATGAAAGTTTTAAGCTGGACATTACGAGCAAAGAGAATATTATTTGCGCAGTAAGCAGGCTGGATCCTGAAAAAAATGTAAAAGATTTTATTAACATTATCAAAGAATGTAAAATAGGAGAAGATTGGAAAATCATTATTGCAGGAGATGGTACTCAAAGAACCTTACTAAAAGAACAGGCCCAAAACCTTGGTCTTCAAAATATTGAATTTCTAGGAAGCATTCCTCAGGAGAAAATACTACAGCTATACAAAAAATCAAAAATCTTTTGCATGACCTCATTAAACGAAGGGCTGCCTACCGTTCTTATTGAGGCTATGTTCTGCGGCAATGCACTTATAGCCTACGATTGCCCTACAGGCCCTTCCGAAATCATCAATGCCAATAATGGCTATTTGATTAAGATGCATGATAAGGAGAATTTTATCGTAAAGTTAAAACATCTGATTAATAATCCACAGGAACTTACTGAACTCATGATATCCAGTAAAACAGAATCAGAGAAATGGAGTAAAGAAAAAATAATACCGCAATGGGAAAAGATACTTTAGAGCACGATATACATATATCTGTCATCATACCGGTATACAATTCTGCAGAGAGCCTGCATCAATGTATTGATTCTATTTTAGAACAGAGCTATAAAGATTTTGAATTGCTGTTAATTAATGATGGGTCTGTAGACCGTTCTTTAGAAATAATGAATTCATTTGCTGAAAAAGATCACAGAGTCAAAGCCATTGATAAAATTAAAAACAGCGGAGTAAGCGATACAAGAAATATTGGCATTTCTCATGCAAAAGGAAAAATAATCTGTTTTATAGATTCTGATGATTGGATTGAAAAAAATTATTTCCAGGCTTTTGTTGATAATTATACATCATCTGATACTCTACTGCTTCAAAATATTATAAGAGGTAAAACGAAAGATCTTCATTATAAAACCTATGATATACAAAAAGATTTTACAGAATTATTTGTCAGAAATAATTTATTGTATTTCGGGGGACCTGTTGCTAAATTTTTTGAAAGAGAAATAATAACAGGCAATATGATTACTTTCAACAAGGCAGTTAGCTATGGTGAAGATTTGATGTTCTTTTTGGAATATATAAAACAAATTAAAGCGATAAAGATCATTGACGCATCGCTTTATCATTATGAGTTTACTGAAAGCTCCCTGAGCAGATCACAACATTCCTTTGAATCCTTATTCAAATTACATACTGCCATTAAGGACTTTATTTTTTTGCATAAACAGCAGTCCGGAAAAGAAATAAAAAAATATCTATATCAGGTAAACTGGGATATTATTGAAGCCAGCATAGATCAGGGAATTATTGGTAAAAATTTAAACAGAAAAGAAGCGCATAAGAATCTGAGCCGTTTAAAATCATCCATGGATATTAATTATTTTATATACATCGGGGTTTATAGAAAAGTTTTATTTTTACTTCTCAAAACCGGACAATTTCAGTTGCTCCTGAAACTTAAAAGAAATCTAAATAAATAATACTACTCCTTTGAAGAAAAAAATTCTTATACGTATCGGTTCCCTCCGTCATGGCGGTGCAGAAAAAGTTCTTGTCAACTTTCTCAAAAACCTTCCAGAGGATAAATATGAAATAGATCTTCTAATCAACCTGTATACGGGAATGTATATCAAGGAAATTCCGTCATGGGTCAACCTGCATTATTTACTTAAGGGAGAAATGATTACCACCAACAGGCCTCATGAAATTCCGGTGAAGGCATTCAGGGTATTGTATCAGAAAATGTTTTTATGGTTTCCATCACTTCTTTACAGATTTGTTTTGAAAAACAAAAAATATGATGTGGAAATAGCGGCTATTCATGGGATGTATAAAGAGCTGCTTTCCAGTCCGCAAAAGGATTCAAAAAAAATAATCTGGATTCAGAATGATATTTTTAATCTGAAAGAATATACACACGATGTAATCAGACAGCTTTTTAAATTCGACAGAATACTGGTAATTTCAGATAAACTGAAAGAAGAAATGCTGAAGATTGCGGAGAATGATGAGGAGAAACAAAACGTGATTAAAATCTTTAATCCGATAGATAAAAATGATACTTTAAAAAAAGCTGATGTTGAAATCAACGACTATCCTTTCAGTAGTGACTTTCCCACTTTTGTAACTGTAGGAACCGTATATCCACAGAAAGGGTATGACAGGTTATTGAATATTCATAAAAAATTGATAGATGAAGGATTCAAACATCAATTGCTAATCATTGGCGATGGCTATGACTTTGAGACTATTCAGAATCAGCTTAATACGTTAGGACTTCAGGATACTGCAAAAATGCTTGGCTTTAGCAGTAACCCGTATCCATATATGAAAAAAGCAGACTTTTATATTATGTCTTCCCGACATGAAGGATTCCCTACGATTATCGCCGAAGCACTTATTCTTAACAAACCTATTTCTGCAACGGATATTTCTGGTATCAAAGACCTTCTGCAAAACGGAAAACTGGGAAATATCACAGAAAACTCTGAAGAAGGAATATATGAAGGAATGAAAAAGTTTCTTACTGATAAAAATATCACTGAGGAATACAAAAAAAAGATTTCACAAACAGAGCTACCATTTGTATTGGAAAAATCTGTGGAACATCTTCAGAAAATAATTGATGAAGCATAAAAACATTGACAATGGCTGATTATTCTATCATTCAAAAAGACTTTTACCGGGAAAGCGGAAAATGGCTTTCAACATTTCAGATCTGGAAAAAATGTATTAATCCTAATCTTCATTTTGTTTACATTTTGAGAAAGGCTCAGAAGTATCAGAAAAGCCCTCTTTTGAATACGTTCTGGAGAATTGTATTAAGACATTATCAGATCAAATACGGATTTCAGATTTATCCTGAAACTCAGATTGGGGAAGGTTTTTATCTGGGACACTGGGGAAGTCTTGTCATCAATCCGAAAACAGTTATTGGAAAAAATTGTAATATCGCGCAAGGAGTTACCATCGGCCAGCAAAACCGTGGGAAAAATGAAGGTTCTCCCGTTATTGGTGATGAAGTATGGATAGGCACCAATGCTGTAATTGTAGGAGGTATTACTATTGGCAATAATGTATTGATTGTTCCTAATTCTTATGTTAATTTTGATGTGCCACAGGACTCTATAGTTATGGGAAACCCCGGAAAAATTTTTCCAAATTCAAAAGCAACACAAGGCTATATCAACAATAAGATATAAACCTGCCAACGTCTGAAGATTTTTGAAAAGTCTGGCGTAACATAGTCTAAAACAGAACCAATCATAAAATTTTGCTATACTATTTGGAATTTATTATTTTTTTCTATTTTTACAAAAAAATGAAAACAGTAATACTATAATTCATTTTTAAAAAATTAAAAAACACACAACTATGAAAAAAAACACTCAAATTCAACCGGGTAGTTGAAAAACTACGACTGCCCATTCTTTTATACTTCAGAAACACAGCATCAGTATTTAAAATCAGAACATCTGTAAACATTCATGTTTATGGACCTTGCTTTTTTTTCACAATAAATGAAGAAAGCCAGCTGGTCTTTTATTGTGAATCTGAATATTTTAAAACTCCAAAAAACACAACGTTTAATAAATTCTAAACACCATGAAAAAAAAGTCTATGCTCAGAGCTATTGCCGTACTATTCTGTATAGTACCCAGCCAAGCTTTTTCCAGACTCTCTTCCATTCCGGCAGAGTACAGTTATGGAAAAGAAAAACCTCCAGGGGTGAGTCGTTATACGCCGCCTTATGTCTATGATTTAGATCCAGGTTTTACCATTCAGCAGAACGTCAACCAAAAAGGGTTGGTAGTTATTGAAGGAAAATTTACAAAACCATTTACCAGCGACGATGTCCGAATGGAAATTAAGTACCAGACCCCGCAAGGCAACTGGGTCACCGCTTGGTGCAAGATTCTGTATTCCTACAATCAGTACAATGAAAATCTTAAAGCTGTTTTTGAACTGCCTGAAGCAACTACAGCAATCTACAACCTGAAGATTGAATTGAATTCCAACTCAAACCTCAGCAATTTCAACAGCGTGGTATGGAACAAGTCCGTAAGCCATTACAAGCAAGGAGATTACAACCCTGCCAACTGCGACCTTGACGAAAATGAATACACCATTCTTTTGACACCCAAAAAAGAAGGAACGCTGATCCTAGACAATACAGGAAAAGTTACGGGTATCAAAGACAGAGTAACGTCAGCCCATGCCTGGAATAAACTTAGCAATGTCATCATGAACAATAAAAAAGATGATGTTGTATTCTCTCCAACGAATCCTTCGGATCTCCTTACAGATACAAATGGAAGTAAATCCGTGAAAATGATTAATACAGGAGCTATAAGCGATACATTGGGTGCCACTCCAGAGTTCATTTACAACGAAATGCCTGGACATCCAATCCCTTATTTGTATAGCTATGATGATCCTGTATATATGTTTGCAGGAAAATATTCAATCAACGGATTGATGATGAAGTTCAGCCAATGGCCAGGAGAACCCAACGGACCAGGTTATCACAACTTTAAGAATCCAAACAATCTGGAAAGCAGATACTTCAACATGTACAACACCATCCATGAAAAACTATCTGACTTCATGACTGACCAGGAACCTATCGTAATTGTATCCAGCTATATTACAGGATTCAGGGTATACAAAAGTAATGGATCCTACATTAACATTACCAACCTTACGGCTCACAGTAATTATGGTGATCCTTATTTCGGTTATACCAATAATGAAGGAAATGCCCGCAGGGGACCGGGTTCTGAAGACCTGATTATTTCTAATACACCGGAAATGACTTTATATGGTATGGGTGCCCTTCGAAATAATATCACCAGTTTCTATCAACCCGTACGTTCACTACAGGATATTGAATCGGAAATATCAAAATTCATCAACTATGTAGGAATTTTCAATATCCCTTATAATGTTGGAGAATGTGTAAATTCATGTTTCACAATAAACTCAGGAGCTCTTCCGGACAATAACGCGATAGACTGGACCAAAGCCCCCAACAGCTACATTTTTACAGGAAAAGATAAAAATGGTAATAATGTGGATGGTCTTTATATTCCTGTCAAAAAAGCATATGAAATGTGGGCAAAAGGAGGAGATCTCATGAAAGATGAACAAAACAGCTACACCAAAATTCCGGATGTAGGAATTGCCAAGGCCGGATTATATTGGGAAGATGAAGTGGGATTGATAAAATCAGTGGCATTGGAAGGAACAGGAGAAAATGCCAAGATTAAAGTACTTGTCAATAAATTGAAGGAAGGAAATGCCGTTGTTTCTTATCGTATCGATGACAAGGTATACTGGACATGGCACGTTTGGGTTACAGATGATCCAACGAATGGAAGCACTTATCATCAAGGATTTGAGGCTGATAAAAACAACAACCTGGTAACGGAGTGGAAATGGATGGACAGAAACCTTGGAGCAACCAATGCCAACCTTGTAGGCCATGATTTCCACAAATCAGGAGGGTTGCAATATCAGTGGGGAAGAAAAGACCCGTTCCCATCCAATTATAAGGATCTTTCCCTATATACCATCAGAGGAGAAGTAGGAACATTGAAAGGTTCTGTTCCTTCAAAATATAGAGGAAATCTTTATGCAGCAACCGACAATACTGGTTTTGATTCACCTAATGGAAACATCAGATATTCCATCAACAACCCAATCAACTTAATTATTCCACCGGTTTATGTGTATAAAATAGGGGAAACCCCTGTTAACAATGGAGAAAATTACTTGATTCAAGGTCCTGGTACCAATGATTGGGAAAGAAAGGAGCAAACCACATGGTTCTCAAAAAACAAGTACAAGGTATTTAATAGTAACAACCATTACGATAATGAAACCTGGGATCTGTGGGGAGATACCCGTGGTGGAAAATGGGTGAACATGAATACTTCTGATGCAACCGTTGCTAAGGAAAGTAAGCAATATGCAATGAAATCCTCTTATGACCCATGCCCTTGTGGATGGAGGGTTCCTTCTTTCTACTCATCTGTAGATGCCTCACCTAAATCCAGCCCATGGGGTAAAACCGGAGGCCTGGGCAATGTGGATATTCTCCCTAATACTCCAAATGTTCAATATCCAGGAATAAAGGTATATCCTGGTTATGGATTTGACCTGAGCAATGTTGCAGATAGAAATTTAGGAATGTTGCCAATCACTGGGAACTATGAATACTACCCTCAACCAATGACTCTGGCCAATCGTACCAGTGCACAGATTGATGGCTTAAGGGATGGGAACAAACTATACAAACAGCCAATCATAGGTTTTCAGGATCAGCACAGTGATGGAGCACTCCACGCTTCCACGTTCTTCTCTTCCATCAGTCCAGGAGAAACTCCTGTTACAGGAGCCAGAGGCCTTTTCCTTATATCTGATGCTGGAAATGTCCCTGGACATTCAAATGTGGGGTGGCATAATATAGCGTACAATCGTGTTCTGGAAGGAAACACCTATGAAACAAGAGCTGTACGTTGTATAAAGGACCCAAATGACGCCTATATGCCAACTTCCTTTGAAACAGAATATGTGACCGCTTCTCCAACACAATATACGTTGGAGGAATTAAAGAAATGGACAAAGGAATCTAATAGCTACATTGAGTATACCAACTCGACATTAGCCACTGCTAATCCAGCCGATAAAGATAGAATCATCGATATCCCTTTGAGAAAAGCCTATGCGATGTATAAACTATACTTATCGGAGAATAATGATTTCCCTACTGGAAATACTAAATCAACTTCCATTGTTTGGACAACGGATAAAACTTTGATTTCAAAAGTTGAAATAATAGACGGCTCTATAGAAAATGCAATATTAAGAGTAACGCTTAACGAAAACAAAACGGGTAATGCGGTAGTTGCATTCCATCTTGGAAGTTCAGGACAGTGGGCAAACAATAACAACAGTGACCCTATTATCTGGAGCTGGCATATATGGGCTCCACAATCAATCGTACAACAGCAACCTGAATTCACGACAGAGACCGTAGCCAACGAAGGCATTAAACCTGACACAAGTAACCAGATCGTGAACCCTACGAACAGCTACTATGGAGTACCTTTAAAAACCATTTTAATGGATAGAGATTTAGGTGCACAAATGCCTTTTATTGATACACATATGGCACAGCCTGCAGAAACAACCACTGACCCTCTATCATACAATCCAGCCAACCCAACGGCAGCCAATAGCTTAAGGGTATTGCAGATAAAAAACAGTGGTGGTATGCACTTCCAATGGGGAAGAAAAGACCCAATCCCAGTATTTTATAATCCCGGAGGCTTTTACAATACATCCCGTTCATTCAATGTCTATACTGTTTTCAGACAAACAGGTTTAAGTGGCACTACCCCAATATACTCTGCCGCAATCAACAATACAAGCTACGAAGCAAATTATACTAAAGAATATTCCACATATTCAAGTGTAGTCAATTCGAATGATACTACATCCGACAGAATAAAAAAAATCATAAAATATTCTGTAAACAATCCGTTCATATTCATGTATAATAATTCTACCAATGCAGTTAAAGATTGGTTATCTGATGAGAATGGGCTGCTTTCAAATCGTTGGGGACATGCCACTGAAAAATCCCCTTATGACCCTTGCCCTGAAGGATGGAGAATACCAGATTTGCAAGGTACATCCACAGAAGGAGTCAATATATTTGATGGATATTTAGCATATGCTAAAGGTAATTCGCCTTGGTTCTATAATGCCAAGTTTAGCATCCTACAATCAGGAGTTTATAAAAACCTGTATGGAATAGACCCTTCAGATGTTAACGCATTCGTAAGCAATGAGGCGTATAATATCAATAAAATGACTTATCTAGGTGGATATGTAAGGGTAATACCTACCAATAAGCTGCCTATAAGATATGGATTCATTCTAAACAGACCTGAATACAACATTGGAAACTATGCCAACAATGGTATCAGAGGCTTCTTAGGAGGGAAAACACTTGACGAAATAGTAACTCCAGATGTAACAGCTCATCTTAGAAGGTCAGGTATTTGGACTTCTTCCCCATTAGGAACAGCGGGACAAGCAGCAGGAATGTATTTCAATATAGAAATTACTACCGGTACAAATGATAAGTTGTATTTCCTGAATCCTTCCTTTGCATTCTCACCACAGGCAGGAATGTCTTGCCGTTGCGCTAAGATTCAATATGATGCTGAAGGAAAAGAGATTCCGAGATACAACCCTAATGCGATTGCTGTACCTAAGGATGCCTTTAGAAAAGCAACCAATACCTTTGAACAAGCCAAGGTTACGGAAATGGTTGTAAAGGACAAACTGACTGTTTTCCCGAATCCAGTAAAAAGTATTCTGTATATAAAACCTAACGAGGTGAAGGAATATTATTACCAGATTTACAATATGTCTGGACAACTTATCAAGTCCGGCAAATTCGAAAATGAAAAGACAGATCTTTCATCTTTGATATCCGGAGCTTATTTAGTAAGAATCAACAATTCTGAAGCATTGGTGAAAATCATCAAGGAATAATCATCTCTTACTCTAAAATTAGCGGTCCCAATTGGGGCCGTTTTTTTTATTTAAAAATATTAAAATTTCAAATTCTCTTAATTATAATAGAAAATTCAACAAAAATCATCCCTATCCCAAATGCTACAATGGATTATATCAACCATAAAATGTAGTAATTTCAGCCACTTATCGTAAAAATTCTACTTGTATTTATCGGTAATTTCGTGTACATTTGTAAAAAAGGCATTGTTTGGTTATGAAAATAACGATACAATTAACCGGCTTTATAAACAATATTATGTTGTATAATCCGGATGATTCCAATGTCACTTGTTCTGAAAAAAATCGCTTAATATTAAAAACACAACCCAGGCTTATTATTAATTTAAAAAAATAATTTTTGATGAAAGAAACACACCCTCATTATTCCCATTCTTTATCTGCAATATCAACTCTATAGTTACTTTTTCTACCATCATTGAAAATCTAAACGGACAGAAATAACGCTCCGTCATGCAACTGTAGCAATTTATCTTTCAAAAGTTTCTTTTTTGAGTTGATACAATATCTTTAATCTCTAAGAATTGTTATCCGATAATAATTCTTCTCATGCAACACATGATTCTGATATTCAGCAGGCTCTTACCCGGAAGACACTTAAGAAAGATGATTAAAAAATGATCTTAACAGCCCCGAAAACATATATACAATCATGCTCAAAAAAATAGTTCCAATTCTTCTCATAATAATATACCTAACAGGTTTTTTGATTTCATTTCCTTATATCTTTGATAATTTATTTGGTCCTGAAAAATTGGATAGTATCCGGAATATTTTTGAGTATGGAATTATGTTTTGTTCGTTTCTTGTATTCAATGCATTTCTCTTTAAAAATAAATATACATCCATTATTGCAGTTATCCTATGCTTATTATTAAGTCTTAATTTTCTTATTTCAGCCTCTTGCTTTCTTATTTATCATTCCGGATTCAATATAGGAATGGCCATAAGTATTGTAGAGTCTAATGTGAACGAGGCTATGAGTATGTCTTATATGTTTATCCTACCTGGTATTTTATGTTTACTATTTTGGGGTATAATGCTATATACGATCAACTATCTGAGAAAAAGCGTAGTTACTTTCAATTTCAAGTTCATATTTATTGCATTATTGTGGCTTATCATGCCATTCATTTTTTTCCTCAAACATAGATATGTAAGTAATAAAGGTGGAGGAAGCATGATTAAAAATGTATACTATCATTATACTGATTTCCGCATTGCACAAGATATTCAGGAAGATATCAATGCCCTCACAAAGAATATTCCGGTTTTTAATATCAAAAAAATACAGCCAGGAATAGAAAATGTAATTTTGATCATTGGAGAGTCTGAGAGAAAACAAAACATGTCATTATACGGCTACAACAAGAAAACTACTCCTTTTACGGATCAGCAGGCCGGAAATATGATGATTTTCGACAATGCTGTTTCTCCTGCGGGAATTACCAATCTGAGCGTTCCTTTAATGCTGTCCAGCATTCATCCGGATGAGTTCAGATACCGTTATGACAAGCTATCCTACAATATCATTAATCTGGCCAACCAAACCGGATACAATTCTTTCTGGCTTAGCACACAGGCGAGCGCAAGAGGAATAACAGCCATCGCATCAATGTCTAAAAATAAAAAATGGGTAAACGGCTATGATGAAGTGATTGTTCCGGAACTGGAGAAGGTGATTCAGAAAAAAGAAGATAAATTTGTGGTTCTCCACATCATGGGAAGCCATCCGAATCCGTGCAACAGACTCCCTCCCAACTGGAATTCTGAGAATTTAAACTGCTATGACAGCTCTATAAAATACACGGATTATGTTTTCAATAATATTTTCCGAACATTAAAAAATACCAATTCTGTAGTCATCTATGCTTCAGACCATGGAATTAAAATACAAGGTGACAAATTACTTCACGTAGACTCTAAAGAATCTACTCAGGTTCCGTTTTTTGTATGGTATGGTGATAAGGTTCCTGCAACGTATAGAATCACCGGACATGAAACCAAACAGACCCAAACGACTTATATCTATCCTCTGATTATGAAATACATGGGTCTTGAGGCCCCTCAGCATTATAAAAATGAAGGAAATAAATATTTAAATTTAGAAATGAAAAGTATGGAGTATGAAAAGCTGCCGGAATAGAATATAATCTTCCTTTGAAAGAAAATCTATACCACAACTATTCTTTTATTGATCAAATAAGCAACCAATAAATTAGGAACCCAGCATAACCAGGCAACGGCAATATAAGAATTCTCAGGATCACCGGTAATATTTGTTAGCAAAGGATACCACAATCTCAGTGTCACCGCGGCAAAAGTACAGGCATAGCTGTAAACCATGAACTGTTGATGCATCACAACATTTCCTTTTCTTATCTGCCCAACTGCCATAAGAGTCGTTATCAGCCAGATGCATCCTAAACTGATAAACCCTATTGAGGAAATCAGTCCGCCATTGGCATAAAAGCCTATATAAACAGCTGAAACGGAACTTATGACTACTGCAATCACATAGATACTTCCAAGTTTCCTATGGAACTTGAGATATTTACTCCTGAATGAACTGCCAAACTGACGCCAACCAATAAAAAGTGCCAGACCTCCGAAAATGATATGGGCAAAAAATGCAGTTTTCCAGATAATATTATGAAGTATTTCTGGAGATTTGGAACCTAAAAAGGTATGTTTATGCTCTACAAAAGCATAAAGAAGAGGATAAGCACCAATAAGCAATGCCAACGCACACATGATTACAAATAATAATTTTCTCATAGAAGTCTGATTCAATTTTTCTGTAAAAATGAGGATTATAAATGCTTCATCTGTTCCAAAATGAAAGGTGGAACAAACATTTAAGTCACTAAAATAAAACAACTTACCTTTAATAAAATCAATAAGTAAAGTTATTCCATACTAATACTCTGACTTTTTAAAAATTCTCTCGGCGAACAGTTCATGTATTTCTTAAAATTCCGGTTAAATGATGTTTTTGAGTTAAATCCACTCTCAAATGCCAATGAAAGAATTGTAAACTTTCCATTTTCAGGTAATACTGCTATTCTCTTGAATTCTTCAATCCGCTGCCGGTTGATATAATCGTAAAAATTTCTATTTTCAACAAAATTGATGGTTTGAGAAAGTATATTCGGATGAACACCCAAAAGTTTTGCAACATAATTAAGGTTCAATTCAGGGTCTTTATACAGTTTTTCCTTCTCCATCTGAATCACCAGCTTATTATAAATATCCTGTATTGCCTCTTCCCCGGCAAAGGTTTTCTCATATTTTGGAACTTCGGGATTATTTTCAACTGTAATCTTTTCAATAACACCCTCGGTTTTTACCTCTGAATAATCCAGAATCCCCACCCAGCTGATTCCAAAATAAGCTGCAACCAGGATAAACAAAACAACCATAGAAAAAATAAGAATATTGTTTCTTATCATAACGGCAATCCATATCAACGCTATGCCAATAATAAGATAATACACCCAGTTCAGATTGATTTTCTCAGTATTTGAATATTGGTCGGAGATTTCTTTTCTATATCTTCTGACTGCAAGAAGGCTTAACCCTACATACAAAATTCCCGAGAGAATCATAAGAATTTTGATTACCTCGCTCAATGTTTCATATCCTTTTCCTTTATTCTGATATACTGCTGCTCTATCCTCAGGAGAGAGCAGTAAAAACTGAGATAAAGCGATGTAGATCAGCAGAACCGGAAACCAATGCAGCAGCCAGATCTTTCTACCTGAATGGTTGGTGACACACAAAATATACAAATACAACATCGGACCATGCATAAAAGGAAATGGAATCTCGAAACCAATGAGAGAAGGAAAATTCAAATAACCGTCTCCACGAAATAAAACAAAGAAGATAAGGTGCATTCCTATGATCATAAACCATATTGCCAGCACATAATCTGCTGTCACCTTTTTGGATTTCCCAAATATCAGAAAAGATGAAAAAAAGGCAATAAAAATTCCTGCCCAATAAAATAATGATGATAAAGATTGTAAGCCAAGATCAGACATCAAATAGATAGATTATCAAGGCGTTAAATTATTCATTTTTTTAACATATATGACTGTTTTTAATAGGTTTTCCTGCAACAGCTACATGATCAGACAAATAAATTAAGAATATTTTAATTCACAAATCTCGAATTTTAATTTATACTTCGTAATTTTATCATGGTTTTAAACGTTTGGATTAACCTATAAAACAAAGTATACCGGAATATTAGATATGATTTTAAGCATATTTTAATATTAAACTTTGTTAAAAGTGATTGACTTTTTAACAAAAAGTATATTTTTGCACAATTATTGATTTAGTCTATTGATTTTGGAAATAATTTAAACGAAATAAATAATTATAAACTTTTAAAAATTTAAAATTATGTCACAATCGTACGAGGTTATTTTCGAAAACAACAAAAAATGGGTAGAATCCAAAGTAGCTGAAGACCCGAATTTCTTCAAAGAACTTGCAAAAACTCAGCACCCTGAATTCCTTTATATCGGATGTTCAGACAGCAGAGCTACAGCAGAAGAATTGATGGGAGCAAAGCCGGGCGAAGTATTTGTTCACAGAAACATTGCCAATGTTGTCAATACTTTAGATATGAGTTCCACAGCCGTTATTCAATATGCTGTAGAACATCTTAAAGTAAAACACATTATAGTGTGCGGACATTACAACTGCGGTGGTGTAAAAGCAGCGATGACTCCTCAGGATCTGGGATTATTGAATCCATGGCTGAGAAACATCCGTGACGTTTACAGATTGCATCAGACAGAGCTGGATTCTATTGAAGACGAGAGCAAGCGTTATGACAGACTTGTAGAACTTAATGTTCAGGAGCAGTGCATCAACGTAATCAAAATGGCCTGCGTACAGGAAAGGTATATTTTAGAAGAACAACCTATTGTACACGGCTGGGTATTTGACCTTAGAACAGGTAAAATCATTGATCTGGAGATTGATTTTGAGAAAACCTTAAAAGACATCCAAAAGATCTACAATCTTACAGGTTCAGATTGGGTAATGAGCAGAAAGACCAAGTAGTTTTTCTAAAAAGAATGTAAAATGAAATTCTGGAGTATTATTGTATTAACGTTTTTTCTGAATTTTACAGCGCTGCCAGGCATTGCTGCGGTAGCGGGCTGGGATATTGCAAGAACGAATATCATAATCAACGAAGAAGAACCACATTCTCATCCGTCCTCATTCATTGTTTACGAAAAAACTATTCCGAAACCTTTGGATGTTTTCGATTATCTGAAGTTTTCCGAACCTGATTTTCAGGGCGTTTCTTTTGTACTGATAGATGATTCTTTTCATTTATCACCTTTACTTACTATATTTTCTCCCCCTCCGGAAGCGTAACTCCTATAGTTAGATTTTTTTGATACTATTTCCATATCATTTTTTGATATCGGATACACACGTACTTTAAAAATTATTTTTTCTCAACTTTTTATAATTGACTTATTTAAAAACAAATAAGCCGGTTATACTTTACAGCTTCACATTATGAAAAAGACATCATTAATAGGAGGAATCAAGGAGAATTTTCCTTCAGGACTCGTGGTATTTTTAGTAGCACTTCCGTTGTGTTTAGGAATTGCTTTAGCATCAGGTGCTCCCCCATTATCCGGTATTATTGCGGGTATTGTAGGCGGTCTGGTAGTAGGAACAATCAGTAATTCTAATATCTCAGTTTCCGGGCCTGCAGCAGGTTTAACGGCAATTGTTTTAACAGCTATAACAGATCTTGGTGCATTTGAGCTTTTCCTTTGTGCAGGGATTATTGCAGGACTTATTCAATTGGTTTTAGGATTTGTAAGAGCAGGAAGCATTTCCAATTACTTTCCCAATAACGTGATCGAAGGAATGCTTGCAGCCATAGGAATCATTATTATTTTAAAACAGATTCCGCATGCTTTAGGATTTGATAAAGATTATGAAGGTCATGAATCTATTTTTGATAATGGTTTAAACTTTGGATATTTTACAGAATTATTTGGGGCTATCCACCCGGGTGCCATTGTTATTACTTTAGTTTCAGTAGCAATTCTTATCGCATGGGATAAAATCCACGTTCTGAAAAGGATGAAAATGCTTCCGGGAGCACTGGTTGCCGTAATTGTAAGCATTCTTCTGAATCAACTTTTTAAGATGTCCGGAAGCTCTCTGGCTATCCAAACCCAGCATTTGGTTTCTTTACCAGTTCCACAGACTTTTGATGATTTCAAAAACCTGATTACCACTCCGGATTTTAATGGTTTCACAAATCCCAAAGTATGGATCGTGGGAGCAACAATTGCTATTGTAGCCTCTATTGAAACATTACTTTGTATTGAAGCATCAGACCGACTAGACAGACAGAGAAGAATTACAGATACCAATCTTGAGCTTAAGGCTCAGGGAATCGGGAACCTTATCAGTTCTTTTATCGGTGGTCTCCCAATGACGTCTGTTGTGGTAAGAAGTTCTGCCAATGCTAATGCAGGAGCAACATCTAAAGTATCGGCTATTATTCACGGGATATTTTTATTGATCTGTGTGTTGTCTATTCCTGTTGTTTTAAATTTAATCCCATTGGCTACCTTGGCTGCGGTATTAATTTTAGTAGGATATAAACTGGCAAAGCCCGCTACATTCAAACATTTCTGGCAGTTAGGAAAATTCCAGTTTATTCCGTTTGTAGCAACAGTGGTAGCTGTAGTGGCAACAGATTTATTAAAAGGAGTCGGAATTGGTCTTACCATCTCTGTTTTCTATATTCTTCAGGGAAATATGAAAAGAGCTTATTATTTAAGCAGAGAAAGGCTGGATGATGCAGATGGAATTAACATAAAACTAGCTGAAGAAGTTTCATTTTTAAATAAAGCAGCGATCAAAAAAACACTTAAAAATATAAAACCAAGCTCAACGGTGATCATTGATGCCAGAAGCACTTCATACATCGCAACGGATGTACTGGAAATGATTCAGGATTTTGCCAATATCCGTGCAAAGGAACAGGACATCAATGTAGAACTTCTGGGCTTTAAAACTTCATACAGAGATTACGAAAGAAGTGAGGATTCCCATATTCTGGTTACTCACAAAAGAGCCATGTAATCTCCATTTACAATTAATTTTTTTAACTTTAAATTCGAAAACAATACATAATATGAAAGCACATACATACGAAACCCAGTCTACTATCACTCCAGAGAAAGCACTAGAATTCTTAAAAGAAGGAAACCAAAGATTTGTAAACAATCTTAAAGCAAACAGAGACCTTCTTGAACAAGTGAATGCTACCCGTGAAGGGCAATGGCCATTTGCAGTAGTTCTAAGCTGTATAGACAGCCGTACTTCTGCCGAGCTTATCTTTGACCAGGGATTAGGAGACGTTTTCAGTATCAGAATTGCCGGTAATTTTGTTAATCAGGATATCCTTGGATCTATGGAATTTGGCTGTAATGTTGCCGGTTCCAAGCTTATTGTAGTTTTAGGCCACACGAAATGCGGTGCTTTGAAAGGAGGCCTTGATGCGGCGCAGATTGAAGGATTGGGAATGGATAACCTTAACCACCTGATCAATCATTTCAATCCAATCATCAATGAGATCATTGAAGAAAATGAAGAACGTTCATCAAAAAATAGTTCTCTTCTTGAAAGGCTTAACCATCAAAATGTAAAAAGCGCTATTGAAGACATCCGTAAGCAAAGCTCAACCCTTAAAAACCTTGAAGCAGAAGGTAAAATTAAAATTGTTGGTGCCAATTATGATGTTGAAACAGGTGCAGTAAGCTGGTTATAAAAGATGAAACTCATTAAAATTCAATTATAATTTACAGAAAATGCCATCGGAATCCGGTGGCATTTATTTTTTATCATAATTTAGATCCCAACAAATAAAGCTCAGACTCGCCTGTAACCTGCCATCTGGAATCTGCTGCCTGTTTTCTATTTCCCATTAAATGCAGACATCGTATTATTCAATCCTGCAAAAACAAAAGAAAGGCTCGCTTTTGAAAAAGTTTCAATTCTCTCGGTAAGCTTTGCTCCTTCTTCCTCATTCCAGGTTCCTAATACATAATCTACCTGTCGTCCGGCAGAAAAATCAGCAGAGATTCCGAAACGAAGTCTTGCATAATTCTGAGTCTGCAATACTTCATTAATATTTTTAAGCCCGTTGTGGCCTGCATCAGACCCTTTTCCTTTCAATCTTAAAGTCCCGAAAGGCAAAGCAAGATCATCTGTTACAATCAATACATTCTCCAAAGGGATATTTTCTTTCTGCATCCAGTATTTCACTGCATTTCCGGAAAGATTCATGTAGGTATCAGGTTTAAGGATAAAAACTTTTCTGCCTTTATGTTTTCCTTCTGCCAGCCAGCCAAAGTTGGAGGTATTGAATGGTACTTCAAGAGTTTCCGCTATTTTTTCAGCTACTTTAAATCCTATATTATGTCGTGTATTTTCATATTCAGAGCCTTTGTTACCAAGCCCTACAATTAAATATTTCATCAGAAATTTTTTGCAAAATTAAGGTATAAAAAATAAAAACTCAACCTTATGAAAGATTGAGTTTGAATATTGTTAAAAAAGTCTTCTATTGTGGTTTATAGATATAATTAACGCCATATCCTTTTGTCATGTAAGTCTGAGGATCATAAACGTAATTGGTACTCTTTACAATTGGAGTTGGAATTGGCGGCGAAAGATCTGTCACCGACCATCTCTTAGGATTGTTTGGAGATAAAATAAGACTTTCTTTATCATTGATTACTGTAGATAATAGTCTTGAAATCTTATATACGTGTGGCAATAATGTGAACGGACTTACCTGATCATCATATGCATAATACTCATAGTTATATTTTCCTGTAACAGCACCGAATGCACCTCCTGTCATTGTTCCGTAGTATCTTACCACTTTAGATACGTTATCTCCTACATACGTGTAAGCTGTTTTGGAGTAATCTGTGAAAGCAAGTGGCACTCCTGCTACGTCCGGACCATTCTTCATGATGATAGAATCCAGTTTTCCTGTAGCTGTGCTATATTTGATACTGTAAAGACTCTTCTCTTTTTTCAGTAATGTCTGTGGTCCCGGTGGATCTCCCGGTATTACAGGCGGAGGTCTTCTGAAGATAGAACGGTTTTCAGAAATAGTCTGAAGCTTATTGTTATTGACGTAAGTAAATAACTGAGTGTATGATACACTGTCCTTATCAAGCTTTCCGTTTCCGTCAAGATCCAAAAAGCCGTTGAAATTAATCTGGCTGATCTTATCTCCACTGTACATAATATTAGTAACTGAAGCACTGTCTGTAAGCACTTTAGTTACAAGAAGTCCACTGTACTGATATTCTGCGATAGTATCTTTATCTGTAATTTCTCTGTATAATGCTCTGGGACCGCTTAATCCCCCTGTATTGTTAAGATCCAACAATGGATTTCCATCCTCATCCAGCATATCCTTGCAGGAATGTATTGAGGAGAATCCTGCGATTAGTAAAATAAAATAGAAAATTTGCTTCATTTCCTTGTAATTGATTATTTTTTTGACAAATATAATTTTTTTTACCTAAAAATTATATGATTATTTTATATTCTGGTAAGATTAATGATTATCTCTCTCCTATAAATTTTTATAGGTGAAAACAGCATTCTGATTTTTCTCTACAACCACATACCCTTGATTATCATAAGAATAACTCTGAGCTGTATTCACTGAAGGAGCAGGTGGCGGCAATTCTATATACATTGAAGTAGGATTGTTCGGAGAAATCTTATAGAACTGAGCCGGATTTATCAGACTTCGTGTGATGAAATAAACCGGTGAAAGTGTAGAGTAAGGGCTTTTCTGAGCATCATAGTTCTGAAAGCTATATTTACTTACTACTGCAGTCCCCATATTTGGGTTTCCGTTGATATCCAATATTCCTTTGGAACAAACTACCTGAATAACATTTTCTCCGTTATACACGAAACTATAATCTATAAATTTGTTATAAGCACTGATTCCACCTTCCTTTCTCTTCTCTAGAATCTTAGTAAGTTTATTGGTCGTTGCATTATAAGTAAAAGTATAGTCACTTATTACAGATGCTGATGGAGTGGCTCCCGTTGCAGTAGAAGTGGCATTATAAATCTTTTTACCTGTAGGATCAGGAACAATATTAAATTCATAAACCAGGCTGGATGTTGCAGAGCTTACATATTTAATTTTTGTGATATCCTTGTTGGTATACGTTACTGTTGCTGTATAAAAAGCACCTGAAGCAGATTCATCTTTAGAAACCGCAGTCTGTAAATCTCCGGTTACTGCTGCTGTAGCATATTCTTCCTGAGAAGTATTATTAGCACTCACTTTTGCTAAAACCTTTTTAGGCGGCGGCCCATCATCCGGGTTCGGGATAGATTCTGTGGGATCTGAGGTAGTATTACATGCTGCCAGCAGCCCAAGAAAAGCAATACCGGCAAACATTTTTAAAAAATAGTTTTTTACCATATAGAATTTTTTTAGCTTGTCCAAATATAATTCAATTTTCGATAATACACTTCAATTTATACGGACAAATTCACAAGAAATAGAGTTAATAAACAAAAAAAATCTAAAAACATAACGTTTTTAGATTTCCTATTATTGTATGATGATGAAAATTAATAAGGCTGCAATATGGATGTTGTCAAAACAGATTGTGACATATCGCTATTAAGGAAGGCTGTATCAACCGCTTTTCCTATTCCAAGAGTTGTTCCTGAAATGGCTCTTTTTATACAGGCAACTTTAACGGAATACTGATTTTTAGGATTAAGATTAGTAAGAGTAGCATTAAGGTTGAAAATCTTATAAGCACCGCTGTCTCCCAATAACACATCTGTTCTCACTGCTCTAAGGGCATTATCCACAAAAACACCACAGGCAAAACTCGCAGAATTTGTTCCCGTTTTCTGAACAGTTGTCTGAAATGAGAAAGTAGCCTTATTCGTGCCGTTGGTTACGGAGAATGTATCCACAGTTCCAGGAATTACAGTCCAGCCTCCAGTTAGGTCCTCTCCATCATTATAAGGGTTAGTTGCTCCACTACTTCCAGAAAAACTTACTCCGGTTTTGTCCGAAACGGTGTTGATGGAAAAAACAGACATACTTCCCTGCCCATCTGCAATTTTAATGGCTTTCCAGTCATTTGTTCCTAGATCCGTGTTGTTGTGAAATATATCACCCGCTGTTCCGGCAGAACCTTTCAGCAGATCAGTCCCTCCGGTTCTTAATTCTTTTCCTACATTGAGATCTCCATTTACATCCAGCATATTAGTCGGATTAGGAGTATTAATACCCACTTGAGCATTTGTTGCAACAGCTAATAAGATTGCTGTTACAAATATTATTTTTTTCATAATCCGTCTTAGTTTATAATGGTGTTAAATACTTCCGGAACTTCATATACATCAACTTTAAGAGAAGACTGTGAGATAAAGCTGTTGATATTGCTATACACATTAGTTCCTATAGTAAGGGTATTTCCTGCACCTGAAGCTCCATAAGAGCCCAATCTAGTACAGGCAACGTAAACCGAATGATTTCCCTGGGAAAGATTATCTACAATTCCGATCTGGGTATGCGTAAGGAACGGATACGAAGTGGTAATGGCCTTTAGATTTCTCTGTCTCAGATTCACCAGTTTATCATCCACAAAAATACCGCATGCATAATCTATGGAGTTATCTGTACTTCCTGCACCCATAAAATCTGCCTGTACTACTGTTTCAAACTGAAAATATGCCTTACTCTGAGTACTGTAAACAGTGATGGTTTGTGAAAGTCCGTTTATTTTTTTAAAATTTGTAAGTGTGCTATACTCCTTTCCTTTCGTAAAGGTTCCTCCTCTTGAGGCCAACCCTACCGAAGAATTTTCTGAAGAAGAAAAGGAGACTCCTACTTTATCAGAAAAGGAGTTGTTATAGATCAGATAAAATTTATTGGGTTCATATTCAGGAATACGGAGTGATTTCCAGATCGGAGCAAAGCCTTCTCCCTGGGAAACAAGAAGCTGGTCATTATTTCCTTGAAATATGCTGTTATCAGTAGCATTAAGGACAGCAATTTTATTTCTGAAATTCACATCTCCGTTTACATCAAGTTTTGCATTGGGAGTCTCTGTTTTTATTCCTACCTGAGCTGTTGCAAAAAGACCTATGGTAAGAAGCAGCGTTGATAATAATTTTTTCATCATTAGTTGTTTTTATAGCTCACATATTCGATAACATCCATTTTCATGGTAGATTCCAGCGTAAATGCACTGGAAGCACCATTTGAGGCCTCTACATTTCGTCCGATGGCAAATTGTGAAGTAGAACTTGAAGTATCAATCTTTCTGCACGCAATTTCAATATTGTGAACTCCTACAGGAACGTTCTGCTCTGTATAATTAAGAGTAAAAATATAATCCTGAAGACCAGCTTTTCCACTGTTATTATTAGAAGCAATTCTATCCGGACGTACCGCTACCAATGCCCCGTTTCTGAAAACACCGCAGGCAAATCTCACATTCTGTATCGTCGTAGAAGAGGATGCTTTCATTTCAATTCCTGTCTGGAACTGATAGGTAAGTCTGTTCTTTCCATTTTTGATGGTAAAAGTATTGTCAAGCCCGCCAATCTTTTTCCAGTTGCCTTTCGTAATATCAGTAATATTATCTCCAACTTTGTTAGTATAGATACCATCACCAGCAACACCATCTGTAAGTGATATAATACCCGCTTGATCCGATGACAGATAAGAATTAATCAACTTATACTGTCCCTCTTCCATAAAGGAAATGTTCAAAGACTTCCACACGGGAGGCAAACCCTCACCCTGAGAAACCAAAACCTGGCCGTTTAACCCGGCATTTCCAGCCTGAGTTGAATTCCCGCCTACTCTAAGTTCTTTTCTTAAGGTGGTTTTTCCGTTCACATCAAGAACAGATTTAGGTTTTGCAGTACCTATTCCCACCTGTGCGTTAGCGCAGAATGAAAGAAGTCCAGCCGCGCAGCAATATATAATTTTTTTCATAATAAGGACTGCAAAGGTACACAATGAAGTCCTAAAAATTCCAGTTATACATACATAAACCTATAGAAATAAACATATTACAACATAGAATTAATCACACACAAAAGTAGAATTATTACTACATAACTCCACTTTTTACGTTAAAAAAAAGATCTATTAATGTCTCAAACCCTTACTGTACGGGAATTTACAGGATATTTTTAATCATAGAAAAGTGACTTCAACCCCCTTAAAACGGCCTTAATTCCCTCTTAAAGGAATATTAGCCAATAAAAACATGATAACAATCACAAAAAAGCGTATAAAAATTTAAGATTTTTATACGCTTTTCACATCTTTTACAAATTTGTTTACAACAAATGAAACCTATAATTTAATTATGTTCAATAATAGCTTTTAGCAGCATATTAACCTCATCTACATTTTTCACCCTTTCCTTCCTCATCATCAGTTGATTACCTTCTTTTCCGGACTTCTCTTTAAGCTGTGCTTCGGCTGGATTTCGGGTTAAATAATTAATAATATGCCTGAATCTATCCGTCTGGTAGAATTTATCCTGAGGATTTCCCGGGAAATATCCTAAGAACACTCCATTTTTCATAACAATCTTCTCAAAACCTATATCGGCTGCAAGCCATTTCAGAGAAACACTTTTCAACAGATTGACAGCTTCTTTCGGTAATGCTCCAAAACGGTCAATCAGCTCAAGTTCAAACTGATGAAGATCCGCTTCATTATTAATTTCAGCAATTTTTTGGTAAAGCATCAATCGTTCCTCCGTATTGGAAATGTAGAAATCAGGCAACATCAGCTCCAGATCAGTATCGATATTGACATCTTTCACAGATTTGAAAAGCTTTTGTCTGTCTTCCTCGTTTTCAAACAGACTTTCAAAGTCAGCATCATCTTTCAATTCTTCCAGTGCCTCCTGCATTAGTTTCTGATAAGTTTCAAACCCCATTTCATTGATAAATCCACTTTGTTCAGCACCCAAAAGGTCACCGGCACCACGAATTTCAAGGTCTTTCATTGCAATCTGGAAACCACTTCCCAGATCGGAAAACTGCTCAATGGCTTCTAAACGTTTTCTGGCATCGGAAGTCATCATATCATAAGGAGGCGTGATCAGATAACAGAATGCTTTTCTATTACTACGTCCTACCCTTCCTCTCATCTGATGCAGATCCGCCATCCCAAATCGCTGTGCGTCATTGATGAAAATGGTATTGGCGTTCGGAACATCCACCCCACTTTCTACAATGGTCGTAGATACAAGAACATCATATTTCCCTTCCATAAAATCCAGAACATTCTTCTCCAACTGTTTACCTTCCATCTGCCCATGTCCTGTGATCACTCTTGCATCCGGAACCAATCTCTGAATAAGCCCTGCAATATCTTTCAGATTTTCAATCCTGTTATTAATGAAATAAACCTGCCCATCCCTCTGAAGCTCATAAGAAACGGCATCACGAAGAATCTCTTCATTGAACCCTATCAATTGTGTATCTACAGGCTGTCTGTTCGGTGGTGGTGTTTTGATAACAGATAAATCTCTTGCCGCCATTAATGAAAACTGTAAAGTTCTTGGAATAGGAGTAGCTGTCAGTGTAAGTGTATCCACATTATTTTTAAGTGTTTTCAACTTATCCTTTACTGAAACTCCAAACTTATGTTCTTCATCAATAATCAACAGGCCCAGATCTTTAAACTTCACAGAACTGCTTACCAACTGGTGTGTTCCAATGATGATATCTATTTTTCCATTCTTTAAAGCATCTAAGGTCTCCGATTTTTGTTTCGCCGTTCTGAATCGGTTGACATAGCCTACATTTACAGGAAAATCTTTAAGTCTTTCTTTAAAACTTCTGTAATGCTGAAAAGCAAGAATAGTTGTAGGAACCAATATAGCAACCTGTTTACCGTCTGTTGCCGCTTTAAAAGCCGCGCGGATTGCAACTTCCGTTTTACCGAACCCTACATCACCACAAACCAACCTGTCCATAACGGTATCAGCTTCCATATCTTTCTTTACATCCACTGTTGCTTTTTCCTGATCTGGAGTATCCTCATAGATAAAGCTCGCCTCCAGTTCATTCTGAAGATAAGAATCCGGAGTATAAGCAAAACCTTTTGCCGTTTTTCGCTGTGCGTATAATTGAATAAGGTCAAAAGCAATCTGTTTTACCTTCGCTTTTGTTTTTTGTTTCAGGGATTTCCAGGTAGGAGAACCAAGTTTGCTCAAAACAATCTCTCTTCCATCCGGTCCGTTGTATTTCGAAATCTTATGCAGGGAGTGGATACTTACATATAATAAGTCTCCGTTTTTATAAGTCAGTTTGAAGCATTCCTGAATCTTACCATCATTATTTACTTTTACCAACCCCATAAATTTTCCAATCCCGTGATCAATATGGGCAATATAATCACCAATTTTCAAAGACATCAGATCTTTCAGTGTAAGTTGTTCTGATTTCGCAAAAGTATTCTTCGCCTTATATCTCTGATAACGGTCAAAAATCTGGTGGTCTGTATACACAAGAAGCTTGTGTCCGTTGTCTACAAATCCTTCATGCAGTTCAGATTTAAAGCTTTTAAACGGAAGTTCATGTTCCAGTTCTTCAAAGATAGATTCCAGTCTTTCTTTTTGCTTTTCTGTTGAAAAGGAAATCCACGTATCAAATCCGTTATTCTGCTTTTCTTCGATATCTTCAATCAGCAGTTCAAAGTTTTTGTGAAAAGAAGGCTGAGGAAGCTGTTCCATCTTAATCTCAGTAATTTCCTTCACACCTTCAATCACTGATCCTCCAAAATCAATTGTTTTAAATTTTTTATAATCGAATAAAAACTCCTGATCAGAAATAAATAGCTCCTGAGGAGTTCTGTGTGAAATATCTTTACTTAATGTATCATATTTTTCCAAAGACTTTTCATAGAATGTTCTGATCTTCTGCATTCCTATCATTCCATTTTTAGAAACTACAAAGCTTTCATTTGGTAATAGCTGCAACAATGACACTCTGCTTCCTGTAACAGAGAAATTCATATTGGAAACCAATTGAAAATCCTTTACCTTATCTACAGAAAGCTGGGTTTCGATATCAAAAGTTTTAATGCTTTCCACTTCATTACCAAAGAATGTAATCCTGTATGGCTTTTCGTATGAATAAGAAAATACATCTACAATTCCTCCTCTTACAGAAAACTCTCCCGGTTCTGAAACAAAATCTGCCTGCTGAAAATGGTAATGAGTGAGCAGCTCATCTACAAAATCGAAGTCTAGCTGATCCCCTACTTTTATATGATGAGAGATCGCTTTAAAATCTTCTTTTTTCAGCACCTTTTCAGATAAAGCTCCGGCATAGGCCACAATGACTTTCGGAGATCTTCCGGAATTGATTTTATTTAAAACTTCAGTTCTTAAAACCAGATTGGCATTTTGTGTTTTTTCTACCTGATAAGGCTCAAGGTGAGTAGCTGGAAAATACAGCACCTTATCTTTACCAAGAAGATCTTCCATCTCAGTATTGGCATACAATGCATCCTCTTTATCATCTACCAGATAAAGAATATTTTTCTTTTGAACTAAAAAAAGCTCAGCCACAAAAATAGAAACTGAAGATCCTGCACTTCCCTTTACGGCAATATGCTGACTGTTTTCTAACTGGGTGAAAATTTCTTTCCCGAACTCTTTCTGCATCAGATCTGGAAGAAACTTTTCGTTGATGGATTTTAATTGCATAAATAGTATTGGTATAAACGACAAAAGCGATTTCGGGAGTTTTCCGAAACCGTTTATGATACACAAAGGTACGGATATTTTTTTCTTTCATTAAAAAACCGGATACTTTCGGATTTAAAATGAACGACTTAGCATAATAAATCTTAATTTTTTACAAATTTATTTAAGAACCCGTTAAAAAACCCCAATTTTTCCCCCATGGCATAGTGTTTGGGAATTTAAGCTTAACCAAACATTTAAGTATTATGAAAAAAGCAATTAAAATCTTAGGAGTTATGATGCTGTTGGTATTTACAGCATTATCTTTTTCGTCGTGCAGTAAGGATGATGATCCGGTAAACAATGAATTCTTTGCAGGAACATACAAAGGCAGTGTTTCTTATAAAGATGGCGGCTCTACCAATATAAGCACAGATAACGGGAGTGTTTTTGTAACGAAAATCGCCAGTGGTACCAAGTATAATTTCGCTTTCTCAAACAGCATTCCGGATCTTAACGGAATTGAGTTTAACCAGGAAGGAGATCATACTCTTGTTATGATTGGTTCTACAGCAACCTCTTATATCAGAATTGACAACAATACGTTAAAAATACTCTACGCAAAGGATGGTAAAACGTGGACAGCCAACTGTACGCGCTAACCTCCTGTCTATTTATATATTATTGCAAGCCTGTTTTCATCTGAAGACAGGCTTTTCTATTGTAAATGAAGTGTTTTAATTTTTTTTTAAGCAGTAATAAACTTTAGTTAAGTTTAAAAATCCAACTTTTCCAGCCTGCTTTTTGCATATCTTTATTCAACAAAAAACAAACAGTAATTCTTATGAAAAAATTATTATCTGCAATGTCATTGATCCTTGGATTAGGACTTGCAACTGCTCAGCAGACTGCTCCCGCTACAAGCACTCAGGCTCATGCACCTGTAAAAACTACAGTGAAAGCCGCTAAACCTGCAGAAGTAAAAGCTGCAAAACCAGCAATGGATGCAAAAGCAGCGAAGCCTGCACAACCGGCTGCCAAAATGAAAAAAGACGGCACACCTGACAAGAGATATAAAGAAAACAAGCACCTGAAAAAAGATGGTACTCCTGATAAAAGGTACAAGGTGAACAAATAAGCATAACATTAACATATAGTTGTTATTTTCATAATCAAATTTCGAAAAGCCGGTGGAACTTGTTCCATCGGTTTTTTTATGTGAAGCTTCGTAAAAAATGATTCCATTATTCTCTACTTATTTATAAATTTGACCCATGTTAAACTTCTTCAAGAAAAATGCGGCTTTGATTTGGGCAAAGAAACACGTCCAAAAAGCGGAGGATTTCAAAAAAAATGCAGAGAAAAACCAGGAGGATTTATTACTTTCTCTGGTTAATACGGCTCAAAAAACACTTTTTGGCCGGGAACATGATTTTGAAAACATCCGTTCTGTGAAAGATTTTCAGGACAGAGTTCCGGTAGCAGATTATGAAGATCTTAAACCTTATATAGAGCGGGTAAAAAAAGGGCAGGCCAATATTCTATGGACAGAAACTCCTGAATACTTTGCCAAAACTTCAGGAACAACTTCCGGATCTAAATATATTCCGATTTCCAAAGAAGGAATGCCGCTTCAGGTTGCCGGTGCCCAAAGTGCCCTATTTCATTATATCAGTAAAAAGAATAATGCAGACTTTGTAAACGGAAAAATGATTTTTCTACAGGGAAGCCCTGAGCTGGAAGAGGTTTTCGGAATAAAAACAGGAAGATTATCCGGCATTGTAGCGCATCATATCCCTAATTATCTGCAGAAAAACCGTCTACCAAGCTGGGAAACCAATATTATGGAAGACTGGGAAGCCAAAGTAGATAAAATCATTGAAGAAACGGAGCGCGAAAACATGACCTTGATCTCAGGAATTCCGCCATGGCTGATCATGTATTTTGAGAAGTTAACAGAAAAACACGGCAAAAAGATTAAACAGCTTTTCCCGAATCTGCAGCTTATCGTTACCGGAGGTGTCAATTACGAACCCTACCGTGATAAAATGGAGGATCTTCTGGGAGGAAAAGTAGATATTATCCAGACATTTCCCGCTTCTGAAGGCTTTTTTGCTTTTCAGGATGATTATACAAAAGAAGGTCTTCTGCTCTTGACCAATCATGGGATTTTCTATGAGTTCATTCCTTTGGAAGAATATGGCAAGCCTGGCGCAAGAAGATTAACATTGAAAGAAATCGAACTTCAGAAAGATTACGCACTGATCCTTACCACCAATTCCGGACTGTGGGCTTATTCTATCGGAGATGTTGTAAGATTTATCAGCAAAGATCCTTACAGGGTTCTGGTAAGCGGCAGGACCAAACATTTTACTTCAGCATTCGGGGAACACGTGATTGCTTTTGAGGTGGAAGAAGCAATGAAAGCTACTCTTGAAAAATACCCTGCACAGATTACAGAATTTCATCTTGCCCCGCAGGTAAATCCGGGTGAAGGACTTCCATATCACGAATGGCTGATTGAATTTGAAAAGGAACCGGAGAACTTAGAAGTATTCAGAGATGAGCTGGATCTGCAGCTGAGAGCAAGAAATACCTATTATGATGATCTTATTTCCGGAAATATTTTACAGAAGCTGCATATCTCCACACTTAAAAAGAATGCCTTTCATGAATATGCCAAATCCCAGGGAAAATTGGGAGGCCAAAACAAGACTCCGAGATTGGCTAATGACAGAAACATTGCAGATATCTTAGAAATTTACAAAAAATAATCATATTTTTTCAATTCCAAAAACGTATATTCGAAAAAAATTATAAATTTGAAAAACTAAAAGAAAATAATGAAAGCATCTGTACTGTTGAAATCGTCTTTACTAACATCTTTATTTGTTATTACATCTTGTGCTACTACAAAATACAGCGAAGATATTTCAAAAAATAATTACTCCAATCTTGAAGCCGGAAAGATATACAAAGTAACGATGAGAGACGGCTCTCCGAAACAGACCATCTTATTCAGAAACATGGTGGGTGATAATCTTGTAGGTACAGCAGGTAAGAAAGACAGTACGGAAGTTGTTATCCCTAAATCCAATGTAGCAGCTGTAAAAGACAGAAGAAAGGCAAGAATTGCTGCCGGGGCTACTCTTATCGGGGCTGCAGGTGTTGCTGCCATCGTAATCAGTTCTTCAAGAGCTGACTAAAATAGATTTTATCTTTTGAGGTATATTTAATATATCTTTCAAAAATTGTCATATGGATAGTCCTAAATAAATTTTTAGGGCTATTTTTGTTCATGATTTCCTTTACCCCGTTACAAACATTACAAAATGTTGAGTTCAAAAATCTTCTCACCGGGAGATTTTTTATTGTTTTAGCTTTCAGAATGCTGGCCACTTTATTAGGATGGTGGGTGTATCAGTTAACAAAAGATCCTTTTTCAATAGGTCTTATCGGACTATCAGAGGTAATTCCCGCCGTAAGCTGTGCGTTGTATGCCGGACATGTTATTGATATGAATGAGAAAAAGAGGCTGCTTCTCATCTGTAATTATGCTTATATTTTCCTGATCGGGCTGTTGCTGATCCCTGCCTTTTTTGATGTAGAAATGCATTTCACAGGGCATCAGATTACCTATTATATTTATGGTGTTATCTTTTTTACCGGAATAGCAAGAGCATTCATTGGTCCTATTGTTCCTTCCATGATTCCTAAAATTGTAAAGAAAGAAAATCTTCCCAACGCAGTTACTTTGAATCAGGCCACTTTCCTGATATCTTCTGTGTGTGGACATGCGGTAGGTGGTATTCTTATTGGGTTTATAGGTGTAAAATGGACATTGGTTGCTATTTTAGCATTAATATTTGTGGCTTCATTATTTTTCTGGCAGCTTCACAAACAGCATTCAGAGTACAAAAAGGAAACTGTAAATGTAGTGGAAAGCATGCGTGAAGGAATTTCTTATATTTTTAAAACCAAAGAAATTTTGGGAGCATTGTGCCTTGATATGTTTGCTGTACTTTTTGGGGGTGCAGTGGCTATGATCCCGGTATTTGCTACTGATATTCTAAATTCGGGGGCTGAAGGTTTCGGATTACTGAACGCGGCATCTGATATTGGCTCCATGTGTATCATTACTATTCTATCTATTGTTCCTCTTCGAAAAAATCAGGGAAAAATACTTCTTGCAGTTGTTACCGGATTCGGGCTATGCATCATTGGATTTGGTTTATCAAAATTGTATTGGCTGTCTTTCATGTTCCTTGTGATGAGCGGAATGCTTGATGGAATTTCTGTGGTCATCCGAGGTACCATTGTACAGTTAAAGACACCTGATCATATAAGAGGACGTGTTCTCAGTGTAAATTCAATTTTCATTATGTCCAGCAATGAAATGGGACAATTTGAAAGTGGTGTTATGGCTAAATTACTAGGAGTTGTGCGCTCTGTTGTATTTGGTGGCTGTATGACTGTTTTAGTTGCCCTGCTTGTAGGAAGCACCAATCCTAAATTGAGAAAGATGCAATATTAATTTATTGTTTATCAGTCTATTTAAAAATCTGATACAAAAAAATCAGAATTCGAAATACTTAAAATCAGAATAGAACGTTTTCTATTCTGATTTTACTTTTATAGGTGTTTTTTCAAAATTATTCAAAAGATTACATCACAAATATTCAGTAAAATCATCAATACCTTTACGACCTCTGTATAATTTAACTTAAACAATAAAATACAATATTATAAATCAATATATTACTTTCATTAAATATATCTCAAAATCTTTAATTTAACGTTAATAATTTTTTATATTTGCTTGATAAAATATCCCCCTATGTATAAACTTTTACTAATTTTGAGTTTTTTCGTCACAGGTTCGCTGATGAATGCCCAATTTTTTTCAGATCAATCCTTACAGCAGTCTGTTTTGCAACTGAATAATGCAAAAACAGAAACCGATTATGATACTCTTTTTTCTAAGTTTTCAGAGGCTAAAACTTCAGAAAAATGGCAGGCTAATTATTATGCCGCTGCAGCATTGTATCTTAAAACAAATTTCCTTTTAAAGAACAGCCCGAACAGCCCTCTTGGAGAACCCAATGAATCTGCAAGAAAACTGGCTATGCAGGCCCTTGCTTCTGAAAAGAATAACGGAGAAATCAATATTCTTCTTGGTCTTATCCACTTTCAGAAAATCAGGATAAAAACAGCTGCAGATCCTCAGAAGGAACTAAAAACAGCTACGAACTTCATGACGAAAGCGGAGACCACTTTAAAGAACAATCCAAGACTTTCTTTCTTAAAGGCTGAAATGGCTGAAAAGCAAGGCAACAAAACGGAAGCCATCAAGCTTTATCAAAAAGCAGTCAAAGAATTCGAAACATCAAACGTCTCATCCAGTTCACCTAACTGGGGAAAACAGCTGATCGGAACAAATTAACAATAAAAGAATGCATGATCTCCTGAGTAAATCAGGCGGTCAGTTTTTATTTTGATGCAAAATACTTTAACACTATATCATGTTCACAGAAACATTTTTGTCTCGGATAAAGCACTGCATTTTTTTAGTAATTAAACAATTTTACTATTTGTTTTTAAAATCAACTCTTATGAAAAAAGCATTACTTGTTTTCTCAATTATATTTTCACATTTCTTATTTGCCCAATCAGACTGTACTACTGCAATGGCAGTCTGCGGTAACTCGGATATTTCATATACTCCGGGCGGACACGGAGACATTGCCGAAGACCTCGGCGGATGTTTAAGTTCCGATGAAAAATACTCTGTATGGTACTCGTTTACGGTAGCTACAGCCGGAACCCTAACTTTTGAAATCATTCCTAATGATCAGACCGATGATTATGACTTCGGTGTATATGGTCCAAACAAATCATGTGGTAACCTTGGAACTCCAATCCGCTGCTCTTATTCCGGAACAGCTGGAAACACAGGCCTTAACATGACGGCTACAGACCTTAGTGAGGATGCTTCAGGAGATAAATGGGTGAAATACCTTGATGTATTACCTGGCCAGACGTACTATTTAATTGTAAATAACCACAGAGAGACCGCTAACGGATTCAAATTGTCATGGGGTGGAACAGCTACTTTATCTTCGCCATTCACGGATCCGAATATACAGCCTCACCCGTTCATTCCACCGGGAATTCCAGGAGCAACACCTGCAGACCCAAGAGAAGTAGTGGTGTGTGCAAATCCTGCAAGTTTTGATTTCTCTTCATTAACGGCAGGAATTCTTAATGGAAACCCGAACTTCAGCATTAGTTATCATACAAGCCAGAATGATGCATTAACAGGCAACAACCCTCTTGTTGGCCCTCAAACGGTTACTCCTGTAGGTGTTTATTTCTACAGTATCAACTACACAGATCCTACTAATCCCAACAGTCCAATTAATAAATGTAGACAGACTGGTAAATTTAAATTTAAAGATGGTACGATCAAGGCAACAAATGTTACTTTAACAAGCTGTAATAACAACAATGCTGGTACAGCAACTTATGATCTTACAACAGCAGATGTTTTTGCAGATCCTACGGCTACAAAAAAATACTATTATACTTTATATGATCTGAATAACTCAATCAATGAGATTACCAACATCTATCAGTTTGTTTCAGCAGAAGGTAAAATCTACGTAAAAGTAACTTCAGTATTCGGATGTTCTGATATTGCAGAGATTACCCTTAAGTTTTACCCTGCGATTATTGCAAAAGATGCTGAATTAAGATCATGTTTTATTGAAGCAAATCCTTCTACAGCATTATTTAACCTTGATAATGCTGCTGTGATCACACCTCAAGCTGGTATTACGAAGAAATACTTCCCTTCATTAACGGATGCAGTGGATGGAACCAACGAGATTTTAAATGCAAATTATATTGCACCTAATGGTTTAGTATATGTAAGAGTATCTGATACCAGAGGATGTTTTGTAGTTGTAAAAATTGGTTTAACAGTGCTTGCACCTGTAAAATCTAATGTTCTGAAAGACAAAATTATCTGTATTGAAGACACCACAACTTTAGATGCCGGACCTGGATTCAAAAGCTATGAGTGGAGCACAGGAGCTACAACTCAGTCTATCAAAGATGTAGGAGTTGGAATCTACTGGGTAAAATTAAAAACAGGAGAATGTATTACTACTCAAACAGTAACAGTATACCCTTCTGATCAGCCGGTTGTAGCAAGCATTGATGTTTCCAACACTACACTAACAATCAATGTTATAGGAGGAACACCGGATTACCAGTATTCTATGGATAAAATCATATGGCAGCCTTCCAATACATTCTCGAATGTAGCAAGAGGAACATACAAAGTATATGTAAAAGACGCTTATGACTGCGACCCTATTGAAGTTACGGTAGTAGTTCCTAACCTGATCAACATGATTACTCCAAACGGAGATGGTGTGAATGATGTTGTAGATTATTCTGCAATTGCTGACAAACAAAACTTAGTTTTGAGTATCTTTGACAGATACGGAACAAAAATCCACCAGGGAGACAAATCCAATGGATACAAATGGGACGGAACCATTGCAGGGAAGAAAATTCCAACAGGTACATACTGGTATTCTGTAACATGGAATGAGAATGACAAGAAGAATACTCCGTTCAAGTTTTCAGGTTGGATCGTTGTAAAAAACAGAGAATAACCCTTAATAATATGAAAAAGCCGCTTTGGCGGCTTTTTCTTTTAACTAAACCATGAAAAATTAATTGATCCCAATTTTGTTTAACAAAAATCGTTTTAACAATGAAAAAAATACTACTTCTTTTTATTTTATTGATAACACAGATAGTCTACTCACAATCAGATTGTATCACAGCCATTCCTATCTGTGGTAACTCTGACATTTCTTACACTCCTTCAGGACCTGGAAATATTATAGAAATCCTTAATGCAAACGGAGGATGTCTTAGCACCAATGAAAGATATACTGTTTGGTATACTTTCACTGTATCTACACCAGGTACCCTTGCATTTAAAATAAAACCTAACGATCAGGGCGATGATTACGATTTTGCAGTCTATGGACCTACAGCAAACGGTTGTGCTTCTTTACAGAATGCAGATCACGTCTTTATACAGCCTATAAGATGTAACTATAGCGGTACTCCGGGAGACACAGGTCTGGATCTCACTCTTGCTCCACCTGCAGTATTCCCTACCAATCCTCCTGGCACTACGGCCAGTATGAACAATGGTAAATGGAGTCCTTATATGGATGTATTGGTAGGACAAACCTATTATTTGGTTATTGATAACTTCAGTAGATCAGTTAATGGTTTTTCTATGGAATGGTCAGGTACTGCGAGTTTAAGTTCTGCATTTAACGATCCTGTTCTTTCTCCGAACCCATTCATTCCACCGGGAATTCCTGGAGCAACTCCTAATGACCCAATGCAGGTAATGGTTTGTTCATTGCCTTCACAATTCGATTTTACAACCCTGTCAGCAGGGATCATTAATGGTAACAGTTCTAACTTCAAGGTTACTTATCATAAAACAACCAATGATGCCCTTACAGGAGAAAACCCTCTTACAATAGCAACTGTAGATGGAACAACAACATATTATTACAGAATTGTATATAAAGATCCTAATAACCCAACGAACCCTATCAACGGATGTTTCATAACCGGGAAATTTAAATTTGTGAATGTAGGCATCTCAGCCAATACCGCTACTTTATATTCTTGTAATAACAATGGAGCCGGTACAGCTAAATATGATTTGACAACAGCCAATATCTTCGGGGGAAGCGGAGCAACTATTAAGTATTACACTACGGTTGATGATATGAATGCAGAAGTTAACGAGATTACTGATCCTGTTAACTATATTTCTCCGGAAGCAACTGTATACGCAAAAGTAATTTCTACTTTCGGATGTAAAGCAACTACTACTATCAGACTATTGTTCTACCCGACAGTAGTATTAAAAGATGCTGTACTTCAAAACTGTTATATTGATAACGATGTTACCCGTTCAACTTTCGATCTTTCTAAAGCTGATATCGGAGTACCTGTACCAACACCTACAGGAACTATCATTAAGTATTATACATCGATAGCTGATGCCAAAGCTCAGACCAACCCAATTTTGGCAGCGTTTAACTATCTTTCAGAAAGCACAACGGTATACGTAAGAGTAAACAATGATAAACAGTGTTATGCAATTGCTAAGATTGAACTGAAAGTATTACCTCCTGTAAAATCAGCAGTATTAAAAGATAAAACGATTTGTGCTGAAAGCAAAACCACATTGGATGCCGGACCTGGATTCGACAGCTATGAATGGAGCACAGGAGAAACTACACAATCTATCAATAACGTAGGAGTAGGAGTTTATTTTGTAAAACTTCAGACAGGAAAATGTTTCACTCTTCAGGAGGTACGTGTACATGCAAGTCTGCAGCCAGTGATTTCAGGAATAGAGATCTCAAACAACAACATTACTGTTACCGCTACAGGTGGAGTTCCTCCATATAAATTCTCTGTAGATGGTATCAACTGGCAGGATTCCAATACATTCACAGGACTTCCAAGAGGTGAGAATACAGTATATGTAAAAGATACTTATAATTGTACACCTACTCAGGTGACAGTTACTGTTCCGAACCTTATTAACGCGATCACTCCAAACGGAGATAACGTAAATGATGTTATCGACTACTCTGCTCTCGCGTACAAGAAAAACCTTATCTTCATTGTGTATGACAGATATGGAAACAAACTTCATGAAGCCAACAAAATGAGAAACTTCACTTGGGACGGAACTGCTTTCGGTAAGAAAATCCTAACAGGAACTTACTGGTACACGATCTCATGGAACGAAAACAATAAAGACAATACAGAAACCAAATATTCAGGATGGGTATTGGTAAAAAATAAAGAATAAGTTATAATCACTCTTTAAAAAAAATCACCTCAGACTGAGGTGATTTTTTTTATCAACAAGATCAATCTCCTGTTTACAGTATTTTCCGAAAGACTGCCAATAAATTGTTGAATACTATTTTTTTATTATTTTTTAAATAAACTATCTTTGCACCATGGCGCAGAAAGAAACATTATCATCCCTGACACACGGAAACTTTGCAAAAGAATTGTCTATTGCGGATGGAAAAATGCCTCCCAATGCAGTGGATTTTGAAAGACTTGTTATCGGAACTTTTTTGATTGACAAAAAAGGTCTTGACCATTCCATTGATCTTCTTACCTCAGAAGTATTCTATGATCCGAGACATCAGGTCATCTTTTCTATCATCTTAAAGCTTTATGAAGGCAACCATCCGGTAGACTTAATGACCATTATTCAGGAATTAAAAAAAGAAGACAAGCTAAGCCAGGCCGGTGGTGATCACTACATCATTGATCTGACGATGGGAGTAAGTTCATCTGCCCATATTGAATATCACGTACGTGTAATTCTTGAAAAATATATTTTAAGAAGCCTTATCAATGTTTCTGCGAATGTTATCGACTCTTCTTATAAGGAATCAACAGATGTTTTTGAGCTTCTGGATAAAGCAGAACAATCTTTCTTCGAAATCACCAACGGAACGATTAAGAAGGGATTTGATACCGCCAACTCATTGGTAAAGCAGGCTATTGATACGATTAAATCTTTAAAAGATAAGGAAGGGCTTTCAGGAGTTCCTTCAGGATTCAGAGATGTGGATAAGGAAACCGGTGGATGGCAGAACTCTGACCTTATCATTATTGCAGCCCGTCCGGCGATGGGAAAAACAGCATTTCTTCTTTCAATGGCAAGAAATATTGCAGTAGGACACAAAGTTCCTATGGCCCTTTTCTCTCTCGAGATGGCATCAGTACAGCTTATCACCAGGATGATTGCTTCTGAAACAAGAATTTCTTCTGAAAAATTAAGAAAAGGAACTTTGGATGACGAAGAATGGCAGAGACTATTCTCCAATGTATCCGAATTGGAAAACGCTCCTTTATATATTGATGAAACTCCTTCCCTTTCAATATTCGATTTCCGTGCAAAATGCAGAAGACTTGTCATGCAGCATGGAGTAAGAATTATCATGGTTGACTACCTTCAGCTGATGACAGCAGGAAGCAGCAATGGAAAAGGAGTTGGAAACCGTGAACAGGAAATCTCCATGATTTCACGTTCATTAAAGGCTATTGCAAAAGAACTTAACGTTCCGGTGATTGCTCTTTCCCAGCTTTCGAGAAGTGTGGAAGCCCGTCCGGGAAAAAGACCTCAGCTTTCTGACTTGAGGGAATCCGGAGCGATTGAGCAGGATGCGGATATTGTATCTTTCATCTTCAGACCTGAATATTATAAAATTACCGTTTGGGATAATGATGAAGAAGGACAGGAAACTTCTACTGAAAACCAGGCCGAGCTGATTATTGCAAAGCACAGGAATGGTGCCACGGCAGATGTCCGACTGTCTTTCCTAAAACATTTTGCTAAATTTGGTGATATTGAAGCAGCAATGGACGGAGCCGGAGGAGGATACCCTTCCAACTTTGGAGAACCGAGTGGCTTTGACAAAATCAAAACTACCATTCAACCAGGAGCAGCATTTGATCTTCCGGACAACTCAAAACTTTCCGGCTCATCAATGAATGACTTTGATGATGATGATGATTTTCCGTTTTAAATAAGCTTAAACCAAATTCAGTTTTCACAACCCATAATTCAATTTTTTAAAAAGCAGATTTGAGAATCGAAATTTATACCGACGGGGCTTGCAGCGGAAATCCGGGAAAAGGCGGATATGGAATTCTCATGCGCGTTCCTGAAAAAAATTATCAAAAAACATTTTCCAAAGGGTTTAGAAAAACCACCAACAACAGAATGGAACTTCTGGCAGTCATCACCGCATTGGAAAAACTGAAATCTACAGAAAACGACATCCATGTATATACTGACAGCAAGTACGTATCTGATGCGATAAACCAAAACTGGATTGCAGGATGGATCAAGCGGGGCTGGAAAAATGTAAAGAACCCCGATCTCTGGAAAAAATTTGTTGAGTTATACAACAAACACACCCCTAAAATGCATTGGGTAAAAGGCCATGCAGGGCACTTTGAGAACGAACTTTGTGACAAATTAGCGGTTGCGGCAGCCAATTCTTCCGATCTCGAAATTGATACTTATTTTGAGGGTTTAGATAGCAATTCCTTATTTTAATTTAATTCATATAAAAACGTAATCAATACTACAATATTCACCATTACATCATAATAAGTATTATTTTTTTAAAATATTATTAAAATTTTAGCAAAATTAACACTAAATACATATTATTTAATCGGGATTTAATATCTTTACACATTAATCAAAGTCCCATTTAAATGAATAAAAATCTATTATTGTATTTATCTGTTTTTTTACTCTGTATAGCCGGGAAGTCCTTTGCACAGACTTATCAGCTTATCGGAAACCCGGTGACTACTACTGGATGGACGATGGTTTCCCCTACTCAGGTAAACACAGATTTTATTCAGCTTACTCCGGATACCAATAATCAATCCGGTTCTATCAGACTGAATGACCCTATCAATTTAAAATATTGTGATAAATGGAGAGTGGAGTTTGATTTCAGAATGGATTCCAACCAAACCTCCAACGGAGACGGAATTGCCTTCTGGTATCTGGCCAATCCGCCTGTCGCCAGTGTATTGGGATCCGGGCTCGGAGTATCTCAAAATGCAGTAGGTCTTGTTGTAGGATTTGACACTTATAACAATACTACAACTGCTACAATGAGCAAGGTTCACGTTGCTTACGGGCAAGTTCAAAATACGAGTGATACCAATAACGTTGAATTTTTCAATGTTGCGGGAAGTTCTTTCCACTCACCAGATTTAAACACTACACAACCCTTTCAGGGCACCACCTTTAAACACGTTGAAGTAACTGCACAGGTAGATCCCGCAGCTCCTACCAGCTGGATCTTAAAAATAACAATAGACGGTAATGTAATCTGTAATCAGTCTTTTGCTCCTTCCGGGACAGCTGCTGCAATGACGGTAGGATATTTTGGATTCTCAGCTTCTACAGGAGGTGCAAGATCAAGACACTCTATTAAAAATGTAAAAATCTATACTGATAAAGTTCCTATTTTACAAAACTCAGCGACTCAGTCTTTCTGTCCCAATCCTACTACCGGATACGGGTCTGTAAACCTGACATCTTTCAACTCGCAATTTGTCAACAATCCTTCAAACTATACATTTACTTATTATCCACTGGGAAGCTCTACTCCAATTGCTAATCCTTCCAATTATCAATTCAATGCAAACACAACGGTTACTGTTGTTATTAAAGATAATGCCGGACTGCTCTGTGACAATCCGGATGGTAAAATATTACTGGTTCTTGCTCCATTTAAAGCTGAGGATAAAACAATTACCGTATGTAATAACAACAAAGCAGGAACAGCCACTTTCAACCTGAATTCAGCAAATGTTACAGGTGTTCCCGGTGCTGTTAAAAAATATTATAAAACGTTAGCAGACCTTAATGCAGACACGAATGAAATTCAAAATCCCGGCAGTTACTTCTCTGCTCCCGGAGAAGTATATGTAAAAGTAACAACCCCTCAGGGATGTACAGGTACAGCAAAAATCACGCTGGCATTTTACCCGGACACTCCTGTGCAGGAAGCTACACTTAGATCATGCTTTATTGAAACTAATATTACCAGTGCTATTTTTAATCTGACCACTGCGAATGTTACTACATTAAGCAGCGGTGTGACAAAAAAATACTACACCTCCATTGCGAATGCTTTAGACGGAACCAATGAGATCATGAATCCCCTTCAGTACTTATCTACAAGTACTGTCGTGTACGCAAAAGTAACAGATGCCAACGGATGTTTCAATATTGCTAAAATCAATCTTATTGTATTACCGCCCGTAACATCTTCGGTGTTGAAAGACAAAACCATTTGTATAGGTGAAAAAACAGATCTGGATGCAGGTCCTGGATTTGATGGCTATGAATGGAGCACCGGAGCAACCACCTCATCTGTTAAAGATCTGGGAGTAGGAGTTTATTGGGTAAAACTTAAAACAGGGAACTGTATTACGACACAGATTGTAAAAATAAATGCATCTGCAAATCCTGTGATCTCCAGCATTGATATTGACAACAACACAATCACTGTAAATGTAGCGGGAGGAAAACCTCAGTATCAATTCTCTCTTGATGGAGTCAACTGGCAAACCAGCAATATTTTCACCGGACTCGCAAGAGGAGAAGTAAGAGTGTATGTAAAAGACTTCTATAACTGTACTCCTGTTGAAGTTCAGATTACCGTACCTAATCTGATTAACGCCATCACTCCAAACGGCGATAATGTAAACGACTTCATTGACTATTCAGCGCTTTCTTACAAGAAAAACCTGGTATTCATCGTCTATGACAGATATGGTAATAAATTGTATGAGGCTGGAAAAATGAGAAACTTCACATGGGACGGAACAGCTTCCGGTAAAAAAGTTCTTACAGGGACTTACTGGTACACGATCTCATGGAATGAGAACAATAAAGACAATACAGAAACCAAATATTCAGGCTGGGTATTGGTTAAAAACAGAGAATAAATTTAGTATCCGAAACTACCTCATATGGGGTAGTTTTGGTATTAAAATAAGGGTTTCCTGCTCCTGAATTTGAAATTAAACATTGCTTTTATAACCAAATTAAACATGTAACAAATCAATTTTATATCAAAAAAACAAATAACATCATAATCCATCCACTATGAAAAAAAATATACTCATTTTTTTACTGACTATCTTATTATGCTTGCCGGGAAGGGTATTTTCACAAACATACCAGCTTACCGGGAACCCTGTAAACACAACGGGCTGGGATCTTGTCTCTGATGCTGTAGTAAGCGGGGACTTTGTAAGACTTACAACCGATCAGACCAGCAGATACGGGGCTGTAAAATTATCCACTCCTATTACCCTGAGCTATTGTGATAAATGGAAAGTGGAATTCGATTTCAGAATTGACGGAAACGGAACTACTCAGTTTGGAAAAGGAGATGGTTTTACCTTCTGGTATCTTGCCAATCCACCTACAGGATTCGTTTCAGGAGGAGGACTTGGTATCCCCGCGAATGCTTCCGGGTTAATGGTTGGTTTTGACATCTTCAACAATACTACTGAGGGGCAGATGAGTAAAGTTCACATTCTTTATGGCACCAATAATACAGCTGGAAATAATATCGAATTCAATACCACTCCGGGAAGTACATTCCATTCTCAGGACCTTATTGCCACTCAGCCTTTTGTAGGAGATACCTACAGACACGTTGAAGTAAATGGAGAAACAGATCTTACCAATCCTACAAACTGGATTATTAAAGTAAGAATCAATGGTGTACTTATCGTAGATCAGTCTTTTGCTCCTTCCGGAGGTGCAGTAGGAATGTCACAGGGGTATTTCGGTTTCTCAGCAGCAACCGGAGGTGCCAGTGCAAGACATTCTATTAAAGATGTTAAAGTATTCGTAGATAAAGTTCCTATTTTAAGTAATACGGTAACTCCTTTCGTATGTACCAATCCAGCTACCGGAAATGGTGTAGTGGATCTTACTTCTTTCAACTCTCAATTTGTAAATAATCCTGCAAACTATGTTTTCACTTATTATGTTTTGGGAAGTTCTACGCCTATTGCCAATCCTTCAAGTTTCCAATATTCAGGAAACACTACCATTAAGGTTGTTGTAAAAGACCCTACTTCTACTCTTTGTGATAATGGTGATGGAGTCATTCAGCTTAATCCTACTCCATTTGCGGCAACAGATGCCAGCCTTACAGGCTGTAATAACAACAATGCGGGAACGGCAACATTTGATCTTAACACTGCCACTGTAACCACTGTTGCCGGAGCTACCAAGGAATTCTACCCTACCTTATACGATATGAATAATGGTACAAATCAGATAACAAATCCTTCTGCTTATGCTTCTGCAGCAGCTACAATATACGTAAGGGTAACTACTCCTCAGGGTTGTGTAAGTACAGCTAAAATTACACTTAACATCTATCCCGTTGTGGTTGTCAATGATGTTGAAATAAAATCATGCTTTATAGAAAACAATCCATCTATGGCATCCTTTAATCTTACTGGAGCTATCGTTTCCCAAGGTGCACTTACAAAAGAATACTACCCATCATTAGCTGACGCCATCAGCGGAACTAATGCAATCTCAACTCCTGCGGCATACATCGCCCCTAATGGAGTTGTTTACATTAAAGTATTCAGCGCAAACGGATGTTATTCAATTGCTAAAGTTACTTTAACCGTCATTCCTCCGGTATTCTCAAGAACATTACTTGATCAGACGATCTGTATAGAAAATACAACAACATTAGATGCTGGAGCTGGTTTCAAAAGCTATGAATGGAGCACAGGTGCTACCACTCAATCGATCAAGAATGTAGGTGTAGGGACTTATTGGGTTAAACTTAAAACCGGAGATTGTATTGCCACTCAAAAAGTAACAGTATATCCTTCCGATAATCCGGTTGTTACCACTGTTGATATTTCAGGAAGCACAGTGACAATATATGCCAATGGCGGAACTCCTCCTTACCAGTATTCTATGGATAATATCAACTGGCAGGATTCCAATATCTTTACCAATATTGCCAGAGGAGAAGCTAAAATATATGTAAGAGACGGTTATAATTGTGTTCCTGTGGAAGTTAATATTACGGTACCTAATCTGATCAACGTGATCACTCCTAATGATGATGGCATTAATGATTTTGTAGATTATTCTGCACTTGCCAATAAACAGAATCTGGAAATAGGCATCTTCGACAGATATGGTTACAAAATGTTCCAGGCCGATAAAACCAATGGCTACAAATGGGCTGGTACTACTAATGGAAGCAAAAAAGTTCCTACAGGAAATTACTGGTATTCTGTTTCATGGAATGAAAATAATAAAAACAGTACTCCGATAAAATTCTCAGGTTGGATTGTTGTAAAAAACAGAGAATAATTACACTTTCCATCACATCAAAAGAATCACCCCGCCAGCCGGGGTGATTTTTTGTATTAACAGGGCGGAGATATTTCATTTTAAAGACTCTTTATTCATATTCAATTCTTAAATTTGTCCTATGAATTATTTGGAAGCTTTAAGCAGAAGATATTCTGTAAAAAAATTCAATCATCAGATTATTCCTCAGGAAACTCTTCACAATATTCTTGAGTCAGGAAAGCTGTCTGCCAGTTCTCTGGGACTTCAGCCCTATAAAATGGTTATTGTTGAGAGCGAGGAAATGAAGCAGAAATTAATCCCGGCTTTCTATAATCCTTCTCAGATATCTACCTGTTCTCATCTTATTGTTATTATTTCAAAGAAAATCATTGAAGAGAACTATATCCGGGGGTATTTTAATCATATATCTGAAGTAAGAGATACTCCTGTTGAAAAACTGGATCCATTCAGAAACAGTATTAATCAGCATATCACCCAGAAAACACAGGACGAAATTTTCAACTGGGCAGAAAAACAATCTTATATAGTATTGGCCAATCTGATGTATGCCGCTGCTATTGAAAGTATAGACTCCTGTCCTATGGAAGGCTTCCGTCAGGATCTTATAGAAGAAATTCTGAACATCAATCCCGAAACAGAAAAAGTAACTGTTACCCTCGCTTTAGGCTACCGTTCTGAAGAAGACCATTTTCAGCACATGAAAAAAGTAAGGAAACCAAACGAAAAATTGTTTAAATTTATTTAATCGTTTTAAACGATTGTACCTAAAGCAAGCATATGATAAAAGCGGATGTATTAGTAATAGGTTCCGGCATTTCCGGACTTTCCTATGCCATTAAAGTTTCTGAACAGCTCCCTGATGCCAAAATCATTATTGTAACAAAATCTGACGAAGACGAAAGCAATACCAAATATGCACAAGGCGGTCTGGCTGTTGTTACAGATTTCCAGAATGACAATTTCCAAAAACATATTGACGATACGATGCGTGCCGGTGACGGAGAAAACAAACGCGATGTCGTAGAAATGGTAGTAAGAGAAGCTCCTGCAAGATTCAACGAAATTGTAGAATGGGGCGCTCAGTTTGACATGAAGAATGGCAAATTCGCTTTAGGAAGAGAAGGAGGCCATACTGAAAACAGAATCGTACATCACAAAGATATTACAGGGTTTGAAATCGAACGGGCTTTGCTGGAAACAGCCAATAACAGTCCGAATATTGAAATTCTTGATCATCATTATGTCATTGATATCATTACACAGCACCATGTTCCCGGAAAAGAACTCAATGAAGGTGATATCCATTGTTATGGTGCTTACATCCTGGATGAAAAGTCCAAAACCATCAAAAAAATCACATCCAAAATAACATTGGCTGCTACAGGAGGCGCAGGACATGTTTATAAAAACACAACCAATCCTACCATTGCTACAGGAGACGGAATTGCTTTTGTAGCCCGTGCCAAAGGAAAGGTTTCCAATATGCAGTATTATCAGTTCCACCCCACAGCTTTGTACAGCAAAATGGACGGAATGTTGTTTTTAATTTCAGAAGCAGTTCGTGGAGACGGAGCAAAATTAAGAACCAAAAGGGGTGAAAAATTCATGCACAAATATGATGAACGTGAAGAATTAGCATCCAGAGATATTGTTGCCAGAGCCATCGATGCCGAAATGAAAATCACCGGAGACGAATTTGTCGGTTTAGACTGCAAGGAAATGAATCATGAAAAATTCTTGGAACATTTCCCCAATATTTATAAAAAATGCAGAGACGAAGGAATTGATCCCTTCACTCAGTTAATCCCTGTTGTACCAGCCTGTCACTATCTAATGGGAGGTATTGAAGTTGACAGAGACGGACAGTCCTCCATCAGAAATCTTTTTGCTGTGGGTGAATGTACCAACTCAGGACTTCACGGAGCCAATAGACTTGCATCCAATTCTCTACTTGAAGGCCTGGTTTTCGGGCACAATGCTGCTATGAAAACAGTAGAACTTCTGAATGAAAACAATTTCAACTTTGACGACCTGAAAGCCGTTCCGGAATGGAATGAAGAAGGAATGAAGATAATGGACGAAATGGTAATTGTCAGTTACCTGAGAAAACAACTTCAGGAAATGATGAGCGACCTGGTAGGTATTGTAAGAAGCAACAGACGTCTGAATATGGCTTTACAAAAGCATCAGGAAATTGCTGCTGCCGTAGATGAGATCTATCACTACTCTATTCTTTCCCCACAATTATCGGAATTAAGAAACCTTACAACAGTTGCCCACCTCATCATTACCCAATCCATGGAAATGACAGAGAATAAAGGAGCATTTTATAATAAAGATTTGGTTTAATTTTAAACAAATGAAAATCCTGAATTTAAATATTCTTACAACAGTCAATATCTTATTCTATTCAAGAATGATACTTTCATTGACTTGTGGTTTAGTATTATTAAATTTTTGGGAGCAAGATAAAAAAATTGATGCTTTTTCAAATATAGCCATCCTTGCAGGAATAATGCTTTTGGGAATTTTTTTCGCATTATATGGTGTCACATTATTAAAAAAGATTATTGTTCCCAGATCCAAATACCCTTTAGCTTTAAATCTTTTATGCAACATGCAAGGGTTGGGAAAACCAGATTATTATGGAAGTTTAAAATTTGATTTAAATAATATAATTAAAGATAATAAGTTACGCTTAACGCTATACTATATCAATAATTCTCAATATCCGATTTTAACATTCAATAGAGAAAAAATCACTTACTACACTCAGGAATATAATTGGGATAATTTTAAATGGAACTATAAAATCATACCACAAGGACGAAACGGAAAACAGGTATTGGAGTTTCAAGCCATTAATCAAAACAACGTAAAAATAAAAGACAATATAGATTTTGAAAAAATAGACGCAAAGCAAAATGAAGTTCTTTTGCTCTTCATTATTCACGATTTATTATTCGGAAAAAGATCCTCCTTTTATTACTAAAATCAAAATTATGAAAAGACCAGCATACGTAACAGATAAAGCATTAAAGACATTTATAAAAAACGCACTTGAGGAAGATATTCAGGACGGAGACCACTCCACCCTGTCTACCATACCCCAAGATCTTATACAAAGTGCAAAGCTTTTAGTAAAACAGGACTGCATTCTTGCAGGAGTTGAGCTGGCGGAAATCATTTTCAAGACTTTTGACAAAAATCTGAAAGTAGAAGTTTTCATTAAAGATGGAACTCCTTGCAAATTCGGAGATGTAGCTCTTATTGTAACAGGAAGTGCCAGATCTATTCTTTCTACAGAGAGATTCGTTCTTAACTGCATGCAGAGAATGAGCGGTATTGCTACCCTTACCCACGACTGGGATTCAAGGTTGGTAGGTACAAAAACTAAACTTTTAGATACAAGAAAAACAACTCCTAACTTCAGAATGTGTGAAAAATGGGCAGTTGCAATAGGTGGCGGTACTAATCATAGATATGGCCTTTATGACATGATTATGCTGAAAGATAATCACATTGATTACAACGGAAGCATTACCAATGCAGTGACAATGGCCAAAGACTACGTTAAAAAGAACAAAAAAAAGTTAAAAATAGAGGTTGAAACAAGAAACCTTGAGGAAGTTCAGGAAGCCATCAATGCAAAGGTTGACAGAATTATGCTTGATAACATGGATGTAAAGACCATGAAGGAAGCTGTAAAAATGATCAACGGTTCATGTGAGTCTGAAGCTTCAGGTGGAATTACCCGCGATATGCTTAAAGAAATTGCTTCCACAGGGGTTACATTCATCTCTGTAGGAGCCCTTACACACTCTGCTGAGAATATAGATTTGAGTCTCAAAGCAGTGAAATAGCGTTGAATTTTTAACAAAAACACCCCCACTTTGTTAAAAATTCAATAACATGACTTTTTTCATAAAAAAATTCAATTTTTAGCCATAACACTGATTTTTAACACATTAACATTATTAAGACTGATTAAAAATTAACATTGAGTTAATAATAGTTAAATTTTATTTTGCGAATTTTGCAGAAAATTAAATCTAATTATTACTAACGATTATGAAATTAATCAACAAATCGATACTAACTGCGGTTATTACATTATCTACAGCTAGTGTTTATTACGCTCAACAAGTTCAGGACACAGTGCAAACTAAGTCCAAAGATATTGACGAGGTAATCTTAAGAGGTGTTACGGATATCGCTAAAGATAGAAAGACACCTGTTGCTGCTTCTACCATTAAAGCAGCACAACTTGCAGAAAGATTAGGTAACCAGGAATTACCTGAGATTTTGAACACTACTCCATCTGTTTATGCTACAAAATCCGGAGGTGGTTTTGGTGATGGAGGTCTTACAATCAGAGGTTTCGAATCTAGAAACATTGCTGTAATGGTAAACGGTATGCCAGTTAACGATATGGAAGGTGGTGCTGTTTATTTCTCAAACTGGACTGGTTTATCTGATGTAACAAGTACATTACAAGTTCAGAGAGGTTTGGGTTCTTCTAAATTGGCTATTGCTTCTGTAGGAGGAACAGTAAACTTCCTTACCCGTTCTGCTGATATGAAAAAAGGAGGGGTAATCAGATTAGGAGTTGGTAACAACGATTATTTAAAAACTTCATTTTCTTATAATACAGGAAAATCTAAAGATGGTGTATCTGCATCATTCTTAATGAGCAGACAAGCCGGAGGAACTTATATTGAAAATACAGATTACGAATCTTATGCATATTTCTTTGCATTAGGTTATGAAATCAATAAAAAACATAACTTACAGTTTACAATAACATCTGCCCCTCAGTGGCACGATCAAAGAACTTTTGCTCCAACAATCCAAAACTATATCAACTATAACCCGGATCATGACGGATCTCCTTACAGAAGATATAATTCAGATTATGGATATTACACGGATGCTAACGGAAACAAAGTTGCTCTGGCAAACAGATCAAACTACTATGCTAAGCCGGTAATGATGTTAAACTGGGACTGGACAATGAGCGAAAAATCTAAGTTAAGTACAGTTTTATACATGTCTAACGGTAGAGGTGGTGGAACAGGTGACTTAGGTAGAGTAGGAGGAAAAGGAATGACTGATTTCTATGATGCAGCAGGTCACTTCAACTATGATGCTATTTTCGCAGCTAACGCAGCCGTTAACTTAAATACTGCAGGTGCTGGAAGCACTTTAGTTCGTAGATCAAATATCAACTCTCACAACTGGTATGGTATCTTGGCTAACTTCCAACACAAAATTAATGACAACTGGAACTTCTCAATAGGTACAGATGACAGATATTACTATGGTTACCACTATCAGGTTCTTACAGATCTTTATGGAGCTAAAGGATATAAAGATGCAGCTAATAAAAACTTACCTGCTCCAAGAATCGTAAACACACTTTATGATTACAAAAAACTTACTTGGAATCCTTTCGGAGGAAAATTAGCCCCTGCTGAAGATCAGGTAGGATACAGCAATGATGGAGAAGTACTTTGGTACAGTGGATTTGCACAGGTAGAATATACTAAAGACAATCTATCTGCATTCTTACAAGGTTCCGTATCTAACCAAGGTTATCAGAGAATTGATAACTACGTAGTAGACGGAAGTACATTAAAAGGACAAACAGTAAACACGAAAACAGGATTTAAAAACATTTTCGGATATAATATTAAAGGGGGTGCTAACTATAACATTAACGAGCAACATAACGTTTTTGCTAACTTAGGTTATTATAGCAAACAACCATTCCTTAACACAGTGTATCCAAGTAACCAACAACTTGTTAACCCTTATTTAACTAACGAGAAGATTTCTTCTGCTGAAATTGGTTATGGATTCAGATCTGCAAAATTCACTGCAAATGTTAACGTATACAGAACACAGTGGAAAGACAGATGGTTGAGAAAAACAGGTCAGACTTTCACTTTAGCAGACGGTACAACAACTACAGGTTATTCTGAAATCAATGGTATTACTGAAGTTCACCAGGGAGTTGAATTTGATGGAGTTTACAAACCAAACCGTTTCTTAGAAATTCAGGGTATGTTCTCTTGGGGAGATTACTATTATAAAGGAAATGCTAGCGTAGCTTCTTTCGATGATAACAACAACCCTGTTACTTTAGCTGGTTCATCAGGAAACGAATTATACTTAGATAAAGTAAAAGTAGGAGGTTCAAGTAACAACAGTATTCCTCAGATGACTGCATCATTAGGACTTACTGTAAAACCGGTAAAAGACCTTAACATCTTTGGAACATGGAGATATGTAGGTAAACTTTATTCTACAATTGACGCTGGAACATTTACCAATATTGCAGCTCAAGACAGAGGAGTATTGAAATTACCTGATTTCAACTTATTTGATGTAGGTTTCTCTTATAAGATCAGATTACAAAACGAAGCTCAATACTTTACTATCGGAGCTAACGTTTATAACCTGTTTGATAAAATTTATATTTCTGATTCTGCGACAAGTATCTTCGGAACAGATAAAATTACAGCAAACAATGACCCTGACAAAGGAAAGACTTATGAAGAGGCTGGTAGAATGTATAATGGAATAGCAACGGGTAACCGTGCTTATTTCGGATTCGGAACTACTTGGGCAGCAACATTATCATTCAACTTCTAATAATATCACAATATTAGATTTTATAAATATCAATCCCGGCTTTGAGCCGGGATTTTTGTTATCTTTGTGTACAAAAAAATAGGATTATGGATTTTTACAACATTTTACTTAATGCCCACAAAGGTTTCGGGTATCTTGAAATTCTTTTGGTAACATTATTTATCATTGCACTTTTAGCTACCATGTTCGGTTTCAGTGGAAAAGTGAACAAATTTTTGAAGAAAACTACTCTATTCACGATGATTTTCTTCCACGTTCAGTTTTTATTAGGAATCATTATGTTGATCACAACTTTTAGCAAAGGATTAAACATGGGAGAAGTAATGAAAAATGCAGCATTGAGATTTCAATATGTTGAACACCCATTCTCTATGCTTATTGCAGCTGTTTTGATGACTATTGTCAACAAAAAAGTAAAATCCAGTGATACTATTTCTTTAGGAGTAGTGATCATGGGACTGATTGCAGTAGGTTTATTTGCATTCGCGTTTCCTTGGACAAGAGTCTTTGGGGCTTAAAACAGACAAAGAAATTATATGCGTTATAATTTATAAATAGTTTAATCTTAAATTTTTAATTAAATCAATGAAAGTAGCTGTAGTAGGTTCAACAGGAATGGTTGGACAAGTTATGCTTAAAGTTTTGGAGGAGAGAAACTTCCCTGTAACAGAATTAATCCCGGTAGCATCCGAAAGATCTGTAGGCAAGAAGGTGAAGTATAAACAGAAGGAATTTACCATCGTAAGCATGAAGGACGCTATAGCTGCCAAACCGGATATTGCAATCTTCTCTGCAGGTGGATCTACTTCCCTTGAATTTGCACCCTTATTTGCAGAAGCAGGAATCACAGTAATTGATAATTCTTCCGCATGGAGAATGGACCCTGATAAAAAACTGGTAGTTCCTGAGATCAATGCTGATGTTTTGACAAAAGAAGATAAAATCATTGCAAATCCAAACTGTTCTACCATCCAATTGGTAATGGTTTTAGGACCTTTGAACAAAAAATATGATTTAAAAAGAGTAATTGTTTCTACGTATCAGTCTGTAACAGGAACTGGAAAAGCTGCTGTAGACCAGCTAAACGGTGAAATCAGTGGAGATGATTCTATCGCAAAAGTATATCCTTATCAGATCTTCAAAAATGCATTGCCGCACTGTGATGTATTTGCTGATGATGATTACACCAAAGAAGAGATCAAACTGATGAAGGAGCCTAAAAAGATTTTAGGAGACGATACCTTTAACTTAACAGCAACAGCTGTAAGAGTTCCGGTTCAGGGAGGACATTCTGAAAGTGTGAACATTGAATTCGAAAATGAATTTGAATTGGATGAAGTAAGAAAAATCTTATCCGAAACTCCCGGTGTTATCGTAATGGATGATGTGAAAAACAACCAGTATCCGATGCCTTTATATTCGGAAGGAAAAGATGAAGTCTTCGTAGGAAGAATCAGACGAGATTTGTCACAGCCCAAAACGCTCAACCTCTGGATCGTTGCAGACAACCTGAGGAAAGGAGCAGCAACCAACGCTGTACAAATCGCAGAATACCTTGTAGCAAACAACTTAGTATAAACTAACAAAATAAAAAAGAGTCTCAAAATTGAGATTCTTTTTTTTATCAAACTCAAATATGAATACCCAGAAAAATGCCCACAAAGAGAAAATAGGATTTCAAAAGCTCATTGCTATATTTGGGATCATCCTTTTCATCGGAAAGATAATTGCCTGGAAACTCACCAACTCTGATGCCGTATTTTCTGATGCTATGGAAAGTATCGTCAATGTCATCAGTGCATTCATGGGGCTTTATTCACTCCATCTTGCAGCCAAGCCTAAAGATGAAGACCATCCATACGGCCACGGGAAAGTAGAATTTGTAACTTCCGGTATTGAAGGCGCTCTTATCGCTATTGCCGGCATTATGATTATCTATGAAGGGATTCACAGTCTTATTGTAGGAAAAACACTGAGTAAAATAGATCTTGGGATATGGATCATTGCTGCCACGGCAATCATTAATTATCTGCTGGGATATATTTCTATAAAAAAGGGGGAAAGAGAAAACTCTCTGGTTCTTATTTCATCCGGTAAACATCTTCAGTCCGATACCATTACCACCCTTGGAGTAGTTATCAGTTTAGTGATTGTTTATTTTACTAAAATTTATTGGCTGGATTCAGCGGTAGCACTATCTTTTGGGCTTTACATCATATTTGTTGGCTATAAAATCGTCCGAAAATCTTTAAGCGGTATCATGGATGAACAGGATCCCGAAATACTGAATCAGGTCATCAGAATCCTTGAAGGAAACAGACAAATAGAATGGATTGACGTACACAATATGAAAATACAGCAGTTTGGTTCTTCCTTGCATATTGATGCTCACATAACATTGCCATGGTATTATGACCTTCGTGATGCCCACAGTGAAATGGAAAAGGTAATTATCCTTCTTGCCAGAAACATGAAACGAAGCATTGAGTTCAATTTTCATATGGATGATTGTAAACCGATTTCATGCCCGGTCTGCCAGATCAAAGACTGCCCTGTCCGTGAAAAAGACTTTATCAAACGGATAGAATGGACTCCGGAGAATGTAACCAGTGTAGATAAACACACCGTAGAATAAATAATACATTCACTTATGTACCCTCTTTATCCATCATCTGCTTTCTGTAATAAAACATCGGAACAATAAGCAGTATAATCAAAGGCTGGATTACAAACCTTCTCATATAGAAAGAAAAAAGATATCCTATTTCAAATTTATCCTGAATACAGTACAGGTAAATCGGTAATGTAATAGCAAAGACAACAACGATCATTACTGCGCCCTGCAATGTCCATTGTTTGTTTTTGAATAAACCATAAATGATCAGGCAGGAAAACAAAAGATTTAACACGAATCTAAACAAATGTCCGGCAATCAGTTTCCCCCATTCAAATGCAGGGAATTCAATATGTTTATTAGCTTCATGGAAATAACCAAGGAAAGGATCATAAAAAAGAGTATCCTCAAGAGCTCTCACCCCTATCAATCCACAGATTCCTGCTATAACCAGAAGCCAATTAAGAATTTTCATGTTTTAAAGCAAAAAATTTAATCCAGATCAGCCAAAGCACAACGACACTTCCATAAATAATAGCAGGAAAAATAAAATCATGGAACATTTTACCATATTCCTTATGATCTGTCATGACGATATTCAAGCCTACGATTCTTAGAAGATTCATTATGTATAGGATAATCAACCCTGCCCCAACAAAGACAAAAGTTTTCATTCCTTTATAAAAAGCGAAAACGAAAGAAACAAACAAAATGATCACAGAAACAGCATTACAGCCCTCCACCATTCTCGTCTCATAGCGTTGTTTTACATAAAACCAAACCTGCTCATTCTTTACGTCATCATAAAGCTCCGTAGGATAACCTATTGCATTTTGCAGAGCAGCCACCTGATTGGCAATTATTCTTGAAAAAGAATCCAACCCGGAATCCTTACCGCTATTCAGGTAGAACTGATAGGCAAAAAGCAATACCAGGTAAATAATAATGAAACGCAATAAAATACCTAAAACAGGTTTAAAGTCTTTCAGCATTCTGCAAAGATAAAAATTAGACTGTAATATCCTGAATTTGAATCAAGAAACTTAAAAAACACTCATCAGATCTTTCGATTATGGGGTATAATACTGTAAAATTTTCTTTAAAATCTTTCATAAAATAAATATTCAACACTTCTTTTACACCTTCATTACAACGGTCTCTTCCTTTCACATTTTCACTTCTTTAAACTATAATTCCCAACTCACGTTTATTTAGTATATTTGTTTCCATATTATGACTTCTGAAAACGCAAAACGATTTTTTGAAAACCATTTGGGGAAAAAATCTTCCGAATTCGTCACATTAGCTCAAAGCGGCTCTGCGAGGGTAAATTTTCTGGCCACTGCAGGCACTGAAAAATATATCATCACCTACAATGAAAATATCCCGGAAAATGAAAGTTTCCTTTACTATTCTGAGTTATTTTCAAATTTGAAACTCAATACTCCTACTATTCTTGCCGTTTCTGATGACAGAAAAATGTATATCCAGGAATTTCTGGGACAGCACACTCTTTCGGAGGTTATTACAAAAGAACAGCAATCTTCCACTGTAAGAGCTTTGGTACAGCAGACATTGAAAAGACTTTTCCAAATGCAGACACAGACACAGGGAAAAATTGATTTTTCAAAAACCTTTGAATACGAAAGTTATGATGAGCTTCCTGTGATTCATGATCTTTATTATTTTAAAAATTTTGTGGCTGATGTCCTGGAACTTGAATACAACAAATCAACGCTTTTAAAGGAATTCAAAAAAATCGCTTTACTCATTGAAAACATTGAGCCTAAAGGAATTATGATCCGTGATTTCCAGGCAAGAAATATCATGGTGAATGAAAAGAATGAAGTTTCTTTCATCGATTACCAGTCTGCAATGAGGGGACCGTTAATGTACGATGTCATCTCTTTTCTTTTTCAGGCTAAAGCCAACTTCACAGAAGACTTCAAACAGGAAATGCTGGAATTTTATATTCAGCAGTTTGAAAATCCTGAAACAAAGATTCAACTAAAAGATGCGGTAATGCCCATTCAGATGATGAGATTCTTACAGGTATTGGGAGCCTATGGGTTTCGGGGGCTGATTCAGAGAAAACAGCATTTCATGACCAGTCTGGAAAAAGGAATTCAGAATATTACACTGTTTGCCGAGTCATGGGGGCAAATGAATAATTACCCAGAACTGAAAAAAGTAATTCAGCAGCTGACTTCAGACAGAGCAAAGCAAAAAATTGAGGAAATATTAAATAACTAAGTCTTCAACTCCGCTGAGACTGACTGAAACGAAATAAAAAACACTTCAATATCACTAAATAAACCTTAATGGTTTAAAAATTTAAAAGAAAGAATATGCTACACATCGAGATACACAGTTTTTCATACAAGAAAGGAGGAATTCCTAAAGACAATTCAGGAAATGGCGGAGGTTTCGCTTTTGACTGCCGTGGAATTTTAAATCCCGGAAGAATTGAAGAATATAAAATTCAGACCGGAAATGACATCGGAGTTCAGGAATATCTGGAAACAAAAACAGAAATGCCAAAGTTTCTTGAACTGGTAAAATGTATTGTTTCAATCAATATCGACAACTATCTTGATAGAGGATTTGAACATCTGCAGATTAACTTCGGATGTACCGGCGGACAGCACAGATCAGTATATTGTGCCATAAAAATTGCTGAATTTATCAAAGAAAAATATCCTGAAGGAACTGAGATCACCCTTCAACACGATGAACAACCGCAACTGAATTCATAAAAGATAAGCGATGATTGATAAATGATTATTTTCCAATGTTATTTTAATGATCATTTATTAATTATAAAAGTTTTATCATCCATCAACTATCATTTATCAATTATAAAAAATGAAAGCTCTAATTTTCGCAGCAGGAAAAGGAACCAGATTGAAACCGTTTACCGATCACCATCCGAAAGCGTTGGTAAAAGTAAACGAAATTCCGCTTCTGGAAAGAAATATAAATTACCTGAAAAGTTTCGGAATAAAGGATTTTGTCATCAACATTCATCATTTTGGAGAACAGATTGTTGATTTCTTAAATAAAAACAATAATTTCGGATGCAGGATTGAAATCTCTGATGAAACCAATGAGCTTCTTGAAACAGGCGGTGGCTTGATTTTTGCGAGAAAATTTCTTGATCATGGAGAAGATTTTTTAATCATGAATGCGGATATTCTCACCGACCTGAACATCAATGCGTTGGTGGAATACCACAAAAAGATAAAAGATTTTGCTACTTTAGCGGTTTCCGACAGAGAAAGCTCGAGAAAACTCCTCTTCAATGATGATATGGTTTTGAGAGGCTGGCTGAATGTCCAAACTGGTGAACAAAGGCTGGCAGAATTCAATAAAGGCTTTAAAGCGCTTGCTTTCAGCGGAATTCATTGTATCAATCCAACGATCTTCGAAAAAATAAAAAGAACAGGCAAATTTTCTGTTATGGAAGAATATCTGGACCTTATGCAGACCGAGCATATACACGGTTTTGTACATGACAGTATTCTTATCGACGTCGGAAGACCTTCATCTGTAACAGAAGCCGAAAAACACTTTAAATAAATTTTGCAATGGAAATTGATGGAACTAGGGATGAAAGTTTAGTAAATCCGGAACTTGACATTAACGAAACAAAACTACATAACAGTTTCAGACAAAAAACCTGGGACGAAACAATTGCCAAAGACAGCTGGATGGTATTCAAGGTCATGGCTGAATTTGTAGACGGTTATGAAAAACTGGCCAAGATTGGACCATGTGTTTCTATATTTGGTTCTGCCCGACTGAAGCCGGAGAACAAGTATTATGAAATGGCTGTAGATATTGCGGAGAAGATAACCAAAATAGGCTTCGGAATCATCACCGGAGGCGGTCCGGGTGTTATGGAAGCTGGAAATAAGGGAGCTTTCAACGCTAAAGGAAAATCGATCGGATTGAATATTGATCTTCCTTTTGAACAGCATTTTAATCCTTACATCAATAAATCCTATTCTATGAATTTTGATTACTTTTTCGTGAGAAAAGTAATGTTTGTAAAATATTCTCAGGGGTTTGTGGTAATGCCTGGCGGTTTCGGGACATTGGATGAGCTTACTGAAGCGATGACTCTTATTCAAACCAACAAAATAGGAAAATTTCCAATTGTTCTGGTAGGAAGCGAATTCTGGGGAGGATTATTAGACTGGTTCAAGGCAACTTTGTTGAAAGAAGGAATGATTGCTGAAGATGATTTGGATCTTTATCGTGTGGTAGATACCGCTGACGAGGCTGTAGCACATATTAAAGCCTTTTATGATAAATATTCTGTGAATGTAAATTTTTAATTGGCATATTATTTGTGACTTATAACTAACAAGTATGATTGTAAATCTATTAATTAAGATGAAAAAACTTTTATATATATCAGGAATTTTAACATTTTTTGTGTTAATGAGTTTTATGTATGTAGACTTTTTCTCTTCAATGACCAAAGTGGATTATGTTGATGGAAGCAAGACATTGAAGTTTACCACAAAAATGAATACAAGCCACATCTCTGACGCGATCAAGATCAACCCCAACACGGCTGGATTTGAAGCAGAGGTAAAAAAATATGTGAACAATAATTTTGATGTGTTTGTCAATGGTACTCCTAAAACGATAACCTTCACAGGAAGTCAGGTCAGTGGAGAAACTGTATGGGTGTATTTTGAAACCGGAGGTGTTTCAGATATCAACACCTTAAAGATTAAAAATACGATCCTCTTAAGCGCTTTTCCTAAGCAGATCAATCTGGTGAACATCGCCTACAAAGGCAGCCAGAAAACAATGAATTTTCAAAGAGGAAAAGAAGTGAATGAGGTTTCTTTTTAACGTGAATTAGATTTAACCATTATAAAATGGGTACCCTGGAGAGTAAAACTTTTCAGGGTATTTTTTTGTCCAAATCAAACAAATCACGAAAAAGAGATTAATTACGTAAAAATACCTATCTGAAAATTTCAGCATTTACACTGTAATATTTTCATTATCAGGAATGTACATTTGTATTGTAATTACAACCAAACGTGAAGCCGGAATCACTTTAATAACGGGGCAGAATCTGAAAAGCCAAATGAGTAAGAAACACCAAACTAAAACCAAATATCATGGACGACGTAACACTTAAATCATCGAGTCAGGCAATAGATGTCCTGATTGTAATTGACACGGATTATGTACGAGCAAATTATAAAAACCCCAGTACGGATCCAAATAAGCCTGTAGGAATTGACCATAACAGCCAGCATATGATTGTTTCCAATGCCAACGCTATTTCCGGACAAGGTTCTGCTGACCTGAACTTCAGCGCAAGAGCCGGAGATACAGTTTCATTCAGAGGAACTTCAATTTATCAGAATTCGGATGACGCAGTTATTATTTATAATATTAAATACTGGTCAGGAGATCAGGTTTTTAATAATTTCGTATACAATTCTGTGAGAAGAAAGCAAGCTGCTGTACCAGATGTAAATTCTTTAAACGGTCTCCCTGCCACCTCTGCAGATATCAGCTTTGCCAGTATTGACTCAAAAGTAAGATCTACTGGAAAAGAGAACTTCTATGTACAGTTTGGACTTTACATTTTAGACCCGAATGACAGTAACAAACAGATTTTGTACGGGTACTTTTACTGGGATCCAACAATTACGGTTAAGTAAACGAAAATAAAACCTCTTATAAATAAAATCGGGCAGCTCGTACGAGCTACCCGATTTTTATAAAGTATATTAGTATATATTTTATCCTAATATATTACTCAATTTTGATATTGTCAATCTGAAGATCATATATTCCGTCTTTTCCTGTTTTTAGGGCAAACATAGTTTTTCCAGAGGTAATGTTAAGATCGGTAAGACCTGTAAGGGTAAGCTCAATCAGTCTCCATTGTCCGTTTGTATTAATTGAACCAGTATATGAATTAGTACTTTCAGGGCTTAAAGTAGCACCAGTAGAGAATGTTCCTAAATTGAATGTATAGAAAGCAGATGTATTAGGAGCTAGTGGTGTTGCTCTATATACATTGAAGGAAAGTGATTTTCCTGATGCAGTCCCTTTGATATACATTGTAATTCTCTTTGGAGTCGCTGGTATTCCTGACGCAGCATTCGCTGTAAATACATAATCATTATTGGCAGGTGTACCTTTAATCTGAAGAGAATTTGTACCGTTATACCCCAAACCACTACCTTGAGATGCATAAGGCATAAGCCCAAAGCTATTTAAACTTGACAGGAAAGATGTCCAGTTTTCAAAATCAGAGCTCGGGAAAAGATTTACGGCATTAGCAGAAGGAAGTTCCGGCTCCCCTGGAGTGAATCTGGCATTCGGGAAGTTAATATCATTAAGATCTCTTATATAAGCCTGATCTGTGAAAACCGTCGCGTTATTTGAGCTTGTAAAACGGCTTAAAACAAGAACGATATCACCACTTTTTTCATATTTAGGAGCGATCGGAGATTTTCCAAAAGTTGAAAAGTTACTGAAACGAAGATCTAATCTGCCTGCTTTTTTATCCGTAATATAACGATCTCCTGTAGCTGATTCGTCAGCAAAGTTCTTTGCCAATTCAGGCTCTTCAAACTGAACGTTTTTTATTTTCACAAGCTGGTTAATGTGTGCACCGTTTTTCAGAGCATCAGAGATAAAGTTGAACTCTAATGGTTTCATTGCGGCTACTACAGGCTTCTGTCCGTCGCAAACTCTTGCCATGTAATTTGAAACTTTATTTGGGTTGATTCTACCGATAGGATAGTTAGGATCATAAGTACCTACTTTAATGTTTCCATTAACTCCCTGAACGATCAATCCTTTCAGGTTGATTCTTACTAAAGCTCCTACCGGATAATCAAGATATTGGCTTGCACCATCAATATCAATTTCAATACCTTGTGTCGGGTTTTCAGGCTTATCCTGAAGGAACATCATTTTGTAAAGATTTCCGGATTCATCACTTGAAGAAACGTAAGCTTCTACGATGAAATCTTCTTTAATGATATCAGCTTCAACGGGTTTTGCTTTCGCAATAGTTGTAATCTCAGATAACTGGTGATTGGCCGCAGCAAATTTGTTGGTACATTTGATTTCCGGCACATCATAATCATCAGTTTTTACACAAGACGAGATTGCCAGCATTGAAATGGCACTAAAGATCGCTGCTTTAAAATATATATTTTTCATTGTTTTCGATTTTTAATTTTAATTTTTTAGAATCTGAATTGAAGGTTAACAAAATAAGATCTACCCTGATTATACCAATATTTAGGAGCGAATACCATGTTTCCGCTGTCATAATCATTAGCATAGTCAGTATAGTTAACATTTCTCGTCTGCTCAAATCCACCTGTAATAAAGTTTCTGTTATTAAGGATATTATTTACGGATCCAGACACTAATACATAATATTTACCAATCATCCAGGATTTACCTGCATTCACATTGAAGAAGAATGCTGAAGGTAATTTTGTAGGAGTAAGAATTCTTGCAAGTTCTTCTGCACTTACGTTATCATAAGGTACTCCCGGTGTATTAGGGTTCGTATAGAATCGTTCTGTTCTGGTTACCGGAGACGGATCAAGGAATGAATGTCCGAAATAGTTCCATGTAGCTCCTACCCACCAGTATTTAGGGCTGCTGTAACGAAGACCTAATGTATACGCCTCCTGAGGTGTTCCTCCCTGTCTGTAGTTTTTAAGGGTAGCCTCTCCCATATTGGTATAAGATCTTGATACGATATTTCCGTTTCCGTCAAGCTCTCTGAACGTTCCTACAGCATCAGATGCAAAATAAACAGTAGGGTTATTAGTATAAGTATATTGTCCTACACTTAATAATCCGCTGGCTGTTAAAGTAGGCGTAACTTTCACCTGTGCACCAAGCTCGATACCCATATTTCTCTTATTAGCACCTGCCAGTACCTGAGTAATGAAAGCCCCATCCTGAACAGGAGTCTGATCTCCGCTTTCAGTCAGAGTAGTCAGCTTAACTCCCTGTGCGAAGTATCTTTGTACACTTGTTTCATTTTGAGTATTAACAAGATAACCTGTTAATCTAAGTTTTACAATCGGAGTAGAAATTACATAACTCAGATCGTTGGCATCAACAACAACGTTCTTGATTCCCGGAGTGGTAACACCGCTTACTCTTGTATTAAAATAAATATCATTTAAGAAAGGAGATTGTGAAAAGTAAGCTCCGTTATAAACCAGGAAGTTTCTACCATTGATTTTATACGTAACCTGACCTTTAACCCCTGCATTCCAGAAGTTTTGGTCTGCTCCTTTTCCGTAAGAAGACTCATACAGATAATGCTGGAACAACCCTTCTCTGCTGTTCGTCGTATATCCGAATAATCCGGAAACAAAAACATCAAATTTCCCTGTCGAGAATTTGAAAGCAGGATTTACTTTAAATTCCTGTCTTCTGAAAATATAGCTGTACCCGATTTTATCACCTTCTCTTTTGGCAACATCCGTATCATTTTCTCTTGTATTAAATTTACCCCAAACACTGCCTGCTGTTGTATTGGATGCAAACGGGTCCATATTCAAAGCGAAATCAGCACCCAAAAGATCGTTCACTTCTCTGTACTGTTCAGATCTGTAGTTCTGGTAAGATAAATTTAAAATAAAACGGGATGTATCGCTAAAATTATAAGTGTAGTGTGTAGAGACATTCCATACTTTATCATCTTTTACATCGTCCACAAGATAATAAGCTGCTCTTCTCCCTCCAAACATAGCATTATACTCTACGTTTCTGTTGGCATTATAAAGATTATCCCAGTTGATCTGTGTATGCGACTGATCATCATTAGTCCACCAGTCTCTTGTAATACCGATATTGGCAGCCTGTTCCGGAGACGGATTTGTATAGTTTAACCAATAGCTTGGTAAATTACGGTAATAGGTCGGAGACGGGTTATTAGCTCTGTACCAATCCAGTCTCGAACTGTATTCTTTACCAAACTGGTAAGAAACAGACGTCCATAGCTGAGCGTTTTTATTGATTTTCCAGAAATCCTGCAATTGGATCATTGGCTGGAAACCTCTTTTTACTCTTTCATTTCTTTTATCTCCGTTTTGCCATCCCCAATAAGAGTTATAATGAACACCTCTGAAGTCATATACTTCCTGAGTGCTTGGACTTGAAGAGCTTCTTGAATATTTGGAACCAATGGCATTTAAGGTCATTGTATGGCTGTCACTGAATTTCTTCTCAATACCAATATATCCACTGTATGCATCATAAGCAGTACCATCCTGAATCCCTTCCTGTGCCCATCTTCTTGCGATCATTCCTGTAAATGCCCATCCGTTCTTATTCATTCCGGAAGAGAATCTGTAAGACAGTCTGTTCGTATAGTTTCTGTTGGTCAGAGAGTACGTCAATTGACTTCCTTTTCTGTACTCGCTGGCTTTAGTATTCTTATAAAATACTCCGGTAGTTCCTCCGAAAGCATATTCAGAAGGAGCATGGTTAGCTGAAATTTCCGGGTAACGGGTGATTTCGTTCAATCCTCCCCAGGTACTGAAATCTACATCTCCATTATCTGCAGCGGCCATAGAAACCCCGTTGATCATATTCTCCCCTGTTCTACTATCAATTCCTCTTGGGCGGAACCAGTACGGTCCTAAATCGAAACTTGCAATTCTGTTGAATACATCCTGAGAAGACTGCAGTAATCCTACAGTGGCTGTTTGCTGTGCACCACCGCTATCACTTTCTCCCGAATCTTCTATGATAGCCAGTCCCTGATCTGCACCGTTCAATGCAGAATAAAGAGTAATTACTCCAAGATCTTTTCTCTTCTCATCACTGGTTACATCAAATTCAAAAATTTTAGTTTCGAAATTTGGTTTTGTAACCATAATCTGATAATGTCCTGGCATCAAATCCGTAAATTGGAAATATCCGATTTTGTCTGCCTTTGCATCATTTCCTGCTCCTTTTAAATCTACACTTGCTTGCTCAACAGGCTTTCCTTCCGCATCCTTAAGATACGCAAACACTGTTGTCTGCGCATAATAATATGAAGCAGGCAGCAAAGTAAATAAAGAGATCAATGATAATTTTTTAATCATGAGTATGTTTATTTTTTTAATACTTTTCTTATTAATTTTCAACAGTTTAAAAGTTGGGGGCACAAATTTAATCAAATTTTGTAATTCACAACTTTTTTAACCCTATTTTTCCTTAGCACTGCAAGGTTTTAAGAATCATTATATAATTGACACTAAGATAATTGCTTTTAAATTTACAAATATTTAAAACGTAGTGAATTAAAAAAAGTAAATTTGTAAATTAAATAGTATTAATAATAACTCAAAGAGGATGAAGAGATTTTCGAGTCTGTTTGCCATCATTATTTCGATCATGGCATTTTCACAGCAACAGGGAAAACTTAGAAAAGTAGCTACTGTAGGTTTTTTAAACGTAGAAAACCTTTGGGACACTATCCGTTCAGCGGATTATATTGATGGGACCAAAGACATTAAAAATCCTGCTTTTCACAGAAGTATTCCTATAGATTCTATCAAATTTCTGGAAGCTGAAAAATATGACGGACCTTGGAGCGACGGAGCTCTGATTGGTAAAAAAGTAGTTAGAGAACAAGGTGGTTCTGAAGAATTTACCCCAAAAAGCGCAAAGAACTACGGGACTAAAATTTATAAAGCAAAATTGGCCAATGAAGCCAAAGTAATTTCCGAAATGGGAGCCCAATATACCAAAACAGCTCCGGCAGTAGTTGGCTTAATTGAGGTTGAAAACAGACAGGTTATCCAGGATCTGATCAACGAACCTGCTTTAAAGAAATATGATTACGGAATCATTCATTACAACTCTTATGACTACAGAGGGATTGACGTTGCATTGATCTATCAGAAAAGAAGATTCACCCCTACCAATTCATTAAAAAAAGAACTGAAAATATACGGTGACAACGGAAGAAGAGAGTATACAAGAGATATCCTTGTTGTAACAGGGTTTTTAGATAATGAAAAAGTGGCATTCTTTATGAACCACTGGCCTTCAAGAAGAGGAGGTGAAGCAATTTCCTTACCTAAAAGAAATGCTGCAGCAGCTTTATTGAAACAACAAATGGACAGTATAAGAGCCGCAGACCCAGCAACGAAGCTTTTTGCAATGGGTGACTTTAATGATGATCCTGTAAGCCCAAGTTTAAAAAACCACCTGAAAGCTCAGGCAGCACCTAAAGATTTAAGTGAAGAAACACCCTACCTGAATCTGATGTATCCTTTATATAAGAAAGGGGTGGCATCTCTTGCTTATCAGGATGCACCGAACCTGTTTGACCAGATTATTGTTTCTAAAAACGTAATTTCAGATCAGGTAACTAAAGAATATTCGGTGTACAAAACCGAAATTTTTGCCCCGGCTTATTTAGTCAATAAAGAAGGAAATTATAAAGGATATCCTTTCAGATCCTGGAATGGAGATCAATTTACAGGAGGCTACAGTGACCACTTCCCGGCATTTGTAGTTCTTCAGAAAGAACCATAAACAAGTTAGGCACTCTTATTGGAGTGCTTTTTTTATGTAAATACCTTAATCATGAAAAATATTATTTTATTGGTATTGATCGCATTAATACCTTGCAGCTGTTTTTCTCAGGAAACACCAAAGAAAGATAAAGAACCACATGAAATGAAGCCTTCCAAAAACGAAGACGGAGAATGGGATCTTACGGTTATTGACACGCAATTTGATTATTTTTTGAGTGCTGTTGCCAAACCCATCAGCCAGTATACAGAATCTTATCTGAAGACAAAAAACACATTTTTGGTGAACGAATGGAACAGTTATTATAATTCCGGGAGGTACAGAAATATCATAGAATCCGGGATAGATTATGATCCTCAGGAAAATTATGGGATCAAGTTTGAATATAAATTATACCAGGTTTTCGTATATGTAAACTGGAAGTATAAGCTCAGAATGAACGGATTATCCGGCAGTGATGCTATAAGATAGTTTTACAACATCTATAAAAAAAGGTTCAGAGTAATTCTGAACCTTTTTATTTTTATAATAGCTGAAAATTATTTATTGAATAATTCCTCTACTTTATCCCAGTTTACTACATCGAAGAATGCAGAAACATAATCAGGTCTTCTGTTTTGGTAGTTTAAATAATAAGCGTGCTCCCAAACATCTAATCCTAAAACCGGAGTTCCTTTAACCTCTGCTACAGGCATTAATGGGTTGTCCTGGTTTGGTGTAGAAGAAACAGATATAGAACCGTCAGCATTTTTTACTAACCAAGCCCATCCTGAACCGAATCTTGTTTTAGCAGCATCAGAAAAATCAGTTTTGAATTTCTCAAGACCTCCATAATTTTCGATAGCAGCTTTTACATTTCCTACAGGCTCTTTGCTTCCTCCCGGAGTTAAAATTTCCCAGAATAATGAGTGGTTGAAATGTCCTCCTCCATTATTTCTTACTGCTGGTTTATCAGTTCCTGTCTGGCAGATTTCTTCAATAGTTTTTCCTGCTAGTTCAGTTCCTTCAATTGCTTTATTTAAATTGTCAATGTATGCCTGGTGGTGTTTTGTATGGTGGATTTCCATAGTTCTTGCATCAATAGTTGGCTCTAATGCATCATATGCATATCCTAGTTTTGGTAATTCAAATGACATAATCTTTATTTTTAATGTTATATTCCAAAATTAGCCAATATTTAAGGGATTATCAAGGATTGAATATTACTTTAATAAATCTTTAACATTGATATATTGATTTAGAATGAATTACGTTTTAAAATATTTATCTACATAACAACAAAAAGCACGGACCAATGGCCCGTGCTTTCTATTAAACAATAATTAAATTAATTTATTTATTCATAGACATCAGGAATTCTTCATTATTAAGAGTTCCTTTAATGTTTTTATTTACAAATTCCATTGCTTCCACAGGATTCATTTCAGAAAGATATTTTCTGAAGATCCACATTCTCTGAGAAGTTACTTCATCTAAAAGAAGATCATCTCTACGGGTGCTGGAAGAAATTAAGTCGATAGCAGGATAAATTCTTCTGTTTGCAATTTTTCTGTCTAACTGAAGCTCCATATTACCGGTACCTTTAAATTCTTCAAAAATCACTTCATCCATTTTAGATCCTGTATCAATCAATGCAGTGGCAATGATCGTAAGAGATCCTCCTCCTTCGATTTTTCTTGCTGCTCCAAAGAATCTTTTTGGCTTGTGAAGAGCATTGGCATCTACCCCACCGGAAAGAACTTTACCTGATGCAGGAGTAACAGTGTTGTAAGCTCTTGCCAATCTTGTGATTGAATCCAGTAAGATAACAACATCGTGCCCGCACTCAACCATTCTCTGTGCTTTCGCCAGTACAAGGTTAGCTACTTTCACATGTTTTTCAGCTGCTTCGTCAAAGGTGGAAGCAATAACTTCTGCATTTACACTTCTTTCCATATCAGTAACCTCTTCCGGACGTTCATCGATCAAAAGAACCATCATGTATACTTCCGGGTGGTTGGCAGCAATAGAATTGGCGATATCTTTCAGCAACATCGTCTTACCTGTTTTAGGCTGTGCAACGATCATGGCTCTCTGTCCTTTTCCAATAGGAGCAAACAGGTCTACAATTCTTGTAGAAACTGTAGATTCGCTTCCTGCAAGATTGAATTTTTCTTCAGGGAAAAGCGGTGTAAGATATTCAAAAGCTACACGGTCTTTAATGAACGCAAGATCACGACCATTAACTTCTGTAGGTTTTAATAGTGAAAAATATTTCTCTCCTTCTTTTGGAAGTCTTACAATTCCTTTTACAGTATCTCCGGTTTTCAACCCATAATTTCTAATCTGAGCAGTAGATACATACACATCATCAGGAGAAGAGATATAACTGAAATCTGAAGAACGTAAAAATCCGTAGTTATCCGGTAGTATTTCCAAAACCCCTTCAATACTTACCAACCCATCGAAATTAAATTCTTTTTTATGGTCATGCTGCTCCTCTGCCTTCTCAGAATGTCTGTTTTGATTCTGATTTTGGTTTTGATGCTGCTGGTGCTGGTTTTGGTTTTGATTTTTATGTTGGTTTCCACTGTTCTGTGGATGGTTGTGTCCTTTTTGAGGTCTGTTAGCCTGTTGTTGAGGGGGATTGTTCGGCTTTTCTTCAGCCTGAGCAGGCTCTTGAGATTCTGTGTTTTTTGGAGCTTCTGTTTTTTCCTGAGATACTTCTGCGTTACCTGTATTGGTAGAAACTCTTTTTCTTTTCTTTTTAGCTTGAGCTGCGGCTGATACATCTTCTGTGGTGGCCGCTGCCGATACTTCTGCTTTAGGTTCTTCCTGTTTTATTTCTTCAGGAGCCGGTACCTTTTCTTCTACTTTTTCCTCTGCTTTAGGTTCTTCCGGAGCTTTTGTATTGGCTTTTGGTTTTGCTGCCGTTTTTTTCGGAGCAGCTTTTCTTACCGGGGCTTTAGCAGGTTTTTCTGCTGGAGCCTCTTCAGTATTTATACTGGTGGTTTCTGTGGCGTTGAAATAATCTTTTGCAACTTTAGGGTTAGAAGCCTGAAAGTCAAGAATAGCAAAGATCTTGTCATTTTCATTGCTGGTTCTTGCAACTTTAACGCCCAAATCTTTTAAGATTTTAGTCAGTTCCGTTACGGATTTTGACCTTAACGTTTCTATGTTAAACATATTTATGTAAAAATGTAATTAATTGTGAGTAAGAAAAGTAAGTCCGGTGACTTTTGTTTTCAAGTACATTGTATAATGCAAATCTACACTTATTTTTGAATTGTGCAAAATTTATGTTATTTTTGCCAAGAATTTAATATTCAATGCTACAGAGAATACAAACTATATGGACGTTATTGGCAGTTTTAGCTGCTGTTTTCCTTTTTATAACAGGACAGGATGTTGTCATTTCCGACAGTATTCCTCTACTTAATATTGGCAGTATAGTGCTTGTAATCATTGGAGCATTAAGTATTTTTAGTTTCAAAAACAGAAAAAGACAAATTTTGCTGAATACCATCAGCATCATTATAAACGTTTTGTTGATTGGTGTATTGGCGTACTGGTTACTCAACTTATCCGGAGGAATTCAGATTCCTGAGAAGGGTATTGAGCCAATTTTCCCATTGATTGCGGTAATATGTCTGCTTATTGCAAACATCTATATCCGTAAAGATGAGAGGCTCGTAAAATCTGTAGACAGACTTCGATAACCTTACAACGATTTTTTGAGTGAGAACAGCTTCTTTTAAGGAGCTGTTTTTTTATTTACCATATATTCTGTAAATTCAATGCAACTTTTTGATCAAAACCACGACAGATCATATAACTTTTAATAAAAGACAATGAAAAAGCTAACATACCTTACTTTATCACTATTCTCTGTATTTACTTTTGCACAGGAGGTTTCCAAAGAAAAAGTAAAAACAGTTCTTTCCACTCTTGCTTCAGACGAAATGAAGGGCCGTGAAATCGGAACTCAGGAAAATGAAAATGCTGCTAACTACATTGCTAAGCTCTTCAAAGAAAATAATCTGGAATACTGTACCGGAAAATCATATCTGGTACCATTTGATTATAATGGGAAAACGGTATACAATGTCTGCGGGGTTAAAAAGGGAAAGACAGATCAATATCTTGGATTTTCAGGGCATTTTGATCATATCGGGACCAGTGACAAGAGTGGTGACAACATTTATAACGGAGCAGATGATGATGCCAGCGGAATTACAACTCTTGTAAGTATTGCCGACTATTTTAAAAATAAAAAGCCAGAATTCTCAATGGTTTTCATGGCCTTCAATGGGGAAGAAAAAGGAATGCTGGGTTCAAGAGCAATTTCGACGGACAAAAACCTGGATCCTATTTATAATAAGATGACTGCCCTTTTCAATTTTGAAATGGTAGCTACAGAATCGCAATGGGGAAAAAATGCATTATATATGACCGGAGACGGATTCTCAGATCTTGATGAACTTTTCAATAAAAATGCTGTAAACGGATTAAAAATCAATGCAGATCCCTATGCAAAACAGCAGCTGTTTTACCGTTCAGACAATGTCAGCTTTGTAAAAAAGAAAATCATTGCCCATTCATTCTCTACCGTTGATATGACGAAAGCTTCTCATTATCACCACGAAAATGATGATATCAACATCGTAGATTTCGATAATATGACGCAGATTATCAATAATTTTGGAAAAACGCTGGATAAACTGAATCCTAAAAATTTCAATCCAAAGTATAACGATCAGGTAAAATTTTAATTAAACTATCCTATAAAGAACCGCTTTTTCAGCGGTTTTTTTTGTTAAACAGCCACAGCCTTATATCTTTTAATATTGAGTTTCAGTGTCCAATTATTTACTAAAAAATAAAGTACAATACTCCTGAGTTGTAACAAAAAGACATTTTTTGGAACATATCCATTAAAGTAAAACAGGATTAAGAACGTCTTATCTTTTAATTTTACGTAATTTTGCTATCCAATTTTTTCATTGAATGAACCAATATATTAAAATACTGAAGTTCGCAAGACCTCACCAAAAATACATCTACGGAAGTTTGTTTTTCAACCTTATGTATTCTGTATTTCAGATTGCTTCCTTAGGGACTATTCTACCGGTTTTGGGAATGCTTTTCGGAACCATAGAGGCTAAAAAATACAGCCATCCTCCTGTTTATTCAGGAGAGATTTTAGATTTTTTCTCTTATGCAAAAGAATACGCCAATTATTATGTTCAGACTTTAGTAACTGAACATGGAGCCCTTAACGTTTTGGCCTGGCTTTGCGTGATAACGGCTTTTATGTTTTTACTGAGAAACCTTTTCAGATATTTGGGTTCGTTTTTACTGATCAATTATCGTGTAGGTGTTACTAAAGACCTTCGTGGAGCGATGTACAGAAAGATTCTTGCTTTACCTGTTTCCTTTTTTACGGAAAGCAGAAAGGGAGATCTGATGTCCCGTATGTCAAATGACGTGGGTGAAGTAGAAGGTAATATCTTGGGAAGTTTAGTGGAATTAATCAACGCACCTTTCATGTTGATAAGCACATTGGTGACTCTTTTCTTCTTAAGTACAGAGATGACTCTTTTCTCACTTCTGGTATTGCCTGTAATGGGGACGATGATTGCTTTAATAGGGAAAAGCCTGAAAAAAGACTCTCATGAAGCTCAGAATGAAATGGGAACTATTTTCTCAATTGTAGATGAAACATTGAAATCTACAAAAGTGATTAAGATTTTCAGTGCCGAAAAAATAATGGACAACCGTTTTATGCAGTCAATGCAGAAATGGATCAACAGTTCCATAAGATTAGGTAGAAAAAAGGAACTGGCATCTCCGATGAGCGAATTCTTAGGTTCGGTTACGTTCTTAATTATCGCCTGGTACGGTGGAAAACAAATTATTGTAGAACAAAGTATTTCACCAGCTGACTTCTTGGTTTTCCTGGGGATTTTCTTCCAGATTTTACCTCCTGTGAAAAGTTTGTCACAGTCAATTTCAAATGTACAGAAAGGGGAAGCTTCTCTTGAAAGAGTATTAGCCATTCTGGATGCTGATGTAAAAATTGATGAAATAGCAAATCCTGTTTCTATCTCAACATTAAATAGTTCAATCGAGTTTAATAATATTGGTTTTTACTACGATAAAGACCATACGATCCTTAAAAACTTCTCACTTTCTATTCCAAAAGGAAAAACGGTTGCTCTCGTTGGACAAAGTGGAAGTGGTAAAACAACCATTGCCAATCTTTTAGCTAGATTCTATGATGTTTCTGAAGGAGAAATTATGATTGACGGCACGAATATTAAACATTTAAAATTAAATGAATACCGCAAGCTTCTGGGTATGGTAACCCAGGAATCTGTATTATTCAATGATTCCGTTTACAATAATATTCTGATGGGTAAACCTGATGCTACAAGAGAAGAAGTGATTGCAGCGGCAAAAATAGCCAATGCAGATGCATTTATCACAAGGCTTCCTGAAGGATACGATTCCAATATCGGAGATGATGGCGGTAAGCTTTCCGGAGGTCAGAAGCAGAGAGTTTCTATTGCGAGAGCTGTATTGAAAAATCCACCAATTATGATTCTGGATGAAGCAACCTCTGCATTGGATACGGAATCTGAAAGATTTGTACAGGATGCACTGGAGAAAATGATGGAAAACAGAACTTCCCTGGTAATCGCCCACCGTCTTTCAACAATTCAGAAAGCAGACTGGATCGTGGTGATGGAAAAAGGTGATATTGTAGAACAGGGAACACATCATGACCTGATCGCTAAAAAAGGAATGTATAATAAACTTGTTGAACTTCAAAACTTCGACTAATATTTTAATTCAATTAAAATGAATCCCATACAAGAGTATTTCTACAGAATCGAAGAGCCTGAAAGAAGTACTCTTTTATTTTTACGTGATTCTATTTTAGCTTCCGATCCCGAAAATATTACAGAAACATTCAGTTTCGGGCTTCCGTTTATCAAGTACAAAAAGAAGATGCTGTGTTATTTCTATTACAGCAAAAAATATAAGAAACATTATATCAGCTTTTACCACGGTGACAGACTGGATTATCCTGAGCTGATAATGGATGGCAGAAAGAAGTTTAAAATCCTCTTGATTGATCCTGAAGAAGATCTTCCCGTAGAATTCATATTAAACCTCACGAAAGAGATTAAAAAGCATATAAAATAAAAAACTCCGGCACGAATCATCGTACCGGAGCCCTCTTTAAAAAACTTTATCATTGTGTGTTTATTCCGCTGAATTCTGCCTGTTTGATTGCCCACGCGATCATATTGGCAAAAAGAATCGAATTCTGAACCTGCATTGATCCTGTTGCATATCCGTTTCCGGCATATCCGTAAGAAGATTTCTGAACCGGGAAATATCCTCCCGAACTCGGTGCTACAAAAGGCTCAATGGTATTGCTTGCATATTGATTTCCGTTCGCATTTTCATTACTTAAAAAACCACCGTCACCAAACCATATAAAGTTTAAACTGGTATTTCTTAATCCCGAAATTCCTGTTCTTGCAGTGGTGCTGTTAATGGGTTGTGCATAGCTGTAAGGAACAAATCCACTTGTCAATCCGGAAATATTTACTGTTGTAGAGGCATCTTCCCCCCAGTTTTTACCTCTTACATCTCCAAAAGGTCCGTTAAGGATAGGATCATCAGAATTGGTAAGAGCATAAACAGAACCTGCACCGCCACCATAAGAAGCTGAGATTGTAGGATCAGAGAATATTCCTCTGAATAAATTCTGTGCTGTACCTGTATCATCTGTCATAGCAATTACAACTCCTTTTTTATTAAGGTAAGAAGCAATATAACCGGCTTCTGTAGCATTAGGGGTATAGTTGTAACCAATGACAACAATATCAGGTTTGTTATTAAGAGCTGTCTGAAGAGCTGCTGATGAAGGTGAGTTTCCTAAAGATATATGGGTAAAACCTTCATATTTAACAATACTTGAGGCTGTTGTTCCAAAATTTGTCGGAGCATCCATCAGACTTCGTGAAGGACCGGTGTAAGCACTATAGCCATACGCTGTTTCTAATCCGATATGAAGTACTGTCTTCTTCGGAATTACAACCACTACATTTACAGAACAGGTTGTAGATACTCCTCCCTGGCTGTCTGAAGTAATAGTAATTGTTTTCACTGATGTAGAAGACGGTGTTCCTGTTCCGCCTAATGTTATATTTTGATTTCCTGTCGCTGTAAATGTTCCTGACCCACTGAAAGAAATCCCGTCAACTGTATTGGTTGTAATCGTGTAACTTCCCAATGCTGAAACATTTACCGGTAACGTAATCGTATTGGAAGCTGTAAGAGCCGTTCCTACTTTGTACACGCCATTTACCGTTGCGTTTCCACAGCTCATGGTATATGTTCCTGCAGGACTTAATACTGTAATAGAGATCGCCGGAGTACAGGTAACAGTAGTTCCATTGGCTTCAAGTGATACATCATCTGTCTGGATATTCTGAGGAGTTCCCTGCCCAGGAATCTGTATCGTTTGTGTTCCTGTATTCAAAAATACTCCCGTTCCATAAAAGTTATACCCGTTTGTCGTAGTTCCGGAAATATTGTAGTTACCCACTTTTGTAACATTTACCGCGATACTCAGGTAATTAGAATTGGTAAGTTCTTTTCCTTTTACATAGCTTCCCATTGCTTTGGAAGTAGAACAATCTATAGTAAAAACAGCTTTCCCCATTTGTCCGCAAACACTTTTCCATTCGTTATCCGCAAGACTCCAGTAATTGAAACAATCTTCTGTAGTATTGTAAATTGTCAGTCCGTCATCTTTGGATTGATTAATTACAATGGCATTTCGCTGTGCTTCTGTAAGCCGCGGAATCAGCACTCCTTTGTTATTATTTCCTGAGATGACATCCAAAACAGAATTATCATTCGGTGTAGTAGTGTTAATTCCTACCGCGCCATTATTGGCTTGTGAATAAAATTTTCCAAAGGCAAAGAGCAGTGCTATCAGCAAGACTTTGATTGGGGGAATTGTAAATTTTGTTTCCATCATTTTAAAGTTATAATTGTTTAATGATTAAAATTTTTGACTAAGTCATTTAACCGTCACAAAATTATCACCCTCAGACAATTACAAATTAATTTTCACTACGCAATACTACTCACGCGTAGTAAAACTCACAAAATCACAGCAAATTCGGAGCGCATGGAAATACAGATAGAAAGTTGAGTTATTTCATTTAATTCAATAATAAATTCAAAAAATTACAACCACCCAAACACAAAAACAATTATTATTTGATTATCAAAAAAAATAATTTAATTAAGCCCAATGAACTACAATGTCATTTCATATTTTAAAGACAGTTTTCCATTTGGCAATGGTATTTCTGCTTATTTTAAAATGACAGCCAAGCTGAAAATTGCTAAGTCCGTTTTTTTTCTGATATCTGAGAATCTCCAAAATGGATTCTTCATCATAAGAGCGGAGTCTTTGACTTTTGAACCCAACTGCATATTCCGGATCACCAAAAATCAATTGATTAAACTTTAGAATATCAATCGCTGAATGTAATCTTTCCAACTTATTCCTGATGGTTATATCTATTAGTTTTTCCGGAAACTTTTCCTTAAGAATATCGGTATAGATCTGCTTATAGTCAGGTATCATATTATAGTTTTTTCATCCATTTGTATAAAGTTGTTTTGGGGATCTTATATCTTTCAACAATTTCATTGGCAGTCATTGCTCCCATTTCTATTTTTTCAAGTATAAAATTCTTTACCTCCTGGGTATAAATACTTTTCCTGAAAACTATGGAACTTCCCTTTTCTCTGAATTCATTATCAATTCTTGACTGCGGAGCATACAAAATAAGATGACCGGTATAAAATCTAAAAAAATCAAACTTTAATAGCTTACACCATTTCATCAATATATCCGTATCAATACTTTTTGCCTGATACATCATTTCTACATCATCTTCTGTTCTGTCTAAAAATCGGGAGATCCTTTCTATTGAAATCTGATGTTCCACTACTTTGGATCTTATCAGGCTTCCAATATGAATGTTCTTAATATTCATCACAATATTTTTAAGTAAAAATATTGACAAGAAAAACAAAAAATACCACCCATCGGTACTCAACACTACGTATGAGTAACAAAAATCGGAATTTTGTTTAAATTTTAATCAAAAAGCTGTTGATATTGATCTCAGAGGATATATTCAGTTTTTTTCTAATCCTGTATTTTTTACTCTCCACAGCCCGAATACTGTTATTGGTACACTGCGCTATTTTCTTGGTATCAAAATCAAGCTTCATTAAAGCACAGAAATACAGCTCGGAATGAATAAGATTAGGATTTATTTTTAAAACACCCGGTATAAAATGAGGGAAAAATACCTGGAATTTTTCAAAAAACATGGGTGAATTACTTTCTGCCAGACTTAAAATTTCCTCAATATTTTCCTCTGAAAGGTGGTTGATAAGCATCTGATGTTTCATCAGTTCCGTATTTGTTTTTACCAGATCTTTAATGGTAGAATCTTTCTCTTTTTTATCAGAAATCAAGCCATGAATCAGTGCATCTTTCTGAGTAATAAAAACAATATCCATCAGGAAAGAGGCAATGGAAAATAAAATATTCAGCAACTTTATTGTTTTAAAATCCCCGGCTTCTATAAATTGACTCTTAGGCAGGAAGTCAAAATCAAAATACAGACATACAATAAAATTAATACTGATCATAAACGTAATGAAAAAGATAGCAAAAGCGTCTTTTTTATAGTTCAGAAAGAACGGAACGGCAAACAAGAGACAAAAATAAAAATACTCTACTCCCGCATTTTTGTAAGTATAAATATTAAAGAAACTCACTATAAAAGTCAGTAAGACAAATATAAAGAGGATGGAACTTTTCAAGACCTTCCTAAACCGTTTTGTTTTCCCTTTTAGTGCCATTAGAAACAACCAGAAAAAGGTAATAACCGTAAGAAATGTTGAGATCAGCATATCCCCGAAAAAAGTAATAATAAAAACGGAATAAAACAGGAAGATGAGAAACAATAAAAGCAGGTAACGGTTAATAAGATTCAGATAGTTGCTGTCAAAGTCATCATCCGTTTTCTCCGTTTCATCATTAATCATCTTAAAGAAAAACTTATAAATCATCTTGTTGTTTTTTTATGTTTTCACAAGCTCAAGTTGGCATTTGTACTACTGACAGCATAAATTTCCCAATATTAATAGCTTTTAAATAAAAACTCACAAAACAAAATATAGGTTTGTAATTTTTAGCGATAAAAGAATATGATTTGTGTTTTCCAGTTACAATTTACTAAAATCCAACATTTAAATTATCAAATAAAAGACATTTTCATAAAATTAATGTCTGTTTATTTTACCTCTTTTAAAAGTTTAAATAGCTTGTGTATTTTTTAATATGCAAAATTATAAATACAAACAAAAAGATATTCTTTCCTGGATACGCAATATTACTCATGCGTAGTTAAACTCAAATGTGCAGTTTAGTCCCTTCATCCTTCAAATAAAAAAGAGAGCCAGGAAGGCTCTCTTTTCAGTTTATATATGATAAGAATCTTAATTTTCTTTCAGTTTGGCAATAACATCCAAACCTCCTTTTGTAATATCTCCGATCTTACAGATAATCTCAGTGTCCAAAGGCAGGAATACATCCATTCTGGAACCGAATTTAATAAATCCGAACTCATGTCCGGCTTTTGCTTTATCGCCTTCATTACAATAGAAAACAATCCTTCTGGCCACATATCCGGCAATTTGTCTGAAGACCACTTTATGATTGGTCATAGTTTGTACTGCCACAGTAGTTCTTTCGTTCTCTGTAGAAGACTTTTCATGCCATGCTACCAGATATTTTCCCGGATGGTACTTTTTGTAAATCACTTCACCCGAAACCGGATATCTACAGATGTGAACATTTAGCGGTGACATAAAAATAGAAACCTGAATAGCTTTCCCTTTTATAAATTCATCTTCATCCACTTCTTTGATCATTACCACTTTTCCGTCCACCGGAGCTATCACGTTTTCTTTGTGATCTAAGATATTACGATCCGGAACTCTGAAAAACCAGAAAACTAAACTGTAAATAACCAACAAAGGCATAATGATCAGCAGGGACCATATTTTAAGGAAATAAATTGCTAAAGCGCCCAAAATAATAAAAAGTATGGTCGCAACGGTAATTGTTCCTTTTGATTCTCTATGTAATTTCATGAGACTAAATAAATTTTTCTAAAATAAAGTACAAATATACGACAGGAACGCAGATAATAAAACTATCCAGTCTGTCTAAAACTCCTCCATGCCCTGGAATGATGTTTCCACTGTCTTTCACACCGAAATTTCTTTTCAATTGGCTTTCTACCAAATCCCCTAATGGAGCAAAAGCAGCAACCAAAAATCCTACAACCATCCAATTCCCTCTCAATTCAGGCTGATAATGTTCAATAAAGTAGGATAAAACCAATGTTAACACTACACCTCCTGCATATCCTTCCCATGTTTTTTTAGGGGAAATTTTAGGAGCCATTTTATGTTTACCAAAAAACTTTCCTACCAGATAGGCAAAAGTATCACTACTCCAGATGAGGATAAACAAGAATAAAACTTCCAGTGAGAAAGTATCACTATAGCTCGAGAACTTTGGCAGTCCCAATGCAAAACTGAATGGGAGCGCTACGTAAATAACGGTAAAAATAAGTTTCCCGCTGTCGAAGTATAATTCGTTGGGATATTTGAATAAAGTAACCACAGCAATCCCAATTAGAGCCAGCGCCAGTATTTCACTGAGTCTGAAATCAAAAAAGAAATCGTGGCTGAAATATCTTTTGGAAAAAATATAGAATATAAAAATGACCAATGGATATACGATCCATTTTTCATAGCCGTTTCCAAACTTCATTATTTTGACACATTCCCATGTTCCCACAATCAGTAACAGACTCATTAAACCATAAAAAAGATACTGTTGTTTGATAAGGCCCGGGGCAATGCTGTTCAACAGTTGCGCTCCCAGCGGAGTCGAACAAAGAATAATGACGGCTACATAAACTATACCTGATACGGTTCTTTGAATGAGATTTTTATCCAAAATTTAAAATTTAGAAGTGGTTTGCTTAATCTTCAAGCAATAATAAAAACAGTTTTGTATTGGAATTGGAAGAACTGTCCATTTTTGACTGGCTTCCACTGATGGAAGTAAGGTTCTTGATATTTCCATTTCTTTTTATTTTTCCCATGGCATCATTCAGGTTGTTCACAATCTGAGAAACATTGGCAATGATGATAATTCTATCGGGAAGTCTTGAAGAATGATAATGAAGAATATTATTGTGTGAAAGCATGATTCTGCCATCATAGGCGATCAGGTATTCACAAGTAATGAATGCAGCGTCATTAGATGGCTGCAGTTCTGACGTGTAAGAAGTCTTCACAACGTTCAAAAAGTTATGAAGTTCTTTATCCCAACAGAAAAGATTGTGGATACCTTCTATTTTGATAATTTGATTTAAAGTTTGTAGAGCCTCCGCTTCATCTGCACAATAATTAAAAAATCCCCCCGAATGCGTAAATAATTGCGCAAACTTATAGTCAAGATCCGCATTTTTCAGCGAATCCCCAAGCTTCTCCAGGCTCTGTTTGTCCTCTTCTTCAGGCTGGTTGGTAAGTTTGCTTACAATCCTCTTGAATAAATTCAACTTAATCTATTTTTAGTCAACTTTATACAAAAATAGAAAATAAATTACAATAGAGTCCAAAATATCTATTTAAATATGAAAAAACCTGACAATTTTGGAGTTGTCAGGTTTTGGTAAGGTTTATTTTTTAAGAGTCTTAAAGCTGTGTCGGGCTTTCTGGAGCCTGTATTTCGCTTTCTTCTTCTTTATCTTTGATCTGAGGTGTTTCCACTACTACCGGCTGATCTTTTTCAGGAATCGTATTGGTAACGGGCTTCTCTGTCAATTCAGGATCCCATGCTCTTTTTCCGAATATTTCTTCTAAGTCTTCACGGAAGATCACTTCTTTTTCTAACAATTTATTGGCCAGAGCATCCAGTTTATCTTTATTTTCTTCAAGAATCCTTACTGCTCTTTCGTACTGATTTTCGATAATCAATTTGATCTCCGCATCAATTTTAGTAGCCGTTTCTTCAGAATAAGGTTTTCCGAAATTATACTCTGACTGGCCTGAACTGTCATAGTAAGAAATATTACCAATATTCGGGCTTAATCCGTAGATAGTCACCATTGCCTGTGCTCTCTTCGTTACTGTTTCAAGATCAGAAAGTGCTCCTGTAGAGATATTGTTGAAGATTACCTGCTCTGCTGCTCTACCTCCTAATGTTGCACACATTTCGTCCAGCATCTGCTCAGTAGTGGTCAATTGTCTTTCTTCCGGAAGATACCATGCTGCTCCTAAAGAACGTCCTCTTGGAACAATCGTTACTTTTAAAAGTGGTGATGCATGTTCTACCAGCCATGAGATGGTAGCGTGACCTGCTTCATGATAAGCAACTCTTCTTTTTTCAGATGGCTTGATGGCCATATTTTTCTTTTCAAGTCCACCAATAATTCTGTCTACCGCATCCAGGAAGTCCTGCTTTGTAACAGAAGTATGGTTATATCTTGCCGCGATTAATGCTGCTTCATTACAAACATTGGCAATATCTGCCCCACTGAATCCAGGAGTTTGTTTTGCTAAGAAATCTCTGTCTACATTATCATCAAGCTTGATCTTTTTCAAGTGAACATCAAAGATCTGTCTTCTTTCGTGAAGCTCTGGAAGATCCACGTAGATAGAACGGTCAAAACGACCTGCTCTCATTAATGCTTTATCAAGAATATCCGCTCTGTTGGTTGCTGCCATTACAATTACATTGACGTCTGTTCCGAAACCATCCATTTCAGTAAGAAGCTGGTTCAATGTATTTTCTCTTTCGTCATTTCCGCCAGAGAAATTATTTTTTCCTCTTGCACGTCCGATAGCATCAATCTCATCAATAAAGATGATCGCCGGAGATTTTGCTTTAGCCTGAGCAAAAAGGTCTCTTACTCTGGAAGCTCCTACCCCAACAAACATTTCAACGAAATCAGAACCAGAAAGTGAGAAGAACGGAACTTTAGCTTCACCTGCAACGGCTTTTGCCAATAATGTTTTACCAGTTCCCGGAGGGCCTACTAAAAGGACTCCCTTAGGAATTTTACCTCCCAGTTTTGTATATTTTTCAGAGTTTTTCAAGAAATCCACAACTTCCTGAACTTCTTCTTTAGCTCCTTCCAATCCTGCAACATCTTTAAATGTCACCTGAATTCTTTCTTTTTCGTCAAAAAGCTTTGCCTTAGATTTACCGATAGAGAAGATTTGTCCGCCAGGGCCTCCGCCACCTCCCATCTTTCTGAAAAGAAGGAAGTAGAATAATCCCAGAATCGAAATCCAGACCAGTGCAGGAACTAAGATGTCCATCAATGCACTTTTTCCTGTTCCGTAATCTTTTGTAGTTTTAATAACCGGATTGCTGGCTTTCACCTGCTCAAATTTCTGAAGGAAAAGTTGAAGGTCTCCATATTTCACAGAAAAATCTGCTTTAGGAGCCATTTCAAAGGCAGAAAGAGGGTTATTTTCTTTTCCGGCTTTGGAAACCATTGCCGATTTTGCTTCTTTTGTTAGGAAAACATCAGCTTTCTCTATGTCTTTGTATATAATTATATTCTGGACTTTCCCCGCCTGCATTTCTCTAAAGAAACCATCTTCATCAATAGATTTTGCACTGTCACCTCCAAGGAAATTGGAGCCAAAGAAGAGCAAAAGAGCTATGATTGCAATTGGAAAGAACCAGTTGAATCCTTTATTATTCATTTAGACTTTTTAAAATTTTTATTATTGATTTTCAATTTTGGTAATGACTGCGTCACCCCAAAGCTCTTCTATATCATAGTACTCACGTACCTGCTTCTGAAATATATGAACCACCACTGAAACGTAATCTACCAATACCCACATTGCATTTTCAGTACCTTCTACATGCCAAGGTCTGTCCTGCAGTTCGTTTCTTACTTTTTTCTCAACACTTCCCGCCAATGCAGCTACCTGTGTATTTGAGTTTCCACTACATATCACGAACGTTTCTGCTACGGAGTTTTCGATGTTGGAAAGATCGAAGATCATAATGTCTTCTCCTTTTACATCCTGGATAGCTTCAACGATTTTATCTATTAACGCTTGTTTTTCTGCTGTTTTATTCATTAAAAAAATACTATAATCTGCAAATTTATTGTTTTTTCTTTACTTTAACCTTACTTTTACCCTCTTAATGTCTTAAAGTTTTCTTAAATGAGCCAACTCTTCTATCTGAAAGAATGTTCTTCTACTAATGACGAAATATCAAAGTTTTTACTTTACGAAAATTCAGATTTTATTGGACTGCATACTTTTAATCAAACTAAAGGTCGTGGTCAGTATGGAAATGTCTGGACTCAAACTGCCGGAAAAAACCTGGCTTACACGCTGGCAATCAATACTCAGAACATCTTGTGCTCTGACTTTATATTCAATTATTATACCGCAATGGTTATCCGGGATTTCCTTGCCAAATTGTCTGAATCAGAGGTAAAAATAAAATGGCCGAATGATATTATCCTTAAAGGTAAAAAAATCGTTGGAATTTTAATAGAAAAGAAAAAAATTAATCAAAATAATTATTTTATCATAGGAACCGGAATCAATATTCTTCAGGACAAATTTGATGAAATATCTAATGCAGGATCACTCCTGACGCAGACAGGCATCCCATTCGATCTGGAAGAAGTTTCATTAAACCTTCATGAATATGTATCTGAGAAGCTGAAAAACATTCCTTCTGACCAGAAAATCCTGGATGGATTCAACGCCAACCTTTTCAGAAAAGATCAGATCTCTGTCTTTGAAATTGAAAAAGAGCGACAAAATGGCATCATCCGAAATGCAGACGAAAAGGGTGAACTCTGGATCGAACTGGAAGACGGAATGCATTCCTTTTATCACAAGGAAGTAAAATTACTTTACTGATTGGCTCTTTTGATATACAGATAAAGGGTAAGCGGTAAAAACACCATATTTGGCAGCCACATGGCTACTGCCGGAGACAAACTTTTATTTTCCGAAACTACTTTCAAGGCTTCAAATGAAAACACAAAAATAAAGGCCAATGAGATTCCTATTGCAAGGTTTATTCCCAATCCTCCTCTTTTCTTTTGTGATGACAGGGAAAGCGCCAGGAATGTCAGAATAATGATAGAAACAGGCATTGAAGTTCTTTGATGAAGCTCATTCAGATAAGAATTCAGGTTACTGTTTCCTCTTGCCTTTTCTCTTTCAATGAATTTCAGAAGCTCGGGCGTTGTTTTATTTTGACCCAAAAGTTCGTTAGGGAAAAGTTCTTCCGGCGAATGTCCGTAGTTTTTCCTTAATTCTATTCCGTTGCCTAGCTTCTCTGTATTGTCTTTATTGATTGTTTTTTCCAGATAATTATTGAGAACAAACTGTTTTTTGGCTTGATCCCAATACACTTCGCTTGCTTTCAGCTCATAGGTCATTTTTCTGTCTTTATCATATTTCTGATAAACGAAACTAGATCCTCTTTTTTCTCTTTTATTCCAGGAATCAACAAAGATATATTCTGTTTTGCTCAGCTGTGAAGAGGCTGGAGCTGTTCCTAAAATCTTTTCTTTATTGGCGGCATTATAAGTGTATGCTTCCAGTTCATTTTTCTTGATATTCGCCCAAGGGAGAACCATATGATATACCACAAGGGCAATCAAACCAATAAAAATGGATGTTACAAGATAGGGTTTGGAAAACCTGTAAAAACTGGCTCCACTACTGATAATAGCAACAATTTCGGTATTATTTGCCATTCTGGAGGTAAAATAAATCACCGAAATAAATACCAGAATGGAGAGGAAAGTCACTACAAGATTAATAATCCAGAAGGGATAAAAATGTACCAGGAAATACATCAGATCCAGTTTCGGATCAATGGCTTTGGCGTTTTCTATCCTTGGAATCTTTTGCTGAACATCGATTACCAATACGACTATAGACAATAACACCAACATGAAACTGAAAGTTCCAAGGTATTTTTTAATGATATATCTGTCTACAATTTTAAGCATATTCTCTTATAATCTTTGTCTAAGAACCGGTACTATGGAGTTTTTCCATTCGTAGAAATCTCCGGCAATAATATGTTCTCTGGCTACTTTTACCAGATCAAGATAGAATGCAAGATTATGAATCGAAGCAATCTGTTTTGCCAGATATTCTTTAGATACGAACAGGTGGCGAAGATACGCTTTTGAATATTCACGATCTACGAAACTGGTTCCAAATTCATCCAAAGGCGAAAAATCGCGCTTCCATTTTTCATTTTTAAGGTTCATCACCCCCTGCCATGTGAAGAGCATTGCATTTCTTGCATTTCTTGTCGGCATTACACAATCCATCATATCAATTCCCAGTCCGATAGACTCAAGGATATTCCATGGAGTCCCTACTCCCATCAGATATCTTGGTTTTTCTTTTGGAAGGATATCCGTCACTTCATCTGTAATTCTGTACATTTCTTCTTCTGGCTCTCCAACGGAAAGTCCACCGATGGCGTTTCCTTCGGCTCCTGCTTCAGAAATTACTTCTGCAGAAATTTTTCTGAGATCAGAATAAGTAGACCCCTGAACAATTGGGAAAAGTCTTTGCTTATACCCATACAATTCAGGATTATCATTTGTCCATTCAATACATCTTTTCAGCCAACGGTGTGTAAGCTCCATAGATGATTTCGCCTGGTTATAATCACAAGGATAAGGGGTACATTCGTCAAAAGCCATGAAAATATCGGCTCCGATCTGTCTTTGAATCTCCATTGATCTTTCCGGAGAGAACATGTGGTAGCTTCCGTCGATATGAGATTTGAATCTCGCACCTTCTTCTGTCATTTTTCTGTTACTCGCCAGTGAAAACACCTGAAAACCTCCTGAATCGGTAAGAATAGGAAGATCCCAGTTCATGAATTTATGTAAACCTCCTGCATCCTGCATCGTCTCCATTCCCGGACGAAGATAAAGGTGGTAAGTATTTCCCAGAATAATCTGTGCTTTAATGTCTTCTTTTAATTCTCTCTGATGAACTGTCTTCACACTTGCAACAGTTCCCACAGGCATAAAAATGGGAGTTTGAATCTTCCCGTGATCTGTGGTAATTTCCCCTGCTCTTGCTTTTCCTTCAGAGGTTTTCTCTATATTAAAAAATTTCATCTTTCTACTTTTTTAATTCACCTTTTTATCAGTGATTCCTTATAGGTTAGAAACTCCGTCCGCATTATCTCACCAAAGGGGGCACAACAGCGTTCTGTTTCAGTTTATCCTTCACGTATTTATCTGCTTTGGGATCTTTTTTCAGCAGTATTTGCTGTGCATCATTGGTAATCCCATCCATTTCTTCTTTGATCACATAGTATTTGAAACTTTCTACAAAGTCTTCAGATTTCACTTTATGCGACTTCAGGACAGCTCTGGTACCAGCTTCCATATTTTTGTCAGGATATACAAAGATCGCCTGATCGTTGATCGCAAGATCTGCAATGATTTCTGCCATTAGGTCTTTATCGATCAGATTTTTAGGCTTATCTATATAATCGCTGCACGAAAACAGGCTCAGCAAAACGAAAATAAAGATTAACTTTTTCATCAGTTTCATAATCTGTTGATGATTGATTTCCATTTTAAGTTCAGTACTCCAAAAACCGCTTCATGAATAATTCCACCGTTCATTTTGCTTTCTCCTAAAATTCTGTTGGTAAATATAATAGGAACTTCTACAATTCTGAAGCCTTTCTTGAATGCTCTGAATTTCATTTCTATCTGAAACCCGTAGCCTTTCAATCTTACATTATCCAATCCTATTTCTTCCAATACTTTTCTTGAAAAACAGACAAATCCTGCTGTAGTATCATGAATCGGAAGACCTAGTACAAATCTTACATATTTTGAGGCAAAATAAGAAAGCAGGACTCTTCCCATGGGCCAGTTGACCACGTTCACTCCTTTTGAGTATCGGGAACCGATGGCCATATCGGCATTCATACATGCTTCAAACAATTTCGGCAGGTCATTAGGATTATGGGAAAAATCGGCGTCCATCTCAAAAATATAATCGTATTTATTTTCGATAGCCCATTTAAATCCGTGAATATATGCCTTTCCCAACCCGTCTTTCACATGTCTTATTGAAAGATGCAAATAATGCGGATGTTTCTTCTGCAATTCTTTTACAACCTCTGCTGTTCCATCCGGGGAAGTATCATCCACAACTAAGATATGAAAGTCGTCCTCCAATGCAAAAACCGCGGAAATAATATTTTCAATATTTTCCTTTTCGTTGTATGTGGGGATAATGACGAGTTTTTTCATTTCAGTTTGCAAAGATAGTTTATTTAACCTTTTTATTTTATACAAAATAATCTATAATTTTGCAAAAATATTTCTCAGGGATTAAGCGGATGAAACAGAAACTTTTATTCAACAGATCTGAACAATACGTAAAATCGATGAGAGCAAATATTTTAACTGCGGATACATGAAACAGGTGACAGTAAAATCTGTGCCGGATTGTGCTATCAGAAGTTAAATAATAAATAATAAAAACTTAAATTTTGCCATCATCACAACACTTCATCAATCACGTAAGAATACCTGAGAATAATGACTGGGTAATCTTTATCCTCGTGGGCTGTATATTTTTATATGTTTTTATGATGAACGTCATAGAAAGGGATGCCAGTCTCAGGGATTTTCTGCTTCAAAAGTATTTTGATGCCAGCAACAACCTTCCCAGCTGGATTATCACTTCTTGTGTGACGACCCTCACCCTATCTGTTCTGATCTCACAGTATATTCCTGTTGTACCGAAATACATTGCCGATCTTCAGCTTTTGGGGTATCAGCTTAATAAATTTGGGTATACTTTGCTGGCTGTGCTGTTTTTTTATTTAATAAAATCAACATTTGGTTTTTTATTTTATCAAAGTATAGGGGACGGAAAAAAATGGACTATTTTTTATTTTACCTCCACAAAATTTTATTTTATCCTTACGTTTTTGTTAATAATTCTTTGTGTAGCCCATTATTACTTCCCTATCGACAGAAATAAAATGTTCTTGTATTATTTGTGTTTCTTTTCTTTTGTATTCATTTTCAAAGTTTTTTTCTATTTATTTCACAAGAACAAGATTCTTCCTGAAAAATGGTATTATAAATTTTTGTATATTTGCACCCTCCAAATCGCACCATTATTATTGCTTTGGAAGTTGTTATTTTTTTAATAAATGTCAATGATGAGAATAAAGTCTATATTGGTTTCTCAACCAGCGCCTAGTGAGTCTTCTCCATATTTGGATATAGCGAAGAAGGAAAAAATAAAGATTGATTTCCGTCCATTTATCCACGTCGAAGGAGTTGACAATAAAGAGCTCAGAACACAGAAAATAGATCTGACGCAGTATACCGGTATTATTTTTACCAGTAAAAATGCGATTGACCATTACTTCAGACTTGCGGAAGAACTTCGTTTTGCCGTTCCGGATACAATGAGATATATCTGCCAGTCGGAAGCAATTGCCAACTACCTTCAAAAGCATATTGTGTACAGAAAAAGAAAAATCAGCTTTGGGGAGAAAAATTTCTCAGACCTGCTTCCTCTTTTCAAAAAATTCCCAACTGAAAAATATCTGTTGCCATCTTCAGATGTTTTAAGCCCGGATATTGTGAAAACCATGGATGCATCTAATGCAGACTGGACAAGAGCAATCATGTACCGTACCGTATGCAGCGACCTTACAGACATCAACATTAAAGATTATGACATGTTGATCTTCTTTAGTCCACAAGGAATCAAATCGCTACAACAAAATTTCCCTGACTTCAAGCAGGATGAAACCAAGATCGGAGTTTTTGGAAACACGACGTTGGCTGCTGCAGAAGAAGCTGGATTAAAAGTAGATTTAATGGCACCTACGAAGGAAACTCCTTCCATGACAATGGCCCTTGAAAAGTATATTAAAGCACTTCATAAATAGTCTTTAATTATAAAAATACCATCAACCATCTTTTCAATAAAGGAAAGATGGTTTTTTTTTACCTAAATTTGAACGAAAATTAACATTGAATGAGACGTCTGCATAAATTGCTTACTTTCAGAAGGAAAGTATAAAGACAAACTCTGCTCAATAAAAAAATCAAAATATCCGGATGAAAGCTCCACAGGCAAAAAAAATAGAAAAAATAATAGAAACCCACGGCGATAAAAGGATCGATAATTACTTTTGGCTGAATGAAAGGGAAAACCCTGAAGTCATCAAATATATTGAAGAAGAAAATGCCTACGAAGAATTCATCATGAAAGATACAGAGGCTCTTCAGGAAGAGCTTTTTGAAGAGATGAAAGCCCGTTATAAAAAGGATGATGAATCTCTGCCTTATTTCTTTAATGAATACTGGTATATTGTACGTTATGAAGAAGGCAAGGAGTATCCTATTTTCTGCAGAAAGCACAAAAGCCTTGACAACGAGGAGGAAATTGTACTTGATGTTAATATACTGGCAGAAGGCAAAGAATTTTTTGAAGTAGGAAGTGTAGCGGTAAGCCCCAGTAACGAACTGGCTTCTTTCTCTTCTGATGATGTGGGAAGAAGAATTTATACGCTTAATTTTAAAAATTTAAAGACAGGAGAAATTTTACCGGACACTATTCCAAACACAACAGGAAAAGCAGTTTGGGCGAATGACAACCAGCATGTTTTTTACATTAGAAAAGACAAGAGTCTCCGTGCATTCCAGGTATACAGACATCAATTAGGAACTGATTCTTCGGAAGATGTCCTGATTTTCCATGAAGAGGATGACACTTTTGATGTCAACGTATTTAAAACAAAATCTTTACAATATATTTTCATTGCAAGTTCAAGTACTATTTCTGATGAACATCGTTTTATTCCTTCTGACAACGTATTTGCAGAATGGACAGTAATACAGCCAAGAATTGATGATCTTGAATATTCAGTAGAGCATTATGAAGATGAATTTTATATCATTACCAATGCTGACGATGCGATCAATTTTAAAATTGTAAAAGCTAAAATTGATAATTGTGGTATGGAAAACTGGGTAGATGTTATTCCACACCGTGCTGAAGTTTTGTTAGAGGGCTTTGAAATTTTCAAAGATTATCTGGTTCTTGAGGAAAGAGAAAGAGGATTGCTTCAGATCAAAATTATTGATGAGAAGACACAGGAATCTTATTATTTACCATTCTCCGATCCTACTTATACAGCTTATATCGGAATTAATCTGGAATTTGATACAGAAATTTTACGCTACGGTTATACCTCTCTTACACAACCTAGTTCTACGTATGAGTATAATATGAAAGACAAAACCACAAAACTTCTGAAACAACAGGAAGTACTGGGTGGAAAATTTGTTCCTGAAAATTATATTTCAGAAAGAATATGGGCAGATTCGAGGGATGGAAAGACCAAAGTTCCTATTTCATTAGTATATCATAAAGACACCAAAAAATCGGCTGATACGCCACTTCTTCTTTATGGATATGGGAGTTATGGACATACCGTTGACGCCAGCTTCTCAAATGTAAGATTATCTATTCTTGACAGAGGCTTTATTTATGCTATTGCCCACATCCGTGGTGGAGAATATTTGGGAAGAGAATGGTATGAGGACGGAAAAATGTTATTCAAGAAAAATACATTCTTTGATTTTATAGATGCAGGGAAACATTTAATCAAAGAAAATTATACTTCATCGAGACATATGTACGCGATGGGTGGAAGTGCCGGAGGTCTGTTGGTAGGTGCTGTGGTCAATTACGAACCTCAGTTATTCAACGGAATTGTAGCACAGGTTCCTTTCGTAGATGTTGTTTCCACAATGCTGGATGATACGATTCCTTTGACTACCGGAGAATATGATGAATGGGGAAATCCAAATGATGAAGAATACTACCATTATATGAAGGACTATTCTCCATATGATAATGTAGAAGCTAAAGATTATCCACATATGCTGATCACAACAGGATTCCACGATTCTCAGGTGCAGTATTGGGAACCTGCCAAATGGGCGGCAAAACTTAGAGAATTAAAGACAGACAATAATATTTTAGTCTTTAAAACCGACATGAGTTCCGGACACGGAGGAGCAAGCGGAAGATTTGAATCTCTGAAGGAAGATGCATTAGAATATGCCTTTTTATTAAAGATTGATAAAAAATAGTTTTATTCTTTTCTTCACTAATTTTCAAATACTGCGGATATGTTATTATTAGTTTTTATTTCAATTGCTATCATTTATTATCTGATCCAAAAACAGAAAATTACCAGAATGGAAAAGAGAGAAGACTTTAAAGCCAGACAAGAAGAAAAAATACAGGATCTTCTGAAAAAAGCAAGAGAAGAAGACATTAAGAATAAAGAAAGTAACAATTTATAAAAGACACTGTTATGATAAAATGGCAGTTATAATCATATGAACGAGTCCGAATATTGGAAAAAAATAGAACAGTTCTTCGAAGACAATTTCCAGACTGAGAAGAACCCGCCCATCGAAACCCTTTTATTTTTGATCGGGTTGCAGGAGCTGGGAAGCGGCCAGCAGAAATATACTAAAGAAGACAAGGTAAACCTGATTCATATTGCTGTGTGCAGATTGCTTGAGCCTTTTGGCTATTATAAATTCACACACTATGAAGACGGATGGCCTCAGTTTGACAAACTTGAAGACCTTCCGGAATTAAAACCCAATGAGCAGAGCTTACTTATGAAAAAGGCGATTATTCATTACTTCCAGGAAGAAGAGCTTTTATAAGAGCTGGAAGCTGGAAGAAAGAAGCAGGAAGTTAATAACTACCAATAAATAAAAAGAGGGTTTTTCTATGGAAAAACCCTCTTTTTTTATAAATAACTGTATTCTATACATTTTCAAATTTTATCCAATCAGTTCTTCAAGTTGACTGAGTCCCATAGTAAAACCTTCTTCAAACCCCATATCCAGGATTTTTTTCATAACTTCCTCAGAATGGTAATGGATATTGATCGTCACTTTGGTTCCCTCTTCTACTCCGGTAAAACCAAGCAGCCATTTTGACCTTGGAAAATCTTCATTCATCTTTCCATTTTCATCACAGAAAGCACTCATCCAGTCAAGACTTCTGTGTTCCGTAATTTCGCCATACTGAGACTGAGCATACATAGGTCCTTTTTCACCGTTTGGTCCTACCATTGCGTACATCCAGATTCCACCTTCTCTGAAATCCTGTTTTACCGTTTCACATCTCCAGGGTTTAGGTCCCCACCACTGATCCAATAATTCGGATTTGGTAAAGTGATCCCATACTGTTGAAACATCAGCTTTATAGATTTTCATGACATAAATAGAGGCAGCATCAAAATCTTTGTTGAAAATGATATTAGATTCCATATATTTTATTTTTAATAAAGTTAGCACTTTATTTATTGAAAGGGACTTTTCATATGACAAGTAAAAGATAATTCATAAATAATTGTTAAAAAACACTCTTTTAAGAAAAATAAAACAATTATTTGGCTCGTTTTTTGTTTATGTAGTCTTAAAACAATTAATTTTAACATTCATTTTTCCAAAACATATATAATTAAATAATGAATAACAAATTCATCCCAATAATTTCAGTGTTTATGACGATCTCACTGATTGTCTTTGTGACGCTCCAATTTTATTGGTTGAAAGGCTATTACGGTGTACTGGAACAGGATTTTTCAAATAAAGTGTATGCAGTTTTGGAAAGTACTTCAAAAAGTATTGAAGAGATTGAAGCCGACAAATATCTGAATCAGGATTATAAGGATTTCAGAAAAAATATTCTTGCGAACAGCAAACAGCCGTCTTTAACGACTATTCAACAGGTTGAAGACTCCGGTACTCAGAGACAGATTATTTACTCCAAAAATATTATTGAAAAAACGCAGCTTCCGATTTCTCAAAAAGGAGATTCTATCAAGCTGACAACATTATATACAGACGAGGCAGCCTATAAAATAAAAAGAGATACCACTAATCGTGAGCTTCTTACCACAGATATCAATCAGGAGATTGAAACCGGAGATTACTCCATGAAAGAATTTGTGAAAGTATATGGTAATAATCTCCCTATCACCAAAAGAGTGGATCCGAAAACGCTTGATTCCGTGATTGCTAAAGAACTTAAAATAAGAGGAATATCTGCCAAATTCGGATATGGAGTTCTTGACCGCAACAACAAGCTTACAAGCATTGTGAATAAAGCTTACAAAGAGAAGAAGGACAGTAACATCTACAGTTTTCCACTTTTTGCAGATAAAAAAAATACACTGTACAGCCTCGCATTGGTTTTCCCTAAAAAAGAATACTCACTGGCGATGAACAACTGGCCAATGCTTTTAGGAACATTTCTTTCCCTTCTTACGATTCTTGGAATTTATATTATTTCCATCAATTATATGATGAGACAGAAAAAACTTGCTGAAGTAAAAACAGACTTCATCAACAACATGTCTCATGAGTTCAAAACACCACTGGCAACCATTTCTGTAGCAACGGATTCTTTAGCGAATGATAAAATTGCCACCAATCCGGATAAGGTAAAATATTATTCAGAACTCATCAAGCAGGAGAATTTAAGGATGAAAAAACAGGTGGAAAACGTACTTAATATGTCCAAACTTGAAAGAAATGAAGTGGAATTGTTTTTAAAAGAAACCAATGTAAGAGAATTGATCAAAAGAACTACAGAATCTTTCAATCTGATTGTACAGCAGAGAAACGGTTCTCTGACTCAGAAATTTAATGCCACCCATTATAATTTTAAAATAGACGAATTCCACATTTCAAACATGCTGGTCAACTTACTGGATAATGCCAATAAATATTCTCCTGAAGCACCGGAAATACATGTGGAAACAAGAAATGAAGGACACTGGTATATCATTGAGATTTCCGATAAGGGAATGGGAATGGATACCCAAAATAAAACGAAAATTTTCGAAAAATTCTTTAGGGAAGAAACCGGAAATATTCACAATGTAAAAGGACAGGGATTAGGCCTTTCCTATGTGAAGAAAATTGTAGAACTGCACAAAGGACAGATTATCGTAGACTCTCATAAAGGAAATGGAAGTACGTTCACGATAAAACTGCCAATGAGCTAGAAAAATAAATGATAGATGATAAGCGATAAATGATAAAAAGATTTCTTTCATATCTACCATCATTTATCAATTATAAAGTTTAAACCAAATATCAAAATATAGAAGATAGAGTGAGGAAGTTCATTCTTAATGTTAATTATTAATTATTAAAAGTTATGAGCAACAGAATATTATTAGTAGAGGACGATCAGAGTTTCGGGGCGGTGCTTAAAGATTATTTAACCATCAATAATTTTGAAGTAACACTGGCTACTGATGGGGAGCAGGGACTTAAAGAATTTACAGAAAATGAATTCGACATCTGCATATTTGACGTAATGATGCCTAAAAAAGATGGGTTTTCATTAGCTGAAGATGTAAAAAAGATTGATAAAAATACACCGATCATATTCCTTACAGCAAGAAATATGAGAGAAGATATTTTGAAAGGATACCAGCTGGGAGCTGATGATTATATCACAAAACCTTTTGATACTGAGCTTCTTTTATACAAAATCAAGGCTATTCTGCAGAGAAGTTCTACATTGGAAAATGAGGAACAGGAGCAGTTTAAAATCAGTAACATTTTCTTTGATTCTATGCTGAGACAGTTGAAAGTAGGTGATAAAGAATACAAACTTTCTCCTAAAGAAAATGAATTACTGAAGCTTCTTTGTATCCACAGAAACGATTTCATGCCTAGAGATCTTGCTTTAAGAAAAATCTGGAAAAAGGAAAATTACTTTACAGCAAGAAGTATGGACGTATATATTGCAAAACTTCGTAAGCTCTTAAAAGACGACGAAGGTTTAGAAATTATCAACGTTCACGGAGAAGGATTCAGACTTTTGGTAAAAAATTAAGGCAAAAACCTTATTATAAATATAAAATTAGCAAAACAGTTGAAAATGTTTTGCTAATTTTGTTTCATACCCATGGATATGAAGAATACATTTATAGGTTTGATCGCCGTATCATTATTAGCTGCTTCTTGTAAGAAGGATGAAAAAGCAACTTATTTAAAAGAAGAAGCCAACGCCGGACAACCCAGCGTAGCTCTTAATACAACCTCAAAAACATCACTGATGGATCAGGCAGGTATTCAATCTTCCTCTACTCCTGCTCCAATGGCTACCGCTCCAGGAATGAACCCTCCACATGGACAACCTGGCCATAGATGTGACATTCCGGTAGGACAACCGCTGAACAGTAAATCTGCAGCTGCTCCAGCTTCACAAAATATAAATACAAACGGAAATAATATTGTTCAGATTGATCCGAATGCAGTAGCACCGGGAAAAATCACTCTTGATAATAACGGGAAGCAGGCAAAAACTGCTCCGGGGATGAATCCTCCACACGGACAGCCCGGGCACCGATGTGACATTCCTGTAGGGCAGCCATTAAACAGCAAACCTGCACCTGCTCCTCAACCAGCCCAAAATGTAGTACAGACAACTACTGCTCCTGCACCTGCTCCACAGAATCTGGCAATGGGAGAAAAACCTAAGTTAAACCCGGCACACGGAGAACCTTGGCACAGCTGTTCTCTAAAAGTTGGTGATCCTTTGCCATAAATTTCTTATTTTTGCAGATATGAAGCTGTTTCATCTACTTGTAATTGTATTTTGTCTGGGAGTTTTTTTAATTCCCAAGGACAATTTCTATGCACAGGCAATGCAGGAAACATGCTGTAAAGCAGAATCTTCGAAAAAAAGTGACTGCTGCAAAAATCATTCTTCAAAAAAAGACAGCGAACATGACAAAACAAAATCATGTAATGATGACTGCTGCTCATCATGTGTTGCCTGCTATACTTTTATTGAAACTCCTTTCTCAAAAAATCTACGTCTGGAACTATCTTATTACAAAGCGAATAAGAATGCCCAGTTCCGATATTCAGATCCTTATCTTTCAGACCGTTTAAAGGAAATCTGGCAGCCGCCTAAGATAGGTTAATTAAAATACTATGGGTTCATTATACTCTATAATGAACTGATTTTTAATTAATTTAAACTTTTAAACAAAATGAAATTACCAATTTCCAGGTTTATACTTGGTGCATTATTCCTATTTACACAATTTATATCTGCTCAGACACTTGCAAAAAATCAGTTCAAGGTAAAAGGGAACTGCGAAATGTGCAAGACAAGAATTGAAAGTGCTGCCAAAAAAGCAGGAGCTAAAACAGCAGTTTACTCTGTTGATCTTCAAACCTTAACTTTAGAAACGGACAAGGTATCTACAGATGATATTCTTCAAAAAGTGGCTGAAGCAGGCCATGATAATGAAAAATTCAAAGCTTCAGATGCTGTTTACAATAGCCTTCCGGGATGTTGTCTGTATAATAGAGATTTGCAGCCATCCCAAGCGGAAACTCATCACGAACACCATACAAATGCCAATGTTTCTATTAAAAAAGAAAATGAATTCTATGTTAGAGGAAACTGTGCTTCCTGTAAGGCAAGAATTGAAAAAGCATCTAAAGATGCAGGAGCCACTGCTGCAGAATGGAATGCAGAAAAGCAAACCGTTATTTTAAATTTTGACCCGTCAAAAACTTCAGCAGATAAGATCTTAAAAGCGATTGCCGATGCAGGTCATGATAATGAAAAATACAAGACTTCGGATGCAACGTACAGTGGGCTTCCGGGATGTTGCCTCTATGATAGAGATTTTACTTTTGGTAAAGCCAATCCAAAGGTACATTATGAAGAAGAAACAAAACAGGGAGATCATAAAGACCACGAGACTTCACCAGCTAAAGAAGACCATTCCCAACATGAAAAAAACATTGACGGTGTAGTGGTAACAGGTTCTAAAGCTGCAACTTCATTGAGCAAGAAAGAAGCAGGTCTTGTTTTTAATATTGATAAAAAAGAACTTTTAAAAGCAGCTTGTTGTAATCTGTCTGAAAGTTTTGAAACCAACGCAACGGTTGATGTTTCTTTCAGCAATGCCGTTACCGGAACAAAACAGCTGAAAATGCTTGGATTGGATCAGAAATATACCAGCTTAACAAAAGAACAATTGCCCGAAATCAGAGGTTTGGCTTCTGCCTATGGATTAAATTTCATTCCGGGAAGATGGATAGAAAGTATCCAGCTTACGAAGGGAGGAAGTACTGTGACAAATGGTTATGAAAGCATTACGGGACAGATCAATACTGAACTTTTAAAGGATGCCAAGACTCCGGAAACTTCACTGAACCTCTTTTCTGATTTCAATGGAAGAGCTGAAGTGAATATTACCAACGTCTCTCCCATCAACGACAAATGGTCACAAACTTTCCTTCTTCACGGAAACGGAACTTTTGGAAATACGGATATGAATGATGACGGTTTTCTGGACAGGCCGAAAGGAACTCAGATCAATGCGGCGTATTTGTTGAATTATAATGATCTTGAAAAATCTGGATTCGGATCTCACTTCGGAATTAATTTTATCCGAGATGAAAGAACGGCAGGGCAAATTGGTTTTGATAAAAAACTGGCTCAGGACAAGCAGCCTTTTTATGGGGTAGGAATTGATATTTCAAGATTTCAGGTTTGGAATAAAACCGGATATGTTTTTAAAGGAAAACCTTACCAGAGTATCGGATGGATGAACCAGTATGTGTATCACCAGCAGGATAGTTTCTTCGGACTGAGAAATTATGCAGGGCAGCAGCACACGTATTATTCCAATTTAATCTTTGAAAGCATTATCGGAAATACCAACCACAAGTATAAAGCTGGAGCAAGTTTCTTGTATGACGGTTATAAGGAAACTTATTTGTTGAACGACCTGAAAAGAAATGAAATTGTACCGGGAATCTTTGCGGAATATACTTTAACAGGTTTAAAATATACTTTAGTAGCGGGAACCAGAGTGGATTTCCATAATCTGGCAGGAACTCAGTTTACGCCAAGGCTAAATTTCAAGTATGATTTCACGCCTCAGACTATTTTAAGACTTTCAGCGGGAAGAGGATTCAGAACAGCGAATGTATTTGCGGAAAGCCAGCAATATTTTGCATCGAACAGAGCTATTAACATTTTATCCAACGGAGGAAATATTTATGGATTAAGACCTGAAATCGCATGGAACTACGGTGCAAGTTTACAACAGGAATTCAAATTATTCGGTAGAAAATCCAGTATCATCGCTGATTTCTTCAGAACAGATTTCCAGGATCAGGTATTGGTGGATCTTGACAAATCTCCTCAGCAGCTGACATTCTATAATCTGGAAGGAAAATCGTTTGCAAACTCATTCCAGACTCAGTGGGATTTCACTCCTTTCAAAAACTTTGATGTAAGACTTGCTTACAAATACTATGATGTACAGGCAGATTATATCGGAGGAAGAAGAGAAGTTCCTTTTATGGCAAAGCACAGAGGATTTGTGAATTTAGCCTATTCTACCAATAAAAATAACAATGGAGGATTCTGGAGCTTTGATACAACTTTAAACTGGGTAGGAAAACAGAGACTTCCTGATACTTCAAGTAATCCGGCAGAGTTTCAGTTGCCAACGTATTCGGAATCTTATGCGGTTCTTAATGCTCAGATCTCAAGAAACTTCAATAAAAAGATCAGAGCTTATGTAGGAGGTGAAAACCTTACTTCTTATTATCAGAAAAATGCGATTGTTGATTTTAAAAATCCTTTCGGAAATTATTTTGACGGAGGAATGGTATACGCACCGATTATGAAGGCCAACTTTTATGTAGGACTGGATGTGACGTTTTAAGGCGGGAAGCTGGAAGAATGAAGCCTGGAGTACTATTAGTCGGTAAATTTCTTATTAGGGATACCTTACTGATATATGTTCTCTGAAATTCATCAGTAGTAACGGAGAAAATCTAAAAGTTACGTAAACCTACAGGAACTTCCTTCTTCCAGCCTCAAGATTCCTTACTAATAAAAAGAATCGGCTTCGATATTGAAGCCGATTCTTTTTATTTATCTTCCAAAGTCATCCTGTACTCTTACGATATCATCTTCATCGGAAGGATTGGACGCATCGGTGTGCTGCCAGATTTCGGCTACAATTCCCCAGCCTGTAAGACCAATTAATCTGTGTCTTTCCCCCTGCTGAAGTTTTACCTGATCTTTTGGTCCATATTCTCCTAATTCTCCTTCTTCATCGGTATTGCTTCTTTTGATTCCTACAGTTCCTTCTACTACCTGCCAGATTTCGGCTCTTCTGTGGTGATACTGCCAGCTTAATCTTGCTTCCGGAGCCACGATAAGAATTTTCGGGCTTAGCTTCCCTCCTATTCTCAAATTGTCTACATCAATCCCATCAAAATACTGGTTGGCAAAATCCTGCGCCTGTGTTTCATCAATTACAAAAAAGCCACCCCATGGTCTTGTATTGTCTTTAGCTGCAATGTTAAAACCTTGTGTCTGCAGCATGTTCTCTACTCTATCGAATATTTCTTTTTTTTCTGTACTCATACAGCTATATTTTTAAATTAAAAATTATTTATTTGATTCTTCTTTTGACATTGAATACGGAAAATCTTTTTCCTGCGAACCTCTTTCTTTATTTGGTTTGTTATCCATTTTAAAGTCTAACACAGCTCCTTTCATCAACTCTTTATGGCTCAACCAGTTTTTGGAATAAGGCTGTTGGTTTACATTCAGCGATTTTACATATAGATTTTCGGAAGTATTTTCCGGAGCTTTTATTTCAATTTTCTTACCATTTTCAAGATGAATGATTGCTTCTTTAAATAATGGAGCACCCAACACATACTGATCTGTTGCCGGCGTTACGGGATAAAACCCAAGGGCTGAGAAAATATACCATGCAGAAGTCTGTCCGTTATCTTCGTCACCGCAATATCCATCCGGAGTGGCATGATATAATTTATTCATTACCTGTCTTGACCAATATTGAGTCTTGTAAGGTGCTCCTGCATAATTATACAGATAGATCATGTGCTGAATAGGCTGGTTTCCGTGGGCATACTGACCCATATTCATGATCTGCATTTCTCTGATCTCATGGATAACACCACCATAATAACTGTCATCAAAAACAGGAGGTAATGAGAAAACCTCATCGAGTTTGGCTTCAAATTTCTTTTTTCCACCCATCAGTTCTGACAGTCCGTCAATATCCTGGAAAACAGACCATGTATAATGCCAGCTGTTTCCTTCTGTAAACGCATCACCCCATTTGAAAGGATTGAAAGGTTTCTGGAAGTTCCCGTCTTTATTTTTACCACGCATCAAACCTGTTTCCTTATCAAAGACATTTTTATAATTATAAGCTCTCTTCTTATAAATATCAATTTCTGAAGCGGGTTTCCCCAATGCTTTTCCTAGCTGATAAATTGAAAAATCGTCATAAGCATACTCTAATGTTCTTGCCGCATTTTCATTGATTTTTACATCATAAGGCACGTAACCTAATTCATTATAATACTTTACCCCTGCACGACCAACCGCTTCGATGGGTCCTTCATTATTCGCACCATGTTTTACGGCTTGCCAAAGAGCTTCCGTATCATACCCGCGAAGTCCTTTGATGTAAGCATCTGCAACAACGGATGCAGAATTGTTTCCAATCATAATATCAGAATATCCAGGACTGCTCCACTCCGGTAAAAATCCGCCTTCTTTGTAAGCATTAGCCAATCCTTCCTGCATTTCTACATTGATACTTGGGTAAACAAGGTTAAGGAAAGGGTACAAAGCACGGAAAGTATCCCAGAATCCGGTTCCTGCAAACATTTTTCCGTCTGCAATTTTACCGTTATAAGGACTCCAGTGTTTTATTTTATTCTGAGCATCCACTTCATAGAGTTTCTGCGGGAAGAATAAAGTTCTGTACAAAGAGGAGTAAAAGGTTCTCATCTGCTGATCTGTACCTCCTTTTACGTCTATTTTGCCTAATGTTTTGTTCCAGATATTTTTAGCATCGGTTTTTACCTGTTCAAAATTTCTGGTTCCGATTTCTCTTTTCAGATTCAGTTCTGCCTGTTCAAAACTGATGAATGAAGAGGCTATTTTTGCATAAACCGTTTCTTTATTTTTAAGCTTAAAACCTACGACAGCTCCTGTATGATCGCTGGTAATTTCTAATTGGTCATTAACCAGTTTATCATCTTTCCAGGTTTTTGTCAGTTCAAAATCTTTATCAAACTGAACGACAAAATAGTTTTTAAAATTATCATATTTTCCGGTAGAATATTTTGTGGTATACCCAATAATTTTTCTTTCTTTAGGTAAAATTTTGATGTAAGAACCTTTGTTCAAAGCATCTACGACGATGTAAGCACTGTCTGTCTTGGGAAAATCAAATTTAAAATAGGAAGCTCTTTCTGTAGGTGTAAATTCTGTAGTTACATTGATGTCCGCAAGGTATACACTATAGAAATAAGGAGTTGTAACCTCAGCTTTGTGACTGAACCAGCTCGCTCTGTCGTCTTCTTTAAATTTCACTTTTCCTACTCCCGGCATGATGGCAAATGCGCCGTAATCATTCATCCAGGGAGAAGGCTGATGCGTTTGTTTAAATCCTTTTATTTTATCTGCATCGTAGGTATAAGCCCATCCGTCACCCATTTTACCGGTCTGCGGCGTCCAGATATTCATTCCCCAGGGAAGTCCGACTGCCGGATAGGTATTTCCGTTGGATAAGGAAGGCTTGGACTGCGTTCCCATTAAAGGATTCACATAATCTACGGGAGATATGTTCTGACCCAGGGCCCACGCCTGTAACAGCAGTAAGCAAGTAGAAAATATAAACTTCATTGTATCGTTTCGTTTGTTAATTTATATAAGCTTTTTTAATGCATAGCTGGCCGCTCCAAGAATGGCTGCATCTTCAAATATAGCGGAAATTTTAACCTGCAAGTTAATATTATTCTTTGTTAAATTCTGAATAAATCTTTGTTCAAAATAAGGGTATGCCTTCGCAATATTACCCCCTATAACTAAAACTTCCGGTTTGTAATGATCTACATATTTCACAATAAATTCAGAGAAAGAATCTGCATATTCATCAAATATTTGGGTTTGTATTTCTGCTGGTTTATCTAACAAATCTTTAGTCCCCGAAATTTCTTCTCCGGTGAGTTCTTTATAACGATTCACAAACCATCGTGTTGCCAGATAATCTTCACTGATAGAGTTTTTAAAAGGAGAATCCCATAAGTCTTCATCGGTAGCGAATTCACCATTGAAGAATGTAGTTCCCAATCCTGTACCGAGTGTCACTCCAAAAATCCTGCTGAATCCCTGAGCGCATCCACCGAATACTTCTCCTTCCATAAAAGCTGCAGCATCATTTACAAAATGAATCTGTGCCTGAGAAACAGAAAGTCTTGTAGCCAGCTCTTCTTTGATATTTACCTGATAGATATCGATGAATTTCCCCTGCTGCATCAATGATATTCCATTTTCATAATCGAAAGGCCCTGGCATTGCAACCCCAATTAAAAGATCTTCTTTTACCAGATCATGGGCCACTTTCTGAATGGCCGAAACCCATGCGGAGAAAATAACTTCTTTATTTTCAAAAGCATCTACGTGCTCTCTTACATAAGTGGATGAAATGATTTCGCGTTTTTCCGGATCTACCTGAGCCAGCGTGATATGTGATCCTCCGATATCTATTCCTACTATATTCTGCATTATTTATTATTTTAAATTCAAACATCCTTTGACTGAAAAAACAGACAAACAGGAATACACAACCTGTCTGTCTGCTTTGTATTTCAGACTTTATATTATTAATTCCGATAACTATTTCATTATCTGAATCTTACTTTACAATTATTTTACCAGTCGATAGTACTTTACTGTTTGAGGATGTAATTTTGTAAATATAAGTACCACTGATTAAATCCTGTGTATTGACTGCGTTATTATTTTGATTAATACTCTGTTTTTTGAACAATTTTCCTGAAGCATCATACAATGCCACTTCAGTTGCTGAGTTATCGCTGATAGCAAAGTGAATATCATTTCCTCTTTTCACAGGATTCGGATAGACAGCGCTGCTCTCTTTTACAGATTCAATATCTTTCACGGCAAGAGATGAAGCACAGGCAACATCTGTTCTCCAGTTCGCATCTGTCATATTGATCAGGGTTGCAAAGTGAGTATTTGCTGTAGCATCTAATGCACCTAAACCACTTCCTTCATCCATTTTCCAGTTGGCTTCAAGACCTGTGGAGTTGGCTGGAACATTACAGTTGTTACTTAATATTTCCTGAGGAGTCAAGGCTCTTTTCCAAACTCTGAATTCATCCAGGAATCCGTTGATTGTACGGGAATTATCATAATTCCTACCCAAATAAAGAATACCGTTTGCGTTGAAATTACCCGTCACGGCTGAACTTGCATCCAGGTTTCCATTGACATAAATTTTCATCGCTGCACCATCATAAGTGGCTGCAATATGGTACCATGTATTGGTATTAAATGCTGTATTACTGTTAAGCTTCACCTGAGAGGAACCAAAACTCAAAATAAACTGAAGTTTATTATTAGCCAGATTTCCGTCTCCAAATCTAAGCATAGCCGAGTTATTATCTCCCACTTCAATACCCATTACTGATGAAATATAAGGGAATCCTGTTTTGAAGGCATTTACTTTTACCCATCCTTCAAATGTCATCGCATTTCCACTCAGGTTAAATTGGCCTGCATTCAGATAGTGTGTGCTTCCGTTAAAAGAAAGAGATCTTGCACCAGGACTTGTAACAGGAGCAAAACCGCTGTTGAATGATCCTTCTCCTGAATAGGTACTTGTAGTTCCTCCAGCACACCCTGCCTGCACTTTCCATACATAGTTTGTATTTGGTGTCAGGTTTTGTAATGAATAGGAATTGGTGGTAATATTCGGGATTTCAGACCATGTTGTGGCTGCAGTAGTTTTATACTGTAATGTATATGAAGTTGCATTTCCTGCATCCCATGACAGCTGGGCAGTATTACCAAGGAAACTTCCGGAAGTTAATCCTGATGGCGTAGTGCAGCCACTTCCGGAGTTAAACCTTGGTGCAAAAATATAAGTACTTGTTAATGTCGGTGAGCAGTTGGACTGTATTCTCCAGTCGTAGTCTGTATTCAGTGTAAGGTTATTGATTACAATATTATTTCCTGAATAATTATTCGCCGCGTTCGTCCATACCGTTGAGTTGGCTGGTTTGTAATCAATTTTGTAAGATTGGGATGCGTTGGAAGTCCAGTTCAGTTTTGCTGAAGTTCCTGTCACATTGGAAACATCCAGTCCCAATGGCGGATCGCAGGTTTGTCCCTGAGACCATGAATATAACTGACCGCTTAAGAGCGTATTTTCGTTGTAAAGGATATTGGAACCTGTACTCAGATAGCTGGCAACATTAGTTCCTGCCAGATCATACCACATGAAAACACCGTATTGGTCATTCTTTGTGCTGGTCGCTAAGTTCGCCAATGTCGTTGCAGAAGTTGAGCTTGGATTCGAGTTTTGAATCCATGTAGCAGCTGCTGAGATTTTGGATTTATTAAGAGGAGGAACTACAGGAGCATTGTATGTGCTGTACATCGCATTCCAGGTGTAATCGATGTAATTCCCGGCCAGATCTCCGTTATAAGTTTGTCTTGTGGTAGCGGGTCCGTAATAATAGAATGTAATCAGTTTATCCGGCATTGCTGATTTCAATTCCTGCAAAAGCATTACGAAGGAGCTGTTATTTGGCTGTCCTGTTCCGTTATTTCCGTAGCCTGCATATTCATCATCAAGGTCTACTCCATCCAGTCCGTAGGTGTAAACAGTGTGAGCTACCTGTAAAGCGAAATCTTTTGCAGCCTCACGGTTAGGAAAATTAGAAATCCCCGCTCCCTGATGATTACCTAAAAGATCCAGAAGTACTTTTATTCCTTTTTGCTGTAAAGGTTTTACATAGGTATTGACATCATTCAGTACTTTAGTAACGTTGTTATTATTTGAGATATAAGCACGGTTTTTAGAAACATCATAGTTGATGTTGGCTGCAAAAATAATAGCAACGTCAAAAAGCTGTCTGTTGGTATTCTGCAAAGTATAAGAACCTGCATTCAGCATATTATTGTTGTTCACTTCCACATAGCAAACTCCCAAAGGATCAAGCTGCTGTGCTTTGAGCAACGGGGCAGTCTGAAGCATGAGGGCCATTAAGGGAATAAAAAAGAATTTTTTTCTCATAGTATATTAATTTGTAGTAGAAAAATCATTGGGCCGGAGCCCAATGACTGGTTTTGTTATTTTACAATTAGTTTTTCGGATTGTTTTAAACTTCCATCATGAGATTCAAACTGAACGATATAGCTTCCTGCTGAAAGTCTTGTCAATTCAATTTGATTATCCCCGGAATTCAGTGATTTTGTGTCTACGATTCTTCCATTAAAATCATAAACCGTTAATTTTCCTTTGCTGTATTCATCCGGAACAGAAACTGTAAGTGATGAAGATTTGCTTACCGGATTCGGATATAATTTGATTGGATTTTTAATGTTGGTCTGTCCTGCGCTTATTGCTTTTTGACTCGATGCATTTCTTGCTAATAGAGAACTTCCTGTTGCACATGGCAGATCTGTTCCCCAATTGGAAGCATCAACACCTGTCAATGTTAAAGTTACTCCGTTTCCTGATGTATCCTGAACAGTAGAACCACTTCCTTCGTTAAATTTCCAATAGGCAGCCAATGATGTTGCCGGAACCGATACATTACACATATTCTGACTGATTTCCGTCTGGCTCAATGCACGTTTCCAAACTCTTACTTCGTCTATTTTGCCATTGAAATTTCGGGAAGTATTGTATAGATAGCCTACGTTGAACGCTCCGGTTGAATTTACACTCCCGGTCTGTGCTTTAGTTGCATCCAGAACACCATTGATGTAGAGTTTCATATTGGCTCCGTCATATGTTGCTGCCACATGATACCAGGTATTAGCATTCAAAGCGGTTGCAGAAGCCAGTTTTTGCTGTACATTATTAATACTTACTACAAACTGAAGCTTATTATTGGCAAGGCTCGCATCTCCTAATCGCAGGAATGCAGAATTACTGTCGCTTACTTCTGTTCCCATGATAGAAGAAATATAAGGAGAAGCGGATTTGAAGGACGAAGGTTTGATCCAGCCTTCAAAAGATAATGCAGAACCACTCAAGTTCATACTTCCGGCAGCCCCTGATTCTGTGCTTCCATCCAGAGATAATGCATAAGAACCTGTAGGGGTTGTTCCTGAGGTACTGGTAAATCTTGGTGCAAACATGTAAGCACTTTTCACGCTGCAGTTGGTTCTGATTCTCCAATCATATTCAGTATTGGCTGTTAAGCCTGAAACAGTTACAGAAGTAGCGCTCGTTGCAGACACAGCATTCGTCCATGTTGTTGAAGAAGCCGGTTTATAATCAATATCATAGGTATTGGTTCCTACGGCTGACCAGTTCAGTTTTGCGCTTGTTCCTGTAAGGTTGCTTGTGTACAGTCCGATAGGTGCGTCACAATTGGTTCCCTGTGTCCAGGATTGTAAAGTACCACTTAAAACGGTCGGCTCTCCGTATAGCGTCTGAGTTCCCGCTGAAAGCTGTGATGTTTCATTAGTTCCATGCAGATCATACCACATAAATACTCCATAACCTCCATTTTTAGTTTGGGTAGCCAGGCTGGTTGTTGTAGAATTGGAAGTGTTTCCCATCCATACAGCTGCCGGAGAGATTTGTGCTTTGGTAAGAGGAGGTACATTGGGTGCAGAGAATGTTCCGTACATCGCATTCCAGCTGTAATTGACGTTGTCTCCTACTCTGGTCCCGTTCCAGGAAAGTCTTGAAGCGGCAGGACCATAATAATAGAATGAAATAATCTTATTCGGTAATAATGCTCTAAGCTCCTGAACAAGCATTACAAAAGAACTGTCGTTAGGCTGTCCTGTTCCGTTATTTCCGTATTCTGAATATTCGTCATCAAAATCAATTCCATCAAGACCGTAGGTATTCACTGTATTGGCAAGCTGTAGTGCAAAGTCTTTTGCTGCTTCACGGGTAGGAAAATTACAGATCCCTGCTCCCTGATGATTTCCTAAAATAGTCAGGACTACTTTCATTCCTTTCTGCTGAAGTGGCTTTATGTAAGTATCCGCATTGGTAAGCACTTTCGTAACATTATTATTGGAATACAGATAAGCTCTTCCACGGCTAGTATCATAATTAATATTAGCCGCAAAAATATTCACCACATTGAACAGATAGCTGTTCGATGTCTGCAGTTTGTACGCTCCCGCATTCAGCAGGTTGTTGTTATTCACTTCCACATAGCAAATCCCTGTAGGATTAAGCTGCTGTGCGTTAATTAGAGAACCTGACTGAAGCATCACTGCCATCAGTGCGGTAAGGATGGATTTTTTTTTCATTGTATAATTTTTTTAAGGTGCTTTGGTGTCTGAATTTCATATAGCTTTCCCCTGATACCTTCTTTTCAGGAAAGTACCTTAGATAAATAAGCCATATAAAAGGGAGGGCTATGTCAGTAGCTCAGGGTTTTCGTTAAAGGTTTTCCATAACAATTCACCGAATAACGTATTCGCCCATGCAAACCATTCTCTGGTGAATTTTTTGGCATCGTCTTTATGGAAGGATTCATGCATAAAGCCTGTTCCTCCGTGCGTTTTCTGCAAGGTATCTATACACCATCTGATCTCACTTTTATCTTTTGTAGTAAGTGCCTTCATTATGATACTCATTGGCCAGATCATGTCAAGTCCGATATGTGGACCTCCTATCCCTTCTGCCAGTTTACCTTTGAAGAAGAACGGGTTATTTTCTGACCACACAAATTTTCTTGTATTCAAATACACAGGGTCATCAGCTTTCACCGCATCCAGATAAGGCAGTCCCAGCAAGCTTGGACAGTTCGCATCATCCATCAGGTTGTAGCTTCCAAAACCATTTACTTCAAAAGCATAGATTTTTCCAAATTCAGGATGATTGTAAATTCCATATTTTTTGATGGCTGTATCTACCTCATCAGCAAGGCTGTTCAGCTGTTGAGCCAACGTTTTTTCATTTTTAATCTGAGAAACCATTTCCGCTGCCTGACGTAAGCTTACTACTGCAAATAAATTAGACGGAATCAGGAATCCATAAATAGTAGCATCGTCACTTGGACGGAACATAGAGCTGATAAGGCCCACCGGTTTTGTCGGATAACCATATCCTCCCATAGGAACTCCATCTGTTGCCCACGCTGTTGTACGTTCAAATTTGTAAGGTCCCAGATCATTTTTTCTCTGCTGTTCTGTGAAAGTCTGCAGAGTAAGTTTAATTCCTTTCAGCCAGTTGGCATCGAAAGGTTTTGTGTCTCCTGTCGTTTTCCAGAAGTGGTAGGCCAGACGGATAGGATAACACAGAGAGTCGATTTCCCATTTTCTTTCATGAGTTCCCGGTTTCATATCAGTATGGTCATATTCTTTCCATTTACTGATCTTCTGGTCATCGTTATAGAAAGCGTTTGCATAAGGATCTTTCAAGATGAAAGTAGTCTGTTTGTGGATTACTCCTGAGATCAGTTTGTGCAGCTTCTCATCTTTTTTAGAGAACTGCAGATAAGGAAAAACCTGTGCAGAACTGTCACGAAGCCACATCGCATCAATATCTCCTGTGATTACGTAAGTATCAGGTGTTCCGTTGGCTTCACTATAGAAAACAGTAGTATCTAATGTATTCGGAAAGCTGTTTTCAAAGAGCCAGCTGAGTTCTTTGTTTTTAACTTTCTTTTTAAAAGCAGCGATAGCATTTTCTACGGATTCGCTGGTAAAATGTCTTTTCTCTTTAGGAACACGGACAACAGGAAAATCATCCAGCACTAAATTTTTAGCAAAAACATTTTGAGTAAACAGCAATCCGGCTCCTGCCAGTGCACTTGTTTTAATAAAATTTCTCCTTTCCATTGATACTTTTGTTTCGTTTATTTTTATAGTCTTATTTTACCGGTTTGCTTCCCATTACAAATCTCAGTTCGCCACCGTTCATGATATCGCTATGATTTAACTCCCAGCTTTTGTATTCTTTTCCGTTCAGGAACATTTTCTGTACGTAGATATTCTTGTCAGATATTTTGTCTGCAATTACGGTGAACGTTTTTCCATTCTCTAATTTTAATGATGCTTTCGGGAATTGTGGCGCTCCGATAGCATAAACAGGTTTTCCCGGTGTCACAGGATAGAATCCTAATGATGAGAAAATATACCAGGCAGACATTTGACCACAATCTTCGTTATTTACAATTCCGTCCGGTTTTGCCGCGTACATATTGTCACGGATAAATTTCACCATTTTCTGAGTCTTATAAGGACTTCCTGCATAGTTGTACAGGTATGGAACATGATGTCCAGGTTCATCTCCAAATCCTAGAGATCCAATGAATCCTGAGATATCAACATGCTGTTCCCCTTCCATATGAAGCGCTTCTGTGAAGGTCTTATCCAGTTTTTCTTCAAATCCTTTTTTCCCTCCGTACAGATTCATCATTTCATCAATCTGATGCGGAACAAAGAAATCATAGGCCCAGATATTTCCGGAAACCCAGTGTGGCTGGAGTTTTTTCCAATCATTAAGCTTGAAATCCGCTAAGAATTTCCCGTCTTTTTGTCTTGGCCAGAAGTGATTATTTTCTTTATTGAATGTATTCAGGAAGTTCATAGAACGTTTTTTATACACTTCCGATTCTTCTTTTTTACCTAATTTTTCAGCAAGCTGTTGAATACACCAATCATCATATGAATATTCCAGTGTTGCCGAAACAGAAGCTCCGTTTTCTGATGGGGTGTATCCTAATTTGATATAATCATTAAGACCTCCACCTCCGTCACTGCTGCTCATTTTGTCCGTTAAAGAAGCATCTTTCATTGCTGCAAATGCTTTTTCTCCATCAATACCCGGAACTCCTTTGGAAATGGCATCCCAGATTACCGAAGCACTGTGATAGCCCAGCATACAGAAATTATCATATCCACAAAGCTCCCAGATCGGCATGTGATCTTTACGATCTGTATATCTGCTGATCAAGGAATTAGCAAATTCTTTCGTATGTTTCTGATCCATAATGGTCAACAGCGGGTGCGTTGCTCTGAATCCGTCCCAGTATGAATAAGTACTGTAGTTGGTGAACCATTTAGTGTTCATATTTTCCTGAGCGGCAACATAATCTCCATTCACAT
>Ga0070682_100000056_pt1 | contig 108991 bp, 93 predicted proteins | sample KBSC63LmetaG_FD_64668 | JGI IMG/M metagenome (GOLD analysis project Ga0070682, IMG submission 64668) | Corn rhizosphere microbial communities from Kellogg Biological Station, Michigan, USA - KBS C6-3L metaG | ecosystem: Host-associated > Plants > Roots > Rhizosphere | place: USA: Michigan...
GCAATCAGCAGTTATTCATTTAATTCGACGCCGACGGCAAACCAGAATTTCAACGCCACGATTTCCGGTAGCGGATTCATATCAGGAATCAGAGTGTTTTTCTGTGTGAATGGCACGAGCACATGTTTCGAGCATCCACAAGCGGGCGTTACGCTGAACAGCTCGAGCAGCGTGAGCGCGAATAACGTAAATCTCGGAGCCGGCACCTATCAGATCTATGTGCAAACATCGGGCGGAACGTCAGCACGTTCGGCGGCCTTCACCGTACAATCACCACCCGCCCCAACGATCAGCAGTTATTCATTTAATACAACACCGGTTGCGAATCAAAACTTCAACGGCAGTATCTCCGGTAGTGGATTCATCTCTGGAATCAGAGTGTTCTTTTGTGTAAACGCTACGAACACTTGTTACGAGCATCCGCAAGCGGGCGTGACTCTAAATAGCTCGAGCAGCGTCAGCGTGACCAACGTAAATTTGGGCGCGGGAACCTTTCAGATCTATGTACAAACATCCGCAGGGACATCGGCGCGTTCGACGACATTTACAGTACAAGCGGCGCCGGCCGTCGTCCCAACAATCAATAGTTATTCATTCAATACGGCACCCACAGGCAACCAGAACTTCAGCGGCACTATTTTGGGTAGCGGCTTCATTTCCGGAATCAGAGTGTTCTTTTGTGTCAACGGCACAAACACATGTTATGAGCATCCACAAGCGGGTGTGACACTAAACAGTGCCGGCAGCGTGAGCGTAAGCAACGTAAATCTGGGAACTGGATCTTATCAGATTTACGTACAGACAACCGGCGGATCATCCAGTCGTTCGGCTGCCTTTACCGTGGCCGCAGCAACAGCGAACCCGATCCTGGCTGTGACTCCAACGTCGGGCACTCTAGTGACGCCGTTCAATTTCACTGGCAGCAATTTTACGCGCAGCAGCGGAGCGACGCTGAAGGTATTTCGGCCTGATGGGAGCTCGGCCGGCGGGGGACGATACAGCACAGACAGCAATGGAAATCTATCGTTCATAATCACAAGTCAAGCCTCGGATCCGCTGGGAGCCTGGACGTTCTCACTGACGGACGATGGGGGTAAACAGGCGAGTACCACGGCGCAATACACCAGCACCCAATCTTCGGGGACGGACCTTGTCAGTTTCGTTGCAGACGTGACTATTCCCGACAACGCTCAGGTCACCGCTGGCGCAAATTTCACCAAGACCTGGCGGCTGAAAAACATTGGTACGGCTACGTGGACTGGGTATACCGCGATTTTTACTCCTGCTCCCAACAATGGCAATCCCAGCGTCAATCTCAATTCGAGCAGCGCCTCTACGGTCTCAGTACCAACCACGGCCCCGGGTCAGACAGTAGATCTTTCGATATCGATGACTGCACCGAGCCCCGGGACTTATTACAGTTACTGGCAGCTCCGAAATGCGAGCGGGACGAGATTCGGATTGCAGTTCTATGTGAAGATTCGCGTGGTGGCCAAACAAAACGTGGCGCTCGGCTTTGGAACGCAGACCGGTCGCAGCGGCACAAACGATTCTCCGCCGGCGAAATATCAAACCAATAACGATCCAGTTAACACTGCGACGGGAAACTACAACTACACTTCAACGGATTTGCGTGTCCCGGGTCGCGGCATGGATATCGAACTGTCAAGGTCATATAACTCCCAGGATGGAGTGGTTGGACCTTTCGGACCGGGATGGTCCCACAGTTTTAATATTTACCTGGCTAATATCGGCACGAGTAGTGCAACGGTTCACTACAGCGATGGTAAAACGCTCGACTATCTTAATCAGCCGACAACGAATACGTTCTTATCCAGCTATCCCGGCGTCTACGACGTCCTTACACGAAACGCCGACGGCAGTTGGACATTGAAAAAAACTGACCAACGAAAATATCAATTCAATAGTGCCGGCAAATTGACGGCTATCCAGGACCGAAACAATAACCAGATTTCCCTTTCATACAACGGTGCTAATCTGTCGCAAATTACCGACACGGTGGGCCGCACCTTTACCTTCACCTATTCAGGTTCTTTGATTAGCACGATCACCGATCCAGCGGGGCGCAAATTAGGTTTTGGCTATGAGCCCAATTCCAACTTGTCTGTGTTTACGGATGCCAACGGAAACACCAATAGCTACGGTTACGACAATAGTCACCAGTTGACGAAGCTCGTCGACGGCCGCGGTAATAATCTTCTCATCAACTCGTATGGAACAAATTGTCCAACGGGTATCACGACTTGTGTGGCGTCGCAAACCAACGGTCGGGGCAATCAATGGACTTTTGTTTACAACGGGGACGGGTCAACATCCGTTTTTGATCCCTTCAACAAGGAAAGTAAGTACGTACAGGATGTAAACTTCAATATTGAGCAAACTCACGATCGGAATGCCAACACGCAGTTTGCCAGCGGCATTGCCAACTTGCATTACGACGAAAGCAACAATCGCGATCAGTTATCGGATCAAAAAGGTAACTTCACCGCCTATGTGTATGACCAAAACGGGAATGTGTTGAGTCGAACAGATCCCACTTTGACTTCGCGACAGGCGGTCTACGACGCGAACAATAATCCCAAGCAGATTACAGACGAGGTGGGGAAGACAACGCAGTTGGCCTACGACGCGAGTGGAAATCTGGTCCAGATTACTGATCCGCTGAACAACTCTTCAACTACCACCTATGACTCTTTCGGCCAGGCTTTAACCGTGACCGATTCCAACGGTAACGTCACGACGCGGACCTATGATGCACAAGGCAACGTAACCAGTATCAAGGATGCGCTCAATAACGTCACCAGCTATACCTATGACATAGTCGGACGACGAACAAGCGTCACCGACGCGCGGGGCCGCATCACCCGTTACACCTACGACAATAACGACAATCTGTTGACAGTGACCGATCCCCTCGGAAACGTCACGACATATTCCTATGACGCGAACAATAACCGCATCAGTATGCGCGATGCGCGCGGAAACACGACGAATTATGCCTATAACGAAAACAACCTTTTGATCAAAGAGACTGATCCCAAGGGTAACTTCATCCAGCACACTTACGACAAGCTTGACCGCCGGGTAAGCACGCGGGACAAGCGTGGCAACGTCACAAACTTCACCTACGATAATGAGGGTCGCGTTGTTAGTCTCACTGACGCGCTCGGAAATGCTACGTCTTATACATATGACGCCAATGGCAATAAGACCCAAATTATCGACGCCAAAGGCCAGGTCACCCGCTTTACATACGATGCTTTGAACCGTCTGACGAAGATTGAAGATGCGTTGGGAAATTCCATTCAAAAAGAGTATGACCCGACCGGACGTTTGGCAAAAGAAACTGATCCGCGCGGCAATGTAACGCAATTCACCTACGATGCCGTGGGGAACCTTGCGCAGGTTAAGGACGCCGCTGCCGGCAGTGCAAAATACGGCTATGACAAGAATCGAAATCGCATCACGCAAACGGATCCGAATAACCACACTTCGAATCTTGCCTACGACAAACTGAATCGGCTCCTGTCAACGACGGACCCATTGAGTCACACGGTGTCTTATGCCCACGACGAGCTGGGGAACCGCCTTTCACAAACGGACGCGAACGGGCAGACAATCAGATATTCCTACGATGGCGACAACCGCTTGATCTCGATCGCCTATCCTGACAATTCGACGGTCCAGTTTACGCGCGACGCGAATGGGAACGTTACGCGAATGGTCGATTCGCTTGGGACCTCCACCTACTCATACGATGAATTAAACCGTCTTACGAGTTACACCGATCCATTTAGCAAAACAATTGGATATCAGTACGACGAAAACGGAAATATTGTCAGGCTGGTCTATCTGGACGGTAAAGAAGTTTCCTACCAATTCGACGCCAACAACCGGATGACATCGCTGACGGATTGGGCGGCCAAAACTACGAGCTACCAATACGACAGCATGAATCTGTTGACCAAGGTGACTTATCCGAATGGCATTGTTACTTCCTTTACTTACGACAATGCCGGTAGGCTGACAGCCAAGTCGGATACTGGAATCAGCTCTTATAGCTTCATTCTCGATCGGAACGGCAATCGCACGAGCGCGACCATTTCACAGCCGCTTGGCAATCGTCTGCAAAACACCTCGCTGAGTTATACCTACGACGCTGCAAACCGTATACAAACTGCCGGCGCGACAACGTTCGCGTTTGATAATAACGGCAACATGAGGAGCAAGACGGAAGCGGGGGCAACTACAAATTACGCTTATGACTTTGAAAACCGCCTGGTGTCCGTCAGCGGCGCATCACAATATTTTTACAACGGCGAGGGTGTGAGGCTGCAGAAAATCGAAGGCGGGAAGACCACGCGTTACGTTGTCGACACTAATCACGATCTATCGCAAGTTCTTTCCGAAACAGACGCAAATGGAGTCGTTAAAGCGAACTATGTTTATGGCCTGGGCCTGGCTTACAAAGTCAGCCCGGACGGTACGCATTACTACTACCATTTCGATCCGATCGGGTCGACGATAGCGATGACGGATGACGCTAAGACTGTGGTTAATAGCTACGCGTACGATCCGTTTGGATCCGTAACGAACAGAATAGAAGCGATTACTAACCCGTTTCAGTTTGTCGGCAGATTCGGTTTGATGGTTGAGGGACGCGACCTGATTTACTCTCGAGCGAGATACTATTCTCCGAGCGTAGGCATGTTTCTCTCAGCAGATCCGGTCGATGGAATAACGGAAAACACCCAATCCTGGAATAGATACGTTTACGGCTACCAGAACCCGCTGCTTAACTTGGATCCTTCCGGCGCAATCGTGTTTTCGCTTGGTATCGGCGGCGAAGCTGGGGTTTTCCTTGGCGTAACCGGTCAAATCGCATTAGTAAGCGATGGCCATGGCCAACACGGTTTCGTTGTGTCCGGAGGTAATAGCGCCTCGGTACAAGTAGGAACGGCGATTAGTGGCAATATATCGATCACGAACGACGATTCAATAACGAATCTGGGAGGCAAGAGTTATTCGATTGGGGTGAGTCCGGGCAGCAAAGAATATGTTGGCCCCGGTTATAACGTAGGTTTACTTCAAGATAGCAATCGTAATGTAAACGGAATTACATTCGGTGCAGGTTACGGTTTATCAGTTGGGCTCGGTATCGGAACGACAACGACTTGGGGGAGAGTCTATTCCCTTAATGGATGGCAGTACGGCTTAATCCTATCTGCCCTTGGTCCATTGGGAGAGCCGTTGAGGGCTTTCGATTCCGCGGTAAAATTGGGGAATTCCGATCTGTACTCTCAAATGATTCGGCAGGCAGCGACACCAGTACAGAATCCCAACGCGCAACGAAAGTGTCCCTGAATACTACAGTTATAGGCCTCCTCAAAGCGGTCGCGTTTTTGTTTGGGTTTGATGTGGCAATGCTATGACTACCATAAGACAACTTTGTATCGCCGCAGCGTTATCCGTGGGAATGTTTGTGACCGTAAGTTGGTCTGCCGCCACGCGCTTCGCCTCAATGGCCAGTCGATTCGCCGCGGCGTCAGGGGTTCGTTCACAACGCGAAACATCACATGTCCCTGGTGACCCCGCGAAGCTGCATTCAGTTGCAGTTACGAATATTCACACAAGCGGCACCGTGCGGAGTGAATCCTCGCCACCGCACCAGATGACGGAACCAGCTCCTAATAGATCCATTCCGACCGAATTAAATTCGCTTGCGAGACCGCAGCTTGCTCCAGCGTCATCGTCAGAAACTATTACTTATAGTTACGACTCGTTGAACCGCCTAGCTTCGGCGGCATACGCGACCGCAGGCACGATCGCTTATTCGTACGACAGTGCCGGCAACCGCACATCCATTCAATCGAGCAGCGCGAGTACCACAATTAACACGTCGCAAGGAACCACCGTTACCGTCAAAGGAAGCGACTTGGAGATTACCTTCGAGCAGGTAACGGCCGGGGGTGCGACTTCTATCTCGGCAATTAATCCCGCTTCAGTTGGCCTTTTGTCTAACGGGTATCAACTCTTCGGCAGTAGCGTCGCCTTCGACATAAACACTACTGCGTCGACGCAAGGGTCAATTGCCGTTTGTTTCAACATACTTTCTGTTATTGATCCCTCTCAATTTTCACACCTGAGATTACTTCACCTCGAAAACGGAGTCCTGGTTGACCGCACGGGGGGCCTGGATTGCTCCAGCAAGATGATTTGCGCAGTCACGCCTTCGCTGGGCCAGTTCGTGCTCGCCTTAGACAACGATGGGAACCTCAGTGATCGACCGAGCTCTTTCGTCTCACAGCACTACTTCGATTTCCTGAGTCGTGCTCCCGACGCTGGTGGCCTCGGCTTCTGGACGAACGAGATTACGTCATGCGGCGCGGATGCTGCCTGCGTTGACATCAAGCGTATCAATGTGTCGGCGGCCTTCTATCTGTCGATTGAGTTTCAGGAGACCGGTTATCTAGTCGAGAGAATTTATCGAACGTCCTACGGTGACGCCGTCAGTAATTCTGAGGTCGGCGGCTCACATTTGATCGCCGTACCGATTGTGAGGTTGAACGAGTTTCTGCCTGACACGCAAAAGATCGGACAAGGAATAGTTGTCGGCCAAGCAGGTTGGCCACAGGCCCTGGAAAACAACAAGCAGGCTTTCACGGCGGAGTTTGTGCAACGCCCTCGATTTATTTCGGCGTTTCCCACGACGATGACCCCGGCGGAGTTTGTGGACAAGCTAAGCGCGAATGCCGGCAACCCGCTTTCGACAACCGAGCGTAATCAATTGGTGAATGACTTGAGCAGCGGCGCAAAGACGCGCGCTCAGGTGTTGCGAGCGGTGGCCGAGAATCCGAATTTGGTTAAGGCTGAGAAGAACAGGGCGTTTGTGTTGATGCAGTACTTTGGGTATCTACGGCGCACTCCGAACGATGCGCCGGATTCTGACTACACTGGCTACGACTACTGGCTGCAGAAACTGAACCAATTCAACGGCAACTTCGTGCAGGCTGAGATGGTGAGGGCCTTTATCGTGTCGAATGAGTATCGGCTGAGATTTGGACCTTAGTATTCCTGCAACTCCGAGTGTCGAAATACAGAAGCGTCCAGTCTTGATTGCTCAAGACTGGACGCTTTGTTGTTTGTACCCAAGGGTTTCGTTAGTACTGCTGCAGGTTCAGAATCGCACTTAGAATGGTGCTCAGGATGTTCGCGGTGCCGTTTGAATATCGGCCGTACTGCGAGCGGCTGTAGTAGCCGTCCTCGTATCCGCGTTGGAAGCCTTCGCGGAAGTAGTACTGATACTCATTCACGTCCACGTAGTAGCCATCGTAACCATAACTAGCGTCCTGGTATCCGATCGCATCCTGCGGGTTGAACTGCCAGCCATCTTCGCGATCGGCCTGGCCGGCCCGGAAGCCTTCTTCGTAGCCGTTGTTAACCGCCTGGCGCAGCATGTTCGCGCCGTACTGGTTGGTTTCGTAATACGTGCCGCCACGCGAGTAGCGATAGTTGTAAGGACCGTAGTCGTTGTACTGCCAGCTCTGCAGACGCAACTGGTCCTGTCGCAAACGCTCAAGATAACGCTGCTGATAACGCAACTGGTTGATGCGTCGCTGTTGCTCTAACAGACGCTGACGCTGGATCGCATAGCTCTGCCGACGGTTCCATTCCTGCCGGTACTGGTTAGCGCGCTGTTCCTGATAACGGCGCCAGTCGCGTTGCTGATCGTTGTTTGAACTCCAATCGCGGTTGTTGTTCGAACGGTCGGAATAAACCCGGTTTGACTGTTGGCGTCGAAGCTCTTCCTGGCGCTGCTGTTCCTGCTGGCGTCGCTGCCAATCGGAGTTCTGCGTGCGCTGCTGTCGCTGCTGTTCCCACTGACGCTGTTGCTCAGCGCGCTGCTGTTGTTCTTGCTGGTTCTGGTTAACGCGTGCACGGTTCTGTTCCCAACGCTGTTGCTGTTCAGCGCGATTGCGCTGCTGCATTTGCTCGACGCGTTCCTTGTTCTGTTCCCAACGCTGCTGTTGTTCGGCGCGCCGCTGTTCCTGGTTTTGATCGACGCGTTCACGATTTCTTTGCCAGCGCTGGTTCTGCTCGTTTTGCTGAGCCGCGCGTTGCGCTTCACGCTGCTGCTGTTCGGCGGCGCGTTGCTGCGAGGCTTGCTGCTGCGCGGCCTGGCGCTCCTGCTCGCGAGACTGGCGTTGCTGTTCCCGCGCCTGACCTTCAGAGTTGGCGGAGTTGCGACGAGCCTCTTGTTCGGCGCGCCGCTGCTCACCTTGTCCTTCATTTTGGTTTGATTGTTGCTGAGCTTCCTGGCTGCGTTCCTGCCCGCGACCGCGGCGGCCCTGTGCGCTGGTAACGTCTGCGCTACTTACCAACAGAGCCGAGGCAAGCGCTGCCGAGATTGCGAGCCCCTTGTAATTTACTTTCATGTTCTTCCCCTTTTTGCCTGACTGCTGTCGAAGAGACTTCTTCCCGAAGCCCGTTTGGCAAATGGCATTCCAACGCCTATAGGGAAAAAGGGTAAAGGGGAAAGGGTGAAAAAGTTGAACCAAAATGCGGAACACATCGGAGCGGGGACGAGCTCAGGCGCAACGATATGATTCACGACTGAACGTTATGGGATGAGGACAACGCGGTTGAACTTCGCCCGATAAAACCCGCTCTCAGTTTGCTGAAACGAAACCAACGGGTGTCATTTGTTTCGTCTCCGGGTCGACGGCAATCATATGTACTCTGAGTGAGCCCATGCGGCGGTCCTTCGCAAACGTGAGCCGCGGACCCCAACCGGTGTTGAACTCGCTGACTTTCTCCAGCCCGTTAATGAGCTGCTCGCGCGCTGCCTTTACGTCCAGGCCCTTCGATGAATCAGCTGGCAGCCCACCGCTCTGTCTGAGTCCCTCGATCATGACTTTTGCCGCTGACAGGGTTAGCAACTGCGAGACGAGAGACGTGCCTGGTAGTTTATATTTCGACTGGAGTGCGCGATATTCATCGATGGCAGTTATGTCGCCGGGGATGGTTGGGATCGAGAAAAAAAACTTGTTTTTTAGATTCGGAGTAAGCAGGGGGTAAGTGTCTGTAGTCACCGAATACCCGGATACAAAAAACGTCGGTGTCAGGCCCGCAGACGCGGTTTCGGCAAGAATGGCTTTAAGTGCGGCATTGCCAAAAACAAAAACCGTTTGGACGCCGCGTCGCTTTATGTCGGCCACAGCCTCAACCGCGTTGAGTGTGCGCTCTGTCTGCACGATTTTGTTGACGCCCACCCAGCCGAGTTTTTTTGCCTGAGCTTCAGCGGCGTCGGCGCCAGCCTGATTCACTGAACCTGACAAGCAAAAGATAAGCGCTTGAGACTTCATTAAATCGGGTTTCGAAGCGGCAAAATTTACGGCGGCGCGCGCCTCCTCCTGCTCACCAGGAAGCAGAAGGAAGACGTAACGATTGGAATCGGCCGCCGTAAGTGTGGCTGGACCGATCAGCGGCACACCTTCTGTCCGCATGAACTCTCCAACCTCTTGTTCGCGACCGGCCGTAATTCCCCCAACAAAAGCGATAACCGGATCCTCGCCGGTTAGTCGCTTGAGGTTAACGGCAGCGGTTTCCTGGTTTTTATCAAGCAGTGCGACGCGTAATTCGAGCTTCCGACCATTGAGTCCGCCCTGACTATTTATTTCCGCGAGATAGGCCTCGAGCGCAGCACGCGAGGCGTCACCGGCTTTGGTCAGGGCACCTTCGCTCGGGATGACGATGCCGATCTTGATCGGTGTATTGGTGGTCGATTGCTGCCAGGTTAAGAGCAGGAGGAAAGCTAGCAGGATTTTCATGGGCGCAGATTATAAAGATCGGCGTTTGGTTTGTAACGCAAACTGTTAGTTTGCGTGGAAGTTGAACGCCGGCGAGTCAATCGCAAACTAACAGTTTGCGTTACAAGTTGAACGGCATTGACTCAATCGCAAACTAACAGTTTGCGTTACAAGTTAGAGCACTGCCGCGTCAGGCGCGCTCAAGGCCGGCGTACTTTTCGATCAGTTTCTTTTGACCGTAGCCGGGAAAGGTAACGGTTAACTTCAGCGAGTCGCCAACTCCTTCGCGGCGCAATACCAAGCCGCGTCCGTACTTGGCGTGCTTTACGTAGGAACCTGGAGCGAAGTCTGTTTCCGGTTTTGGGTTTCGAGTTTCGGGTTTTGTAGTGGCGGAAGAGCCCTCCCTCACGGTCGGGCTACCGCCCCGTACGCGGGCTCGGTCGGCTTTGTCTTGTTCGGCCTTTTCGCGACTTGATTGAAAACTCCCGCTTGTATTTCCTAATTGTGTTGCGCGCTGTTTGAAGAATTCGGCGATCGAGTCGACGCTGTTGTAAGTCTTGCCGTCGTATTTGTTTCTGTCTTTACGAGGAGCATTCTCGGCGCGCGCTGAGTAGCCTTGGTCACCGGCGGCTGCAGCGCGTCGATACTCGCCGTGCTCGTAATCGATCTCTGAAGATCCGCGCGCGTACGAGAGCCATGAGTTTCCGCGCGAAAGATCTTCAATCAGATCCAGCGGCATTTCATTCAAGAATTGCGACGGTTCAGACGCTAACTCCTCGCCATAAACGCGACGTTTCATCGCGTGCGTCACGTAGAGAAATCGCTCGGCGCGGGTCATCGCCACGTAGCAGAGCCGGCGCTCCTCCTCGAGTTCCGCCGGGTCGGTGGCAGAGCGAGAATGTGGAAAGAGACCGTCTTCAAGGCCCACGATAAACACGAGAGGAAACTCAAGGCCTTTCGCGGAGTGGGCCGTCATTAAGGTGACTGGTGCGTCGCCCTTGTAGTCGTCGGTGTCGGAAACAAGTGCGGAGTGATCGATGAAGTCACGCAATCCTTCGAGACCTTGTTCGTCGTAGTCGACCGCCGCGTTTACGAGTTCCTGAAGATTCTCGAGACGTGCCTCCGCTTCGTCAGTTTTCTCTGACTTGAGCGCGTGTTCGTAGCCGGTGTCGAAGATCGCGGCCTTCACAATGTCAGACACAGGCGAGTCGCTCGAAGCGGCGGGCGGGACGCCCGCGGTCCCAGTAGGCAGATTTTGTGTTTCTGTCTCAGGGATTTGGACGGCGGTTACGCCAGCCATTTCGCCGAGTTTCGTGATGATGCGGCGAAAACTTTTTAGCGCAGACACGGCACGCAGGCTCAAGCCTTCAGGCTTCTCGATCACAAGTCCAATCGTCTCCCACATGCTGACGCCGTAGTCTTCGGCGCGGCGCGTGAGCTCTTCGATCGTATGCTTGCCAATGCCGCGCGGCGGACTGTTAATGACGCGTTGCAAGGCAATCGAATCAGTCGGGTTCAACGCCAACTTCAAATACGAAATGATGTCGCGCACTTCCATGCGCTCGTAAAAAGAGAAGCCGCCAACGATGTTGTATGGGAGGCTCGCGCGCCGCATCGCCTCTTCAAAGACGCGCGATTGCGAATTGGTGCGATACAAGACAGCCGCGCGCAAATCGTATTGATCCTGCCGGTGTTCCAGAATCTTCGCAGCGACAAACCGCGCTTCTGATTCCGCGTCAAAAGCCTGGTAGTAACGAACGCGATCACCGCGTGGATTTGAGGTCCAGAGGTTCTTACCCTTGCGCTCGACATTGTGCTTCACGACCGCGCCGGCGACATCGAGGATCGTTTGCGTCGAACGATAGTTCTGCTCCAGTCGAATCGTTTTCGTGTTCGGAAAGTGGTGCTCGAAATTGAGGATGTTGGAAATGTCGGCGCCGCGCCATTTGTAGATTGACTGATCCTCGTCGCCTACCACCGCGATGTTTTGCTGTTTTTCCGTTAAAAAACTTATCAGGTTGAACTGAAGCGAATTCGTGTCCTGATACTCGTCAACCAGGATGTAACGAAACTTGTTGTTGTACTTCTGGCGGACCTCCGGAACATCGCGCAGCAGCCGAACGGTCTTGATCATCAAGTCGTCGAAGTCGAGGGCGTTGTTCGCGTGCAGCCGTTCCTCGTAGGTGGCATACACACGGGCCTGGGCGGCGCGACGTTCGTCGACGTAATCTGCACGCGCGGAAAAGGCCTCGACGTCTTCACCGCGGTTTTTAGCGGAACTGATAGTTGACTGAGTAGCGCGCAGGCCGAGATGCTTTTCGTCGAATCCCAAGTCCTTGATGCAATTCTTGATGAGCCGCAGGGAGTCGTCCTGATCATAGATGGTGAAGGTGCGCGTGTATTTGTCGTTCAACTTTTCAATGTCCTGGCGAAGTATGCGCACGCACAAGCTGTGAAAGGTTGAGACCAGCGGCATGCTGGGAACTTCTTTGTCGTTCAAAAGCCGTTGGACACGCTGTCGCATTTCCTGGGCAGCTTTGTTGGTAAAAGTGACGGCGAGGATGTTCCACGGCGCCACGCCCTTTTCGGCGATCAGGTAAGCGATGCGATGCGCAATCACGCGCGTCTTGCCTGAACCGGCGCCTGCGAGAATTAACAGCGGCCCGTCGGTCAATTGAACAGCTTCGCGCTGTTGTTCATTAAGAGAAGCTAAGAAGTCAGTCATAACTACGTGAGCAGTAAGCAGTGAGCAGTAAGCAGTCAAGAATACAGCGCGTTTAGAACGGAGTCTTCTATTTGTGACTCGGGCTCTTTCGAAGACCGTACGTCAGTGCTAAGCACTCATCTACCTGGTGTTCCACATCATCAAATTTGTTTCTATCAAGGTAGCCGACGCGAAATGCGATTTCAAGTTGTGTACTTATTTCGTTTAACGAACCAATCGCGATTGATAAGTAGTTTCGGAATTGTATTGCTGATCGTCCCGCGGCACCCTCGCTGATGTTTGAGGGAACCGACACTGAAGCTCTGCGAATTTGAGATGTCAGTGCATATACCTCTTCTAGTGGGAAAGTCTTCGTAAGTTCGTAAACAACCCTAACGAGATCCATACTCTTGCGCCAGGCAAGCAAACGCTTATGTGGCTTTTCCATGGGATCCTTTAGATCAGCGGCAGAGTTGAAAGTTAGCGGCTGCAGACGGGTAAGCACCATTTAAGCATTATGAGCGCACGTATCCAAACCTACGGACGACTGCTCACTGCTTACTGCTCACAGCTCACTACTTTGACCGCAAGAAACGGATAGAAGCGCTCTGCGAAACGCACTAGGATCACCCGGCGGTTGAGAATGATGCCAATTTGCAGAGGTGATACCATGAGCGCGATTATGACTGAACAGTTGGATTTGCCGGATGAACAGGAAGCACAGTGGCAGGCGGTGCTCGAAAAGAATTCCGCCTTCGACGGCGAGTTTGTTTACGCCGTAAGTTCGACCGGAATCTATTGCCGTCCGTCATGTGCTGCGCGACGCCCGCGCCGCGATCGCGTTTCATTTTTCAAACTGCCGGCGTTGGCCGAACAGTCAGGATTTCGAGCCTGTTTGCGTTGTAAACCAGACGCGTCCGCGAGCGAGGATTCGCAGCTGCAGATGGCGCAGGAAGTTTGCCGCATCATCGAAGCAAACGACGGCGAAGCGATAACCCTGGCGGAGTTCAGTAAGCGAGTTGGCGTGAGCTCGTTTCACCTGCAGCGCACCTTCAAGAGCATCATGGGCATCACGCCGAAAGACTATGCGGCGGCTCACCGCGTGAGTAAATTCAAACGCGAGGTACGCAGCGGCGGAGCAATTACGAATGCAATGTACGACGCGGGTTTTGGTTCCAGCAGCCGTCTTTATGAAAGCGCCGCCGCGCAACTAGGCATGACCCCGGCCACCTACGGCAAAGGCGGTCGCGGCGTTGTTATTAACTATGCGGTGCGGAAAACATCGCTCGGCCATTTGCTGGTAGCCGCGACCGGCAAAGGCGTGTGCTCGGTGATGCTGGGCGACGCTGAAGCCGAGCTGAAGGCGGATTTATCGCGCGAGTTTCCAGCGGCTGAAATCAAAGTCGATGAAAAAGCACTGACTGCTTCGGTGGCGGCGATAGTTGAGCACTTGGAAAACAAAGGTCCGCGTCTCGATCTGCCCCTCGACATTCGCGCGACGGCTTTTCAGCGTCAGGTGTGGGAACAATTACGCGCGATTCCTTACGGCGAAACCCATTCCTACAGCGAAGTGGCCAAGGCGATTGGCCAGGAGAAAGCGGTCCGCGCTGTGGCGCGCGCTTGTGCTACCAATCCGGTGGCGCTCGTCATTCCTTGTCATCGAGTAATCAGGGAAGACAAAAGCCTCGGCGGTTATCGTTGGGGATTGGAACGGAAGAAGAAGCTGCTGGCCGCCGAGAAAGAAGCTCAAAAGCCCTCTCCCTCTGGGGGAGGGTTGGGTGAGGGTTTAGCGAACACGTGAAAGCAAATTCTTGATATGTGCGAAATGAATTCGTGTTCCGCGATTCATCTCTCGCAAACCGGTCCTTGTGTAAAGAGTCAGTCCAGGCCCTCATCGCACAACCGTTCTCCCAAAGGCAGAAGGCAACAAATTCGATTTTATTCGCAGCGCTTCTCGCTTTTCCTTCCGATGATTTAAAGTTGCTCCATCATGCGGGGCAAGGTTTACGTCGGCACGTCGGGTTGGCATTACAAACACTGGCTCGGTTCCTTTTATCCGTCCAAACTTCCTGCTAAAGAAATGTTCGCTTGGTACGCGCGACATTTCGATACGGTTGAACTCAATAACAGTTTCTATCATCTGCCGGCCCCCGAAACGTTTGATTCGTGGCGCGACAATTCGCCGCGCAAATTCCTGTTCGCCGTGAAGGGCAGTCGCTTCATAACGCACATGAAGAAACTGAAGGACCCGGAAACGTCCACTGAAAAATTCTTCCTCGGTGCTGAACGCCTAGGCTCGAAGCTCGGTCCAATTCTGTTTCAGCTGCCGCCGCGTTGGAATGTGAATACTGAAAGATTGTCCGACTTTCTCGCGGTACTGCCGAAGCAACACCGTTACGTGATCGAGTTTCGCGACGAGACCTGGTTAGTGCCGGAGGTGTTTGAGGTTCTTCGGGATCACAACGCGGCATTTTGCATTCACGACCTTGGTGGTCAGCAAACGCCGCTCGAGATAACTGCCAACTTCGCTTACGTTCGCTTTCACGGACCCGGTGCAGCGAAATATCGCGGTTCGTATTCCGACGTTGCGTTACGAACGTGGGCAGATACAATTTCGAACTGGCAAGAGCAACTGTCAGCTGTTTTCATTTACTTCAACAACGACATCGGCGGCGCTGCAGTAGAAAATGCGGCTGCCCTCAAACAACTACTCCACGCCTGATCGTCTTTGGAGTGCGGTGACCTGTCGCCGCTTTCTCTTCGCGGCGGCTCAACGCCGCGGTCTCTATCAAAAAAACCTGCGGCAAGTCGGCGAAACCAAAGCGGTGGCAGGTCACCATTGAGGGTGACCCTTTTCGCTGACGTTCTACGCGTTAGTAAGTGAGATTGAATGTTTCCGAGGATTTCATGCGAAAAGTATCAGTAATTGCAATTCTAACCCTGGCGACAGCCATCAGCGCTTCGGCACAAACACAAAGTCGAAAGAATCACGTGGCCAACCGCAATGACGCTTTGAAGGCGTCCGCTGCGGCTGAACCCGTTGCGGCGACGTCATATAGTTATCCGGTCGACGACTTCAAGCCCGGCGTTGTGCGTGTTGGTCCGCCAACCACCTATCTCAAGGAAGGCTTGAGCGTCGCCCAAGTGATTAGGCTGCTCGGCAAACCGCAGGAAGTTTCGGAGCGGACTGAGAACGGGGTCGCACTCGCAACCTATGAGTTTCGGCGCGGTGAAGGGCGCGTTTTAGTGGCCGAGTTTGAACGAGGTCTACTGGTGCGATCGCGAACAGAGACGCGGGACGCAGAGACAAATGCAGATAACTAAAATTCAAAAGCCGCCCGAGAGCGGCTCTTGTCTTATCCTCACCACACCTTTATTCCACCGTCACTGACTTGGCCAGGTTCCGCGGCTGATCGACGTCGCAACCGCGGCGAACTGCGATGTGATACGCCAGCAGTTGCAGTGGAATAACCGACAGGATCGGCGACAACAAATCGCTCGACGCGGGAATGCTGATGACGTGGTCAGACATGGTGGCCGACATCGTATCGCCTTCGGTCAAGACTGAAATGACGATGCCCTCGCGCGCTTTAACTTCAACAATATTTGAATGTGTCTTTTCGTAGCGAAGTTCAGATGAGCGATTGCCCTCTTCGCGCGTGTTGATGAACAACACCGGCAGGCGTTCGTCGATGAGCGCATTCGGGCCGTGCTTCATTTCGCCGGCGGGATAACCTTCGGCGTGAATGTATGAAATCTCCTTCAGTTTCAACGCACCCTCGAGTGCCACCGGAAAGTTGATACCGCGACCGAGATAGAGAAAGTCGGTCGAGCGGAAAAACTCCTTCGACAGTTCCTCGATATCATCCGATTCACTAAGCAGGTGCTCTAACTTTACCGGCAACTCGGCGAGTTGTTGCGCGTGATGCTTCGCTTCCTGCGGCGATAAGGTGCCACGCAGATTGCCGAAGTAAAGCCCCAACAGGTAAAGCGCGACCATCTGGCAGGTAAAGGCTTTGGTTGAGGCCACGCCGATTTCCGGTCCGGCGTGAGTAAGAATTGTGCCGTCAGCCTCGCGCGTGATCATCGACCCGTTGACATTGCAAATCGCCAACACCTTGCAGCCTGCCTCCTTGGCCTCTCTCAGGGCGGCAATCGTGTCGGCCGTTTCACCCGATTGCGTGATGACCAGCAGCAGCGTGTTTTCGTCCATCACCGGATCGCGATAACGAAACTCTGAAGCGTAATCGACGTCAACCTGAATCCGCGCCAGTTGTTCGATCATGTACTTGCCGGCGAGTCCGGCGTGCCAGGAGGTGCCGCAGGCAGCAATCTTCACCGAGGTGAAACGTTGGAAGTCCGCCTCAGAAATGTTCTTCATCTCGTCAAGAAATACACGACCGCTGTCCAGCGAGATGCGGCCCTGCATCGTGTCGCGTACCGAACGCGGCTGCTCGTAAATTTCCTTGAGCATGAAATGCTTGAAGCCGCCCTTTTCCGCCATGATCGGATCCCAGGTGATACGTTGGATTGACGGCTGCACCGAGTTGGCCTCGAAATCGGTTACGCGCACCGCGTCGCGATTGATGATGGCCATCTCGCCGTCTCCCAGGAAGAAGACGTCGCGCGTGTGCTGCAGGATTGGCGGAATGTCGGAGGCGACAAAGAATTCGCGATCGCCCAAACCGATTACGACTGGCGGCCCCTGTCTGACCGCGATGATCATGTCGGGCTGATCGGCATTGATGATCGAAAGAGCAAAGATGCCTTTGAGATCCAGCATCGCGCGCCTCACAGCTGTCTCGAAGCTTTCACCCGTCTTTGAATATTCTTCGATCAGGTGCGCGATGATTTCTGTATCAGTCTCGGTAACAAACTCGTGGTCGGTTTGTCGCAGTTGCTCCTTGAGCTGCAGGTAGTTTTCGATGATGCCGTTATGAACTACGACTATGCGTCCGGTGCAATCGCGGTGCGGGTGTGCGTTTTCTTCGGTGGGACGTCCGTGGGTGGCCCAACGCGTATGACCTATTCCGTAAGTTCCGTCGAGCGGACTAAGACGAATGACTTCTTCAAGATTGCGAAGTTTGCCCTCGGCGCGCCGTATCTCGAGATCATGGCCCTCGCCCACGACAGCGATCCCAGCGGAATCGTAGCCGCGATATTCAAGCTTGCGGAGGCCATCAATGATGAGCGGTACTACCTGCTTGTTTCCGACGTAACCAACAATTCCGCACATAAAGTTTCCTTAATGAATGTGAAAGGTGAAAACTCTCACTTTTCGTCGTCTTTGGTTTTCCTCTTAATTACCGCCGGAACACCGGCGACTAAAGTATCAGGCGGCACATCTTCCGTGACTACTGAACCGGCGCCTGTAATTGAACCATTGCCGACAGTGACCGGCGCCACCAGCATCGTATCGGAACCAATCTTAACGTTGTCTCCGATCGTCGTCGGATTCTTGTTCTTGCCGTCGTAATTGCAGGTGATGGTGCCCGCGCCAATGTTAGTGCTTGCTCCGATCGTTGCATCGCCCAGGTAGCTGAGATGCATCGCCTTCGTGCCGCGGCCAATTCGCGATTTCTTGACTTCAACGAAGTTGCCCACCACTGCGGTTTCCTCAAGCACAGTATTCATACGTAAATGTGCAAAGGGGCCAATCGCGCAGTTTGCATTGATTTCTGAATCAATGACCAGCGAATGATCCTTGATAACTACGTGTTCGCCAAGCCGTGAATTGCTAATGCGTGATCCGGAGCGAATCTCGCAACCTTCGCCGATCACCGAGCGTCCCTCGATTGCTACATTGGGATAGATGACGCTGTCCCTACCGACCTGTGCGTCGGCGCTGATGTAGGTGTGCGACGGATCGATAAAGGTAACACCGGATTCCAGCATCAAGCGGCGAATGGTGTTGCGCCGAATAAGGTTTTCGAACTCCGCCAATTCGGCGCGGGTGTTAATTCCCGAAACTTCGCGTGCGTCGTCGTGCAGATAAACGTTTACTTGCGCGCCGTCCGACAGCAGGATTTCCGGAACATCCGTCAAATAATACTCGCCCTGCTTGTTCGTCGGTTCCACGCGTTTCAGCGCCCGGAAAAGCTCGGGCGCGTTGAAGCAATAGATGCCGGCGTTGATCTCTTTCGTTTTCAACTCTTCGGCGTTTGCGTCCTTCTGTTCCACGATTCGCACGAATTGATTCTTGTCGTCACGAATGACGCGGCCGTAGCCGGTAGGATTTTCCAGCCGTACGCTAAGCAGGGAACAGGCGGCACCGCTTGAAATGTGATTGGCGACAAAGTCGCTGAGTGTTGCCTCGCGAATCAGAGGAACGTCACCGGATAGCACCAGCACAACCGAATCGCTATTTTGCAGTGCGGCTTCGGCGGCCATTACCGCATCGCCCGTTCCGCGTTGTTCGGTTTGGGTAACAAAGCTGGCGGAGTCCGGAGCTTCAATCGCCACGGCTCGCTCCACTTCATCGGCCTGATGGCCAACGATGACGTAAATCTTTTCGGGGTTCAGAGACTGCGCCGCGCGAACCACATAAGCAATCACCGGCCGGCCGCCGAGTTCGTGCAAGACCTTCGCGCGGTTCGACTTCATTCGCGTTCCGAGGCCGGCGGCGAGAATTAAGACCGTGAGCGAGTGATCGTTTTGTGGCGATGGCAAGTTCGGGTCTTTCTCGGTGGGTTGCATCAGCTATACGTGAACGGCCGGCTGCGCGCAGGCTTGCTGGTGGCACGCGAGCACGACGCGAGCGAGCAGCGCGGAATCGTGGCGCACCTTCGCGCCGTCCTCCAAAAGATTGGTGCGGATCACCTGCGTGGATTGGTCGAGCAAACTGTCGATGGCGTCGTCTCCCATACCGATTTGATGTGCGCCCTCGAGCGCGTATAGCTGCCGCTGTTCAGCAGTGATCGGGCGATCGTTTACGATCACAAAATCAAACTTGATCTCTGGCGCGTAACTGGTAATCGTCTCGAGATGTTGCCGAGCGGTGTAGTTATCGGTCTCACCAGGTTGCGTCATCAAGTTGCAAATGAAAATCTTCGTCGCGTTGCTCTTGCCGATTGCCGCCGCTACGCGCGCGACCAGGAGGTTAGGCAGGATGCTCGTATAAAGTGAACCAGGACCGACCGTGATCACGTCCGCAGCCCGAATTGCCTGCAGTGCAGTGGGCAGCGGCAAGCACTGCTCTGGTTCCAGTCTCAAGCGGCGAATGGCCACGCGTGAGGCGGAAATCTGCGTTTCGCCTCTAACGACACTGCCATCCGCGAGTTCAGCTACCAGGCGGACGTCGCTTATCGTCGCCGGGAAAATGTGACCTTTACTGGCGAGGACTTCCGACGAAAGCCGAACGGCCTCAGTAAAGTCGCCGGTCACTTCCGTCAGTGCAGCCAGAAAGAGGTTGCCGAAACTATGACCGCCCAGTTCTCCCGAACCACGGAAGCGATGGCGGAACAATCGAGAAAGCAGTGTCGAATCTTCCGACAACGCAATCATACAGTTGCGAATGTCGCCGGGAGGTAGCATCTGTAGCTCTTCCCGCAACCGACCCGAGCTGCCGCCATCGTCGGATACAGTGACTATCGCCGAAAGGTTTGAAATCCAAAGTTCTTCCGCTCCGCCGCTACCCACCAGTTTCTTCAGACCCGCGAGGAGGGTCGACAAACCGGTGCCGCCACCAAGTGCGACAAGATTCAGACCTTCACTTTGTGTGGGAAAATGCAACGCTATCTCCAACAACTATTGTACGGGACCGAGCACTCGGCGAAATGATACCTAAAAGGCCGAGCCTTTGAAACCATATCAAAACCAAGGGGATTCTAGTAGAGGTACGGCGGGATCAAACGTGATGTTGAAAAACAAGTCGATCAAAGTCCGGATCATTGCGAAGGGCGGTTAGATCGTGATCGTGTTGGGCGCGAACGCGGAGAGTGGGCTGCAGGTCGAGCGCTCGCTGGAGCGATTGCAGCGCCAGATCGACTGAACCAAGTCGCGCGCGGGTAGCCGCCAGACCATAATGAATATGTGCAGCTTCAGGTTCCCGCTTCAGCGCGCGTTCAAACATTTCCTGCGCGGCTACATACTCGCCGCGGTTCAACTCGATCACGCCGCGGTCGTAAAGTGAGTCTGCATCACGTGGCAAAATGCTTTCAGTTCGAAGACGTGAATCAGCCACGGCCAAATACGTGCGTGCGCGAGCCGCAACTTCCGAGACCTGAAAATATTTTTCCAGCAGCGCGCGAAACTGATTGCGTGCCTCACCGAATCTTCCGCGGGTGAACTCTTTGTGTGCCCGTTCGAAAGCCTTCAGCGCTGCGGCTTCATCGATGGTAGGCTGCCGTGGTGGTGGGGGAAGGACCGGAATGGGACGCGGTGCGCGAACGGCCGCGACCTTCTGCGGCTTTTTGACACTCGGCGAAACAACTTTTCGATGCTTTGCAACTGCAGGCTTCTTCGTTGCCAGTCTGCGCGCGACAACTTTCTTCGCGGTTCGTGCTTTTGTAACTACTGCCTTCTTTTTGACCGCAGCTTTTTTCGTCACCCTCGACTTCGCGGCGACTTTTGTCTTCACAGTTTTGCGTGGCACCGCTGTCTGCTTGACCGCGCGTTTTGCTTTCGGTCGTGAAGCGGCTTTAGAGGTAGTCGCACGTTTGCTCGCAGCCGACTTAGAGGTCGAACGACGGGAATCAGTGCGTGACGTTGAACGTCTCAAACCTTTGGTGACTGCGCTCATTCGAAGGTAGTGATTGAAAGGGCAAAGGGGCTAAGCGCTCCGGAAGTTGCGGTGGCAGAGTAACATAGCCGTATTGCTAAATCAACGAGAAGAGTAAGTTACAAGCCTGACTTCGCACCAAAGTGTTGGTGATACCACGGTGTTGACCAACAAAGGAAAACACTTGATGGTCAATGTTTGCTGTGTTACATTGCCTTGCGACCCACGGAGCTCACGCTTCAGGGCGATCCAGCACTAAGCCAGCACTAACCCGATAACGAAAAACACTTTGCCCTCAGTGGCTTGACGCGTTCGGAATTCGGTTTTCAAGCAAACGCCTACCACTCGTTCTTGCCTCGCTTACCCTAACAAGAAAGCTGTACCAATGGCAGACACGCCTCTTCTGCTCCGAGAGCAGCAGTATCACCAAATCAAGGCCGTATTGGCGCGACTCCGCATGGACTCGGCGGCTAAAGTGGTTTTCCTGATCGACAAAGATGGCCAGGAGATCGCCTCCCAGGGCGAGATCGGCACTCTTGATACCACCAGCCTTGCATCACTCGCGGCCGGAAACGTGGCTGCGACTGGGGGTATGGCTCAGCTGATTGGTGAAAAGGAGTTTCCGACGCTTTCACACGAGGGCGAACGAGAGAGCATACATATCTCGGTGATTGGTCGGCTGCTGCTGATCGTTGTGTTTGACGAGCGGTCGAGTCTTGGTTTGGTGAAACTCAGAAGCAAACAAATCTCGCATCAGCTGTCCGCGATGGTCGATGAGATCAGCAAAGCCGAATTTACGGACGAGGATTCCCCGTTTGGAGAGATTACGGACGAGGATATCGATAGTCTTTTCCAATAAGCTCGAAGAGTAATTGCCTTATGACCTTCATTAACTACGCCTCCCGAGAAATCAACTGCAAGATCGTTTACTACGGCCCCGGGCTATGTGGTAAGACCACCAATCTGCAACACATTTTTGAGTCGACCGCTCCCCAGTCACGCGGCAAATTGATTAGCCTTGCCACCGAAACCGATCGCACCCTCTTCTTTGACTTCATGCCGCTTGAGCTCGGCACCGTTCGTGGTTTCAAAACCCGATTCCATCTTTACACGGTTCCCGGTCAGGTTTTTTATGACGCCTCCCGCAAGTTGATCTTGAAGGGTGTTGATGGCGTTGTTTTCGTGGCCGACTCGCAGGAAGAACGCATGGATGCGAATGTCGAGTCGCTATACAACCTGGAAGAAAACCTTCAGGCGCAAGGTTATGACCTGATGAAGCTGCCTTATGTGTTGCAACTGAACAAGCGCGATCTGCCTAACGTTATTCCCGCCGAAGAAATAGCTGCTGAGTTGCGCCGTAAGGATGAACCGGTGGTTGAAGCAGTCGCTTCGACTGGCGCTGGCGTCTTTGACACTTTGAAAGGCGTTGCGAAGCAGGTGTTGACTGAGCTAAGAAAAGGATAACGCGACGGTTATTCAAGCGACTTAAGCATCAGCAAACCGTCCCCGCCATTTGAGTAATACTTCGGCAGCCGCTGAGTCACGGCATATCCCAGATCTTCATAGAGTTTTTGCGCAGCTGTATTCAATGACCTCACCTCGAGCCGCACGATCCGAACATTCCGCTCCTTAAAGCCCTTTTCAACCTGAGCCATCAACCGTTTCGCCAGTCGCCGTCGCCGGTGATCGGGCGCGACGCCGACGGTCGTGATGTGTCCCGTGTGATCCGGCTCAATTAAGCCGATTACGAAACCGACCATCGCTCCCGCTGGCGTGGTTGCGCGATAGGAAACCGCCTCTGGCGCCGTCAACAGGAATTCAAACGTTTCCCGGCTATAGGCTTCGCCGTCAACGAAGCAGCGCTGATCGAGACGCCAGCATTCTTCTAGATGCGAGATCGTCAACGTCCGAATGTCGTAGCGCTGACCCGCACTTGCCGGCTCTGCTGGTTCTGTCTCCAGCGGAAACTGTTCGCCCGAAGGCGTCCACCAGCGCGAGCGAATTTTCTTAAGTACAGCCATTGAAACCAGGAACCAAGTATGAAGTCGGGAGTAGTGCTAGTTTACCATCATCGTTTTCACGATCACTAGATCACAAACATACAGTCACCGTAACTGTAAAATCTATAGCGAGCCGCCACCGCATGGCGATAAGCCTCGAGTGTGAATGCTTTGCCCGCAAAGGCAGAAACCAGCAACAACAGCGAAGAACGCGGCAAATGAAAATTGGTCAGCAGCGCGTCAATCGCGCGAAACTGATAACCCGGGAGAATCGTCAGGTCAGTTTCTCCACGCACGGGGCGAACGCGTCGTGCGTCTTCGATGGATGACTCGAGCGCTCGCGCGGTTGTCGTTCCCACGGCGATCACTCGTCCGCCCTTTGCTCGCGTGTCGTTGATCGCTTGCGCAGTCTCTGCGGAAATTTGAAACGATTCAGCTTCGACACGATGTTGTGCAATATCCTCAACTCGGACGGGCTCAAACGTGCCGTAGCCTACGTGCAACGTGATTTCGGCGACGCGGACGCCGCTCGCCGTCAATCGCGATAAGACGTCAGCTGTGAAATGCAGTCCGGCGGTAGGCGCAGCAATGGCGCCTTTTTCGCGAGCAAAAACCGTCTGATAACGTTCACTGTCCTCGGCCAATGTTCCTGTGAGTCGTTGAATGTAGTGAGGCAGCGGCGTCTGACCCTGACCGTCGAGAAGCGTCTCGATTGACGCATCACCGTTAGCCACAGTGAATTTGACTCGTCTCACTCCTTTCTCGCCACACGCGATCACCTCCGCTCGCAATGCCGAATCGCCGAAACGAAGTTGTGCCCCTGACTTTAGACGATGCGCCGGGCGAGCAAGTGTTTCCCACACGCCTTCTTCAATTTCACGCACCAGCAGCAGTTCGACACGACCTCCTGACGGTTCGCGTTGACCGATTAGACGTGCGGGAAAAACGCGCGTGTTGTTGACGACCAGCAAGTCGCCAGGCCGAACATAATCCGGCAGTCTTTCAAACTTCGAGTCAGCCAGCGATTGCTCGGCACGGTTCAATATCAGCATTCGCGAGGCATCACGCTCCGGCAACGGGTGCTGCGCGATCAGGTCCTCGGGTAGCTCATAATCGAATTCCGAGAGCTGCATGTTAGGAAGAAAGCGCGGCTGGTGAACTGGGATAGTGTGGATGTTCGCGGTGGAACACGGCCGTTAGCTGTGCGCCAAATAGAAGAATCAGGCTGGAGACGTAACTCCAGGTCAATACGGCTACGACGGCGCCAACCGATCCGTAAATCTGATCATAATGAAAGAAGCTCAGCGCCCAAGCGAACACATACTTCGCGATTTCCCAAAGCAAGCCGCCGATAATTGCCCCAGGCAGCGTGTCGCGCAAACTTACCTCCGCCTTGGGCATGAATCGGTAGACGACTACGAACAAAATCACGGTAATGAGGAAGCTCGCAATTGCGAAAATGATCTGCCAGAACGCGCTGCCGGCGGAGAGCAGCAAGGGATAGTGCGCCACTTGTCGGGGAGACAATCTGGCTGCCATGTCCCGCAGTCCCACCACGAGCGACGTCACGAGCACTGAAAACACAAGCAACACACCCACGATTCCGATCATGCCGATCGTCAGTGCCCGCCCGTGCCAAAACGTGCGCGAGGTCGTTTGCCAAATTCTGTTCAATGCCCGTTCGATTACCGCGAACACCCACGAGCCAGCCCAGAAGGTGACGATCACACAGGTGATAATCGCGCCCGTCCCGACGTCTGACATCGAACGAATGGTCTCGCGTAGAAATTTCCCCGACCCCGGGTAAACCTCCACCGCGTGCGTTAACAATTCCGTGGCAGCGCCGATGCGGTTGCTTATCGCGAGCATCAGCAACAACGCCGGAAAGAGCGCCATCAGTCCGAAGTAACTCATCGCGGCTGACGAAGTGAACAGGTCGTTTTCGTGAAACTCGTGGAGCGAGTGGGTGATGATCGAGCGCCATGGGCCGGCGTTTCTGACACCGAAGCTATGACGCGAGAATGACGACAGCCGTCTCATTTATGATTAGTAACCTGGGACTAAAATTGAAGCGGGAACACCGTAGCAAATTCTTCACTGAGAATCGAACAGGCCCGGCTTGAGGGAACTGGAGGGGAAGAGTCCGTAGTGTTCGTAGGCGCGTCGGGTTGCCATGCGTCCACGCCGGGTGCGGTCGAGGAATCCGATTTGGATCAGGTAGGGTTCGATAATTTCTTCAATTGAATCTTTCTCTTCGTGAATTGAGGCGGAGATTGTGCCAATACCAACGGGTCCGCCATCGAATTTTTCGATTATCGTCAGCATGAATTTACGATCGCGTTCATCGAGTCCAAACTTATCAACTTCCATACGGTTCAATGCATCCTGTGCCACTTCGCGCGTAATGCGACCGTCGTAGTCCACCTGGGCATAGTCTCGAACGCGACGCAGCAGACGATTCACGATGCGCGGAGTGCCGCGAGATCGTCTCGCGATTTCCCGCGATCCTTCGTCATCAATTTCGACTTCGAGGATTTGAGCCGATCGCTTGCAAATTATTTCGAGATCTTCGGGCGGATAGAAGTCGAGATGAAACGCGATGCCGAAGCGATCGCGCAACGGCGCAGTCAGCAGACCAGGGCGCGTTGTCGCGCCAATTAACGTGAATTTCTCCAGCCGGATTTTCTGCGTGCGCGCGACTACACCCTGTCCGATCATGAGATCGAATTCGTAGTCTTCCATCGCCGGATAAAGCTTTTCTTCGATGGCGGGATTGAGTCGATGGATCTCATCGATGAACAGCACGTCGCCTTTTTGCAGATTGGTCAACTGCCCGACGAGGTCGCCGGGAATCTCGATTGATGGTCCCGCAGTAGAATGGAGCATGGCGCCCATCTCGTGAGCGATGATGTTCGCGAGCGTAGTCTTGCCGAGCCCGGGCGGTCCGGTGAGCAGGACGTGGTCGAGTGCTTCTTTGCGGTTGAGCGCCGCGCGCATATAAACGCGCAGGTTCTCCTTGACCTGGCGTTGACCAATGTAGTCGGCAAGCTTTGTCGGGCGAACAGTCAGCTCAAACTGTTGCTCCTCGTCGCTTAACGATGTATCGCGCGCTATTCCTTCGCTGGACATATGTGTAAAGCAAACTGTTAGTTTGCTATTTCCTTATCGCCTGACGAGCCGCTTCCAAAGGCTCAGACGCAAACTAACAGTTTGCGTTACAGCGATCTAGGCCTTGGCAAGCTTTCGCAAACTGCGACGCAAGATTACTTCAACGGAAATATCGCCGCCCTCATCGAGTGCACCTGTTACCGCTTTTTCTGCGGCGCTTCTCTGGTAGCCGAGATTTAATAACGCCGAAAGCACGTCCGAACGCATCGAGTCTTCGGTGGTTACAGTTCCACCGCGCGCAGCCGTCTCGCCGAGTTGTTCTTCAGTCTCCGCGGAGGAAAGCGCAGCGACCTTGTCACGCAATTCCATCACTAGACGTTCGGCTGTCTTTCGGCCCACGCCCGGAATCAACGTCAATCGGGCAAGGTTGTTAGTGCGTATCGATCCAATCATTTCTTCCGCACTCATCCCTGACAAAAGCGTGATGCCGAGCCTTGGGCCAATCCCGCTCACTGATATCAGTCGCATGAAAAGTTCACGTTCGCGCAGTGTCTTGAAGCCGTAAAGTTGCAGCGCGTCTTCACGGACGTGCGTGTAAATCCTTAACTTAACGTTCGCGCCGGGCTCTGCGAGATCGTAGAAGGTCGAAATCGGGATGGTCACTTCATAACCAACACCACCAACGTCCAGAATCACCGCATTCGGTTCTTTGGAAAGCAGCGTACCAGACAAGTGTGCAATCATTGGCGAAGGCTTTGCAGGTCAAGGCTTGAAACAGCCGGATTGTAGAGGGGTAAGTTTCAAGTTTCAAGTTCGCAGTTTCGCGCGCATCCCGTGTTTAAGTCTTCTAACCCAAGGGCACTAAATATTCCGAACTTAAAACTTGAAACTGAAACTCGAAACTTCGCGGTGTTCAGTCTATACTGCCGGTACAGGATTCCCTCGATGAAGTCAGAAAAAATCTCCGAATTAACTACGAATCGTCTCAGCGTCTACCTTCGGTGCCTAAATACCCTCTCAACGGCAGGCATCAAAAGCGTGTCATCGCAGGCGTTGGCCGAACAGTTCAATCTCAACTCCGCCCAGATTCGGAAAGACCTCGGCTACTTCGGCGAGTTTGGTGTACGCGGCGTCGGCTATCATGTTGAAGACTTGCGGCGGCACATCACGAAGATTCTGGGATTGGACAAACCTCATCGAGTGGGCATTGTTGGCGCCGGCAGGTTGGGCAGCGCTCTCGCAAACTACCGCGGTTTCAGCCGATCGAATTTCACCGTGGTCGCCTTGTTTGATAACGACGAAAAGAAGATTGGCCGTCGCGTGGGCGACGAGAAGGTCCTGATTCACGATGTAAAAAAGATGCCGCGTCTCGTGGTTGACGAGTCGATTGATGTGATGGTCATGGCGGTGCCGGCGCGCGTGGCGCAAAAGGTCCTGAATCAGATCATGTCAGCCGGCATTAAGGCCGTTTTGAATTTTGCACCGGCATCGCTGAGCGCGCGCCTGGACGTTAAAGTTAAAACCGTTGACCTGACGACGTCGCTGGAATCTTTGGCTTATTTCTTATCGCGACCACAAGCCAGCGCCATTACAAATCACCGTCGTGATACGCTGAGCGAGGACTCTACGGAAATCACCGAACGCGAAATTTAAGTGAACAGATGGACGAACAGACCGCACGACGTGAAATCGTAAACATCGGTCGCTTGTTATACGAGCGCAGCTACGTCGTATCGTCCGACGGCAATGTGAGCGTGCGTCTCGATGATGGTCGAATTGTCGCGACGCCAACCATGATGTGCAAAGGCCGTATGAGCGAGGACGCGCTCGCGATTACCGATGCCTCAGGTAAGCCGCTGGGCGATCGCCGACCATCCAGCGAGTTGGCGATGCACCTCCTGATTTACAACGAACGGCCAGACGTCATGGCTGTTTGCCACGCGCACCCTCCGCATGGGACCGCGTTTGCAGTGGCCGGACTTGCGATCGACCAACCGATCTTATCTGAAGTTATCCTGACGCTTGGCTGTGTGCCGCTGGCTGCATACGGCACGCCGTCAACGGATGAACTAACCGAGGCGATGCGACCGCTAGTCAAACATCACAATGCCTTGTTGATGGCAAACCATGGCGCGGTCGCCTACGGATCCGATCTCTGGCAAGCGTTCGATCGACTCGAGACGCTCGAACATACGGCGCGCATTGCGATTCTCGCGCGCATGCTCGGCGGCTCTAAGAACTTGCCTGCGGAGGCAATTGAAAAATTGATTAACGTGCGCGAAGCGGCAGGTTATCTCGGCGAGAGCGCGCGTTGTCAGGCCTGCGGTTATTTGCATGAGACGCAGTTGTCATGTCCGACTGGCGATCGACCGGCGCCTTCGTACGCAACGGCGACCAACGGTTCGGGCAAAATTTCACTAACGCGCGAGGAGCTCGTCGAACTGCTCGCCCAGGCTTTAACCCAAGGCCGCGCGGGTAATGTTTGGTGAGCGCGAATTTCACGGGTCGACGATGAATAGCAAATGGTTTTAAAGTCGTCTACTATTCCCCTTCACGATTTACTATTTACCGATAACAGGAGCAACTGAATGCAAGAAGCACTCGGCATGGTTGAAACCAAAGGACTGGTCGCGATGATTGAGGCGGCCGATGCTATGGTCAAGGCAGCAAACGTTACCTTGATCGGCTATGAAAAAATTGGCGCCGGCTTCGTGACTGCAATCGTGCGCGGAGATGTCGCAGCAGTAAAAGCCGCGACTGACGCGGGCGCTGCAGCGGCTCGTCGTGTAGGCGAACTCGTCAGCGTGCATGTGATTCCACGCCCGCATGGCAGCGTCGACGACGCGCTTCCAATCGGTAATCGCGGATAGCATGATCATCGCGCGCATACTCGGAACGGTCGTATCGTCGCAAAAGGACGAACGGCTGCTTGGAAAAAAGCTTCTCATCGTGCGACCGGTCAACGTAGACGGCAGCGACACGACCGGCTATGTGGTCGCGGTTGACACGGTCGGGGCCGGCTACCACGAACGCGTATTGGTGGTAGCAGGTTCCAGCGCACGGTTGGCTCAGGGCATGAAAGATGTGCCCGTGGACGCGGCAATCGTGGGCGTGATTGACACGGTAGACATAACTAAAGGCTCGTAACACCCGGACGAGTTCATCCGCTTGAAAATAAACTTTCCGCTGATTAGGAAAGGAATATTTCCATGAGTGAACAGGAAATGAACCAAAAGATGGAATTCATCGTCGAGCATCAGGCGAAGTTTGCTGCCGAGATTCAAGTCATGCGTGAGGTGCAGGCCGCCGATGCCGAGCGATTCTCCAGAGCGATGATCGGCTTGGTCGATATTGTGGGAACTCTGACCCGGGTGCAGACAGAAGCGCAGACCCGAACAGACGAGAACCTAAATCGACTGTCAGAGGCGGAGGTGAGACTGTCAGAGGCTCAGGCACGCACAGAGGCAAGTCTGAATATTCTAATTAACGTTGTCGACCGCCACATTAGCGGAAACGGCGGGCCGCACAACCACGCGCCTTAAGCCTTATGCAACTAGCACGGGTCATCGGGAATGTGGTTGCAACCATCAAAAACGATTCGCTAGAGGGTCGCAAGCTGCTCGTCGTGCAGACGCTAAACAAAGATCTCGAGCCGAACGGCAAACCGATGGTCGCGGTTGATTCTGTCGGTGCAGGCGTCGGCGAGTTGGTGTTCTGGTGCCGCGGCAAGGAAGCGAGCTTTCCCTTTAAACGAGAAGACACCCCCACCGATTGCACCATCATCGGCATCGTGGATTCAGATGCACACGTGACGCAGGGATAGACGAAAACGCTGTAACGCAAACTGTTAGTTTGCGTCCTGATTCCCTGAATGCCCGTGGAAGCAAGTGACTACGCAAACTAACAGTTTGCGTTACACGAAACGGCAAACTAACAGTTTGCGTTACCACAGAAACCAATGATTCTGGCTCGTGTGCTAGGCAACATCGTCGCCACTAAAAAGAACCAGCGTTACGACGGCGCAAGCATTATGCTGTGTCAGCAGGTGACTCCTGAAGGCGACGAAACTGCAATGTCAGTCCTGGCGCTGAACGCGGTTGATGCCGGCGTTGGGGACACGGTTTTGATCGTGCAGGAAGGTTGGGGCGCATCAACGGCGTCGACTGGAAAAGCAGGAGCGGCCATCGACTCGGCGATCGTGGGTGTCGTGGACTACGTCGATCTGTTGTAAGACAGACATTCTTGTCTGTCCCATGTTGTAGGACGGCATTCATGTCTGTCAGCGGTGAAGGCTTGAAAGGTTAAAAGGCACAGGCAGGAATGCCTGTCCTACTAAGATGAGCACGGAAATAGATCACGCACGAGAAGTGGCGGCGAGAATCGCCAGGCGAGTTGCGAGCACGGAGTCGCCGGCAATGCAAACTCGCGCCGCTCAAGGCAAACCCGAACTTACTTCAGAACTCGCCGCTGTTCGCGCCGGACTCAACGACTTACAAAAGAAGATCGCGCAGCTCGAAGCCAAAGTTAGCGCTCCACGCGTGAGCGACCCTGACTTCAACACGGCGAATCCGTCAACGTCATATAAGACTGTCCCTTTAACTCACTCGCCATGGCTGGCCGGTGTTAACGCCGGCATTGCGCATCCGAGTCAGGAGAAGTTTGGCGTTGAAGAAGCCGTTGTCTCTCAGCTGGTGGACTACTTCGAAAAAGAAAAGACTTGCAGTGTGGAACCGGGCAACAAACCGTGTGACCACTGCGCCATGTGCAGTTCACGCGGCTTTTGATCCAGAACTCGGCAATGAGGTCAGTACCACCACGCGGTAGCGGGTGGGTCTGTCAAACCAGATCCGCGGCGGACAGTCGAGTGCTGACATCAGGTCTGAATTTTCGTAACGTCTTGAAAGACCCACCCGCTACCGCGTGGTGGTACTGACTTCATCCATACACTGGTCCATGCAATAAAAAGCCGCCTCGAAGGGCGGCCTTTTTTAGTTAATTGAAGACGACTGTTTACTTGGTCGGCGTTGGCGCGCGCAGGCTGTTTGAATCAATCTTTGGAACCTGTGTCGCCCCTTCTTCTGCCTTGAAGTAGGGTTCCTCTTTAAAGCCAAACAGCTTTGCGGAAATCACCGTCGGGAATTGCGCGCGCGTAGTGTTGTAATCCTGCACGCCATCGTTATAGTCCTTGCGCGCGGTCGCAATGCGGTTTTCCGTTCCGACCACTTCGTCCTGCGCCTTCAGAAAATTCTCATTCGAACGCAACTGCGGATACGCCTCCTGCAAGACGAGCAGCCTGCCGATGGTTCCGCCAAAACTATTGGCCGCATCGATGACCGCCTGCTTTTGCTCCGGCGACTTGTCTCCCGCTTCCCCCGCGGGCGCGGCCTGGGTTGCGTTAAGAAGTTTCGAACGCGCTTCGGCAATCTTGCCGAACACTTCCTGCTCCTGCACGCCGGCGAGCTTTGCCGTTTCAATCAAATTGTTAAGTAGATCTGAGCGGCGCTGCAATTGAGTTTCCACGTTGGCCCATTTGCCCTTCACGTTCTGTTGCTTCGAAGTCAAGGTGTTGTAGCCGCAGCCGCTGGCGCCCACTGCGACAAACACAACCAAAACGAGTAACGCTAGACGTCGTCGAATCATCATAATTCTCCTGGATTCCCCTGATTACCAAAGTCGTCTACTACCTGAATAACACGGTCGAGTTGTGTTAAGTAGGCAGCAAAAATATCGTTGGCTTCTTTTTCATTCGGGGGCAAATAGTCGCTGGAACGAAACGCGAAAATCTTTTCGAATGGATCCGGATCGAGCTTGAAGCTGCGGACGGTGGCGCGCACGCAATCAGGTTTGCCCACCGGCGCTTTTTCGCCATGAAGCAATAACACCGCCCGAAATAACGCGGCGAAACTGGCCAGACTGTCGCTCATCAAGTCGCACAATTTCTCCGTCGAAACCGATGCGGGAATGTACATGCGGCGAAGCTGAATCAGTTTGCTTCGCAACTCATACTCAGTTTGGTGACGCAGGTTCGCATCCGACAGTGTCACCAGCTCAAAAGGATCGCGGCCGTGCAGTACCACGCGCGCATTCGCCATCTGGTGAAACTCGATCGGAAACACGTCAGCCGCATCCGAGAGTTCTTCGGCCGTAAAGTAGACCGGCAGCGGATGGCCCAGACGTTGCCATTCACGCATCGGCGCCTGGGCCAGGCGCAAATCTTCAGGCGTAATTTGGTTGAGCGTAATGAGCAAGTTGTAGTCGGACCGCAGTTCGACAGCGTCACCCGCGGCCGCTGAACCGTAAAGCACAACGGACACCAGATTGGCGCCGTGGGTAGTCTGAAGGTCCTTCAGCAGACCCTTCAATGCGTCGTGAACAACTGTCTTAGCCATCGCAATTATCGTGTGCTCTGATACTAGCAGAAATCTTGTTTGCGAAATATGAGGGATGAACCACAGTCCCTACCAACCGCCACCTGCACCGCCGCCTCCGGCGCTGCCGCCGCCAAATCCCCCACCAAAACCACCGCCGCCACCGCCGAAGCCACCGCCGCCCCAGCCGCTGCTGGAGCCACCCCAGCCACCACTCGATCCCCAGCTACTGCGACCGCTGCCGGAGTTCAAAAGCGAAGAAAGCAGCAGCCAGCTTAACCAGCCGCCGCCGCCTCCGCGGCCGCCGCCGCCGCCGCCTCTTTTAACCGAGGAGAGCAATAAAAGAATAACGCCGAGAATTATGAGCATCGTGCAACAACTGCTCGATAAGCCGCCGCTACGTGCTCCTGTTCCACGCGTTGCAGGCTCTCGATAGGCGTACCGCTGGTCGATGCCTTCAATCGTAAAGCCTCGCTTTTCAGCGAGCGTTGCCACATAAGCCTGCACGGTGTCGTAAATTCCCTGATTGTAGTTTCCCTTTTTGAACTGTGGAACGAGGTAGGTGCGTTGAATTTCGCCAACCACGCCGTCGTTAAGATCGCCCTCCAGGTGATAGCCGACCTGCGTGTAGTACTTTCGATCCTGAATCGCGACCAGCAGCAGAAAGCCGTCGTTCGTTTTTGAACCGATCCCCCAGCCGCGGTACACATCGAGTGAGTATTCAAAAATGTCGCGTCCGCCGGTAGTGTCAATAGTGGCTACTGCAAACTCGACGTCCGCGCGTTCTTTGAGATTTAGATAAATTGCCTCGAGCTTCGTGCGGGTCTCGGCATCGATAACGTGAGCGTTATCGACGATCGGATTAAACGGCGATGGTAGTGGAATCGGCGAGGTGGCGGTTTGCGCGCCCGCGTGTGCTTGACTCGCAAACACAAGCGTCGCGAGGACGACTAGCTGCAGAACGTAACGAATTCCCAAACTTGATCTCTTTACTCGAACCGTTAGTAGAGAAGAATTCGCCATCGTCTGTTCGCAACCCGTACTTGCCAATCGCTCCGCTATCAACCCTCAAACAATCTATGCAACAAGTAAAAAAGGGCGACACCTACAAAAACGACAATCGATACCATCGGGTTTCGCTCTTCTTTGTGATTCACTTCCGGAATCAAGTCACTCGCCGCGACATATAGGGTAACACCTGCCGAGAACGGAAGCGCGTACCCGACAGCGCTGTTTATCCTGGTATTCAATAATGCTACCGCTACCACGCCGGCCAAAGTCGCCGCGCCAATCGCTCCCGTGGCCCAAAGTGCTTTTTTAGTTGAACGGCCCGACGCCAGCATGATTGATGCGACCGTAAACCCTTCGGGCATCTTGTGCAGCAGAATTGCTACGAACACGAGCAGGCCTACGCGGAAGTTGACCAGAAAGGCGGCCGCAATGGAAACGCCGTCGAAGAACGTGTGGATCCACAGGCCGCCGACTGCAGTGTAAGCAGCCGATGGTTTCATGAATGACTCGGGATGTGTTTCCGCGCCGAAGTGAAAATGCGGAGCGAGTGTGTGTTCGAATAACTGAATCAGCAGATACCCGCCAAGCAGGAGCGTCATCGCTCCCACCACCGCCTGAGCCGCGTCCTTACCTTCTGAACCCTGGGTCCAGATGCTTACGCTTTCCGGAAGTATTTCTATGAAGATCGCCGCGAGCATGAAGCCCGCGCCAAGAGCAACCAGGTACTTCAAAAATCGTTCGCCGAAACGGTGAGCGCCTGATCTAATAAGGACGAAACCACCGAGCAGATTTGCTCCGGCGGCCAGTAAGCCAAAGAGGAGAAGCCCTGCAAATCCTAGTCGGTCAGGGTTCATTAGTAACTGTGGGCGTTTGAACGGGTGTTCTGAAGCATGGCTCGTCAATATACAACAGCGTCTGGCGAGTACCTATCGAATATGAAATTCTCTGTGTAGCCTCGGTGTTCTCCGTGTCTCTGTGGTTGAGCATGGCGCGGAGTCTTCCACCACAGAGGCACAGAGAACTCAGAGGTACACAGAGAAAAACCTCATGAGGGCCCCGCGAGCTTTCTCACCGGGTCGACCGGGAACGGGGGCAGACAAGGGGCGAACGTAAACATTGCACTTGAGTTTGCCAAACACGAAAAACCTAAGAAATTTACAGAGTTTTCTATTGACACTAAAAATGAGGGAGCGTAGTATCCGCTGTGGGTGGTCAAAAGTGGTCGGAAGTGGGTCCAACCTCGTAGCTAACGATCATTTAATCACTTTTCCAGGATAGGCCACCCGCCAAATACGGTCGACGCTATGCTGCGAGGAAATTACACGGCCCGGATAGACGCGAAGGGTCGGCTAAAAGTGCCGACGCCGTTTCGGCGTCTAATCGATGAAAAGCACGGCGGCGAATTCTACATAACCAGCCTGACCGGTGACAACGTTCGAATTTACCCGTTACCGGAATGGGAGTCGATAGAAAAGCGTCTGGCGCTGCTACCGACAATGGATCCGGCGCGCCGCAAGTTCCTTGACAGGACGAACTACTTTGGCCAGCAGGCCGCAATCGATAACCAGGGACGCATCCTGATTCACCCGCTGCTGCGAAAGAGCGCAGGCGTGATGGGAGACGTGGCAGTGCTTGGCTATCTGACATATTTGGAAGTTTGGGAGCTGGACGTGTTCAAGGCGCGCATGCTTGCGGATCCTTACACGGAAGAAGACGAGGCAGCGATTTCCAAACTCGGAATTTGAGAGCAGTGATGAGTGATGAGTAAGACGATCATTTTCACGGGCCTTTCATTTTTCACATTTCAGTTTTCAGCGGTTAGTTCTTTGAACAAGATCACGGGGCGGTGGTGATGCATGCGCCTTTGGGGGGCAGAGGCGCGCCCCATCGCCCCGTGCTGCTAAACGAGTCGATGCAGTTTCTCGCTGCGGAGCGAGGAGGGTTGTTTGTCGACTGCACGAGCGGGCTCGGTGGACACAGCGAAGCAATTTTGCAGCTATCGCCCGACACCCGCGTCATCGGTATCGACCGCGATCCGAGTGCACTCAGTTTAGCCAGCGAACGGTTAGCTCCTTTCGGAAATCGGTTTCATCCAGTACACGCCGACTTTCGTGAGCTAACGCGGATTTTGACGGAGCTTGGTGAGACAGAGCCGGCGGGCGTGCTCGCGGACCTTGGAGTCTCATCGCTTCAGTTTGATTCGACCACCAGGGGTTTCAGCTTTCGTTTCGATTCGCCGCTCGACATGCGGATGAATCCCGAAGGCGACGAAGAGAGCGCAGCGGATCTTTTACAGCGACTTCCGGAAGAGGAAATCGCAGCAATTATTTTCAAGTATGGCGAAGAGCGAAACTCACGTCGCATCGCCAAGTGGATTGTTGAAAGTCGCGAACAGGGAAAGCCTATCTCGACTACGAAAGAGTTGGCTGATCTGGTAGCGCGCGCTGCCGGCAGACGAACTAACTGGCAGATCCATCCGGCCACCCGAACGTTTCAAGCTTTACGGATTGCCGTAAACCGCGAGCTGGAAAATTTGGGTGAATTCGTAAATACAGCAGTCGATCTTTTACAAGCGGACGGGCGCTTCGTAGTAATCAGTTTTCATTCTTTGGAAGACCGGATAATGAAACAGGAACTCCGACGTTTGTCCGGTTACTGCCAGTGCGATTCGCGCAGCCGCTCACCCTTTTGTACCTGCGGCGCCCGGCGCGTCGTTGAAATACTGACCAAGCGCCCTGTAGTTCCTGACGATATTGAACTCGAAGTGAATCCACGCTCGCGCAGCGCCAAGCTTCGCGCGTGTCGTAAGTTGGATTCTTAACGCTTCAACCTCAGATCAAATCTCCCGATTAGATCTGGTTTACCGAGCCGGAGTTCCCCATGAACAGAGTTCCCTCGAGCCAGCGCAACACCAGGATTCATCGTGATCGCGACCTGCGCGCCCTCTCCCGTCTCGCTTTACTGCTGATTTGTGGTTTGGTTTTGGCAAGTGGTTTCGTGTTCGCGGCGCAGCAACATTTCGCTGCGGTCGGTTACGGTTACAAGAGCGAAACCCTGCGCAAAGAGCGTGATCGATTGATAGAAGAGAAACAGCACCTGCTGCTCAAGAAGGAGCAGTCATTCGCTCCCGCCCGCCTGGCAACGCAGGCGCGCCAACTCGGTCTGAAGCCATTGCTTGCGAGTCAGGTGGGATCGCAGAAAGCCGTAAGTTCGAACGAATTGTCGGTCGCGCCGGCCCTGATCAATCCTTCCGCTTCAGTCCGGCGCTAGGAAGCGCGGCATGCTGGGTCTCCTTTTGAGCTCAGCTCTCATATAAGAAGGGACGCATTCCGGATGGCGCGACTTTCCCGTCAGACAGAGTCACAACCAGACGTTTCGATTCGCCGCACGCTTTTTGTTGCGGCTTTCGTCGCTTTTTGGATGCTTGGCATTAGCGCCCGCCTCGTCTATCTCCAGGTTTCCAAACACGACAAGCTGGTTGCGCGTGCGCACCAACAGCAACAGGACGCGATTGAAATCACACCGACGCGCGGCGCCGTGCTTGATCGTCAGGAACGCGAACTGGCACGGACGATCGACACCACGTCAGTCTTCGTTGCGCCTGATGAGTTTGCGACAGAGAAGAAGGACAGTGAGCTGCAGGTCGCCAATGCTATTGAATGTACCGCGAATGGCATTTCATCAGCTCTCGGGTTGGACAAGAAAGCACTTGTTAGCCAGTTGACGGAAGCTCGCAACGACGGCCGGCGATTCATTTGGATCGCACGCCGGATCGCCCCTGAGCAAGCGCTAGCGCTTGAAGCAATGAACCTCGCCGGCGTTCACACGCGCAAGGAACCGAAGCGTTTTTATCCCAACGGATCGCTGGCGGCGAATGTACTTGGCTTCGTCGGTCTCGACGGCAAAGGCCTGGCTGGAATCGAACAGGTTTACAACGAAAAGATCACGGGCGAACCCGGCAAAGTTTTCATCGAAAAAGATTCGCGCGGCCGGGCTTACGAGAGCACTGAACTTCCCGGCCGGCCGGGACAAACAATTGTTCTAACAATCGACCAGGCAATCCAGTATCAAGCCGAAGCCGCTTTGAACACGGCGATTCAGGAGGCTCACGCGAAGGCTGGTACAGCTATCGTGATGGACCCACACTCGGGCGAAATTCTCGCGCTCGCTAATGCGCCCAGTTTTGATCCTAACGATCCGGGCGCGGTCTCCGTCGAGGCGCGCAACAACTGGGCCTTACAAAATATTTACGAACCGGGGTCGACGTTCAAAGTCGTTGCCTTCTCCGCCGCGATCGAAAAGGGCCTGGCAAAACCCGACGATCACATCGACTGCCAGATGGGATCGATCACGGTCGCAAAGCGTGTTATTCACGACCACCATCCGTTTGGAAGCTTGACGCTTGCTGAGGCACTCGCAAAGTCCAGCAACGTTGCCGCGATCAAGCTCGGTGTGAGGGTCGGCGATCCAACAATGTTCGAATATATCAAGCGCTTTGGTTTTGGTTCACGGACAGGCATCGAACTGCCCGGAGAAACCGGCGGAATAGTTCACCCTTTAAATCGTTGGCTGCCATCCTCGATCGGCTCGGTAGCGATCGGGCAGGAAGTCGGTGTGACGCCGTTGCAGATGCTGGCGGCTTTTGGAGCGCTAGCTAACGACGGCGTGCGCAACGCGCCACATCTGATTCGCGAAATCCGAAATGCCGCCGGAGTATCAACGTATCGGCCAAACGTCGAACAGCATCGAGTAATTAGTCAGGAAACTGCACGCGCACTCCGCGGAATGCTCGAGGGAGTAACGCTCAACGGAACCGCGAAGAAGGCACAGCTCGACGGCTACAGCGCCGCGGGCAAGACCGGCACCGCCCAGAAGATCGACCCGCGCACGAAGGGTTATTCGGCGACGAAGTTTGTTGCCTCTTTCGTGGGTTTCGCGCCCGTTAACAATCCGGCGGTCGTCATCATCGTAGTAATTGACGAACCCGGCGGCGCGTATCACGGCGGCGACGTGGCTGCGCCGGTGTTTCGTCAAATTGCCGAGCAGATTTTGCCGGACATGGGAGTGATGCCGGACACGGAATTCAAAAATCAAGAGTTAATAGCGCGTGCTATCGCAACGCCGGCGCAGATGGCGCAGGAGCGAGTCGCCGAGAAACGCATCGCGACCGAGCGACTGGAGCAGCAAACCAGGGAGGCAACCATGCCGCGCGTGGTAACACGCGACAACCGCGGCGGTGAGATCGTTTACGCTTCGGCTGTTAGCAATTCGATGGTGATGCCCGACTTACGTGGACGGAGCGTTCGCGATGCAGCTCGTGCCTGTTCACAGCTCGGCATGCATCTTGAAGCGCGCGGCGAGGGTGGGCGCGTGGTGGCACAGAATCCACAGGCGGGGACTGAGTTGCGCCCCGGGCAAGTCGTCTATATCGACTTCGGCAAGCTGAATTAGCTGTAACGCAAACTGTTAGTTTGCGAAGTTGAAACAAGCTTGCGATAGAGGACATACGCAAACTAACAGTTTGCGTTACATTTAAATTCACGGGAGCGAACAAATGATCCCCCAGCGATTGTTCAGCAATGAGTTTCAAGGCAGTGGGGTCCGAGACCGGGTTTCAGCTTGCCGAAAGCGCTTGCGAGAAAGCAGGTCAGCTACAGGGTCGGCGCGGGTCGAAGTTGAAAAATCGTTGCAGATAACCGCGCACAACCGTCCCGAGGCGGGCGCGGAAGAAGTCTTGCTCGAGAGCGAAGGACAAGGGGTCGGAATCACGTGAAGGTTCGCGAAGCATCGCGTTTGATGGGCGCCGGCGTCGACGACGTAAGCGCCGAGTTGTTTGACAAAGAAATAAAAGACTTTTCGATCGACTCTCGTTCGGTCGGTGCGGGCGAGATTTTCTTCGCACTATCACAGCACGACTACACACGCGCCGGCTTTAACGGCGAGTTCGCGGATGGTCACGAATACATCAAAGGCGCACTCGAACGCGGAGCGTTGGCAGCCGTCGCTCGCGCTGAACGAGTTAAGGGCGACGCCGTTCTCGAAGCCTTGAAGGATCGCCTGCTCTTGGTTGACGACGCAATCGCCGCCCTACAGAAGCTCGCGCATCTTGTTTATCAAGGCTGGGGAAAGCCGGTCGTTGGCATTACCGGTAGCGCGGGAAAAACCACCGCGAAAGAGTTGACCGCGCACCTTCTGGCGGAGAACGGCCATCGTGTATTGAAGAGCGAGCGGAACTACAACAACGGACTCGGGCTGCCGTTATCCGTGTTGCGTCTGGTTAGTGAAGGCCGAACACCGGAGCAATTCGATGTAGCCGTACTTGAAATGGGCATGTCGTCACCGACCCATGAAATTCAGCGGCTCTGCCAAATCACGCCGCCCGACGTTGCAGTTGAGTTGATGGTCGCTCCCGTGCATCTCGAATACCTGGGGACGATCGAAAACATTGCCGCCGCGAAGGCAGAGTTAATCGAAGGGCTGAAGCCGAGTGGAGTTGCGGTGCTGAACGCCGATGACGAATGGGTGATCAAGATGCGCAGCAAGCACCGAGGACGTACGCTCACTTTTGGCATCGATAATCCCGCAGACGTCACCGCCACTGAGATTGATGCTGGTCGCCTCGGCCTGATCAGGTTTCAGTTGCAAACGCCGCTGGGTGAAGCACCGGCCACGCTACACATGAGTGGACGTCACAACCTGATGAACGCGCTGGCCGCGGCCGCAGTCGGAACCGCTTTCGACCTGAGTCCCCACCAGATTGCCGCAGCGCTCGCCACTGCAACGCCTCCGAAAATGCGTGGTGAGGTGTTGCATTTCGCGGGGGGCTTCACAGTTGTCGACGATTCTTACAATTCGAATCCACGATCGCTGCTGAACATGGTCAGTACGATCATGGAACCGGGCGTGAAGGCTAAACGCCGGATAGTGGTTGCCGGTGAGATGTTGGAACTCGGGCCTGATGAGGCGGAACTGCACCGCCAGGCAGGACGGGATATTGCCCACGCGGGCATCAACCTGGTTTGGGGAGTGCGCGGGCTCGCGTCAGACCTGGTAGCAGGAGCGCAGGAAGCCGGGTTGACTGCTACGCGCTTCTTCGAAACTTCGGATGAGGCGGCGCGCGCTTTAGTTGAAGAACTCAGGGAAGGCGATCTGGTTTTGGTAAAAGGCTCGCGAGGCGTTGCCACGGATAAGGTGGTGGCGGCGATTCGCGAGCACTTCGCATTGTTGTAAGGCAAACTGTTAGTGCTGAGTTTGGAGTACCGCCTTTTAGGCGGGTAGTTAAAAAAGAGAAAAAGCCCGCCTAAAGGCGGTACTCCAAACTAAGGTCAAACGAGCGAATGATTTATTACGTCCTATACGAGCTGCTTTATAACCACTTCAAAGAGAAGGATTGGTTTCTCATAAAAGCGCTCAACGTTTTTCAGTACGTCACGTTTCGCACCGCCTATGCCTCGATTACAGCGCTTCTCCTTTCGCTCGTTTTCGGAGGCACGCTAATTCGCTCGTTAAAGTCTTGGAACATCGGCCAGCAGATTCGCGAAGAGGGACCGCAGGCTCACATGGCCAAACGCGGCACGCCGACGATGGGCGGTGTGCTGATCGTTGGTTCAGTTGTCATTTCGACTTTGCTGTGGGCGAAGCTTTCGAGTGTGTACGTCTGGACGGTCGTGATCGCGACGTTGTTGTTCGGCGCGATTGGCTTTGCGGACGACTACCTCAAGATGGCGAAGCGGCGCAGTCTTGGCCTGACCGGCAAACAAAAGCTGCTGGGCCAGCTGGCGGTAGCCATCGGTGTTTGGGCCGTGCTGTATGTTTTGACTAAATATTTCGCAAGTGATTATTCGTGGAATGTGAGCATCCCTTTTATTAAGGCGACGGCGGCGCCGACCGGGATCAGTTTCATCGGACCGTTTCTTTATCTGATCTTTATCATCATCGTGCTGCTTGGGTTTTCAAATGGCGTGAACCTGACGGACGGACTCGACGGCCTGGCTATTAGCGTGACGTTCATAGCCATGACGGCCCTGACGGCCCTGACTTATCTCAGCAGTGACAAACGTTGGGCCACTTATCTGGAGTTGACGCATCGGCCGGAAGCGGCGGAGCTGACTGTTTTTTGCGGCGCCATGGCCGGGGCGAGTTTGGGCTTCCTCTGGTACAACGCGCCGCCCGCCGAAGTGTTCATGGGAGACGTCGGCAGCCTCGCAATTGGCGGCGCGCTCGGCACGGTCGCCGTGTTAACGAAGCAGGAATTCATGTTGCTGATGGTGGGCGGCGTGTTCGTGATTGAAGCACTATCAGTGACGCTGCAGGTCGGCGTTTTCAAGATGACGAAACGGACGACCGGCACCGGCCGGCGGCTGTTTAAGATGACGCCGCTGCACCACCACTTTGAAATGCAGGACTGGAAGGAATCGAAGATCGTCTTCAGGTTTTTGATTCTCGCAATCTTGTTTGCGCTGTTGAGTCTGTCGACGTTGAAGCTTCGGTAGTCGTAAGCGGTAAGCAGTAAGCAGTAAGCAGAAGGCAGAATGCAGTAGGCAGAAGGCAGGCGAACTTGTTAAGAAACCGCAAAGTGTTTGGGTGGCAGAAAGAATTGGTTGCGCAGACGAATGAAAATCTGGACTACGCTGGGCCCGCAGTCTGTCTCTTGTCTGCCGCCTTCTGCCTTCTGCCTTCTGCTTTCTGCCTGCTGCTCACTGGGTACTGCTTACTGCTTACTTAATGCAAGTAACCGGCAAGAAAGTTCTGGTGATGGGCGCGGGCCGCAGCGGCGTCTCCTCCGCGAAGTTTTTAGCAGCACGCGGCGCGACAGTGGCACTGAACGACGCGCGACCAATTGAAAACTGGGCGCCTGATGCGGTGGCTTTAAAAAGCGCAGGAGTGGGCTTGCTCGCGGGTGAATTGCCGGGCTGGCTGCTCGACCAGTTGGACTTATTGGTGATAAGTCCGGGCGTGCCGACTAAAGCAATTCCAGTCCGGTACGCGGAACGTGCCGGCGCCGAGATCATTGGCGAAGTTGAGTTAGCGTCGCGCTATTTGAAAGGCAGGATAGTTGGCATCACCGGGTCGAACGGTAAAACAACGACCACTGCGCTAATCGGCCAAATGCTGAAGGACGCGGGCTTGCCGACGCAGGTCGGTGGAAACATTGGCACACCGCTTATTTCACTGGTCGAAACTTCGCGCGAGGACGGCTGGACGGTGGTTGAGTTATCGAGTTTTCAACTGGAAACGATCGTTGGGTTTCATCCGACGGTGGCTTTGGTACTGAACGTTACGCCCAATCACATGGATCGTTACGAGTCATTTACTGATTACGCCGCAGCCAAGCATCGGATTTTTATGAACCAGCAACCGGGCGATCTCGCGATTCTAAACGCCGATGACGTGGTTGTTTCGTCCTGGGCGAACGGTCTGCGCGCGCACGTCACCAGTTTTAGCGTGACGCAACAGCTTAGTGAAGGACTGTTTCTGCGCGGGCGCGAGATTGTGTCCCGCACCACGGCTGGTGAACGCGTTTTGCTCACTCGCGATGACCTGACTTTGCGCGGTTTGCATAACGTTGAGAACGTGCTGGCAGCGCTTGCTGCCGGACTTGCGTGTGGCGCGGCGCCTGAGTCGATGCGCGAGACGATCAGAAACTTTAGCGCCGTCGAACATCGTTTGGAATTTGTTGCGGAAATCGCTGGCGTGAAGTTTTACAACGACTCAAAGGCCACCAGTGTCGACGCGACGCTGAAAGCGTTGGAAGCCTTCGCCGATGAAGCCGGGAAGGTGGTTCTGATTCTCGGTGGTCGCGGTAAGAAAGCGCCGTACGCGCCGCTCGCTGAGTTGGTAAGGAGCAAAGTGAGGCGCCTGGTTTTGATTGGTGAGGACGCTGACACGATAGAAAACGCATTGAAGGGTTGCGCGCCGATGGAGCGCGCGAGCGACCTGAAACAAGCGGTCGAGCGTTCATTCAAAGCGGCTACGGCCGGAGACGTTGTTTTGCTGGCGCCCGCCTGTGCGAGCTTCGATATGTTCGAGAGCTTTGAGCATCGCGGGAAAGTATTCAAAGAGGGAGTTTCAAGTTTCAAGTTTCAAGTTTCAGGTTCGAAAGCAGAGGCTACGCATTCGGGCCCCGAACCAAAAACTTGAAACCTGGGACTTGAAACCTGGAACTGAAAGAAAGTCGGAAAGTCATTCAAGAAGTTCAGAGTTCAAGCTTTAGCTTGTCTTACTTCAGCGACAGCAACCTGAAGGTTGAACTCTGAACTACCTGACCGGCGCGGACACAATGGCGAGAAAGTTATATCCAGACAAATGGCTGTTTGCGGCAACCGTCGGGTTGGCGCTGTTTGGCGTCGTCATGGTTTACAGCGCGTCCGCTGTTTTAGCTGTGAACGAACATCACGGGAGTTTTTATTATGTCATCAAGCAGGCAATCTGGACGTTGATTGGTCTCGGTGCGATGTTTGTGGCGATGCAGTTTGACTACAACCGCTTACGCGATCGGCGCATTGTCTATGGTCTGCTGTTGCTGACCGCGGTGATGCTCGTCGCCGTATTTGCGTTTTCACCGATTAACGGCGCGCGGCGTTGGATCAAGTTCAGCGTCTTCTCGATTCAACCGTCAGAGATTTCAAAACTGGCGCTGGCGATTTTCCTCGCTTACTTCCTCGAACGACATGCCGGTGAGGAACGCGATTTCTGGCGCACGTTTGTTCCTTGCGGCTTCGTTACCGCTTTGCTCGCCGGTTTGATTGTGATCGAACCTGACTTTGGGACTTCGATGATGCTCGCGGTGATGTTTGTGGTTGTTATCTACACGGCCGGCGCGCGTGTGCTTCACCTTGGTATCGCTGCTGCGCCGGCGCTCGTGCTCGCTGTTGGCTTGCTGATTTTTGTGCCCTGGCGCTTGACGAGACTGGTGACGTTTCTCGATCCCTGGGCGGATCCACAGAAGAGCGGCTTTCAGGTGGTGCAGTCGCTGATCGCCGTTGGGTCCGGAGGATCGAATGGGCTGGGGTTCGCGCAAGGCAAACAAAAGATGTTGTTTCTGCCCTTCGCGCATTCCGACTTCATTTTTGCGGTCATCGGCGAAGAGCTCGGCCTGCTCGGCACGCTCGCCGTGTTGCTCGTGTTCGCCTTGTTTTTGTGGCGCGGACTGCGGGCGTCGTTGCTGGCTCCGGATCGCTTCGGAAAGTTGCTTGCGATGGGCATTGTTTCCGGCATCGTAGCGCAAGCGCTATTCAACATGAGCGTTGTCCTGTCACTCGTGCCGACGAAGGGAATTCCGTTGCCGTTCATTTCGTATGGTGGCTCGTCGCTGGTGCCGACCCTCGCGGCCGTTGGCGTGTTGCTTAACATTTCACAGCATGCGACCGGGTCGTTGGACCTTGGGGTACTGAGAGCCGCGACGGCGAAGCCTGAGAAAGAGACGCGAAAGTTGCAGGTTGCGCCCGCAAGGCGAATGGCTTCTTCGCGCTTCAGTTAACGGCGATGCGTGTGTTGATAGCCGCCGGGGGAACAGGCGGACACATTTACCCGGGGATTGCGGTCGCAAACGAACTGATGCGACGCGACCCGCAGGCAGTCGTAAGGTTTGTTGGAACCGCACGAGGGTTGGAGAACAAACTGGTTCCGCAAGCGGGATTTGAATTATCGATCATTGAAAGCACGGGCCTAAAAAATGTCGGAGCACTTGCACGCGCTCGCGGACTGCTGGTGTTACCGAAAAGTTTTCTGGCCGCTCGTAGTTTGATCAAATCGTTTCGGCCGGACGTTGTGGTTGGCGCGGGCGGTTATGTTTCGGGACCTGTGTTGCTGACCGCGGCGTTGCTGAAGTTGCCGACACTGGTTATGGAGTCGAACGCATTGCCCGGCTGGACAAATCGAGTGCTGGCGCGGTTTGTTGATAAGGCGGCCGTTTCATTTGATGCCGCGGTGCCGTTTTTCAGAGGCAAAGCGGTGGTGACTGGTAACCCTGTGCGGCGCGAGTTTTTTGAAATACAGCGAAGGCAGCGGGACGGCAAAGATTTTTCGCTGCTTGTGTTCGGAGGCTCACAAGGTGCCAGGGCGATTAACCAGGCGATGGTGGCCGCATTACCAAAGTTGCAAAGTTTGAAGGACGTGCTGCGGATTACGCACCAGACGGGCGAAGCTGATTTCGCCACTGTTGATTCAGGGTACGCGGCCGCGAGTTGGAGCGGTCGAGCGGAAGTTCGGAAGTACATTGACAATATGGTTGACGCATTTGCCGGCGCCGACTTGATCGTCTGTCGCGCTGGTGCGACCACCACGGCGGAGCTGATCGCTGCGGGTAAAGCATCGGTGATGGTCCCGTTTCCACTCGCGGCGGACGATCACCAGCGGAAGAATGCCGAGGCAATGGTTGCCGCTGGAGCAGGCAGAATGATTTTGCAGCACGAGTTAACGGGAGACCAACTGGCGGATGAAATTCTGGAGCTGGCGCACGAGCCGGAACGCGTAACTGAAATGGAAGCTGCGGCGCGCAAACTGGCGCGCGCCGATGCGGCGGCAACGGTGGTTGACCTGATTGAACGAATGATCTGAGAAGGCGGAAGGCAGAAGGCCGAAAGCAGAAGGCAGAAAGCAGAAGGCAGAAGGCAGAAAGCGCGGGTCACTGACCACTGACCGCTGACCACTGACCACTGACCACTGACCACTGACCACTGACCACTGACCACTGACCACTGAATCCCATGTTTCGACGCATCCAACACGTCCACTTTGTCGGTATCGGCGGTATCGGTATGTCCGGTATTGCGGAGGTGCTCGTCAATTTGGGCTTTCGCGTTTCCGGATCAGACGCGAAGAAGTCGAACGTAACTGAACGACTGCAACAGATGGGTGTTGAGTTTAATGAAGGGCACGACGGCGAAAACGTTGGCGACGCGCACGTTGTTGTTCGATCGACTGCGGTGCGGGACGACAATCCCGAAGTTGTGGAAGCCCAACGCCGATCGATTCCCGTCATTCCGCGCGCAGAGATGTTGGCCGAGTTGATGCGTTTGAAGCCGCATACGGTTGCGGTGGCGGGGTCACATGGAAAAACGACAACCACTTCCATGGTTGCGACCGTGCTTGGTTACGCCGGCATGGATCCGACGATTGTAGTTGGCGGTGTTGTCGGTGCGTTTGGCTCGAACGCGCACCTGGGAACCAGCGACTTGATGGTGGTTGAGGCGGATGAAAGCGACCGATCGTTTCTGATGTTGACGCCGACCATTGCCGTGGTGACGAACATCGATCGCGAACACATGGACTACTACCACGACATGGACGACGTGCGTACCTGCTTCACAAATTTCGTGAACAAGGTGCCGTTCTACGGCGCCTCCGTTCTTTGTCTCGACGATCCAAACGTGCAGGCGATCATTCCGCACGTCGAACGCCGCCGCATTACTTACGGTTTGAGCGCGCAAGCCGACATCTCGGCTCATTCCATCCGTTATGACCAGAGCTTTGGTTCCATCTTTACCGTTTGGCATGGAACGGACGTTGTGGGTGATGTCTCTTTGTGTGTGCCCGGGCTGCATAACGTTTACAACGCACTCGCAGCGATTGCGGTTGGTTTTGAATTAGACGTGCCTTTCACACAGATCGCGGAGTCGCTGGCAAGTTTCTCCGGCGCCGGCAGACGCTTTCAGTTCAAGGGTGAAGCGAAGGGTGTGATGGTCGTCGACGACTACGGCCACCATCCGACTGAAGTTAAGGCGACGCTGGCGGCGGCAAAGATTGGCTCGGGCGGACGACGCATCGTGGTGCTGTTTCAACCGCATCGCTACAGCCGTACTCACGATCTGATGGAGGAGTTTGCCCGCTCGTTCAATAATGCGGACACGCTTTTCATCACCGACATTTATGCGGCGAGCGAAGATCCAATCGAAGGAACAACGGCAGAAACGTTGACCGCGGCGATCAAGCGCTTTGGCCACAAAGATGTGCGCTACGTCGGCGCTCTCGAAAACGCACCCGAAACTCTGCGCGATCACGTGCAGCCGGGCGACTTAGTGTTGACGCTCGGTGCCGGCACAGTGAGTCGGGTCAGTGACCAACTGCTTGACTTGCTGCGCGACAACGCTGAATCAAAAGGCGTCTGAGAAATCATGGCTGAGTTGGACGAACAACAGAAATTTGCCGAACGAGATGCTGCGCTCGAACAGATCGCAACGCGTCTTGGCGTCCGCGCGGAACGGGGCAAGCGCTTCGCGGAGTTAACCAGCTTGCGCGTCGGTGGCGCGATTGATTGGGTATTGTCGCCGCAGACTGAAGCACAGGCGGCGGCACTCGTCTACGAAATGGATCAAGCCGGCGTTGCCTGGCGGGCGCTCGGATCGGGCAGCAACATCCTCGCGGACGACGGTGATCACCATTACGTAGTGTTGAGTCTCAAGGAGTTGAAAGGCGAACTCGAATTTGACGGTGAGCGCGTGTCAGTAACTGCGGGCTATTCGTTACCGCGTTTGTGCATCGATGTTGCGCGCCACGGATTGTCGGGCATTGAAGGGCTCGGTGGAATACCGGGGACGGTGGGCGGTGCGCTTTGGATGAACGCCGGGGCGTATGGTCACGAAATAGGAACAGTTACCGAAACAGTACGCGTCGCCAGAGACGGCCAGGTGGTTAACGTTCCGGGCGCCGAAGTGCAGTGGAACTACCGGCACACGTCATTCCGCGAAGGCGAGTTATTGCTCGGCGCAACGCTGCGCCTGTCGCCTGACGATCCGGAAAAGATTCGCTCGCGCATGGAAGACGCGAAGTCGCGGCGCCTGGCGACGCAGCCACACGGTTCACGTTCGGCCGGTTGCTTTTTCAAGAACCCGCCGGCTGCGGAAGTGGGCACCGGCAAGATGATCGACGAACTGGGAATGAAAGGATCGCGACGCGGTAGCGCCGTTATTTCACCCGTGCACGCGAACTTCATAGTTACTGAAGGTGAAGGCGCCCGGGCCGAGGACGCGCTGGCGCTCGCCGAAGAGGTCCGTGAGCGCGTCAAGCGAGAACACGGTATCGAGCTCGAGTATGAAGTTGAGCTGTGGCGGGCAAATCAGCCGGCCAACAAAGCGCCACATGACGAAGCAACTGCTGGGTCAGATCGAAAGGAAACAACGTGAGAGAGCAAGCCATCGCACATAAAGTTGGCAACCGCAGCGGCATCGGCAGCCATCGGCGTTCAACCGCAGCGGCACAACGGCCTACGCGTCGTGAAAGCGGCCGCGAAGCATTTGTCGGTCGGCTGCGAGCGGTGGTCGGCTACGTTCCGGTGTTCTTAAAGGTAGTGGTGGCGATTCTCATTGGCGCGTTGATGTTTGCCGGTTATCGCGCCGCCGCTTCTGCGAGTTTTTTCCAGGTCCACAACATTGAAGTGCAGGGCACGTCTCGCGTAACAGCCGATGAGGTGCAGGGCATCGTTCGTAAAGACGTCGAAAAAACTGGCGTGTGGAATGCCGACATCAAGTCATTGAATGCCAAACTCGAAAAGCTACCCTGGGTGCGAACCGCCGTGGTGTCGCGAGTTTTGCCCGACGGTATTCGTGTTCGCATAACCGAGCGGGTTCCGCGTGCTGTAGTGCGGACAGCTTCGGGTCGCTTCCGCTGGGTTGACGACGACGCAGTGTTGCTCGGTGAAATGGCGCCAACGGACGAGATGCCGCCATTCTTCATGCGCGGTTTGAATGAAGACGATCCCGAAGGCGCGCGTGCGGACAACCGTGAACGCGTAGCGAAGTTTTTGGAACTGCAGCGCGACTGGCAGGGCCTCGGCCTCGCTGAACGCATCAGCGAAGTTAACGTCATGGATGTGCGAGACGTACGCGCGCAGTTGGCCGGAGACGATTCCCATATCGAAGTCAGATTGGGTTCGCAGGACCACGGCAAGCGGCTTAAAGATGCGCTGGACGTGTTGGACGGACAACGCCAATCGCCGCGCGGCGCCCTCATTAGTTATATCGACATGAGTCCGGGACGACGAGCCATCGTTGGCCTGGCAACGGGTGCACATGCGACTAGCGCAACCGAACTAACCGCGCCGGCTGCAGAGGCGCCCAGCGACAAACCTGAAGAGCGCGAAACAACCGTGCCTGGGCCATCCCGCGAGAAGCCTGCCAGCGTCAGCACCAGGAGTCTGGACACCAAGTCGGAAAAGCGCAGCAGTGATGCGCGGGCGTCAACTGACAAGAAATCAGATAAGACGAAGAAAAAAGAACGCCCGTAATCTGGACCAGGATCGTTTTCGTGGAGGAGCAACATTAAATGGCCAAGCGTACGCAGCACACAGTCGGCCTCGATATAGGAACGAGTCGGGTGACGTGTATTGCTTGTGCCCCGGGCGAGAGCGGCTTGCTTAGCATCGTCGGGATCGGTGAAGCGGAAGCGCGCGGGTTGCGTAAGGGAGTAATTGTAAATCCCGACGCGGCCGTGGATTCGATCAAGAAGGCGGTTGAAGAAGCCGAGCGTATGAGCGGGATTGAAGCAGAAGAGGTAACGATCAATCTCGCCGGTTCACACATTCTGGGTTTCAACGGCCAGGCGATCGTCGCGGTCTCCGGTCGTGATCGCGAGATAACCACAGAGGACGTACGGCGCGCAATCGATTCGGCCTGCGCGATCCAACTACCTGCCGGTCGCGAAATAGTCGATCGCTTGCCACAGGAATTTATCGTTGACGATCAGGACGGCATTAATGATCCGGTCGGAATGATCGGCGCGCGCCTGGCCGTGAAAGTGCATATCGTAACCAGTCCGGTGACAGCGCGTCAGAACGCAATCAACGCGGTCAATCGTGCCGGCCTAATCGTTGCCGACATGGTGCTGGAGCAACTTGCCGCTGCTGAGGCTTCGCTAACTGAAGATGATAAAGAGTTTGGCGCGGCACTTGTCGACATCGGCGCCGAGACCACCGGCCTCGTTATCTATCAACGCGGCGCTGTTCAGCACACGGCGGTCTTTCCGCTTGGCGGGTCGCATTTCACCAACGACATCGCCTTTGGGTTGCGAACTCCGATACCGGACGCGGAAAAGATCAAACGGACAGTCGGTTGCGCGTCGAGCACTTCGCTCAATGACATGGAGCGCAGCGAACTGGTGGACGTGCCGTCAGTTGGTGGTCGCGCTCCGCGGCAACTCTCGCGACAGATCCTTTGCGACATCCTGCAACCGCGCGCTGAAGAAGTTTTGATGCATGTGGCCGATGAGATCAAAGACGCGGGTTGGGAAAGACAGTTATCCAGCGGTGTGGTCCTAACGGGCGGCGGCGCGTTGCTCAGCGGCATGACTGAAATTGCCGAACAGGTTTTCGATGCTCCGGTGCGCGTTGGTTATCCGGAGAGAGATCGTTTCGGAGGCTTGATCGAAGACGTGCAGAGCCCCGCCTGGGCCGCCGCCGCTGGTCTGGCGCTCGTCGCGAGTCGCGCGCAGGCGAGTGAGCTTCGTATTGCTAACAGCCGACGCGGATCGACAGGCAAGCTGACGCATTTCGTTTCCAGATTCCGCAATCGTTTCAGTAGTATTTTTTGACAAGTTGTTGTATGCTTTCGCCCCGGTCGCACAAGATATAGTCCACAGTATATCGATGCCGATAGCGAGAGCTACCCAACATAGGAGAAAGAAGCAGTGGAAGCCTTCCCGCTTCGGAAGAGAGGATATGACTATGGCCGAGGACGCGCGTCTCGATAGAGGCATTAATATTTTCATTGATGATGATCCGCACCCGCTCGGTGCGCGAATTAAAGTGATCGGGATCGGTGGCGGCGGTGGCAATGCTGTCAACCGGATGATCGAGGCGGGCATCGAGGGCATTGAGTTCCTGGTTGCGAATACCGATTTGCAGGCGTTAAAGCGTTCGAAGGCGCCGATCAAGATTCAACTCGGCAGCAGATTGACCAAGGGTTTAGGCGCAGGCGCCAATCCGAATGTCGGACGCGAAGCGGCCCTCGAAGATACCGACAAGATCATTGAAGTGCTCGAAGGCGCCGACATGGTTTTCGTTACCACCGGTTTAGGCGGCGGTACGGGTACCGGTGGCGCGCCCATCATCGCGTCGCTGGCAACTGAGCTCGACGCGTTGACGGTAGCAGTTGTGACCAAGCCGTTTATGTTTGAAGGCCGTCGTCGTATGCAACAAGCCGAACTTGGTTTGCGTGAGTTGCGGGAATGCGTAGACACCGTAATCACCATTCCAAACGAGCGGCTACTGCACACCGTGCAGAAAGATTCTTCATTGGCCGAATCGTTTGGCGTGGCGGACGACGTTCTGCGCCAGGCGGTGCAGGGAATCAGCGATTTGATTACGGTACCCGGTTTGATCAATTTAGACTTTGCTGACGTCAAGTCGATCATGCAGGGAATGGGGATGGCCTTGATGGGTGCCGGACGTGCGCGCGGCGAGAATCGGGCAATTGAAGCCACGCAACAAGCAATCTCGTCGCCGTTGTTGGAAGAAGCGACTATTCAAGGCGCGAAGGGCGTGCTCATTAATATTACCGGCGGCCCTGATCTGACGCTTTACGAAGTTAATGTCGCTTCAACGATTATTCGCGAAGCGGCGGACGAAGATGCGAACATTATCTTCGGCGCCGTGATCGATGAAAACCTGCGTGAGGACATGAAGATTACGGTGATCGCGACCGGTTTCGGGCAGGAGGCAGTGCAAGTTGCATCTGCAGCTGCAGTTTCAACACTACCGGCGCCGGCGCCGCGTTATGTGCAACGTCCGAGCGATGACTTGCCACGACCGATGATGCAGGCACGCCCGGACGATCTCGATGTGCCAACGTTTATTCGCAAGAAAGCTGACTAGTTAATCCATCATTCTTGGAGCAAGGGAAGGCCAGATAGTTGAGCCTTCCTTTTTCTTTCGAGTCACCTTAAACGCTCGGATATCGGTTGTTTCGCCTTTGCTTTTTGTGTCACGGTTGTGTAGCATGGGCGCATTCCTTGCAGGGTTTTCCAATACGGTTCAAATTTCGTCCCATTCGATTGGCCGCTGCCTGCGAGTGTAGTGTGATACGCGCCACCACATCCCCGCCACATGGGTGTCGCGCGATCTTATTTTTCAACCCGTCTTAATTTTTTTGGAGGTAGTTACCGTGAGTAATCGTAAATTGATCAGAACCACGCTTGCCGAAGTTAAGGGCAAGGTTCGTGAAGTACCGCCCCAGCGAGAGCGTTCGAATAACGGCTCGGGCTCACATCGGGGATCAGGCGGCGAACGAGATGGCGGCAGAGACTCCGGCAGAGAAAACGCACGCCCGCCACAGCCTTCGGCGCAGGTGCGGAAGCGAACGCCGCCGCCGATGGAAACCAACGCCGAGCTCTTTTATTACAAGAAGCAGATCGACGCTCACACGTTGATGATAATCGTGCTGCGGGATGGTGAAGAAATTGAGGGCACCATCGAATGGTACGATCGCGGCGCCTTGAAGGTTAACCGGAAAACGGCTCCCAATCTTCTGCTGCTGAAACGAAACATCAAGTACATGTACAAAGCTGACGAACGCGGCGGAGAAACTGCCGAATAAACGTGGCTTCCGGACGTTAACCTGCTCCTTCCTCTCCCTAACTACTAGCCGCCTGGTTTCAACTAATGAGGCAGTTTGGACAAAACTCATCTCATTCGGATTCCAGTCAGCCGCCATCCCTGCCAAGGATCGCCATAACGATGGGTGATCCTGCAGGGATCGGACCAGAGGTAGTCTTAAAAGCCGTCGCCGAACAAGAAGTGCAACGCGTCTGCGTTCCCGTTGTCGTCGGCGACGCACAACTACTCGCACACACTGCCCGCACGCTCGATTTGCAATCTGGCTACGACATCGTTCGGGTCGGCGAGCCTCTGCCCGAACAAGCCAGCGGGCCTCTAATCTTTCATCTCGACAACATAAACGGCGTGATCGAGCCCGGGGTCGAATCCGGCGCTGCCGGTAAAGCTGCGGGCGGTTATATCGAAGCCGCGGTCGAGTTGTGTGCGGCCGGCAGCGTCGATGCAATCGCCACTGCTCCTATTAACAAGCGCTCGTTATTTCTCGGCGGTTACAGTTATCCCGGGCACACCGAATTTCTGGCACACCTGACCGGCAGCGAAGAGTTTGCCATGGCTTTCGTGGCAGCAAATCTTCGTATCGTGCTGATCTCGACCCATGTACCGCTCGCCGAAGCAATCCGTCTGGTGAAGCGGGACAGGATTGTTCGCACAATTCATCTAACTAATCGCGAACTCAGACGTTGGGGCATCGAACGCCCGCGCATCGCAGTGGCAGCTTTGAATCCGCACGGCGCTGAGGGTGGGCTGTTTGGGATGGAGGAAACTTCCGAAATCTCCCCTGCGGTTGCGCAGTGTCGTAATGCGGATGACATCAACGTGGAAGGCCCCTATTCGGCGGACACCGTATTTTTACGGGCCTCGCGCGGTGAGTTTGATGCAGTGATTGCCTGCTATCACGATCAGGCGATGATTCCCGTAAAATGTCTTTCGTTTGGAGAGGCGGTGAATGTTACTCTGGGTTTGCCGTTCATCCGCACGTCGGTCGATCACGGCACCGCTTTCGACATCGCCGGCAAGGGAATCGCGGAACACTCGAGCATGGTTGCCGCGATCAAGCTCGCTGCCGAACTCGCAAGTCGCTCCGACGAAAGCTGCAACGCAATCGAAGTTTAACTAAAAGGTAAAACCATTCCATGTCTTCAGCACCGGATACCCCAAAGAAGCGACAGATTCTAGTCGCTGACGACGATCCGGCAATCCTGCGTCTGGTTTCCGCAATTCTTGAAAAAGAAAACTACGGCGTGGTCGCGGTGCGCGATGGCCGCGAGGCCTATAAGATTTTGCAGAACGACGCGAACTTCACCGCCGCGATCTTTGACGTCGTCATGCCTCACATATCCGGACCGGAACTAGTGCGCTACATGAAAACGGAAAAGCGCCTTATGAAGATTCCGGTGATGATGATGACTGCCGAACAGGATCCGAAGCTGTCGTCAGATAGTTTTTCCGCGGGGGCCGTCGTGTTCCTGCCCAAACCCTTCACGACTGCGCAGCTTCACATCATGTTGCAAATGCTAATTGGTAAAGCCGCCGGGTAACTCAGTAACTCGATGTCTCTCAGCAACACGATAAGTAAACTCTTCCTCGTTCTCATCGCCTTCGTTTGCTGCCACGTGATTGTCGCGCGGGCCGATTCCGCCCCCGGCCCCAACGCCAGCCAGGCGCGCAAAGCGCTGACGCGCATCAAACAACTCGAACTAAAGAGCAGTGCTGTACGCGTGAGATCGGTAACCTCAAACGCGTCGGTAGCGGACGTGGCCGCTGACATCCGTTTAGTTTTCAAATTTCAAATGGGACCCGATGGCCGCTGGCGCGTTTCGGAAATTCGCACTGGACAGGATCGCTGGGAAAGCATCGATCTCATTGCGCAGGCGCTCAATGCAAATATTAATGCTGAGTGCACCGCGCCCGACCCGCCACTTAAGGGAAAGCTTGTGATCGATCCCAGTGTGCGACGCACGCGTTGTTTGCTTGGAAGCCTTTTTGGAATTGATGTGCCCTCCGATGCAGTGCGCATTCAGGAAGTGGATCCAGTGCCGGTGCCGTTAGCGTCGCAGCCGTCAGCCAGTGTAGTTGCCTGGATTCGAGTGGACGCCCGCATGACAAACGCTCAGGGCGGCTGGCAAGTGAGCGAAATGCGAACCGGCAGTCGCGAGTGGGTGCGAATAGATTCACTAGTCGCCGCACTCGATGAACAAAAGCGAACTCGCGCACAGGAAGAACTGAACCTGATTGCTGCGGCGCTCGACAAATTCCGCCGCGAGCGGGGTTTCTACGTAGTTGCAGATAAACAGTCAGTTGCGATCGACTACCTCAGCCCGCGCTACCTGCAGCGCGTCATTCGCGTCGATCCATGGCATCAGCCTTATGGGTACGTTGGCGACCGCGATCGCTTCACCCTGCGATCATCGGGACCGGATGGCAAAGCCGACACACCGGACGACGTTGTCGTTAGCAGCAGATAAATCAGCCGTTGGTCCGATGTGGCTCAAGACTTTTGGAGTGCGGCGGCTGGACGCCGCTTGCTACTGAGCTGGGCCGTAAAGAATAACGCGGCGTCAAGCCGCAGCACTCCAAAAGCACTCCTATTCACCGACGTCCTGGTGGCAGACTCGCAAACACGCCGCGGACAGTAAGTGGTTGCGGTGGCCAATTAATTACCTTGCTTGTTAAAAAGTTTTCGCAGGTAGCGAGCTCGACCAGAAACTGGCCGTCGAGTTCGTCGGAACCCGCGCGCGTGGTTGTCCGGAGATAGCCGACCGCGGGATTCGCAGGCCGGCAGCGCAGCTTCTGCTGCCGCTCGGCGAGCGGCGTCGTATAAACCAGGTATGTATCGGGACCGATTCCTCCTTCCCCGGTTGCTTCAACAACCAGTTCCCAGCCGTCAGCAAAAAATTCCAGGTGATTCGGTCCGATGTTCCGCGGGTGCGCGCCCGGGCTCCGGTGGTCAAACCATGGATCGCTTTCCCCGGACAACTTCTTTTCCAGTGCAGCTGGCAGGATTCCGAATAGCGGCCGAGCCATGCGTGGTCTCACCACGTGTACTTCAAACGCCGGGCCCTGCGACCGGTCTGCTGTGCTCCCGGCGATCGACTCGTATGGTTCGTCCGATTCCACTGGTCGAGTTAACAGTAAAACCAATACTCCGACGCCTGCGAGCAGCACCACCGCGACGCCGACCAGTGATATCTTTATCGTTCTGTTCATAAAGCTATGATCACCGCGGGCAAGTCACTGATCAAGGCACGTCGCCCATGGCGCCGGCTCGATTGTTATAGAGTTAGGGACATTTTCGGGAGCCATCCGCGTGTGGGAGTTATTCATCGTAATGCCGCGTGCGCATTTCTCACGCGCACGTAGTTACGAACATAGGGAAGGATGGTTTATGCGGAAGGTGATATCTCTTCTTGTGGTACTGCTATTTATCCCTGCGGTCGTCCTCGTAGCCCAAAGTCTCGAGCTGCACGCGGATCGTTTCCGCGATCTCGTACTCGACGTCAGCACGCCCGAAGATGCCGTTCGTCTGCTCGGAAAACCTTCGAAGGATGAAAGCGGAGAGAGCGTAAGAGTTTGGGGCATTGATAACTGGCTCGCAGGAAAGGAGAAGCAGAAGATTTTTAGAAAACTTACTTATAAATGGGGTAAGGCAAAGGGAGTTGAGTTTGTCGAACTCGCTTTCCTCGAAGGCAAGCTTGCGATGATTACGCTTGAAGATTTGCCGAGTCCTGATCGGCGCGAGCCAGGTTGGATCAATCCGGATGATTTGGGAAAACTATTCGCGGTTTCTTTCAAGCCGCGCAAACGCGAAGCGAGCAAGACTTTGCTGCCGCTCACGGAATTCCAGTCTGCCGCCCCAACCGAACTTAGTAAGTATGAAACTTATTACGACGTGCTGGGCGTTGGTGAAAGCAGTTTCATTGTTGCCCTGGTCGACAATGACAAGGACATAAGCGGATACGTGGGAGTGTTTGGCCCCGATCCCACGGTAGGCAGCAGAGAACGCGAGAAAAAGAGAATTAGAAAAGCGATCGACGCCGGGGGCAAATATCCTGGTTACGTTTCCGCCGTCAAGCTCATTAGTCGCCGCCTGGCACAACAATGATGTGGGCGTGGGTGGGGTTCATCTTTTGAGTAGCTATTCAATTTGTTCCCAGCTGCACGAGCGGCTGACGCCGGCGGACCGATCAGCGATACTGGAAATCAAAGAAGCGTATTGACAACAAGCGGAACATCGCGATTCGATAACCGGCGATCTGATTTATCGGGCGGTCTGCGATAACCGCGTGCGCAAGCGTTGCTGACTTCGAACGCTTTGTGGCTGGTCGCTGATAGGTTAGACCGAGGTGCAGGATCTCGCTTGAACATTAACGCTTATCTCGAACGCATTAATTATCGCGGTTCGCTTGCGCCGACCGCGGAGACGCTGCGGGATTTGCAAGTTGCCCACCTGCTGAGTGTGCCGTTTGAAAATCTCAGTATTCACGCTAAACAACGAATCTTTCTCGACGATGAAGCACTGTTTACCAAGATTGTCGAAAACAAGCGCGGCGGATTCTGCTATGAAGCCAACGGACTATTTGCGGCATTATTACGCGCACTCGGTTTCGACGTCGCAATGCTGTCAGCGGAAGTGGCCGGTGAAGATGGAAGCTTCGGCCCGAACTTCGATCACATGACGCTTTTAGTTTCGCTTGACCAACCGTGGCTTGCTGACGTGGGATTCGGTGATTCATTTCTCGAACCGCTGCTGCTCGATGCGGACCGCGAGCAAGTGCAGGGCCGGCGTGCTTACCGCATCCGTTCTGATGGCGATTACCTGATTTTGCAACAGCGCAATCAAGGTGATGATTGGAAGGATCAATACCGCTTTAGCTTGCAGCCGCATCAGTTTGCTGACTATGCCGAGATGTGCCGGTATCATGAGACGTCTCCACTGTCGCATTTCACAAGAGCGCGCATTTGTTCTCGCGCCACACGCGAGGGGCGCATAACACTTAGCGACATGCGTTTGATCAGGACGTCTGAAAACGGTGAGCGCGACGAACGGACTTTAACGAACGATGCAGAATACGCGGACGTGTTGCGTGAGGAGTTCGGCATCGTTATGACCAACTGAAACTGTCGCTGAAGATTCCAGCGCCAGGCGTTCGGCAACAACCATAAACTTTGCGGTCAATAATTCGCTGAGAGGGTAATCATGAAGCTGTTTGGATTCCTATTCGCTTTCCTATTGTTCACTGCTGTTTCTGCTTATCAAGTTCGCGCGCAGGAGACGAAAATCCGCTGGTTCGGGCACGCCGCTTTTTCGATCATCACGCCGAAAGGCAAAGTGTTACTGATCGATCCCTGGCTGAAGAACCCCTCCAATCCCGAGGCACAGCCGGGAAAAGATCCGTTCGTCGCCATTCCCAGGGTTGATTACATTCTTCTCACACATGGACACCGCGACCACGTCGGCGACGCTGTCGAGATTGCTAAACGCACCGGCGCGATACTCATTTGCAATCCGGAACTGGCCGGCAACTTAGTCAAGCTGGCTGATTTCCCCGGCAAACAGGCGGAGACGGACGCCATCATGGGTATCGGCGGCGAAATCCAAATTGCCGATGGCGAAGTTACCGTTGCCATGACGCCGGCTGTGCATTCGAGCAGTGTGTTTAATCCGAAGGCCGGCGCGACTGAAGCCGAAAGAGCTTACGGCGGCAATCCGGCAGGTTTTGTCTTGATCATCAAGGGTGGGCCAACCATCTACCATTCAGGTGACACGGCATACTTCAAAGACATGGAAACGATCGGCGAGGAGTATCAGGTTGATCTCGCGCTGCTCAATATCGGCGGTCATTTCGGGATGGAACCACGCATGGCAGCAAAAGCTGCACAGTCCGTTCGTGCAAAACTGGCTGTTCCGCAACACTTCGCCACCTTTCCAGGGATCGCTGAAAACTCCGCGGTCTTTGCCGCTGAGCTGAAGAAACTGCAAATATCTTTTTACGAAATGAAACCCGGCGAGACAATTTCGTTTCGCGGCAGAGAGTTGCTGCATAAATAAGACGCGACTGACAAAGTGCTCACCGGTTCGTTAGCGTGAAGTTTTACCTTGGCAAATGACGTGAAGTTTCTGATGAAAGGGCGATCGCTGGCCAGCCAAAAAATTTTCTTACGCGCGCCATCGCAGCGTGACGCTGCAGAATTCATTGCGCTGAGCCGGGCAAGCCTCGAGTTTCATAACGGACGCGTTTCACCACCTCTCAACGCAGAACAATTTGCAGACTTCATCAGGCGAAGCCGCCGGCCCGATACCGCCGGCTTCCTCGTGTGCCGAATTGCGGATGGATCCATTGTCGGCGCCATTAATCTGAGTCAAATCTTCCTTGGTGGCTTTCGTAGTGCTTACCTTGGCTATTACGTGGGCGGCCCTTACGCGGCCTACGGCTACATGACCGAAGCGCTTCAGCTAATGCTGCGGTTCGCATTTACACACCTGAAGCTGCATCGGATTGAAGCTAACATTCAGCCCGACAATGTTGCGTCGCTTGCTTTAGTCAGGCGTGCGGGTTTTGTGTGCGAGGGCTTCTCCAGACGTTATCTGAAAATTTCCGGGCGCTGGCGTGACCATGAGCGTTGGGCGATATTGGTCGAAGATTGGAAAAGAAATAATCGCAGCTGACTGCCGTTTGCAGCTCGTTCGAAGCTCTGAGCAAATCCGCGCAGGGCTCTAACTCGCAGAACAAAATTGCTGCCTGTCCCGTAGTAAGCGCGGGGGAAAACCTATGAACAACCGTCGCTTGAAACTCGGAAACATTTCCAAAGTTCTGGATATTCTTTTTCGTCGCGCTGGCCTTGTGTCCGCAATATTGCTCACAGCAGCAAGCGCAAACGCCAAGGATACTGACTGGCCACAGTTTCGCGGGCCGGATTCAAACCCCGTCGGCGCACATGCGCGGCTGGCTGAGCGCTGGTCCAAAACGGAAAACGTCGAGTGGATGCGTGAGATACCTGGTCGCGGATGGTCGTCGCCAATCGTGACCGGGAACCGGGTTTACCTGACGACCGTTACGACTGAAGGCAAGTCGAAGCCGCCGCAGATTGGAACTGAGTACAGCAATGAGTACGTTGCGGAGATGGCGAAGCAAGGACTTTCGGAGGCGCAGATCCTGGAACGGGTGACGGCGCGTGATATCGAACTCCCGAAAGAGGTGATGCTGCATTATTTTCTTTACTGCCTTGATTTAAAGAGCGGCCAGGTCGAATGGCAGAAAGAATTTTATACAGGCCGGCCACCTGGCGGACGTCATCGCAAAAATAGTTTCACTTCCGAGAGTCCGGTGACTGACGGGAAATTCGTATATGTGTACGTCGCGAACCTGGGACTGTGGGCGTTTGACTTGAAAGGCAAGCCGGTTTGGTCTACACCGCTGGAAGCTAACCCGATCTATCTCGACTTCGGCACCGGAAGTTCGCCGGCCCTGGCAGGGAACCAACTGGTGATTGTTAACGACAACGAAAAGCAGCAGTTCATAGCTGCCTTCGACAAACGGACTGGCCAATCGCTCTGGCGGACTAACCGGGTGATCGGGCAGGAGGGGCGCCGGTCGGCCTGGGTTACTCCCTTTGTCTGGCGTCATGCGCTCCGCACCGAGATTGTTGCCGTCGGCCCCGGCGAAGTAGTCAGTTACGATCTAAATGGTAAAGAACTTTGGCGTATGGCAGGAATGTCCGGTGCGCCCATTCCCACACCGTTCGCCTACGACGGACTGCTATACATCGACGGGGGACGCGGCGCCCTGCTCGTTGCCGTACGTCCTGGCGCCTCCGGCAACATCTCCTTAAAAGAGGGTGAGACGTCGAACCAGTTTATCGTGTGGTCCCAAAAACGTGCGGGCACGTATCTGCCGACGCCGGTAGCTTACGAAGGTGGCATCTACTCGCTGACCGAAACGGGTATCCTGAGCCGTCGTGACGCGAAGACCGGGACCCTGACTTACAAGACTCGAATTGACCCCGCGGCCACTGCATTCACGACTTCTCCCTGGGCTTACAACGGCAAACTGTTTTGCCTCAGTGAAGAGGGCCAGACGTTTGTGATCGCGGCAGGTGAGAAGTTTCAGCTGCTGCACGTGAATACGCTCGACGAGATGGCGCTTGCGTCGCCAGCGCTTGTGGGCGAACGACTGCTCATCCGGACGGAGCAGAGGCTGTATTCCATCCGCCGCCGAAGCTGAGGATATCGGCGTAGTCAAAACGTCGTTGCGTAATGTCCCGCTACTCTTACGAGCGATGTGCCTGCCGACCGGTGTGCGCACGCCGTTCTATTTAACTCTTGACGCGCGTTTGGCCGCGATGGTAGTTTCAAAATCGGCTTTCCCGATAAAGCCTGTATTGAAGCTCCAACAAGCCGCCGAATGTCAGTTGCTCCTACACAGTGACGTCATTTCAGCTAAGGTACCCAAGCTTTGTTAGCTGGACGAAAACTCCTACTCGCTGACGATTCCATTACGATTCAGAAGGTTGTTGACCTTACTTTTGCTGACGAAGGCGTCACCGTGCTTTGCGTGAGTAATGGACGCGAAGCTATCGAACAACTTTCAAATTTCGCGCCCGACGTAGTGCTGGCTGACGTCCTGATGCCGGAGATAAACGGCTACGAACTTTGCGAGTACATCAAGCATACAAATGAGTTCAAGCACATTCCGGTAATGCTTCTAGTCGGCTCCTTTGAGCCATTCGACGAAGAGGAGGCGCGCAGAGTTGGCGCGAACGACACTTTGACTAAACCCTTCCAATCGATTCGCCGCCTGATAGAAAAAGTTGGCCTGCTCTCGGCCGAACGTCCTTCAGAAGAACAGATACCAACGGCTGAGTTACCACACCCGGAAACTGAATCCGAGCGCCCGGTCGAAAAGCTCAACACGGCGGAACTGGAAATGACGACTGCCGATACGCGCCCCTTGCCGCCTGAGTTGAGACATGTAGTGGATCAGGCAGCGGCGTTACAAGCGACCCGGGAAGAGCAAGCGACCGCCGGTTCAGGGCCAATGACGAGCGAGGCAAGGGAACCGATGGCAAGTATGGAAACGGGAGCGACTGCCCAAACAGAAGAACTTGTACGCGACTCGGTGCTCGATCTTAGCGACTTAAGACAGCCACGCCCGCAACTGGCCGATGACTTTGTTCTCGATCTCGATCTAAATGAGGCACCCGAGCCATCTCCGGTTGAAAGCGCGTTTGCGCGGTCAGCTTATCGCGGGCGCGAGAGCTACAGCATGCGGGCCGTCACCGAACCAAGTTTTGCGGCTGTTAGTACACCGGTGATACCGGAAGCGACTCCGGATCAACTGGCGAAGACGCAGGAATTCGAGCGCATCACGGATGAAGAGTTGTCGCAAGTCACAAGTTACAGTGATGCGCCGATTGCGGAAGACCTGCCTGCCGAGCTTTCGACTGAAGCATCGGTGGCACAGCCCAGCGCTGCGGCGACGCCGGTTTCAGCCGAGCAACTCTCGCCGGAAATGATTGATGCAATCGCACGTCGGGTGGTCGAGCAGATGTCAGAAAAAGTAATCCAGGAGATCGCCTGGGAAGTAGTGCCGCAACTGGCGGAGTTGCTGATCAAACGGCAGCTCGACGAGAAGAACTCATAAAACGCTGGTACAACGATTAGGAAGGCAGGTCGCTCACAAGGCGGCCTGCTTTTTTTTTGCCTTCAACTTCCGCCCTGCGCGCATATTGCGGACGAGACGCCCGCGGCCGGCAGCGATTCAGTCTGGTTCGTCAACGATTAGAGCAAAATCAGAACCGGATCGCGGTAGCGACCGGCCAAACCTTCAACCCTACCGAATCAGTTGTCGAATATCCGGCTGTTGTTTTCTGGTTGAATCTCTGGCCGGTCGCTACTGCGATCGGGTTCTGATTTCGTCTGCTTATCGCACCGAGTTTCCACTACATTAAGCTGAACCAGCACGCCGGGAGTCGCACTAATATGAAAAGGCGCGGGTATTACCTTACAATGCCGTTTTGCCAACTTCATGGTGATTCATCAGAGAAAGTGACCGCGGGCGCCTCGACATAATGGAAATCTCCAAACAGTACGACCCAAAACAGGCTGAACAGCACCACTACGAACGCTGGGAAAAGCAAGGCTGCTTTGCTCCGGAAATCAATCAGGACGCAAATGCTCCGTGCTTCTCAATCGTAATTCCGCCGCCAAACGTTACCGGCTCGCTTCACATGGGCCACGCTCTGCAACACACCATGATGGACGTGGTGACGCGCTTCAAACGCATGTGCGGCTATCGCACGATGTGGTTGCCGGGAATGGATCACGCCGGTATTTCGACCCAGCTGATGGTAACGCGTGAGCTGAAGAAAGAAGGCGTGAGCCGTCACGATTTGGGTCGCGAAAAATTCATAGAGCGCGTTTGGAAATGGAAGAAAGAATCGGGTGGACAAATAACCAAACAAATGCGGCGCGAAGGCGTTTCGGTTGATTGGTCACGCGAAAAGTTCACCATGGATGAAGACCTCTCGCGTGCCGTGCGCGAAGTATTCGTGCGCCTTTATGAGGAAGGCATGATCTACCGTGGCAACCGGATCGTGAATTGGTGTCCCAACGATCAGACGGTGCTCTCCGATCTTGAAGTGGAGAAGATTCCGCAGGCCGGTAAGCTTTACTACCTGCGCTATCCAGGCAGTGATGGAGTGGCGGGCGTAGTTGTCGCTACTACGCGACCGGAGACGATGCTTGGCGATACCGCTGTAGCGGTCAATCCAAAAGATGAACGTTACCAGGCCCTAATTGGAAAGACTTTGAAATTACCCCTGACGGATCGCGAAATTCCCATCGTAGCGGATGACTTTGTTGATCCGGAGTTTGGAACTGGAGCAGTGAAGGTCACCCCGGCTCATGATCCGAACGACTACGACATGGGCGTGCGTCACAATCTTGAGCAGATTGTAGTCATCGATGCTCACGCGAAAATGACTGAAGCCGCCGGCGCCGAGTTTGCCGGGCTCGATCGTTACAAGGCGCGCGCGAAAGTCGTGGAAAAATTTGAAGAGCTCGGACTGCTGGACAAGGTGGTTGACTACGAGTTTTCGATTTCAAAGTGCGAGCGTTGCAAGACTGTTATTGAGCCACTGATTTCGACCCAGTGGTTTCTCCGCATGGATGAACTGCGCGATCTCGCGCTTGATCTGCTCCGGACGCGGCAGAAGCCCCAGTTTGTTCCGGAAGTTCCCTACGAAAAAGTCTATACCAACTGGCTCGAGAACCTGCGCGACTGGACTATCTCGCGCCAACTTTGGTGGGGCCACCAAATCCCTGCCTGGTACACCGCGGACGGAGAAGTGATCGTGGCGCGATCAGAAGTAGAAGCGCGCGAGAAAGCCGGCACTGAAGCGTTGACCCAGGATCCTGATGTGCTCGACACCTGGTTTTCCTCGCAGCTTTGGCCATTCTCCGCGATGGGCTGGCCGGAACAAACTGAGGACCTCAAGAACTTCTACCCCACGACGGTGCTAATGACCGGCCGCGACATCATCTTTCTCTGGGTGTCGCGCATGGTGATGATGGGCATGAAGTTCATTGGCCGCGAACCGTTTGCCGACGTTTTTGTTACCGGAACGATCCTCGACGCACACGGCCAGCGCATGTCAAAGACGAAGATGAACGGCATCGATCCGCTCGAAGTTTTTGATAAGTATGGCGTCGACGCAACTCGTCTGAAACTTGTTTCAGTGGGCAGCACAGACATTCGCTGGAGCGATAAGCAGGTTGAGTCATACCGAAACTTCGCCAACAAGATCTGGAACGCGTCGCGCTTCGCGCTAATGAATTCCGAAGGCGCCACAGTTGATCCGAAAAGTCTTGCTGTGACTCCTGATTTAGCTCTGCACGATCGCTGGATACTCTCGCGACTCAACACCACTGCTCGTGACGTTCGCAAGGCGCTCGCCGGTTATCAATTTCACGAAGCCGTGCAAACTCTCTACCATTTCTTCTGGGACGATTTCTGCGACTGGTACATCGAATTGTCCAAGGCCGACGTTACTGCGGAGGAGGATTCAAGTAGGCGCGTCGCGGCGCGTACGCGCTTGCTTTCGATCCTGGAACAGGCGCTGCGCCTGCTGCATCCATTCATGCCTTACATTACTGAAGAACTCTGGCAGCAGCTTCCGGGCGTTGGTAAACAGTTGCTCCATACCGCTTACCGCCAGGCGGAACCCACCATCATGTTGACCGCGTATCCGGAGCCGGATACCGAGGCGATCGATGAAGCCGGCGAGTTGCAGATGCAGGCGTTAATCGATTTGATAACGCGCGTGCGCAACATTCGTTCGGAGATGAACATTAAACCGGGCGAGCCGATACCGATTCTTATTGGCGCGCCTGATGAAAGCCTGCGTTCAATATTTTCTAAAAACACCAACCAGATTTCACGGCTGTTGCGTGCTTCTGAAGTTTCCATTTCCGATCGTCTTGCGGCGCCGCAGGCTTCAGCTCGCGCAGTGTTGGTTGGCGGAGCCGAAGTCGCCGTTCCACTGGCGGGGTTAATTGATTTCGAGCAGGAACGGCAACGACTAACCAAAGAAAAAGAGAAGCTGGCGGCAGAAGCGGCAAAGCTGCAGGCGCAACTTGCCAACCCGCAATTTGCCGAGCGCGCTCCCGCTGAAAAGGTGGCCGAAGTGCGCGCGCGAATCGAAGACATCGCCCAACGCACTCTGCAGCTTGATCAGAGCATTCAGAACCTCGCGTAGTTCATCGACACGCGTGCTAAACTCCGCGGTCAGTTCGTCGCAGTGAACCCGTCCCCAAGGAGTCCACTCTGGTGCGTAAACTGATCGTTCTTTCCATTACCGTTACTTTTTTCGCAATCGCGTTAGGCGCTTCCGTTCGCAAGAGTACCGCGACACCTGCCGTTCCGGTCGAGGGAGCAAGTCGTTGCACTCGCCTCAGGTTCACAAAGAAAGCCAAGCCAAAGAAAGGTGAACCGGCCGCGGCGACAGGCTACGCGCCCGGTTCCCGCTGCACGCGTCTGAAGGGCAAAGGCCGTCCAGGCACCTTCCTTCCGAACTTGCCTCCAAACATTGGTCTCGCCCCCTCGACGGCTTACGTCGCGACGGGCGCCGAGGCGCGCGTGGATTTGAAGGCGATAGCCTGTGACGCTGACGGCGACAGCATGCTTTACACCTATTCTGCCAGCGGCGGACGCATCGAAGGCGAGGGCGCCAACGCTAAATGGAATCTCAACGGCGTAATGCGACCGGGAAGTTACACGGTTACGGTGGAAGTTGACGATGGCTGCGGCTGCATCGCCTACGATTCAGCTGTAGTGACACTCGATTAATTCGGGAACGTCGGCCGGGAGCGCAGACATCCTGTCTGCTTCACCGTTCGTAGTCACCCAAGCAGCAGGCAAGATGCCTGCGCTCCCAGCCTACGACTCAGCCGTAGTGACACTCGATTAATTCGGCAACGCCGGCTGGGAGCGCAGACATCCTTTCTGCTCACCGTTCGTAGTCACCCAAGCAGCAGGCAAGATGCCTGCGCTCCCAGCCTACATTCGTGGAACTGACGGTAACTGCTTTTCGTGTACAAGTTTGGAATACGCCTTTAGGCTGGCCTTTTGTTGTCTGTGCGAAGAGCCCGCCTAAAAACGGTACTCCAAACAAGACCGCAAACATCCTGGCCCGGCTTGAAGGCATCGCAGACAATGAGTATCTTTAGTCGCTTTCCCTTTGGTTGTGAGGAAATATCATGCGAGATCAATTCTGTCGTTTCAGTGCGATTCTGCTGACACTTTTTTTCCTGGTTGGCGTGTGTTCCACCGACGTTGAGGCGCAACGCCGAAAGCGCCGTGCGCGCCGCGTGACGCGACCGCCTGTGGTCAGGCCCGTCGTTACCAATCCCACAATCGCCGCGCCAGGTGAAGAGCAGGCGGCGACCGGACCAGATGGTGAACGCATTATCAGCACGGCAGACGCCGAACCTACGCCTACACCCGAAGAAGCAAAACCGAAAAGCGCCACCAGGTCAGCGAACGATCCGACGATGCAACAGACGATCAACGCGCTGTCAAACCAGGTCGATCGGCTAAACGACAAGCTGACTCAACTCCAGGCAAATGACCGCACCTTGATCGACATGGAGCGACTCACGCGCGCCGAACAGCGATCGGAAAGTTTGCGCACCCAGCAAATTGATGTTGAAAGTAAACTCGCGGACTTAGGCGCAAAGCTGGAACAGATTGAGTTTCAACTGAAACCGGAAAACATCGAGCGCGCGGCGGGTTTTGGCACCCTGCATCCCGAAGAGGCGCGCGACTCGCGCCGGCGGCAACTGGAGAACGAACGCGCGCGGGCGCAGGCGCAAGTACGAATACTTGAAACCAGTCGCACCCGATTGGAAACTGCAGTTCAAAGCGCGGATGCTGAAGTCGACGCACTGCGACGCAAGATCGAAATGCAGCAGGCGACGCAGGACACGTCAGGCGTGAACAACGCGGAACCGCGACCGGTGAGACGACCGAAGCCGGAATAGCGCGCGCCCGCTTGAGGATCGATGGGCACAATCTCACAAACCGAGGTCTACCGCGCGATAAGCGATGCGAACAGTCGCGGGCAAAAGGTCGTGGTGGCGACGGTGGCTTCCACGCGCGGATCTACTCCACAACAACGCGGCGCGAAGATGTTATTTTTCGAAAATGGCGAAGCCGCGGGCACGGTCGGCGGCGGTTGCATCGAGGCTGAGGTTTGGGCCGAAGCGCGAACAGCGTTGCGTTCCGGCAATTCCGCCCTGCATCACTTTTCATTGACAGCCGAAGAAGCGAGCGAAGAGGGTATGGTCTGCGGCGGCACGATGGATATCTTCATTGAAGTCTGGCCGGCCGAGACCGCTTAAAGATTGAGGGCCGACATGGCCGAATCATTCGTAGAAAACTACAAAGCGAAACATCAGCATCCTCTTAACCGGATGATGCATACGATCGGCATTCCGCTGATCGTCGTTTCGCTGCCGCTGTTTCTGTTCAACTGGCGCTGGGCGCTCGCGCTCTTTATCGTTGGTTGGATCTTCCAGTTCATCGGACACGCGATTGAAGGCAATCGGCCTGCGTTTTTCAGGAACCCGATGTACCTGCTGGTCGGTCCCTGGTGGTTGTTCCGTCGCGCAGCCGTGGCGGCTGGTTTGTTGAAAACCCAAGCCTCAAAGTGAAGCGGTCGCCACTCGTCTGAAATGCCCGCCAACGAAATCCCGCAACACAAATCACAATTAAGCCAGGTCACAGAGTCTATCCAACAAGTGTTGGCGGAAGGATCAGTCGCGATTGTTGCGACCGTGATCGAGTCGTCCAATGCTGGTGTGAACGTCGGCGCGAAAATGCTGGCGACGGACAAAGAAACCGTAGGGAGCTTTGGCTTAAAGAATCTTGACGACGCCGTAACCGAACAGGCCAGACTCTTGCTCCGGCGCGGGGTGGGCACACGTGTTTTCCAAGTGAAGGAATTTGCGCCGTCGCTCACCGGGTGGGCTGACTTAAAGATCCTTTTCGAGCGTATTGAGCTGGAGCCGCGATTGGTAATTTGCGGAGCGGGGCACGTGGGTGCTTCGCTAGCGAGGCTCGCGAGCTTGCTGGGTTATCGCACGACCTTGATGGACGACCGCGCTGAGTTCGTAAATCCGGAATCGTTTACCAATACGAATGTTGAGCTTGTTTGCGCCGAGAATTGGTCCGCGGCGATTGTCGCCGCAGTCGGCAATGGACACGGTATCAGTGTGGCCATTGTCACTCGCGGACACAGCGAGGATGAGCAATGTCTGAAGGCCGTAATTGATCTTGAGGTCGATTACATCGGCATGATTGGCAGCAAGCGACGCACAAAGATTGTGCTTGATCGTCTCAGGGAAAGCGGCGTTATTGAGCCGCGCCTCGCGAAAGTACATGCGCCGGTTGGTCTGGACATCGGGGCAGTCACGCCCGAAGAGGTGGCGCTCGCAATCATGGCGGAGATTGTCGCGGTGCGGCGCGGCGGCAAGGGCGGTTCGCTTTCGGCGCAACGCCGAACTAAGGATGAGTAAAGCACTCGATCAGAAGTCCGCGAAGCGGACGGATGATAATAGCCCGGCACTTTAGTGCCGGGATCAGATGAGACGATGAAACTAAGTCCGTGAAACGGACGACTGAATCGGATCGGAGCCACGCTTTTCAGTCGTCCGTTTCACGGACTTCATCTTTTATGCCCTGATCGCAGCACTGAAGTGCCGGGCTACTATCATCCGTCCGCTGCGCGGACTGTCGGTTTTGGGAGAGATTCCGGATAGCTGCACGGCGTGTCTCTAACGAAGTCACTTGGCGCATTGGAGCTTCAGTGTTAAGAACAATTCAGTCATGAGTATTGAGGTTGAAGAAATCACACCGCCGGTGAAGGCGACGCGAGGCGGCACTGCGATGTTTCGCGCGCTCTCTCACCGAAACTATCGCGTGTTTTGGATCGGCGCTTTTCTCTCCAACGTCGGCACCTGGATGCAGGCGGTGGCGCAAGGTTGGTTGATGTTGCTGCTGACTAATTCGCCTTTATGGCTGGGTCTTGATGGCTTCATGGCTACGGCGCCCGGTTTCTTCCTTACACTTGCGGGCGGCGTCTTTGCTGATTTAGTCGATCGCCGGCGACTGCTTCTCTACACACAGGTCGTTGCCGGTCTCGCGGCAGTTATTCTGGCCACGATGGTGTGGACCAACTCTGTGAATAAATGGATGCTGCTCGGCTTTTCGTTCGTTACCGGTTGCTGCATGGCGCTGGCTGGCCCTTCATACCAGGCTATGACGTTTGATTTAGTCGGACGCGAAGATCTCGCCAATGCAGTTGCGCTTAATTCTTCGCAGTTTCAACTGTCGCGCGTAGTCGGTCCCGTGTTTGCCGGGCTTGGTTTTAAGTTGTTCGGACTGGCGGGTTGTTTTTACTTAAACGGAGTGTCGTTCGTCGCCGTAGTGGTCGCACTGCGCATGGTGCATTTTGCCGACTCACCGAGTTATGCGCACTCAGTAAAGGACCGCCGCGCACTCTGGCAGGATTTGATCGCTGGCTTCCGTTACGTGAGGAACCGCCCGCGCGTATTTTCGCTGCTCGCGATGTCGGCGGTGATCAGTATGTTCGGCGCGCCTTACATCACGATGATACCGGTCTTCGCTCGTGACATTTTTCATCTCGGCGCGAGCGGACTAGCCTGGATGATGGGCGTCGCCGGTGCCGGAGCATTTTTCGGCGCGCTGTTCCTCGCTTATCTGGGCGACTTCAAACGCAAAGGCTGGTCAGTGATTGGCGGCGCGTTTGGTTTTGGCGTGTTCTTGATCGCATTTGCCCAGGCGACCCATCTTTTCTGGTCGTTAGTATTTCTATTCGGCGTCGGCTTCACCGTCGTGACGTCGGTTGCGGTTACCAACACGCTGCTCCAGCAATTGGTGACCGACGAAATGCGTGGCCGCGTTATGAGCATGTTCATCCTATCGTTCATTGGCGCCATGCCAATCGGCAATCTGCTGGCGGGAGCCGTTTCCCATAGTTACGGCGCGCCCTTCGCGCTGGCATCCGGCGGCGTCTGCATCATCATCTACGTAACCGTCGTCACCCTCCGGAACGAGCGTTTACGAGAACTACGCTAAAACAGGTTTTTTGCTCCTGAACCCGCAAGAAGCTAATCCCGGCGACGTTCTACAGGCCGAGTAGTTAGGCAAACCCGCGCGTCGGTCGATGAGGAGATCATGAAAATCTTAAAACTCAAGAATTTGCTGCTAAGCCTGTGTTTTTTGTTCGCCAGCGCCGCCGGTGCCTCTGCCCAGGGCGTGATCGTGCCGGGTCCCTGTGGTCGCTGTCCGCGGCCGCCGCGTCCCATCACACTTCCGCGTAGCCTACCGATCAAGTCAATAAAAATCGACACGAAAATCTCTTCGCAGGTGGCGACCACTCACGTCGAGCAGGTTTTTCGAAACGATACAGACCTGGTGATGGAAGGCACCTATCTCTTTCCCATTCCTGACCAAGCCTCGATCACCGAATTTGCAATCTGGGACGGCGACCGGCGGTTAGTCGGCGAGGTGCGCTCGCGTGAAGAGGCCCGCCGCATCTACGACGAAATCGTCCGCCGGCAGCGTGACCCGGGCTTGCTCGAGTACGCCGGGAAAAATCTTTTTCAAGCAAGCATTTTTCCAATACCCGCACACTCCGATAAGAAACTGGAGTTGACGTATTCGCAGGTACTGAGCGCGGAGTCTGGCACGGTGGCCTACCGTTACCCGCTGGGAACCGGTCGCCAGGTTTCTGAAATCGGGAGCGTTGCCGGACGCATCGAGCTTGATAGCAAAGAGCCGGTTCGGAATATCTATTCGCCGACGCACGCGATCGATGTGAAACGCAGCGGCGAACGTCGATCAGTAGTTACGTTTGAGAGTACTGGAGAGCCTCAGGATTTTCAGATGTTCTATGCGGTGTCCCGCGAGGATTTCGGCGTAACACTGCTGACGCATCGTGAACCGGGCAAGGATGGCTATTACTTGCTAATGATTTCGCCGAAGGAAGATTGGTCGGAACAGGAATATACGGCGAAGGACATCGTATTCGTGCTGGACACGTCCGGCTCGATGGCCGAAGCCGGAAAAATGGAGAAGGCCCGGGCCGCACTGCTTTACGGAATTCGTATTTTGCGACCACAGGATCGGTTCAATGTTATTTCCTTTGCCGGCGAAGAGCGCCTGATGGAAACCCACCTGATCACCGCTGACGATCAGGGCCGCAAGCGAGGCGAGGCGTTTACCCAGGCGCTAAGGCCCGTCGGCGGCACCAATATAAACGAGGCGTTGCTCGCGGCGATGAGGCAGTTTGACGCGAGTAACCGTCCCAAGATCTTGATCTTCATGACTGACGGACTGCCAACCGTGGGTCTCACGGATCCCGGAGCGATCGTCGCGAATGCAAGTCGAGCGAAAACCCTGGGACTGCGGCTGTTTACTTTCGGCGTCGGGTACGACGTCAACACCGCTCTACTGGACAAACTTGCGGCGGAGAATGGTGGCGTTGCAGATTACGTAGAACCCCAGGAAGACCTGGAAGTAAAGGTTTCCAACTTTTTCTCAAAGGTGAACTATCCCGTACTGACAGATCTGAAACTGGATATGGCGGGCGTGCAAACTGATCTCGTTTATCCTCGCGCAATGCCCGACGTGTTTCGCGGTTCGCAAGTAGTTTTTATTGGGCGTTATCGCAACCCGATCGATTTGGATTTCGTGCGTTTGCAATTAACCGGAAATTCAAACGGCGCGACCAAGAATTTCTTTTACAACAATCTCCGTTTTCCGGTGCGCGAGGAAGCTAACGACTTTCTGCCGCGCTTGTGGGCGACCCGAAGAGTCGGCTGGTTGATGGAACAGGTTCGCACAAACGGCGAACAGCAGGAGCTGCGCGATGAGATTGTCGATCTCGGCACGCGATACGGGATTGTGACGCCTTACACTTCGTATCTCGCGCTCGAACCCAGCGCAGCAACCACAAATGTCGCCGCCCGCGCGCAGAATGGCAGGTTGTTCGGTGCCGGCCGCGGAATGAATGCACCCGCACCAGCACCACCGCCGAAAGCAGCCGACGCCAACGCCATTACGGGGGCCGGGGCTGTTGTCGAGAGCAAGCGGGCTCGCGCGCAACAAGAGGTGCTGCAAGTGGCCGGGGATTCGGCTTCAGTCGCGAGAGTTGCCGGCGGCAAGACCTTCTACCTGCGCGACGGCGTTTGGACTGATGCTGAGCTCAAAGGTAAGACTAAACTACCGGAAACAGTGGTTGGGTTTGGGACTGATGCCTACTTCGAACTGCTGAAACAAAAGCCGGGACTCGGTGTGTTCTTCTCGTTAGGCGAAAGAGTGGTCGTCGTTTTTGAAGGCCAGGTCTATCGGGTGAACGCAGCCAACTAAAACCTGGGGGCGCATGCGTTGCTGACGACGGGGCAGTAGCCCGACCGTCAGGGAGGCTTGAAGGTGCAGAAAAGCCCTCCCTGACGGTCGGGCTACTGCCCTGCGTCGCTCGTACGCCTGGCAATGCACTTCACGAACGGCGGTTTAGTTCCGTTGTCCTTAGTTGAGTTTTGGGATAGGCTTTGAGCGTTCAAATTCACAACAAATGAGAATCGCATTGACCGCCGTCCACGTTCAGAGAAGTGAGCAGCCGGCGTGACTGGATTGGCATCTGGTTTGGAGTCTTAGTCGCCATGAGATCACAAACGAGCGTTAGGGGAATATTTGTAGCTGCATTTTTTCTGTTCGCGTTTGCGGCGCCCACTAGAAGCCAGCAGGGCTGGGTCGGAACGCAGGTAGCTGCCGCCGATCAGGACCTGAATACGGTGTATTTTCTTGACGACAAGCGCGGCTGGATTGGCGGCGATAATGGTTTCTTAAGTCGTACGGAAGATGGCGGACATACCTGGGTGAAGCAGGTTATCCAAACGACGGCCGCGATTAATGACATCTACTTTCGTGATAAGGAAGCAGGCTTCCTGATCGCCGGGAATGCGATTTTTACCACGCGGGACAATGGCATGCGTTGGACTGAAGCACGGCGTTTCTCACCGAGTGAGTTTAGTGGCGCCGATGTCGAACTCTACAGCGTGCGTTTTTCGAGTAAAAAGAAGGGCTGGGTAGTGGGCTCCGTGAGCAAACGCGAGAGCGTTATCGATAGCATTTTGCTTTTCACGGATGACGCCGGCGAGACCTGGCAGCGCCAGCGCGCGCCGAGCCGGTTGGAACTCATTCACGTGGACTTTGCCAACGACAAGCGTGGCTGGATTACGGGAGCTGACGGAACGATTCTGGCGACCGTCGATGCGGGCGCTTCGTGGACACGGCAGGCGTCAGGCACAAAAGCTACAATTTTTCACGTGGACTTTCGCGGCGACAAAAAAGGCCTGGCGGTTGGCGAGCGCGGCACGATCCTGCGAACGATTGACGGCGGCGTCACCTGGACGCCCGTTCCGGTTAGAACGAAATCAACGCTGCTCAACGTGCAGTTTATCAGCGACGACAAATCGTGGGCGGTTGGCAGGAGCGGGGTGATTCTCAGGACTGACGATGGCGGGATGACCTGGATCGAGCAGGAATCGGGCACCAAAAAGCATCTTTACGGACTGAACCTCGCCAAGAAAACCGGTTGGGCAGTCGGCGGCGGCGGCATGCTACTGCGCTACGCGTTGTGAGTTAATCGCTGCCGCAGGTAACAAGCGAAGCAAAACTGTGCGATTCCACTACGTGCAACGAAGTAGTTTGAAAGCGACATCTTAGAGTCAGATTATTGGATCGTCGTAGGTTATAACGACACCATAATCTTTGTTCCTCCTGTGATTAGCCCGGCAATGGTGCCGGGCGTTTTTTTTGTCGGAAGGGCACTCGGACGGCGCTGGTACTGGCCTCATACGAGGCAGGTCGTGGGATGGGTCGGCTAGTGAGCATCCTTCATTGCCGATTTCCAATTGCCAATTGCCAATTGTACGTTTGGCAGAGAAGCAATCGGCAATCGGCAATCGCAAATCGGCAATCGAGAGACCCACCCGCTACCGCGTGGTGGTACTGACCTCATACGAGGCAGGTCGTGGGATGGGTCGGCTAGTGAGAACCTGTTCATTGCCGATTTCCAATTGCCAATTGCCAACGTGGTTTGGCAGAGAATAAATCGGCAATCGGCAATCGCAAATCGGCAATCGAGAGACCCACCCGCTACCGCGTGGTGGTACTGACGTCATGCCACCAGGCTGATCGTTGGGAAGCGGTCGACCGACTGATTACGAAGCTTCCGCAGCGGCATCCGTCTTATTGCCGGTGAAAGGCAGTGGCGGCGCATTTTCAAGGCTGATGCTGCCCTCCATCTGTTCATTTGAAACAATCGCGCCGTCGATTTGCGCTTCCATCGTGTGACCGGCGACGTCGAATGAAATGGTTCCGGCAAAAGACTCGCCGTCAAAAGTAGCTGACAAAAGCTCGCCGTTCCCCATCTCCGAAGTAACTTTTCCTGAAAAGCCTTTACCAATGTTGGCAAGAATCAGCGTTGCCGGAATGCTCTGGCCGAGCGGTGTATCGATGAGGAGCGACCAATTTCCGGCGAGTGCCGCCGCGGCCTCCGCTGAGTAAGCCGGGGCGCTGGGCGGCCCCTTTCTTTTTCCCGCAGTGTTGTAAAATTCGAACTCCTCCGCATACGGCTTTATTTGCTCGAGCATCTGAGCGGCGTCACCAACGATCACTATCGCCGCCTCGTCGGGTCGCACATATTTGTTAGCAACTTCCTGAACCTGCTCAATCGTCACCGCCTGAATGTGGTTCCGATAAATTTCCAGATAGTCTTCAGGCAAGCCATACATTTTGATCTGCACTAACTGGTCGACGAGACCTTCCTGTGTTTCGAGGCGAATGGGAAACACTCCAGTCAGGTACGACTTGGCATCAGCAATTTCTTTTTCCGAAACGGGTTCCTTGCGAATGCGATCCAGTTCATAGAAAAACTCTTTGAGCGAGTCGCCGGTAACCGCAGTTCGCACTTCTGCCGTCGAGCGAAACGTCCCGGCGGTGCGTCGGGCATCAAGGCTGGTGTAGGCGCCGTAGGTGTAGCCCTTCTCCTCGCGCAGGTTCATGAACAATCGCGACGACGCATTTGCGCCGAGCACCGTGTGCATGATCAGCAGGGGAAAGTAATCCGGACTGGTTCGAGTGATACCGGTATTTGCGATGACGATGTTGGCCTGTGCGGAACCGGGCCGATCGATAACGTAACAGACGCGAGAAGTGCGCGCGGGCAGAGCAGGGAACTCGTCGGTCGTGATTGAGCCAGGCTGCCAACCGCCAAACAAACTCTCAATCCTTTCCAATATCGTGTTCTGCTGGACATCCCCGGCAACGAACAACACCGCGTTGTTCGCGACGAACACGGAGCGATGAAACTCGACCAGCCGCTCGCGCGTCGTCGCGTCGATTGATTCGGGTGTCGGAGCGGTGACGTGATACGGATGTTCGCCAAACATCACGCGTGCTACGGTTTCGCCGGCTAAAAATGAAGGCTGCGCGCGTTGCTGCTTGAGACTCTCCTTAGTGTTTTGCTTAGCGAGTTCAACTTCGTTTTCAGGAAAGACCGGTCGTAACGTCACGTCAGCCAGCAGCTCGAGCACCTGATCGCAAAACACGGCGAGCGACGAAGCGGCGACGGTGGCGTAATCAGAATTTGCGCCGGCTTGCAGCGTTGCCCCTAAACGAGCCACTTCGTCTGCGATCTCCCGACTGGTCCGCGTTTCCGTTCCCTCAGTCAGCAGGCCGGTCAACATATCCATCAGTCCGGGAAGGTCTGATGGGTCGTGAGCGTCTCCGGTGCGCAACGCCAGCCGATAACTGACAAGCGGCAAGCGCGCGTCTTCAACGACGATTACAGTCAGACCGTTCGGCAGAATCGTTTCGTGGGCAGTCGGCAGTTTGATAGCGCGCACCGGCAACGGCGGCGGTGGTTGCTTGAGAAAGTCTGGTTGTGGATTCATCGGTTAAGAGTTAACGATCGCTTCGGGTTGTTTCGGCGGATCAGCCGGCTGCTGCGGCGGTTCCATTTGGCCATTGTCAGATATTAAGGGGCCTGTAGTGGGGGTTGAATCGGTTGGCGGCGCGGCCGGAACCTGGGGTGGGGGTGCCGTTGGCTGCTGTGGTTCGCCGGGGGGTTGGGTTGTTGCGGCAGCCTCAGTTACTTCCTCGGCTGCCGCTGCGGGAACGATGTCGAGCACGACCCGGTTTTCAACGTCGAGATAGCGCTCGACTGCGCTGCGAATCTGTTCGGGCGTGATGGCGAGATATTGATCGAGTTCCGAATCAAAGAGTGTGGGATCGCCATCATACAGCGCGTATTCGGCGAGTCGCTGCGCACGATACATGGTGGACTGACGACCACGGACCACGTCATTACACAACGAGTTTTGTAGTTTCTCCATCTCTTCGGGCGACGGACCCGAGGTGCGCAGCGAGCGAATCTCGTCGAAGATTTGTTCGCGAATGTCGGCGACTTCCTCGCCAGGTTTCGGCAACGCAAAGATATAGAGCGCCGAAGGGCCCCGGCGTTCATCGATGCCGCCTTGAATCGAAACCACCGATTCATCGCCTTTAACCAGTTTCTGATAAAGACGAGAACTGTCGCCTTCGAAAATAAGATCAGCGGCCAGCGACAACGCGTAGAAGTCAGGAGTCCGTCGCGGCGGAATTTTCCATCCCAGTACGAAGGCGGGTGCCGGAGCAAGCTTGTCGTCATAAACTTCCTGGCTCTGGGCGACATCCTCGGGTTCACTGACATCAACTGGAGCCGGCGTAGGTTGGCTCGGAATTTCTTCAAAGTACTTGCGCACCAGCGCGCTTGCTTCGTCGCTGTCGAAGTCGCCCACAATCGTTAACACTGCATTGTTTGGCGCGTAGTAGATGCGAAAAAACTCCTGCACGTCGTCGATGGTGGCGGCGTCGAGGTCTTCCATCGAGCCAATCGTCGAATGCGCGTTCGCGGGATTCTTAAAGATTAGCTCGTTGATCCTGAGGAAGGCGTTGACGTAAGGCTGATTGTCATAACGCAGACGCTTTTCCTCCTGGACGGCGCTGCGCTGGTTGTCGAGATTCTCTTGCGTCACTTTCAACGAGCGCATGCGATCGCTCTCGAGCCACAGCGCGAGGGGCAGGTGACTGGCGGGCAGTGTTTCGTAGTAGTTAGTGCGTTCCGTCGACGTTGTCCCGTTCATAGTGCCGCCGGCATTGAAGATGTACTGGAAATGCGCGGCCTTGGGAACGTTTTCAGAACCCTGAAACATCATGTGCTCGAACAAGTGTGCAAAGCCGGTGCGACCCAGCTTCTCATTGCGAGAACCGACATCGTAATAGAGTGCTAAAGAAACGACTGGTATGGCGTGGTCTTCGCACAGAATAACGCGAAGGCCGTTAGCAAGCTTGAACTGTGTGATCGGTGTTCCGGGCAGCTTTACTCGTTCGGCCACTTTTATCTCGATTCGTGAGTTTTTGAGCGAACGCCTCCCGTAGTGGGAGGCGCAGACTCAGGTTCTGGGTTACTAAAGGGAGACAGTTGTTGTTAGGCCGGTCGTTCGTTGACCATGCCTCGTAGTTCGGCGCGCAGTCTTTCGATTTCAGCCAGTTTTTGTTGCACTCGGTCGAAGAGGGCGGACTGCGTTTTGATTCCTTCGTCGATCAAAAATCCGGCAGCTTCAGCGCGACTACGGAAAATTCCCGCAGCCACCAACTGATCCACTTTCTCTTGAGCGGATGGCGAAACTTTCACGGCAACCACGTAATCGTCCTTGGCCGACATGGCGCGCTCGATTGTGCGGCTGATGTCGCGTCCGATCGCGCTCAACGATTCAGGAATTCGTGAAGCGATGTCTCTTACCGAAGACGCCGTGCGCGTTCGCTCATCTCCTTCGCCTTCCGTTTCGCCATCGTGGAGCATCAAGTCGTCGACCGTTTCCGGCGCGCTTTGCTCTTCTTTCTTATAACCGCTGTTTTGATATGCATTGCTCATACTGAAAACTCCTTAAGCCGCAAGCTATTACTCGTTTCCAAATACGCATTTATTCTGGGGAAGTTCATTCTACGGACGCGCTTTGAGGCCAGTCAAGCGAGCGCAGTTTTGCGTACTGGTTCAGCTTCATCAGTAGACACCAGCTGCGATAAGCAGACGAAATCAGAACCGGATCGCCGCAGCGACCGGCCAGAGATTCGACCGGAAGCAACAGCATAAATTCGAAGACTGATTCGGTAGAGTTGAGTGTTTGGCCGGTCGCTTCCACAAATCAAAGTTTGACCTCGTAAACTCCCCCGCATCACTTTTGCGTTTGCCGCGATCGGATGCATTCGTTAGTATTTAAATTGAAAAATTCAGCCTGAACTCAGGCGCTGTTACTTAGATTTATTAGTCGTTACATCGAGGGGTTTCGCAGTGAAAAAGATATTCTCGCTGGCACTAATCGCACTGTTCTCATTAACACTCGGTCTTCAACCTTTTGTTTTCGCACAACAAAAATCGCAGACCACTATTGGCGGCACTGCGGCGCCGCGAACTCCAGGCAGTCCGACTACAGCAGTGCGCCGTGCACCGCGTACGAGCTCGGCTGCGATCCCGGTCATCGAGCGCGACGTAGACGAAGCGATTCGCGTTATCCAGGAACATTACATCGAAAGCGAGAAGCTCGATTACAACACGGTCTTCAAATCGTCCATCATCGGCATGCTCCGCTCCCTTGACCCGCATTCAAACTACTACGACCGCGAAGAATATGAAGAGCTGAAGACCGACCAACGCTCAGAATATTTTGGGATTGGCGCTTCGATCCAGAATTACATTCTCGGCGATCAAGCCGACACCTTTATCACTGCTACTTTCCAGGGTTCGCCGGCTGCACGCGCCGGGTTGCGATATGGAGATCGCATCCTTGCCGTCGATGACATGAAGGCCGCGGGCAAAACGTCACTTGAAGTGCGCGATAAGATTCGTGGTCCGCGCGGCTCGGTAGTCAAAATCACAGTGGAAGGCGCCGCCGATAAGCGTGTGCGCACAGTTGAGATCACGCGAGATGCTGTGCCGCAGCCTTCGGTCCCGGACGCGTATATGCTTAAACCGGGCGTAGGTTATGTGGACATGACTCGCGGCTTCAATTACTCAACCACCGAGGAACTTCAGAACGCCCTGGATTTCCTGCGCCAGCGAGGCGCAAGTTCGCTGGTGCTCGATTTGCGAAATAACCCTGGTGGCTTTCTTGATCAGGCGATTCAGGTCGCCGAAATGTTTCTGCCTTACGGTCAGTTGATTTTGACGCAGAAGGGCCGCAATGGCCTGCGCGACAATACGTACAAGTCCCACAACCGCGAGGCTAATTCCATCCCGCTGGTAATCCTGGTAAACGAAAATACTGCGTCAGCTTCAGAGATCGTGGCTGGTGCGATGCAGGATCATGATCGCGCGCTGATCGTTGGACAAACCAGTTTTGGCAAGGGCCTGGTGCAGAGCATCATCCCGCTCGAGTATGGCGCCGGTCTTACGTTGACGTCGGCGAAATACTACACGCCGTCCGGCCGCCTCATTCAACGCGATTACTCCGACAACAGTTTCTACGATTACTACACCCACGGTGGTTCGAAGCGTTTGGATGAAACGGCCGGCGAAACCAAACCCGCTGGTGCCGAAAAGAAGACAGACCTGGGCCGGCCGGTCTACGGCGGCGGGGGCATTTCTCCTGACGAAGGGGTCAAGGCCCGGACGATAACTCCCTCGCAGCGCCGGCTCTTAAGTCCGATCTTTGGCTTTGCGCGCGAGTTGGTAAACGGCCGAGCTGCCGGTTTGTCTGATTACACCGTTCCCGGCGCGATCAGTTTTGGTCATGATTTAGAGCCCACGGATTTCCCGATCTCCGAGGCGGTCTTCAAAGCGTTCAAAGACTACGTCGCCAATGATTCATCTTTCAGAGGACTGGCGCCGCTGGTGGATCATAACCGTAACTTCATTGAAGTGCAGTTGCGGTTCAACGTGATCACTGCGGCTTACGGCCGGGTCGCCGCCGATCGCGTCTTGATTACTACAGATGATGAGCAGGTCGCGAAGGCTGTAAGTGTGCTGCCACGCGCCCGCGATCTGGCAATGTCTACACGCCGGTCGGTTCAACCCTAACGTTCTCTGCCACGCAATACCGGCTAACCGTGCTGGCCGTCGTGTTTCAGGGGTAAAACAGAGTCTTGCGTCTAAAACCAGCTTGTGCTATGGTGCGGCTAGTTTGAGGAGCATCGATGTCTCGCACACCTAAGTCGCTAATCAACACGGAAGAGTTGGGACGCGCCATTCGGCGCCGTCGCGAAGAGCTTAATCTCAGCCTGCGCGACGTTGCTGATCAGACCAACGTTTCGGCCTCAACGCTCTCACGTATTGAAAATGGAACTGGTAAGCCAGACGCGGATAATATCGCGCGCCTGACTGGTTGGCTTGATATGCCGCTGGAGCGAATTCTCCACGGACGCGATGAAGCCAACGACGCGAAAGCGGTTGTCTACTACCCGCACGAGTCGACACCGGAAATTGTGGAAGCGCATCTGCGCGCTGATCGAAACCTCTCGCCGGAAACCGCTGACGCTCTCTCACAATTGTTCCGCGTCGCTTATTCCCAGTTCAGTAAAAACGAACCGCCCTCAAAAAAACGGCGTTAACCTCCTGTAGCTTTCGCCGCTATAATCCTGGTCATGACCGAATACGATTTGCCGCCTGGGGATAAATGGCGGCAATTTGAACTTTACGCGATGGGTTTCCGCGACTTCGCCGGCGTGCGCCCTGACGCCGCCCTCGACCCGTTTCGCCTGGCGGCGTTTGCCAATCTCCTGGTGGTAGCGTTTGAAGACATTAAGGAATTAACGGCCGACGTGCGTGCGCATTTGCTCGGTGAGGCGTCAGAAAAATGGTCTGGTGGGGCTTGTTCCGTGCCGTTGCCCGACGGTCGGAAGATAGTGATCCTGAATCCCAACCACGGTCGAATGCGAACCAACGCGACCTTGATGGAGGAAGTCTCACACGTGTTTCTCGGCCACCGACCAAGCCGCCTGAAGGTGGTTGCCGAAACCGCGAACGGTCAAACTGTGTCGCGCGAATATCGAAAGGCTGACGAAGAACAGGCTTACGGAACCGGCGCAGCCGCACTCGTCCCCTTCGCTGCGTTGAAGAGGTTTGTGCTTGAGGGTCTAACGTCGACGGATATTGCGAAACGCTTTCGCGTGAGTCGGGAACTCGTCGAATACCGTCTGAAAGTTACGCGTCTGTGGAAACTCTACCGCTCCGCACATCAGGATAAGTAGTGGGTCAGCTTGATGTCCGATAAGCTTCAGCTTGTCGTGCCGGCGGCGACAAACTGAAAAGTTTGTCGGACATTTTTTGAAAGTACTTCATGCTTTCCGCAGTCAAAGCTTATAATTCACGCTTGGCTTTTGGGCCACGCGTAAGACGACTACTAAATTATGAGTGAACAAATCAAAGAGCTGCGCATGCCCGGTCTCACCACCACGGACAAACTGCGCATGCTGCTCGACATCACAAAAAAGATCAGTCGTTCACTCGATCTCCAAGAGGTTCTCAACCTCGTAATGGACACGCTGGATTCGTTGATTCCTTACGATGCGGCCGGGATATTCGTAGTCAGATGTGTTGACGATCCCATCGCCGGGGCGACCGAGGAACCATGTGTCTTCGAAGCCGAGGCGGTGCGCGGTTATGACATTGAGGAACTGACAAACCTTCACCTGAAATTGGGCGAAGGGCTGATCGGGCAGGTCGCTCTCACGGGCGAACCGATCATCTCATCTGACGTTCGGCAGAATCCCAATTACATTAACGCCCGCAGTCAAACGCGTTCGGAAATGGTAGCGCCGATCATTTCCAACACGGAAGTTATTGGTGTGTTCGACCTCGAAAGCGACGAACTCAATGCCTATTCGACGGATGACCTCGAGGTGCTGATGCTGCTCGCTTCGCAAGTGGCGATCATCATCGAGAAGGTGATGCTTCACGAACACCTCATCGAAAAGAAACGGCTTGAAGGACAGCTCGAAGTTGCGCGGCAGGTCCAGTTGGAATTGTTGCCCGCCAAAGATCCGCAATTAGAAGGTTATGACATAAGTGCTTACAACTTCCCGACCGAGGAAGTGTCAGGGGATTACTACGACTGGGTACGGATTTACGAGGATCAGATCGGATTGGTCATCGCCGATGTTTCCGGGAAAGGCGTGCCCGCGGCATTGCTGATGGCCTTCTTACGCGCCAGCCTGCGCGCCGCGACCCACATTGGCTATTCGCCTCACATCTCGATGGCCAAGGTGAACTACTTGTTGTGGGAGTCGATCGAGCGAAACCAGTTCGTCACTGCTTTCTACGGCATACTCGACGTTACGAATCGAACGCTCACTTACACAAATGCCGGACACAATCCTCCGATTCTCCTGAAGCAAAATGGCGAGCTGCGGATCATGGATCGTGGCAGCGTGCCCCTCGGGATGTTTAAGGACACTCGTTACCACGAGTATTACTTAACCACCGAACCGGGTGACGTGCTGGTCCTCTATACGGATGGCGTCACGGAAGCTCACAACTTGAATGGAGACGAATTTGGGCGTGATCGCCTGGCGCAAGCCGTGCGGCGACATTCGCAATTGGGCGCGCGCGAGTTGATCGCAGCTCTGCAGACGGACGTGATTGAATGGACGGAAGGCCGCGGCGCGACGGATGACGTCACGTTTTTTGTGATTAAAGCGCTGTAATGAACTAATGCGCAGTCAGCGAGCAGTGTGCATGATCGCCACCTGGCGCCAGAGGCGCCCGGTAGTCGCCAAAGTGAAGATTGGTTTCTCTTTCGGACAACGCGTAAATGTCAAAGCCATACGCGTCGAGGTGGTCGGCCAAATCATCGGGCGAAAGCATATAAACCGCGGGACTAAAGCCGGCTTCAGCGCGGATTTCGAGCAGTCGTTCTAAGACTTCCAAGGGGGCAAAACAGCTAATTGGATCTCGATAAGTTGCCATGGTTCAATGCCTCCTTCACCCACTCTGATCCTGCAGCGTTACCAACTGCCCACCTTTGATGTTCGTCGCAGGGCGGAAGTTGGAATATCAATCCGGCGATCTTCAATTAGAATATCTTTGACGTCTGACCGAGAAAAAAGTTTCAATTAGAAAATGAGCAACCCCATCACGCCCGATACTCAGTCACCTCCATCTCAACCTCTTAACTTTGTCGCCGTGCTGCGGCAAATGCTTAAAACTTCGACTAAAGTCAGCGACTTGATCTTCTCGCCAGGCAGGCCGCCGCAGATTGAGCTCGCCGGTAAACTTCAACCAGTACCCGTGCCCGGACTTGAGAAACTAACCCCAGCGCACACTGCCGGCATGGCCAAGATAATTATTGGAAATCACGCCAACGCCGCCGAGAGTCTCGAAAAAAGCGGCTCAGCCGACGTCTCTTTCAGTGCGCCCGGTGAAGCGCGGTTTCGTGTAAACATCTTCAAACAACGCGGCACGCACGCCATCGTAATGCGCGTGATTCCCACCAACCCGCCGAGTTTCAGTGATTTCGATCTGCCCGCACAACTTAAAGAAATCGTCGATATCAAGAACGGCATTGTGCTGGTTACCGGTCCCACAGGCAGCGGCAAGAGTTCTACGCTGGCTGCGATCATCGACCTCATCAACGAGACGCAGTATTACCACATCGTGACTATTGAAGATCCTATCGAATTCCTGCACGGACATAAAAATTCCACAATTCATCAGCGCGAGCTGCATTCCGATACACCGAGTTTTGCCATCGCGTTGCGTGCGGCCCTGCGCCAGGCACCGAAGGTGATCCTGGTTGGCGAGATGCGTGACAAGGAGACGATTGAGGTCGCATTGGAAGCTGCTGAGACAGGTCACCTCGTGCTATCAACGCTTCATACGATCGACGCATCCAAAACTGTCGATCGCATCATCGGTGTGTTTCCCAAAAACGAAGAGCGGGTGATTCGCACACGCATTGCACAGTCTTTCCGTTACATCGTTTCGCAGCGCTTGATTCCCCGACCGGACGGAAGAGGCCGCGTTGCCGCGATTGAAATCCTCAAGTCCACGATGCGCACACGCGAGTACATCGAGAAGGGCGAGTCAGAGGGTAAGTCGCTCATCGACGCGATGGAGCAAGGTGACCAGGACGGCATGCAAACCTTTGACGGTGTAATTGAAAAAATGGTGCGGTCGGGCGTGCTGACGCAGGAGGCGGCGATGCCTTACGCCACTAATGCCGGCAACCTGCTATTGCGGCTGGGAGATTTGGGCGACGCCCCGGCCGAAATACCCGCGGCAAAAGATCAGTCGATGCTTGATATGATTGAAAGATAGATAGTAGGCCAGCTTGATGTCCGATAAGCTTTAGCTTGTCGGGTCGCGGCGACAAACTGAAGTTTGTCGAACACTCTGGTAGAATTAAGCTTTCCGGTCTCCCCACAAGGTCCGACTCTCCAAATTATTTATGGTGTTACCACTCCGTCGTGTTTTCGTTGCCGTGTTTTTGCAAGTGCTGCTGGCCGCGATTTGTTTGGCGCAAACCTCGACCAGCGCTGCATACAAAGGCGTCCAGATTGATTTTCCAGCGAGTGGCCAGCTGCGGATAGATAATCAGTTTGGCAGCGTGTCAGCAGAAACCTGGCAGGAAAAATTCATTTACATCACGACTGATGATCAGAACACCGGAACGCGCGGTCCCTCGGTTGTGATTGAGACGAAACCACCGGCGTTCGTCATCCGGGTGGTGCGCAAGCCGACAGCCGCTCCCAGTCCGATCGCTCTCACGATCAAAATCCCAGCAACGGCAAAAGTGGAAATCGTTACCGGCGGCGGCAGCGTTTCCTTACGTGGTGTTCCCGCATCGGCGACGATCAGAACCGGGTCAGGCGATGCGCGGGTTGAATTCGTTGATAGTGCTGACGCCGACATCATTGCCCGCTCTGTGCGTGGCACTGTCAAATCCGAACTGCCGGGTTTGTTGAGTGAAAATGGCCGAGTTGTTCAGGCTAAGCTAGGCAGCGGCAAGCAAACATTGAGAGTGAACTCCATCGGCGGCAGTATCAATCTATCGCTCGTCCGCAGTGAGAGTGATTCGACAAACGCGCGTAGGATTAGGGACTTCGACCTTCCGGAGAACGGTTCACCGATTAAAGCGGCGGGTACCCCCGCACCCGCTCTCGATACTCAGGACGTCAGCGAGGGCGACGTCATCAGAGTAGATTCTCAACTTGCTTCGCTCAACATGAGCGTGATCGATCGCGAAACAAATCGCGGAGTTCTGGGCCTGGCGCAAACAGATTTTCGGCTTTTCGAGAATGGTGCCGAACAAAAAATTCTGCAGTTCGACTCCTCATCAGCGCCGTTTGATCTGCTGCTGGTGATCGATTTGTCTGGGTCCACTCGTGAGGTGTTGAACTTGATTCGTTCCGCCGCGCAACGCTTTGTCGACGCCGCGCGTCCCTCGGATCGGATCGGCGTAATTACTTTTGCCCGCGAGTCTACTGTGGTCTCTCCGCTCACGTCGGATCGGCGCTTGTTGCGTGAACGGATCAGCGAAATGACTACCGCCAGCGGAGACACAAAGCTCTACGACGCGATCGACTTCGCGGTAAATCAATCGCTTCACCAGGGCAAGAACGCCCGGCGAACAGCAATCATTTTGATGAGTGACGGCCTGGACGGCAGCATTGAAGGTGTGCAGGGTGACGGTTCGCGGCTCGGTTATAAGGACCTGCTGAGTCGCGTGAGCGAATTCGATGGCGTTGTTTACACCCTTTGGCTAAATACCGAATACGAGGCGCTTAGCCCGCTTGATACGCAGCCCGAAGCTTTCGATTCCGGACACGATCGGATGAGAGAACTGGCCGACACTGGCGGCGGCGTCTTTTATGAAGTGGAGAGACTGGAGGACCTGGCCGGCGCCTATGAGCGAGTTGTGGCCGATCTCGGCACCGTTTATAGCCTCGCTTATCGTCCTTCTGACAAGACGCGCGACGGAAAGTGGCGTGCTATCAGGGTAGCGGTAGTCGGTCGTCCGTCAGTTGTGGCCCGCGGTAAACGAGGTTACTACGCAAACTGAGATTCGCCTCCAATGTGCTCTGCACGAAGACAATTTGCCGCGCTCCTGTTTTTGTTGAGCGTCGTTGTGGCCGGTTATGGCCAATCAGCCGAGCCAGTTGAAACAATTCGTGTAGACGCAGACTTAGTCGATTTGAAGGTCAGCGTCGTTAGTCTTAATGCAAAGAGTCCGGCGACGACGCTAGGGCAAAATGATTTTCGCATCCTCGAGAACGGACAACCTCAGGACATTTCATTTTTTGCCGCCGCCGATACACCCTTCGACCTCGTGCTGTTACTCGACCTCTCTGGTTCCAGCCACGACAAATTGAAGCTCATACGTAAGTCTGCCAAGCGATTTGTCGAGCAGACCCGATCTTCTGATCGCGTTTCGGTTGTGGCCTTCTCAAACACCGCGCAACTTGTCAGCCCGTTGACCGAAGATCGTAAACGACTCAAGAAAGCAATCGACGACATGAGGGAGCCGGAGGGCGGCACCAGGTTTTGGGACGCGCTGCGTTACGTGCTCGCCATCCTGAATGCGTCGGAGAATTCGGCGCGCCGCAGTGCCGTAGTGGTTATGACTGATGGGGTGGACAACGCTCTGCCCGATGTCTTTGGTGAAGGCTCGCAGATCCCTTTCGACCGGCTTCTGCAGATTGTCAGAGTCTCACACGCGCTTGTTTTTCCTATTTACCTGGATACGGAAGATCAGGAGTACAAGCGACACCGGACACCGCGTAGCGCCTTCGCCATTGCCCGTCAGCAACTGGCACAACTCGCCGGCGCTTCCGGCACGAATCTCTATCGAGCCGACCGCTTGGAGGATCTCGATAACGTTTATCAGCAGGTTATTGGCGATCTGGGCCGCGTTTATAGTATCGGTTATCGCCCTTCTCAGGCCCTGCGCGACGGGAAGTGGCGGGTTGTTAGCGTGCAAATACCGACTCACAACGACCTCTCGGCGCGAACTAAACAGGGCTATTACGCGCCGGCGCAGCCCGACTAGGGACGCTTTAGTTCGTTGCTGAGAAATCCTTGTAAATACGGGCAATCGGACTATAATTAGCCCTCCCCGTAATTCTTGACTTAATCGCTTCGCAACCGAAGGAAAGATCCATGAGAAAAGCAGTTCTTCCTGTGGCGCTCGCAGTGCTTGCGATGTTAATGGTGCTTCCGCAGTCGGGCTTCGCGCAGAACCGCGAGAAGTTTGTGATCTCGGCCAAGGCTGGAGGAGTCAATGCGGTCACCGGCCGCGCCTCAATGCGGCCTCATGGAAATGCTGAGTGGCAGCAGCTAACCATTAAGGAAGATCTGGAGGCCGGCGATGTTGTTAAGACCGGACTCGATGGCCGCGTCGAGATGCTGTTGAATCCCGGTTCCTACCTTCGCGTAGGCGAGAACTCTGAGTTCGAACTTGCCGACAATTCTCTCGATAACCTTGAGGTACGTTTGGTGCGGGGCACGGCCATCGTGGAAGTCACGGGCGCGGACGATGAAGAGCTGTTCATCGGCATCACTACGCCGCACACGCGCATGTCGATCATTCGCCGCGGCCTTTATCGCGTAAACGTAGTGCCCGGGGACACGACTGAATTGATCGTCAGGAAAGGCCGCGTAATACTCGAGGGCTCACACACCAAGGTTAAGGGTGGCAACAAAGTGGTTTTTAGCGGCGGCTCGTTTTCAGTGGCGAAGCTAACCGATGCTGAGAAAAATCGCGACGATATTGAGGTTTGGAGCAAAGTTCGCGCGCAAACCCTTGCCAAAGCTAACAACAGAATTCCCGGTCGCCAGATCCTCGCGCTAGCTGCGAACCTGTCGTCAGACTGGACGTTGAATGGCTATGGCCGGCGTGGCGGCTTCTGGTGGTATAACGCGGACTGGAATTGCTACACGATGGTCCCGTTCAACTTCGGCTGGTCCTCGCCTTATGGGGGATCATATTCAAGTTCGTTTTATGGAGGGTTCGGAGGGTTCGGAGGGTTCGGAGGTCGCGGCACTTGCTTCGGCTGTTCGCAACGCAACGGACTTCCAGGAACCGGGAATAATGGCAACGCCGATCCCGGTAGCGGCACCACCTCGGCGCCCATTGGCCGATCGGCGGGCGTGCCGTCACGGCCAGTCGAGTCTCCGGCGGTGGGTCGAGAAACGCGCGAACTGTCGCCCGCCGCCCACTCGCGCGTGAATCGACCAGATAACTAAACCCAAACAACCGCTTTCTACTCTAGCCGGCTGCTGAGTCACTCTCCTTGAACAGCCGGCTTAATTCTGCCTCTATCAAAACTCTAACTTCCGATAACTTCAGACCCGCGAGCGCCAGATGAGTCAATGCCGTTCCGAGCTGACTGCGTAGTTCCTCGCTCTGTTCGCGCAGCAGCCTCGAAGTCACGATGGCCCCCGCACCATGTCGGATTTTCACCAGACCCTGCTTTTGCAATTGCCGGTAGGCATAGGCAATCGTGTTCAGGTTGACGCCGAGATCCGCTGCCACCTGCCGCACGGGCGGAAGCGAGGAGCCTTCGGGCAATTCGCCGCCCGCAATCAGCGATTTGATTTCGTCTACCACTTGTTGATAGAGCGGGCGCCGGTCTCTTTCGTCGATAGTTATGTACATATTGTCTGCTGCACGTATACACCAGACAATCGTCGATTGTCCAGCAGTTTGTTGAGGTTTTAGGTGGATAATTTGGCGGCCAGCGTCCACGCGGCACGCGTTACCGCCTCGACACCCCACCCCGCTGAGGTGTCGTTAACCAGGAAAACGTTAGGGAGGCACGTATCGCCGCCAGCTGGCGAGAAAGGCGCGTCGAAACTCGATCTGAGACCGCCAACCATTCCCAGTTTGCGGCGCGTTAGCTCGTAGAAAGTCCGCGGAGTAGCGGTTTCGATGACCTCGATGCTGCCGCCCAACTCGGGCATCACAGCGTGCAGTCGATTCCAAACCTCTTCGAGCAGCTGTTGATCTTTTTCTTCGTGCTCCGATTCGTCTTTGTGAAACGTGAACCACTCGTCGACGCTGGTGAACGCGTGAACAGTTACAGGCCGTTGACCCGGAGGCGCGTTGCCGCCGCTCGCCGGTGCCGCTGCGAACACGAATTGATTGTGCTCCGGATTGTAAGGAGCGGAATCCTGCCAATCGGTGAGCGCGAGCACGCGGTCTGGAACTATTACCGTTTCGTCAAGACCGAGATAGAGCAGGTAAGCACCCCAGCCACCCAGCGCATTTAGCTGTTTGCGAATCTCGCTTGGCGTGCGGTTTAGACCGACGAGTTTACCGTAGGTATCCCAGATGGTGAGATTGCTGACGATCGCTTTCGTGGCCTTCACTGTTTCACCGCTCAGCAAGTCTACGCCAACTGCTGCGCCGCTCGAATCGTAAGACAACCTGAGCACCGGCGTATTGAGACGAATCCGACCACCGCTTTTCGTGATCGACTCTGCCAGGCGATCGGCTAAGGCCGCACCGCCACCGCCTAACTCGTACATCCCTTCGAGCGGCGCACTCAGGGCCAGCGCCGCTTGTAAGTACGGCACGTCTTCGCTGTTGCCTTGCATAAAAGTTTGCAGCTCCAGATCGATGAACCGCCGAAAACGAATCGACGTTTGCTTGAACTGTGAGGCGGCGGGTTGCTCGAGGTAGTGGCGAAATTCCTTAGGAAGCGGGTTCCGCGAAAATAAGGTTCTTCGCGCGGCGGATCGCGCCAGCAGGTCGGGTGTTTGTCTCAACGCGTCCCGAAACGCGGCCCCGACGCGCCTGGTCTCGCGATAAAAGTTGATCGCGTCAGCCGAGCATTCCGGAAAGTTCTGCGACAGTTGCGATTCAAACTGCGCCTGGTCGCGCGTTAGTTTAATCTCCGCAGCTTCCGGCAGCCGCACGACATATGCGGATTCACACTCGCGTTGTTCCGGAGGGTTAACAGCCAGTTCAGCAAAGACCCGCTGATGAATACCATCCGGTTCCCAACCGCTGAAAAGACCGTATCCCGACTCAAAACCGTACCCGAATTTTTCAAACGCCGCCGCGCATCCGCCGACTCGCGAATCGCGCTCAAGCAGACAAACGTTGACGCCGCGTTGGGCCAGCAGGGCAGCGACGGTAAGCCCGCCGATGCCGCCACCCACTACAACGACTTCACAGTCCATTTATCAAAAGATTAGATGAATCAAGGGCAAGAGCATTGATGCGGTAGGCACAGCCGGTTCAGTAGTCGGCACGAGCCGCTGCAGATAAGGCTCCACCAACAGCAACGCAGCCTGTACGGCGTTGAAAGCCATGTGAATTACAACGCAGGGAAACAGTCGACCCGAGTATGCGCGCACGATCGTCAGCACTATGCTCAACATGCCGATAGCGGAAATTACGCCGATGTTAGGCCAATACTGTGGCACGTGAATCAGCGTAAAAAGTGCGAGCACGAATACCACAGCTGCATTCACGCCGATGGTTCGCTGCAAAGCAGAGTAAAGCACGCCGCGATAAATAAACTCTTCGACGAACGGAGCGGTGAACACCGCGAGCACCGCGATCGCGTAACGCGCGGCAATAGAACTGTTAATTAGTTGTTCGAGTTGGGTGGGCTTTTCAGCTCCTAAAACCTTGGCCAGCACCGTCGCGACTAAAAAGAGCACGATTCCCACGGCGATATAAAGTGCGCGCTCAACCCAACGCGATCCGCCCACCCGGGCCCAGCCAAAGCTCGCCAGAAGGGGTCGTTTACCAAACCGAGTAACGAACGCCCATAACACGGCAAGCACCAGCAGATGCGTCGGGAGAATGGAGATGACCTGGAGCAGGATGCCAGTCCGATCAGTGACGGCCAGTTCAAGTGCCAGTTTGGGAAAGTCCGGCGCGCCAGGATTAAGACCGCGATGCAAAGCGAACGGTATTATGACTAACACCGGAATGATCGCCTGGAGCGCGATGCTCAATAACCAGATGAGCAACGCTCCTGCTACACCCCACACCGGATTATTAGGATCGGGTTGATCCGGCAATGTGACGGGATGCTCAGGCTGTGAAAATGAGTTCGCAGTTGCGTTGGCAAAGGCGGGCGTCTCGTTAAATGTTGGCACGGGTTGAAGTGTATGAAGTTGTTTCTAAGCGGTCAATCGTCGTTTGTTTACACTGCCGGATACGCCGCTTCCAACATGGAAGGCCCAACTCGTGGCGCTGCCAGCATTAAGCCGATGATCGTCTTGGCGTCTTCGATCTCGCCGGTCGTGATCATGGTGAGCGCCTGCGCCAGCGGCATGCGTACTGTCTCAATCAGCTCATCATCCTCGAGTCGTTGTCGAGTTTCGCTAAGGCCGGTGGCGAGGTACACCCACATCTTTTCTTCAAGAAATCCGGGCGAGACAAAAAACTCGCACAGCTTCTCCAGCGAGCTGCAGATCAGTCCCAGTTCTTCTTCGAGTTCACGCGCGGCACCTTCCTCCGGCACTTCACCGCGCTCAAGGGTCCCGGCCGGAACTTCCAAAAGGTAACGAACGGCAGGGTGTCGATACTGACGCACAAGAGCAACCGTGCCATCGTCGAATATTGGAACTATAACTGCGCTTCCCGGATGATGCACCACCTCGCGCGGATAGGTGACGTCGCCTTCAGTGATGGTGTCAATCACGACTTCCACCACCCTGCCGCGAAACTTTAACTCGCTGCCAATGACTTTCGGCGCCTGTTTGTTTGAAGTGTCCATCGATTTTTATACCAGGGTTTTATTGATTACTGACGGCCGTTTGCTTACTTAACCACGCGCGCACTTCTCCTACCAGATAAAGCGATCCGGTGACGACAATCAACTCGTTTGCGGTCTGCAGCGACGTGGCTTTCGCCATCGCGTCCTCGCTGGTCTCAGTTTGTTCGCCTGGGACGCGTGCATATTTATCGGCGAAAGGCTTTAACTGTGCGCTGAGTGCCGCACGGGGATTTCGCGGCTGCGTCAGGATCAATCGGGAGGCGACAGGGAAAAGCGTGGCCGCCATTTCATCGAGTTGTTTATCGAGCATGGCCCCAAATACAAGCGTCATCGAAAAGCGGTTTTGTTGTACGACGTCGTCGAGATAGGCACGCAACGCTGCGGCGCCGGCCGGATTGTGTGCGCCATCGAGCAGGAATCGATCGCCAAACAGCTCGAGGCGTCCGGGATGAACCGCGTTTTCTAAGCCTGCGACAATCGCCGCAGAGGTAATCCTAAATTCTCGTTGCGCGAGAATTTCAGCGAGTCCAATTGCGACCGCGGCATTAGTTAACTGATGGTCGCCGCGTAACGCAACTCTTACGTCTTCATAAGTATCTCGGTCGGTGCGGAAGCTGTAGCCGGTCTTCGATCGTTGAATATCTTCGGTTGCCCACTCGGGCGTTACACCGGTTTCGCGACAACGTTCGAGAATTACGCGGCGCGCGACTTCTGTTTGTGGCGCTGTCACCACCTGAGTTCCGGGCTGAATCACCGCGGCCTTCTCCGCCGCGATCTCAGCCAGGGAATTTCCCAGGTACTCCTGATGATCGAGCGCGATTGAAGTGATACCGACAGTGGGCGCGCCGACCGCAGTCGTGGAATCGAGTCGTCCTCCCAAACCAGTTTCCAAAATAGCCAATTGAATGCCGGCTTCTTTGAACGCGAGCAGGGCTATCGCGGTAACGTGCTCGAAGAAAGTCGGTAACGCGGCAAGCTCTTTCCCGGTAACCAAAGATTCGGCGGCAAGCCGAACGGCAGTGGCGTGTGAGGCAAAAGCAGCCGGGGTTATGTCACAACCATTAATCTTGATGCGCTCGGTGATCGAGACGAGGTGTGGCGAAGTGTAGAGTCCGGTGCGAATGCCGGCGGCGCGACCAATCGCGTCGAGCATCGCAGCCGTCGAGCCTTTGCCATTCGTCCCGGCGATCTGCACAGACTCGAAACTCGTTTGCGGGTTACCTAGTTTGGCGAGTAACAGGTGGGTGTTTCGCAGGCCTAACTTCATGGTCAGCGTCTCGTGACCGAGGCTGAGCAGATACTGGTTAGCTTCCGCGAATTTCATTGCGGGATAGCATTACACCTTGCCGTCCTTACGGCAACAAAGCGATGAGGTAAAGGCAGGATTTTAAGCCGCGGATTTTCGCGGATAGCACGAATCTGAAATAGCAGCCACGTTGCCTTTTATTATGATCTTGATCCGCGTTAATCCGCGAAGACCCGCGGCGAATTATTTGATGAGACGATGGCAGTCGCGAAGGATGGTTAGCGTTCGGAGGCGGCGCGCGTGCGGAGGCGCTCCATTGGCGACACGCTGGAGATCTCGGGATTGAGCATGAAGTTCAGTAACTTGATTACGTAGTCGCGAATCTCACGGCGGTCGACAATCGCATCAACCATTCCGTGGTCGAGCAGGAACTCGGATTTTTGAAAGTCCCGGGGAAGTTTTTGCCGGATGGTTTGTTCGATCACGCGCGGTCCCGCAAAACCAATCAGCGCCCGCGGCTCGGCGATAATGACGTCGCCTAACATCGCGAAGCTCGCAGTGACGCCGCCAGTCGTTGGATCCGTTAATACCGAAATGAAGGGCAGCCGCGCTTCATCGAGTTCCGCGAGAGCGGCCGAAATTTTTGCCATCTGCATTAGCGAGAGTGCGCCTTCCTGCATGCGCGCGCCGCCGGAAGTCGCGAAGATGAGGACCGCACCATGTTCCCGCAAGCCTCGCTCGATTAGCCGGGTTACTTTTTCACCAACCGCCGAGCCCATCGAGCCGCCGATGAACGCCATGTCCATCGCCGCTGCGAGCACGAGATGATCGCCAACTTTGCCGCGCCCGTTCAGCACCGCTTCCGGTAAACCGGAAGACGACTTCGCTGAGGCGAGACGTTCGCTGTATGGCTTGGTGTCAACAAACTCGAGTGGATCTATCGAGGTTACTTCGGCGTCGAGCTCATCAAACTTTCCGTCGTCGAACAGCATTTCCAGCCGTTCGCGCGCTCCCAGCCGGAAGTGGAAACCACAGTGGGAGCACACTTGAAACGACTCTTCGAGCTCGCGTTTGTAGAGATGCGCTTCGCAGCCGTCACACTTCACAAACACGTTCTCGGTTTTCACCACCCGCTCCTCGGGTGGCACCGCTTCAATTTGTTTACTCTTTTTGCTGAACCAGGGCATGCGAAATCTGCTTAGTTTAAAAAGCCGCCGTCTGATTATGTCGGAATTTCGGAGAGGTTAGCATAGTCGGCCAGCGTGTAGAAGCAGGTAATGGGCGGTACCGGTCAAAACTCGATGCCTTGTTGGGCCCGGATGCCGGCCTGAAAAGGATGTTTGATCTCGGTCATTTCAGTCACGAGATCGGCGGCTTCGATTAGCGGCGGAGGTGCGTCGCGGCCTGTTAAAACAACGTGTAAAGCGGGTTGGGCAGCGCGAATCTGCTGCAACTCCTGGAGCACTTCTTCGATCGGCAGGAGATCGTAACTAAGTACGTAAACAAGTTCATCGAACACCAGCAGGTCATAGTCTCCGCTGCGCAATTTGGTGACGCAAAGATTCCAGGTCTCGCGCGCGGTCGCTCGATCCTGCTCCGGATTTTTCGTGTCCCACGTGAAGCCGTCGCCCATGGTGTGGATTTCGATGCCAAGCTTTTCGGCGGACTCGTGTTCGCCGTAACGGTCGTTGCGCGACTTCATGAATTGAATCATGCAGCACTTCAAGCCGCGGCCGGCGGCGCGCATCATCAGGCCGAGCGCGCAGGTAGTTTTACCCTTGCCGTTTCCGGTGTGAACCATCAACAGCCCGAGCGTCTTCTCCTGATAATCCTCACGACGCCATTTGTATTTTTTCTCGGGCATAAACCAAAGAAATTCCAGGAAGGCAATGATGTCAGTGCCACCACGCGGTAGCGGGTGGGCAACCGATTGCCGATTTGCAATTGCCGATTGGCCTTAAGCGAAACATCAATCTGAAATCTTCAATCGACAATTGGCGCTCGATTGACCCACCGGCTACCACGGTGTGGTACTACCTCATGCAGCCACAAGTCTTATTCCTTAAAACTCGAAACTTATTTTTTAAGATTCTTCCGCCAGGCCATCGTCGGTGGCGTCAGGATTGCCGTTGGCGCGGACGACGGCATCGTGGAGCAGGGAAGTGATTTGATCTTCGACGTCTTCCCAATTGCCACGCAATGTGCAACCGGCTGCATTCCGATGTCCGCCGCCGCCAAACTTTTCCGCTACCTTCGCGACATTCACTTCGCCCTTCGAGCGCAAGCTGGTCCGATAAACACCAGCCTCGCACTCCTTCAACAGAGCGACCGCTTCAACTTCGCCGACGGTCAGCGGGTAGTTAACAAAACCATCAGCATCCTCGTCGGACGCCTGTGCACTGCGCTGCATGTCCAGCGTATGCCGCATGACGGCGACGCGCCCGCTCTCGTCTCGCTTGGCGGTGGACAGCACAGCGCCCATCAATTGAATTCGACTCCAGGGATAACTCGCGAACACTGCCTCCGCCGTCTTCGCCGGCTTCACTCCGGTGCGCAGCAGTTCAGAGGCGACCTTGAAAGTGCGCTCGGTAGTATTTGAATAATGGAAGGAGCCCGTGTCGGTGATCAGCGCGGTGTAACAGCACTCGGCAATTTCCCTGGTGACACGGACGCCCAGCGCCTTCGCCAGGTTATAGATCATTTCGCCGCATGCAGAAGCAGTCGAGTCGATCCAATTGATGTTGCCGAAGAGAGCGGTGGTGGCGTGATGATCGATATTGACGACAAACTGGTTCTCGAGGTTTTTCAAACCGGGACGCGCCATGTCGGAACATTCGATTACGAAGACGCCGTCATAAGGTTGGTCCGCCGCAGGCGTGACTCTTACCTCCGAGGCGCCAGGCAGCTTTTGATAAGTATGCGGCACCGCATCGCGCATGATGACTTCTACGTCTTTATCGAGCGCGCGCAGCAGCCAGTAAAGGCCAAGAGAGGAACCTAAGCTATCGCCGTCGGGGCGGAGATGCGCGGTTATTGCAAACCGCCGCTTGTTTTCAATCAACTCAACTACTTGACTAAGCATTAAGAGCAGGGATGAAGGATGAGGGATGAAGGATGAAGTCAAACCACAAGGTGACTTCTCCTATTCATCCCTCATCCTTCATCCTTCATCCTTTCTGTGCGGTTCCTGCGCGATCTCTTGGAGCAACTGATCCACACGCGCGCCCGCTTCTTCAACTTTGTCTCTTACGAAATGAATCTCTGGTGTGCGTGGCAGGTTGAGTGACAGGCTCAATTGCTTGCGAACATAGGGAGCGGCGCGACGCAGCGCCTCGAGCGCGAGGCGATATTCCTCTTCGTTTCCAGCAACAGTTACGTATACCTGCGCGTCGCGGCCGTTACCGGCCAAGCGCACGTCGGTCACCGTCACCATCGTGAGTCGCGGGTCTTCCAGTTCATACCCGACGATCTGGGAAATTTCCTCACGGATGATGTCCGCAACTCTTTCTCGACGACGCATGTGACGGAAGGATGAAGGCGGAAGGAGGAAGGATGAGCAAAACCGGGATAACCCAGGTGCGCTCTATGCTTCATCCTTCATCCCTCATCCTTCATCCTTTCTACAGTTCCGTCGCGGCGACTTTCTCAACCACGTAGGCCTCGATCTGATCACCGACCTTGAGGTCGTTGAAGTTTTCCAGGCCGATACCGCATTCAAAACCTTCGCGCACCTCTGACACGTCATCCTTAAAACGACGCAGCGAAGTGATGTTTCCTTCCCAACTGACTACGCCATCGCGAATCAGACGAGCCCGCGCGTTGCGCCGGATCAACCCGTCGATAACCATCGAGCCGCCGATGACGCCCGCCTTGGGAACACGAAATACTTCGCGCACGTCAGCCTTGCCGATGATCCGTTCTTTCTCGATCGCTTCAAGCATGCCGATCATAGCGGCGCGAATTTCTTCTTCCACCTTGTAAATGATCGAATGCAGGCGAATGTCGACGCTTTCCTGTTTCGCGAGATCCGCGGCGCGTGCGCCTGGCCTCACGTTAAAGCCGATGACCACAACCGCAGAAGCTGTCGATCCAGCCTGTGTCGCCGAAGCCAGCAGCACGTCAGATTCCGTGATGGTGCCCACGCCGGAACGAATGACCTTCACCTTGACGCGTTCGGTGGAAAGTTTTTGCAGCGTAGACTTCAGCACTTCCACTGAACCCTGCACGTCGGCCTTGATGACGACGAGCAGTTCCTTGATTTCGCTTTCACCGAGCGCTTCGATACCGCGCTTGGTGCTTTGCAACAGGGCGGCCTGGCGACTCAACATCTGCCGGTGTCCGGAAATCTGTTGGGCGCGGGCAATGTCGGCTACTACCTGGAAACCGTCGCCGGCTTGCGGCACGCCCTGTAGACCGAGAACTTCAACCGGCGATGCGGGACCTGCTTCCGTAATCGCCTCGCCCTTGTCATTAAACATGGCGCGTACGCGACCAAAGATTTGACCAACGATGAACGGCTCGTGCACGTGTAATGTGCCTTGTTGTACGAGCACGGTCGCCACAGCGCCGCGACCGCGATCCAGTTTCGCTTCCAACACTACGCCGGAAGCTAGTCGGGTCGGGCTGGCTCGCAAATTAAGAATGTCGGACGTGAGCAGAATGGTTTCAAGCAGCGTTTCGAGATTCTCGCGCTTCTTGGCCGAGACCTGGACCATTTCCGTTTCACCGCCCCATTCCACCGGATTCAGTCCGTGCGTCGCGAGCTCCTGGCGCACTCGATCGGGGTTCGCGTCAGGTTTGTCGATCTTATTAATGGCGACGACGATCGGGACGCCCGCAGCGCGCGAGTGTTCGATCGCCTCGATCGTTTGCGGCATGACGCCGTCATCAGCGGCAACTACGAGGACAACGACGTCGGTGGCCTTGGCGCCGCGGGCTCGCATGAGTGTGAATGCTTCGTGGCCGGGCGTATCAAGAAATACGACGCGGCGGGTTTCGCCAGTCTTATCCGGGTTTGGAACTTGCACGCTGTAGGCGCCGATGTGCTGCGTGATGCCGCCGGCCTCTCCCGCCGCAACTTCCGTCGCGCGAATCGCGTCGAGCAACGAAGTCTTACCGTGATCGACGTGACCCATTACGGTGACGACCGGTGCGCGCGGCAATTCGACGTCGTCCGCGTCAGTCGCGATCAGGTCTTCAAACTCCTGTTCGGCGACCATCTCTTCGAAAGGCACAAAGGTTACTTCGTAACCAAAGCGTTTGCCGAGATCGATTGCGACATCGTCGTTCAGCGGTTGATTGATGGTTGCAAAAACGCCGCGTTGCAGCAGCAGGCTCACGATGTCTTTTGGTTTGATACCGAGTTTTTCGGCAAACTCTTTTACGGTAGAACCCTCAACGATACGTGCCGATTTGGTTTCGCCGGGAGCGGATGGAGACTCCATCCTGCCAGCAATACGATCCTCGAGCGACAACGCGCGCGGCGGCGGAATGAAATCGCCCTTCTCGTAGCGACCCGCCTTGCCTTCGATCTTGCGGCCGCCACGCGTCGGTGTACGACGTGAACGTCGCCGGCCCGCATCGGGCGGTGGAATGTAGGTTGTTTGTGGCGTTGCGGTCTCACCGGGCGTGCCGAGCCGTTCAGTCTTCGAAAGCGGCGTGCGATCTCTGAGGCGACCGCTGGTGCGGTCAAGGCGATCACGCGGTACCGGCGGCGGCGTCACAACGGGCGTCGGGGCGCGTTCGCCGGGACGAATGCCTGCGTTCAGCGCAGCTACGGTCGGTCGCAAGACTCTGACTTGCCGAGAAGGCGGCACCGTTCCGACACCTGCGGCGGGCGCAACGGCTTCTGGCTGTGCTTCTGACGGAGCTAACTCAGGCGCTTCCTGGGCAGCTGCGATTTGCGGTTCCTCGAGCGGTTCACCAGCAATCGAAGGTGCGACACTCGCATCAGCCGCCGGCGGCTCGGCTCGAATCGCGGGGGCCAGTTTCCGAAGTATCTTGGTGGAGGCAGGTTTGACTTCCGGTTGTGGAGTGGGCGGCGCTGCTTCGGGTGCTGCGGGCTCGGGCGCTACTTCGTCGACCGGTGCGACTTCCGGCGCGGCCTCAACCGTTTCCAGTGGCGGCAGTTCTTCCGTGGCACGCTCCGCACGTTTGACGACGCGCACGCCACGCTTAACGGCAGTCTCTTTTTTCGGGAAGTACTTGTTGCGAATTTTCTCCGCCAGCTCTTTGGAAACAGAGTTTGACGGTACGCTCACGTCGACGCCTTCACGTCGCACCTCTTCAATAAGGCGCTTGGTGTCCAGCTTCAGCTCTTTGGCGAGATCGTAAATTCGGATCTTAGAGGTAACGCTCATGCACTCCTTTTCGGACGCTTCAAACTGCTGCGTCCGGCTACTTCAAGTGGTTTCAAGACCTGCTCGCCTTAACCACTTGAAGCGTGCCTCAGGGGCGCAACGCGTATGAGTGGCGGGAAAGCGAACAACACAAATCGCCGGACGCGCCGGCGACTGAGCTGGTACTAATTTGCCGCATCGGGTGAAGCATCCTGCTTCTCTTCATCACTGCTCTCGCTGTCTGCGGCGACTTCTGAATCTGCGGGAGCTGATGTTTGATCTTCGCTCGCGTTATCTGCGGCGGCGAACTCTTCAAAGCCGTCCAGGCTTTCGATCGCCTGGAGCTCGCTGGAACTTAAGTCGGGAGCGGGAACAATAGTGTCCGGGCGCAAATCGCGACCCGCTTCCTGCATCACCAGGTCATCTTCGCTGATCGCTTCGGCCTCAGTCAGCGCTACTGGATCGGCCGATTCCCTGGCCAGAATGTCCGCCTCGGCGCCGAAAGGTACGCCGGCTTCGACGGCTTCATCGTAGCCTTCGTCTGTTGAAGTTTCCGCTACTGGAGCGTTTGACGGTTCATCCGACTCAGGTGCTGCCTCGACTTCAACGTCGCCCTCGGCTTCAGCGGTTTCCTCGGCGGATTCGTCGCTGCCTTCTTCGCCGCCCTGCAGCGTTCGATCGCGCAACGCCACCACGTCCTTGGCGGCTTTAAGAATCTTTTCAGCCTCGTCCAAACTGAGATCGAGGAACTCAACGAGATCATCGATCGTGGTTTGCGTCAGTGCGTCGATATCGTTGATGCCGTGTTCAGCGAGCGTGTCAGTCTGTTGGGCCGTCAAGCCTTCAATAACTGACAAAGGCACCGAGGCGCCGGAGGCGATGAGCGCACCCATCTGTTCGGTAACCTCGCGCTTGATCTCTTCTTCGCTGCGGATGTCGATGTTCCAGCCGACGAGCTTGGTCGCGAGTCGCACATTCTGCCCACGCTTGCCGATGGCAAGTGAAAGCTGGTCTTCATTGACGATAACTTCCATCTGGCGGTTATCGATGTCAGTGATACGAACTTTGTTGACTTTCGCAGGCGATAACGCATTCGCAGCGAACACGGAAGGCTCATCAGACCACTCGATAATGTCGATCTTTTCGCCGCGCAATTCACGAATGATTGCCTGCACGCGCGAACCCTTCATGCCGACGCAGGCGCCGACCGGATCAACGTCACGCTCATTCGAAGTTACGGCAATCTTGGCGCGTTCGCCTGGCTCTCGTACTGCCGACTTGATCACGACCGTGCCGTCATAAATTTCGGGCACTTCCATTTCAAACAAGCGGAGTAACAACTCAGGCGAGGTGCGCGACACTTCTACCTGCGGACCTTTGGATTCCTTGGAAACGTTGTTGATTACGACACGAATTCGTTCGCCCTGATTCCACTGCTCACCGCGCGATTGCTGTGAACGGGGCAGAATCGCTTCGAGGTTGCCAAGATCGACAATGATGTTGCCGCGTTCGAAACGTTTCACATATCCGTTAACGAGGTCGCCGATCTTGTCGACATATTGTTCGTAAACGTTGCTGCGCACCGCATCGCGGACCTTTTGAAACAGGATCTGCTTTGCCGTTTGCGCGGCAATGCGCCCAAGCTCTTCCATCGGCAGGGGCAACAAGAGCGCGTCACCCAATTCGACTTCTTCGCCGGCGAGTTCGCGGGCTTCATCTATCGACAGCTCAGTGGCGGCGTTCGCCACTTCGTCGACAACAACCTTCGTGGCCGAAAGCTCGATGCCGGTTTCAGCGTTCCAGTCGACTTGAATGTCTTCACCGGAGCGAAACTGTTTTTTGGCAGCAGCGCGCACCGCTTCCTTCATGGCCTCGATTACGAGATCACGTTCGATACCCTGCTCCTGGCAAAGCGCTTCAATGTTTTGTGCGATGGATGAACTCATGGAACTTCTCGTCTCCGGTTGGCTCGACGCTTACCTTTGGCGCGCCGTTGAGCCTATTCAGTTGTTATTCAATTGTAGTTCGCAAATCTCAATCTCAAATCTCAGATTCTCTCAAATTTCAGATCGGGTTTGCGCGTTCTGCTCGCTTAAATTCCTGCTCGACATCCACTTCCAAATTTCCCTTGACGATAATGTCGAAAGGAATCTGCACTCGTCCGTTCGTGCGATCCTCAAACAGGACGTACTCGCCCTCGATTCCCAACACCTGACCGCGGAAGTTACGTTGACCGTTGATAGGCTTGCGCGTTCGCAACTTAGCGCGGCTGCCCGCGAAGCGTTCGTAATCCTGCGGCTTGTAAAGGCCTCGCTCGATGCCGGGCGAAGATACTTCCAGCGTATAAGAAGCGTGTATGAAATCTTCGACGTCGAGAATGGTGCCGACGTGGAGACTCACCTCCGAACAATCCTGATGAGTTACGCCGTCTGGCTTGTCAATAAAGATGCGGACTTCGGGCTTGTTTTCGGGTCCGGCGACTTCGGCGTGAACGAGTTCTAAACCGTGGTCGATTGCTACGCGTTCGGCGATTGCGCGCACGCGATCTTCAATCGAGCTCGACCCCATTCAAGAATCCTCCGAAAAAGCACTTGCGCAAAAGAAAAAGTGGGCGCGAACCCACCGGACAAAACTCCGCGCTTCGAGCAAGCCGGGAATTATACGGAAAGGGCTGGGGAGAAGCAAACCGGCGAAAACGAAAGGGGAAGCGGGGAAAAGGGAATGGGGCGAGGGGAACAAAGGGTCATGGGGAACGGTAAAGAGCGGGGGCAGGCCCCCTTCCTGACCATGAGATTACTAAACCTGTTCGTTTAATCAGGTTGAATGGCTTTCGCTGCCAGCAGCGAGCTCAACTGTAATCAGCTCAAGGTCAGGAAGGGGGCCTGCCCCCGCTCTTTACCGTTCCCCATGACCCTTTGTTCCCCTCGCCCATTCCCCTTTTCCGCATTCCCCTTTACCCTTTCCCTATGTCCTTCCCCGATTGGATTCAACCGATGGCCGCGACACTTACGCAGGAGCGTTTTAACGGTCCGGAGTGGATCTTTGAACGCAAATTCGACGGCATCCGCTTGCTCGCTTACAAACAAGGTTCCCGAGTCGAATTGTTCTCACGCAATCGTTTGCCGCAAACCATTCCCGCCCTCGCGAGCGCCATTGCCAAGCTCCCGCATAAGAAATTAGTTCTCGACGGCGAAATCGACTGGCACGGACCCACGGCATATCACGTGTTCGACCTGCTTTGGCTCGATGGTCGTGACCTGACGAACCTGCCGCTTTACGAACGCCGCGCCCTCTTGCGCAAGCTGCCGCTCACTCCGCCGCTGCACCGCGTCCGGGAACTGCACGACGAATCGCCCTGGGAGCGCGCGCTGGAACATGGCTGGGAGGGCGTGATCGCGAAACGCCGCGACTCGGTCTATGAGCAGCGGCGGTCGAAGAACTGGCTGAAGATGAAGGTTGAACTGGCCCAGGAGTTTGTGGTCGGCGGCTTCACCGAACCGCGGGGCAAGCGCGCGGGCCTCGGCGCTCTATTGGTTGGTTATTACGACGGAGACGACTTCGTCTTCGCCGGCAAGATCGGCACCGGCTTCAATACGAAGATGCTTCTCGAACTGCGCGGCCAACTCGATGAGTTGGAAATTGATAACCCGCCTTTCACGAAAGCCGTCGGCTTACCGCGAACCAAAGTGAGAGACAGCCTGCGCGCGCACTGGGTTCGTCCCGAGATCGTTGTGCAGGTCGGTTTCATCCAATGGACTAGACACAACAAACTCCGCCATCCGCGGCTGCTCCGCATTCGCAACGACAAAGATCCGCGAGAGGTGGTCAGGGAGTAACCAAATCCAGAGTTTCAAAACTCAAGCTCAAACTTCAAAGTTCAAAGTTCAAAGTTCAAAGCCATCTTGCTTCAAGTCAAAAGAGCGGGGGCAGGCCCCCTTTCTCACCTCGAGCTGATCGCAGTTGAACTCGACTTCGCACTGAAAGCCATCAGATGCGGATGAACCGAACAAGTCGAGTAGTCTCATGGTCAGGAAGGGGGCCTGCCCCCGCTGTTCGTGGTGAGCCATTGGACTTGGTTTAATCGCGCATCTCTAGCTCAGAGCGTACGCACATCCTGTCTGCTGACCGCGCGCTATCACCCATCAGCAGAAGATAGAGTGACGACTGAAACTTCGATGGTTCAGCCGTCCGCTTCGCGGACTCATTACGTTTTTGCGGTCTAATCCCAGCACTAAAGTGCTGGGCTATTGTCAGTCGTCGGCTTCGTCGACTTTTTTGTGCAACGGGAATGAGCGAATGCCTTCAACTATCTGTCTTAGCGGTGGCCGAGGGGCAAGCCGGCGAAGCTGCCGCGCAGGGTGAGTGGTGATGAGGGCCATGCCTGCCCCTGGTCACCACCGGTTTCCGTATCGAGAGTCTTGCCGGTCTGCGCGTGCTCGCAACGCGCAAGCTCAACTATGAAGCGGCCATCGAGCCGGTCAGAGGTCTTCGATTCAGACGTCGAAGGGTGCGGGGTCGTCTTCAAATAACCAATAGCCGGGTCGGCGGGGCGGCAACGCATTGGCACCAGAGCGTCCGCAATCTCCAGCGGGAAGATTAGGCGTGTCTCGGTAGTGATCTTTCCTTCGGCGTCAGTCTCAATCACGAGGTCCCAGCGGTCGGCGCTCAACTCAACGTGGTTGGGGCCGACGCTGCCAACCTTGGCGCCGCGGCTCGCCTGACCGAACCGCAGGTCGCTTGTCAGGAAGGCCTCAAGCGGTGCGGGAAGGAGTCCGGCGAAAGGGCGGTCCATGCGAGGCTTCTGGACCTGTACTTCAAACTCCGGGCTTCCCGATGTGGCTGAGACAAACGGCGTATCGGATTCGTTCCGTCGCGATAGCAGCCACACGAGGACCAGACCGATGAGCACGACGAGTGCGCAGGTGATTAGCGCGAGCTTTAACGGAGTCTTCATCGCACGCATGGTGGCTGGAGATCGTTTGGTGGTCAAATGCGGCGCGATGCGCGTTGGCAAAACGAAGTTCCGCGAAGTGGACCACTGAAAATAGCCCAGCATTTCACTGCTGAGACTAGAACGCAACAGGGAATTGAGTCCGCGAAGCCGACGACTGACTGCTTTAAACCGTCCGTTTCACGGACTGGAGGCGCGTTGAGCTGGCTTGTCCCGGCACTGAACTGCTGCGCCATTTTCAGTCGTCGCTTCGCCGACTTTTTGGGCACAGCCGTGGCTAAGCGCCTTCCGCCTTCGAAAAAGTTGAACACCTTCTGCCGCTGAAGTAATATTCACTCCTCAGCTCATTTTTCGACCTGCCGGGGAACTTGATTGCGGTTTTAACATGGGGCAATTCCAAGGCCGATCACGCCCGTTGGTTCTCTTTACAGCTCAACGGAAAAGTGCGTCTGCGCAATGGCTTCAACAGACGCAGCGGCTGGCATGCAGTCTAGCGATGGCCGTCTTCGGCTGCTGTCTACTCGCGATCACCTCAACACCAGCTGCCGCGCAGTCCGTCGCTCTCCCCCCGATGCTGATCAGCGAAAAGACAACGACGCGCGCGATCGCCATGGACTCCGTCACCTTCACGCACGAGCCGTTCGCGCTCGTCTCACCTTTTGGCGGTTCACAACAACGCACCCGCCTCATGTTGTTCGTCATGAATTTAAACGACGCGCAACGCCAGAACCTTTCGCTGTTTGCCGCCGATGCCGAGGACGCGAATGGCCGGCACTATTCGTTGGCGGTCGAATGTGCTGAGCCGATGGCGGAAGCTGCGTGGCTCAGCGTCGTGATTGTCCGACTTAACGAGGAGCTGGGAGATGTTGGCGACGTGCTCGTGCGCCTGGTTTACGACGGAGCGCCGAGCAATCGCGTTCGTATAGGCATTGGACATATTGGCGGCGGCCCTCCGGACGATCCGGGCTCGCAGCCGACTCCAGTCCGTCCGTTTTCAGTGGCCGGCACAATTCGTGACGATAACAACGTGCCGCTTGAAGGCGTTCAGGTGACGCTGAACGATCAAACAGACGGCTCGATGACTACCGTGCTGACGAATCTCGACGGCCGCTACGCTTTCACGGTACTGCCCCAGCATGCCGCCGTGATTCTTCCGGCGAATACGGCGCTCTTTCGCTTTAACCCGCAAACACTTGCGCCTGCGCTTGCGGACAGCAATGTTAACTTCAAGGCGACGCGCCAAACTTACTCAATCGTTGGTAAGGTGCAGCGCTCGCTTGCTGTGGGCCTTGAGCCCGTGACCGTGCTGCTGAGCGGCCATATCAGCGCCTCAGTCTCTACTGACGCAAATGGAAACTTTGTTTTTAGCGGACTTCCCGCCGGCTACGACTACACGCTGACTTTGGCCTCCACGCCCTATTACAACTTCAGCTCCGCGACCGTGTCTGGCTTGGACCAGAACACGAGCCTCGACATTCAAAGCACGGTGCGTACTTACTCAATCAGGGGTAAAGTGCAGCGCTCACTTTCGGTCGGCCTCGAGCCTTTGACGGTCACGCTCAGCGGTCATTTGAATGCCTCAGTCACCACCGACACTAACGGGAACTACGTCTTCGACGGCGTGACCGCCGGTTTCGATTATGCCGTGAATGTCGCCTCAACGCCTTATTACGACTTCAGCGGTGCGAGCGTGTCCACTCTTAGTCAGAACACGAATCTCGATATTCAAAGCACGGGGCGGACTTATTCAATCAGGGGTAAGGTGCGCCGCTCACTTGCGTACGGCCTTGAGCCTTTGACGGTCAACCTGAGTGGCCATCTCACCGGCGCAGTTTCAACTGACACGAACGGAAACTATATTTTTAACGGCCTACCCGCCGGTTTCGATTATGCGGTGAGTCTCGCCTCGACGCCGTATTACGACTTTACGGGCGCCAACGTATCCAACCTTACCCAAAACACAAACCTCGATATTCAAAGTACGGTGCGAACTTACACCGTCGCCGGCCGCGTTTCGTTTGGGCCAAACGACGCGCCGCCTTTGCAGGTGTCAGTTACCGGTGCGCAAACCGCTTCTGGGACAACGAATGCACAAGGCTGGTATTCCATTGTTTTGCCTGCTGGTGGTCCGTATACGCTGTCGCCTGCCTATCCGTATTACAGCTTTGACCCTGACACCCGCATCATCACGGACCTGCAGTCTGATCAAACCTTTTTGCACTTCAATGGTAGTCGTCGGATCTTTACGATCAGCGGACGGGTACTCGATCAGAACAATCAAGGCATCGCCGGTGTAACCGTAAACTTAACCGGCTTCAAGACCGAGACAGCGATAACCGACAGCAATGGCTTTTATCAGTTCACCGGACTTGAAGCAGGTTATGCGTACGCAGTCACGCCGCCATCCACCAGGGCCTACACCTTTACCGGCCAGTCGATCCCTGACCTGACTCAGAATGAGCAGTTAAACTTTACCGGCCTCTGGCGCTTCACACTTAGCGGAAAAGTTAGAGACGCAAACGGAAATGGCATTATCGGCATTCTGGTTGAGCTCAGGGGCACGGAAAGCGGCCGCGCAACCACTCTCGCCGACGGCAGCTACGCAATTGACGCAACTGCGACCGGTAATTACACCCTCACACCCTGGCTGCCTCAGGACTACTACGCATTCGCGCCGTCGCAGCGTTCGATCACAAACCTGGCTGGGTCACAGTCAATAGACTTCACCGCGTCACTCGCGTCCTATCCGAATCCTGCTTACGTTTTGGAGTTTGACGGTCAACCGAAGACCGTTGACCACTTCAGTTTTTGGCGTGAAGGTGTCGACCTCGGTCACTTCTATTGGGAGTTTTGGGCCATGCCGGGACCGTACGCGGCGGCGACGTACCTGGTGTCGGACGGTTATGGCGGCGCTCACGCTTTGTTGTTTGGGGTCGCAAACTTTAACACCAGCGAACCCGACCGGTACCAGTTGTTAGGAAACATTTTTGACGGCGTCAAGCATGATAATTACTACGGCAGCGATCAGGGTCCGGCGCCCGGCGAATGGGCACACATGGCCGTCGGTTGGGACGGACAGAACATCATGACTTATTACAACGGTGTGCCTGTCGGCAAAACCCGCTTCGTTGGCCCAAGGCGAACACCGGGGCCGGGCGGCGGCGGTGGCAGGTTGTTAATCGGCGGTTCGGATCACAACAACTGGCAGGGACGTATCGCTCAGGTTCGCGGTTTTGAAAACCGTAACCCGCGTGAGGAGTCTCCGCAGTCGGTGGAAGCGGCCTTTGCACCAGAAACAATTTTCAGCATCGATGGCAGTTTGCTCAGTTGGTATTTCCGCCCATCCCCATTGGAAATCGCGGATCTTTCTCACGGCTATGACGGCGTGACGCATCGCGGTGTGACCCGCGGCACGCTGGCCGGGATCATTCCGAATTGCCAGGACTGCGCGCCGCCGCTGTTTGTGATTGATCCGACGGCGCCAAACTTTGTTGCCGGAACCGCTGCGGCTCCCGTCTCGGTGCCAACCCGGCCGCCCAGTCCAGCCGGGGCGTTAGTTTCAGACTCGTTCTCGCGCGCCAATGCGACGTTGGTTTTCAATGGCAAGGGCGGACTGGGTGCGACGGAGTCAGGCAGCGAAGGCAGTAAGCAATGGTTAAGTAGTGAGAGTGCTGGTTCGCAGCAGCCGTTCGGCTTGTTGAACGGCGTAGGTGTGTTGCTCGGCAACCAAACTGCGATTACCTGGGTGCCGGTTTCTGCCGCCGACCTCGATGTGCGCGTGCAACGAAAGCCCGGCGCGCGCGGGAGC
>Ga0070682_100000057_pt1 | contig 108832 bp, 107 predicted proteins | sample KBSC63LmetaG_FD_64668 | JGI IMG/M metagenome (GOLD analysis project Ga0070682, IMG submission 64668) | Corn rhizosphere microbial communities from Kellogg Biological Station, Michigan, USA - KBS C6-3L metaG | ecosystem: Host-associated > Plants > Roots > Rhizosphere | place: USA: Michigan...
CGATCGGCAGGTTGCCGCCGACGATCCCGTAGCCGCCCATGAAGCGCCGCTCGGCGTCGAAGATGTGCATCGAGCCGCCGCGCCCGCCGCTGGTCCCGTCGACGCGGCCGAAGAGCTCGGCCATCACCCGCTTCGGGTCGGTGCCGCGGGCGATCGCGTGGCCATGGGTGCGGTAGGTGCCGATCAGGTAGTCCTCCTCGCGCATCACCGAGGTGGTGCCGACGATCGTCGCCTCCTCGCCGATCGCCAGGTGCAGGAAGCCACCGGCTTTGGCCCGCTGGTACTGGCGCCCCGCCTCCTCCTCGAAGCGGCGGATCAGCGCCATGCGGGCGAGCAGCTCGTAAGAGGTGGAAGCGTCGGGCAGATCGGCCACGACCTGACCTTAGATGATGGACACCGCGACCCCGCACGCCTGGATGCTGCACATGGCACTTCGCATCTTCTGCGTCCTCGGTCGGCTGAATAGCGCTGCTATTCAGCCTCCCTGCGTCCTTGACCTGCTTGGCCACGCACAGCCCCAGTCGCACGTGGCCACGCCGTCCATCATCTAACTAGCCGCGGCGACCGCCTGCTCGACTTGGTCGTCTCCCCAGAAGACCCGCTCGCCGACTACCAGGGAGGGGACGCCGCTGATGCCGCGCTCGGCGGCGGAATCCGTCGCCTCGCGCAGGGCGCTCTTGACGTGTTCGGTCTCCACCGCCTTGAGCAGTGCCTTGGGGTGCAGCTCGCAGCCGGCGGCGGCGATCAGGACGTTGTCGGGCTCGCTCAGGTCGTGCCCGGCGACGAAGGCCTGCCGGAAGGCGGCGAGAGCGAAGGAGACGGTGCGCCCGGTCTGCTTGGCGAAGGTCGCCGCCCGCATCGCCATCAGCATGTTGCCGGGCCAGGGCTCGGGCCAGGCGAGCGGCGGCAGCCCGTACTCGGCGGCGCGCCGCTCCACCTCGGCGATCCCCGCATCGCGCTCCGGCCCATTGCCCCAAGAGTCCCTGTCGAAGTGGCGGAACAGCCCGCCGAGCAGGATCGGCTGCCACTCCGGCTGCTCCAGCTCCGCTTCGGTGAAGAGCGCGCTGACCCGCTCCGCGGTCAGGTACGCGTAAGGCGACCCGAGGTCGAAGTAGAAGGTGGCGCGTGGGCGTGAGTCAGCCACACGCCGACTCTATGCGCAGCGACGAGAGGCGCTGCGTGAGGTACGTCTCAGGCGTGAATGGCCCAGCCGTCGACTGCCCGCGCGGCGTCGAGGATCGCCTCGGAGATCGTCGGGTGGGGGTGGACGATCTGGGCCAGCTCCTGGTAGCCGCCCTCCAGGGCCATCGTCGCGACCAGCTCGGCGATCATGTCGCAGGCGCGGTTGCCGACGATGTGGGCGCCGAGCAGCTCGCCGTACTTGGAGTCGACGACGAGCTTGACCAGGCCGTCTTTGTCGTCGTAGACGGTCGCGCCGCCGACGCCGCCGAGCTTTTGCTTACCGACCTTGACCTCGTGTCCGGCCTCCTTCGCCGCCGCCTCGGTGAGGCCGACGCTGGCGACCTGAGGGTGGCAGAAGGTGGCCCCGGCGACGAGGTTCTGGTCGACCGGGTGGGCGGGCTCGCCGGCCGCGTGCTCGACCGCGACGACGCCCTCCTCGGAGGCCTTGTGGGCGAGCGCCTTGGCGCCCGTCAGGTCGCCGATCGCGTAGACCTTGGGATTCGAAGTGCGGTTGTACTCGTCGACCTTGACCTTGCCCTTCTCGGTCAGCTCGACCCCGGCGCCCTCGAGACCGAGGCCCTCGACGTCGGGAGCGCGGCCGCCGGCGATGCAGAGGTAGTCGACCTCGATCGTCTCCTCGCCGTAGCTGAGCTTGACCGAGCGCTCACCCGCCTCGACGTCGCTGACGGGCGTGCCGGTGGAGATCGTCACGTTCTGCTTCTTGAAGGCGCGCTCGACCACGCGGGCCATGTCCTTGTCCTCGGCGGGGAGGATCTGGTCGAGCATCTCGATCAGCACCACCTCGGTGCCGAAGCGGCCGTAGGCGGAGGCGATCTCGCAACCGGAGGCGCCGGCGCCGGCGACGGCGATCTTCTGCGGCTGCTCGGGCAGCGACCAGGCGCCCCAAGTGTCGACGACGCGGCCGCCGAACTCGACTCCGGGAATCGGCAGCGCGACCGAGCCGGTGGCGAGCACGACCGTGCCCGCCTCGTAGACCTCGTCGCCGACCTTGACGTTGCCCTCGGGCGTGAGCGCGCCCGAGCCCTCGATCTGCGTGATCTTGTTCTTGTCCCAGAGCATCTTCACCCCGCTGGAGAGCGACTCCGAGACCGAGGCGCGGCGCTTGCCGAGTGCCTCCCAGTCGATCGAGACGTCCTTGGCGACGACGCCGAGCTCGGCTCCCTCGCGCGCCTGCTCGTAGATCTCCGCCGTCCGCAGCACGGTCTTGGCCGGGATGCAGGCGTAGTTGAGGCAGCGCCCGCCGGCCTTGTCGCGCTCGACGACAGCCGTTTTCTTGCCCAGCTGGGCGGCACGGATCGCGGCCACATAGCCGCCCGGGCCCCCGCCGATGACGATCACGTCGTAGGAATCTGCCACTGCCCTGAGCCTATAGAACGACCGCGGCCTACTCGCGGGTCGGCATCTGGATCCGCGCCATCGCCTTGACCATGAAGTAGAAGAAGGTGCCGGCAACGGCGAGCAGGGCCAGCGTTGCGAGCACCTGGGTGACGGTCGCCGCCTGCAGGGCGAGGCCGTATACGGCGCTGAAGATGAGGAAGACGAGCACCAACTGGAAGCCGAGCACCGCCCAGTAGCGGGCTCGCCACATTCCCCAAGCCATCAGCCCCATCAGCAGTGCCGGTGCCAGGACCTGGACGAAGCGCGGTTTCTCGCCGTTGACCTCGGTGCCGACGAGGTAGCTGACGACGATCGAGAGCGCGACCAGGGCTGAAACGACGGCCCCGATCGTCACCACCCGCGGTCGCTCGCCCTCGGCCAGCGGGTCGAGCGCTTCGCGGGCTTCCTGGTTGCGTTCCTCGGCGCGGGCGTAGCCGCGCTCCATCCGCTCGCGCGGTGTGGGGGAGGCGCCGCGCTGCTTGCGCTTGCGCGGGTGCTCAGCCACCGGGGGCCGTCTCTCCGGTGGCGAAGGCGCCGCGCAGCGCTTCGGCGGCCGCGGCGGGGTCGGCGGCGTCGCGGATCGCCCGCACGACGCAGAGCCGTCTGGCGCCCGCCTCGACCACCGCGGCCGCGTTTGAGGAGTCGATCCCGCCGATCGCGAAGAAGGGGTGCGGGGCGTTCGCGGCCGCGTGCGAGATCAATCCGAGGCCGACCGCGGGACGGCCCTGCTTCGTCGGCGTCTCCCAGATCGGACCGACGCTGACGTAGTCGACGGGCGCTTTGGCCGCCGCGGCGATCTGCTCCTCGGAATGGGTCGAGAGGCCGATGATCGCGTCGGGGCCGAGTAGGGTCCGCGCCTCGGCGGCCGCCAGATCGTCCTGGCCGACGTGGACCCCGTCGGCGTCGCAGGAGCGCACCAGGTCGGGGTCGTCGTTGACGATGAAGAGGGCGCTGTAGGTGTCGCAGAGGCGGCGGAAGGTCTGCGCCGCGAGCTCGACCTCCCTTCGCGGCAGCGACTTCTCGCGCAGTTGCACGATGTCGACGCCGCCCCGCAGGGCGGCCGCCAGCAGGGGCTCAGGATCAGCGCCGCCGGGACGCGCCTCGCAGCAGAGGTAGAGCCGCGCCGTGCGCAGCCGCTCACGCCGCAGCGGTCCCTCGCCCTCGGGTGGTGCCAGGCTCACCCGCTGATTATCGCCGCCCTGCGTTGAACGTGGTGATGGACGGGTAGCATCGGAGGAGTAACGGGAGCCCACGAGGCTGAGAGGGTGGCAACGAGGCCACCGACCGTCTGGACCTGATCCGGGTAATGCCGGCGGAGGCAAGGCTTGAGCGATAGATGCAGCTATGACGCAGTGATCGTTGGCGGCGGAGTGATTGGTCTCTGCTGCGCCTGGCGGCTTGCCCAGGGTGGTGCGAAGGCCGTGGTGCTCGACCGCGCCGAGCCGCCCGCAGGTGCCACCCGCGTCGCCGCCGGGATGCTGGCCCCGATCGGCGAGCTCGCTTTCGGCGAGCCCGAGTTGTTGCGGATGACGATCGCCGCGGCCGAGCTCTACCCCGGCTTCATCGCCGAGCTCGAGGCGGCGGCCGAGCTAGGCACCGGCTACGCGCGCCACGGCGCCCTGCACATCGCCCTCGATCGCGACGAGGCTTCCGAGCTGCGCCGCGTCCACGACCTGCAGCGCTCGCTGGGCCTCGGCGCCGAGTGGTTGCCCCCGCGCCGTTGCCGCGAGCTGGAGCCGGGCCTCACCCCATCTTTCAACGGCGGGGTCCACGCGCCCGACGAGGCCGCGGTTGACCCTCGTCGGATGGCCGCGGCCCTGCTCGCGGCCCTCGCCGGCGCCGGCGTCGAGGTGCGCAGCGGCACCGACGTGATCGCGCCGGTGCTGAGCGGCGAGCGCCTCGAAGGAGTGCGCACGGGTTCGGGCGAGGAGCTGCTGGCAAGCCAGGTCATCCTCGCCACCGGCGCCTGGGCCGGTGCGGAGGGCTGGTTGCCGGAGCAGGCCCGACCCCCGGTGCGTCCGGTCAAAGGCGAGATCCTCGAGCTCCGCTCTGCGGACGGACAGCCGCCCTGCGAGCGGATCGTCGCCTCGGAGCGGGTCTACCTGGTGCCGCGCCCCGACGGCCGGCTGATCGTCGGCGCGACGACCGAGGAGCGCGGCTTCGACGCGACGGTCACCGCCGGCGGGGTCCATGAGCTGCTGCGCGAGGCCTACCGCCTGCTGCCCGACGTGGCCGAGATGGAGTTGGTCGAGTCGATGGCCGGCTTGCGGCCGGGAACGCCCGACAACCTGCCGCTGATCGGTCCCGGCGCCCTCGACGGACTCGTCCTCGCCTGCGGGCATTACCGCAACGGCATCCTGCTGGCGCCGCTGACAGGTGAAGCGGTGGCCGACTCGATCGCGACGGGTGAGCTGCCGGACTCGGTCGCCGCCGCCGACCCGGAGCGCCTCGCCGGCGTGGGGGCGGGGCGATGAGGATCGAGCTCAACGGCGAGGCGCATGAGCTGGGCGCCGACGCCACGCTCGCCGACGCCGTGCGCGCGGCCGGTGCGGCCGACGCCCGCGGCATTGCCGTCGCCCTCGACGGCGAGGTTGCCCCGCGCCGCGAGTGGGCGCAGCGGTCCCTGATTGAGGGCAGCAAGGTCGAGGTGCTGGCGGCGATTCAAGGCGGCGCCGAAGGCTGGGAGCTGGCCGGCCGCGCCTGGAACTCCCGCCTGATTGCCGGCACCGGTGGCTTTCGCTCGTTGGAGCAGATGGAGCAGGCCCTGGCCGCCTCCGGCGCCGAGATCGTCACCGTCGCCCTGCGCCGCATCGACCCCGACGCCAAGGGCTCGGTCCTCGACGTGCTCGACAAGCTCGGCCTCGTCGCTCTCCCCAACACGGCCGGTTGCTACACCGCCCGCGACGCGGTCCGCACCGCCCAGCTCGCCCGCGAGGCTTTTGAGACCGACTGGATCAAGCTCGAGGTGATCGGCGACGATCGCACTCTCTTCCCCGACGCGGTCGAGCTGCTCGACGCCGCCGAGACCCTGGTCGGCGAGGGCTTCACCGTCCTTCCCTATACGAACGACGACCCGATCCTCGCCCGCCGCCTCGAGGAGGCCGGCTGCGCGGCGGTGATGCCACTCGGCTCGCCGATCGGCTCGGGCGCCGGAATCCGCAACCCGTACAACATCGCGATCATCACCGAGCGTGCCGGCGTGCCGGTGATCCTCGACGCCGGCATCGGCACCGGCTCCGACGCCGCCCTGGCGATGGAGCTGGGCTGCGACGCGGTGATGGCCGCCAGCTCGATCTTCGGCGCCGCCGACCCGGTGGCGATGGCCACCGCCCTGCGGCTCGGGGTCGAGGCGGGTCACGCGGCTCGCGGGGCCGGCCGCATCCCCCGCCGCACCCACGCCGAGGCCTCGACCTCCGAGCAGGGTCTGGCCGAACTTTCCTGACCGCAGCCCCGAGTCCCCGGCGCCCGATTACCATTGACCGCTGAGCCCCTGTAGCTCAGCTGGTTAGAGCGGCGGCCTTTTAAGCCGCGCGGCGCCGGTTCGAATCCGGTCGGGGGCACTTTGGCGGGTCCGAACGGGAGCAGCGGGGCGAAGCGCGACGAGTTGCTGCTCCGCACTCCCTGCGACGTCGAGGAGCAGGACGATCTGCGCCTCGGCCGCATCCACGAGGAGATCGAGCGCGGCTTCGACGCCCTGCGCGACATCGACGACGGCGTCTCGATCTTCGGTTCGGCCCGGATCGGCGAGGGCCACCGCTGGTACGAGCTCTGCCGCGAGATCTCCGCCTGCCTGGTCGACCACGGCTTCTCGATCATCACCGGCGGCGGCCCCGGCCTGATGGAGGCAGCCAACCGCGGCGCCGTCGAGGCCGGCGGCCTCTCGGTCGGCCTCAACATCGAGCTGCCGCACGAGCAGCAGGCGAACCCCTACATCAACCGCGGCCTCCAGTTCCACTACTTCTTCGCCCGCAAGCTGATGTTCGTCCGCTACGCCCGCGCCTTCGTGATCATGCCCGGCGGCTTCGGCACCCTCGACGAGATGTTCGAGTGCCTGACCCTGATCCAGACCAATCGGATCAAGCACTTCCCCGCCATCCTCGTCGACTCAGAGCACTGGCGCCCGCTACTCGACTGGATCGACCACAGCCTCGAGGACGATGGCATGATCGGCCCGGCCGACAAGGAGCTACTGCTGCTCGCCGACACCGCGGAGGAAGTGTGCGACCACGTCCAGCGCGCCAGTTCGATGCAGAAGGAACTGTCTGCCTCCTGAACACAATCGACCCGCCGAAGCGGGTCGATTGAAGGGACTGCCGCCAAACGGACGACCCACCCTCACGAAGTGTGTTCATCTTAGCGCCCCGAGCGGGAGTCGAACCCGCCAGTCCCACTTCGTGAGGATGGGATCCGCGTCCGGCGGCCGGGGCGTCGCCGCTCTCGCGGCGACCCCGACGCTACGCGGCGTGAGCGTACGCATTGCGCTGCAAATCGAGCGAATTGCGCGCGAGTCTCGGTGGCGGAAGCGCTAGTGGCGGAAGTGCCGGTGCTTGGTGAAGACCATCGTCACGCCGGCCTCTTCGCAGGCCGCGATCACGTCACCGTCGCGCTTCGAGCCGCCGGGCTGGATCACCGCGGTGGAGCCGGCTCGGAGCGCCAGCTCGGGGCCGTCGGCGAAGGGGAAGAAAGCGTCGGAGGCGACGGCGGAGTCGGCGAGCAGGGCGTCGGCGTCCTCGCCGCGGGCGTCGCGGCACTTCTCGACCGCGAGGCGAACCGAATCGACGCGGCTCATCTGGCCGGCGCCGATGCCGAGCGTGGCGCCGTCCTTGGCGATCACGATCGCGTTGGAGCGGACGTGGCGGACGACGGTCCAGGCGAAGCACATGTCGTCCCACTGCTGCTCGCTCGGCTCCGACTTGGTGACGACCTCCATGATCTCGCGCGGCTCGGGGTCGCCGTCGCGGTCCTGGATCAGCAGCCCCCCGAGGACGCGTTTGACGTCGCGTTCCCCCGGGTCGCGCTGGCGGCGCTCCTCCTCGCAGAGGATCCGGATCGCCTCCTTCTGCTGCAGCACCGCGAGGGCGCCGTGCTCGTAGTCGGGCGCGATCAGCACCTCGACGAAGTTCTCGTGCAGCCTGCCCGCGAGCTCCTCGGAGACCGGCCGGTTGAAGGCGATCACGCCGCCGAAGGCCGACATCGGGTCGCAGGCGAGGGCCTTCTCGTAGGCCTCGAGCGCGTCTTTGCCGATCGCCACCCCGCAGGGGTTGTTGTGCTTGACGATCGTGCAGGCGGGCTGCTCGAAGTCATCGACCAAGCGGCGGGCCGAGTCGAGGTCGAGCACGTTGTTGAAAGAGAGGGCGCGGCCGTGCAGCTTGGCGACGCGCGAGAGCACGTGGCTGCGCACACCCGCTTCCGAGTAGAGCGCCGCGCGCTGGTGCGGGTTCTCGCCGTAGGAGAGGTCGAGCACCTTCTCGTAGGCGACGGCGAGGTGTTCGGGGTAGTCCTCGTACTCGGCCGAGAACCAGCGGCTGATCGCGGCGTCGTAGCGGGCGGTCTGGGCGAAGGCCTCGTTGGCGAGCCAGTGCCGGGTCGTGGCGGATACCTCGCCGCTCGACTCCTCGAGCTCGGCCAGGACCGCGTCGTAGGACTCGGGCTTGACCACGACGGCGACGCCGTGGTGGTTCTTGGCGGCGGCGCGGATCATCGTCGGCCCGCCGATGTCGATGTTCTCGACCACGACGCCGGGCTCGACGTCCTGGACGGCCACGGTCTGCTCGAAGGGGTAGAGGTTGACGCAGACCAGGTCGATCGGCACGATCGCCTCGCGTTCCAGCGTCGCCATGTGCTCGGGATCGTCACGCCGCGCCAGCAGCGCCGCGTGCAGCCGCGGGTGCAGCGTCTTCACCCGGCCGCCGAGGATCTCTTCCTGGCCGGTGAACTCGGCGACGTCGGTGACCTCGATCCCGGCCTCGCGCAGCGCCGCCGCGGTGCCGCCGGTAGAGAGGATCTCGACCCCGAGCCCGGCGAGGCCGCGGGCGAAATCGGCGACCCCGGTCTTGTCGGAGACCGAGACGAGCGCCCGGCGCACACTGATCGCGCCGTCGTTCACGGTCTCGCTTCGGGTGTCTGCGGGGGCCTCACTCATCGACTACGACCCGGCGTGGGTCGTCGGCGTCGATCCTAACCCTGCCCGCCGCGATTATGCGGATCGCCTCCGAGTAGAGCTCGTGCTCGACGGTGTGGATCGCCAGCTCCAGCGCCGGCCGGTCGCGATCGGCCGGCACGCTCACCTCACGCTGCAGGATTGTTGGCCCGGTGTCGACCCCCTCGTCGACGAAGTGGACGGTGACGCCGGTGACCTCGACCCCCGCGTCGAGCGCCTGGCCGATCGCATCGAGGCCGGGAAAAGCCGGCAGCAGCGCGGGGTGGACGTTGACGATGCGGTTGCGGAAGCGGCCGACGAAAGCGGCGCTGAGCAGCTGCATGTAGCCGGCGAGGACGATCAGGTCTGCGCCCCGCTCCTCGATCCAGTCGCCCATCGCTGCATCGCGTGCCTCACGGTCGACGAAGTCCTCGCCCGGGAAGAGGCCGACCGGGAGGCTGGCGGCCCGTGCCCGTTCGATCGCCGGCGCGCCCGGCTTGTCCGAGCCGACCCCGACCACCACGATCCCCTCGCGCATATGGATGCGATCCAAGATCGCCTGCAGATTGGACCCGGTTCCGGAGGCAAGGACAACGAGCTTGAAGCCGTCGTTCACCGCCGGGAAGCTAGCGGGTGGCGGGGACCACGGCGACGTCCTCGAGCGCGAACTTGCCGTTCGCCTCTTCAGGGTCGCCGAGCGGATAACGCCCGCTGAAACAGGCGTCGCAGTGATCCTCGGGGGGCGTGCCGATCGCCTCGTAGACGCCGTCGAGCGAGAGGTAGGCGAGCGAGTCGGCGTCGAGCTCGTCGGCGATCTCCTGCACCGTGCGCCTGTGGGCGATCATCTCCTCGCGGGTCGACATGTCGACGCCGTAGTGGCAGGGGTTGCGGATCGGCGGCGCCGAGATCCGCAGGTGCACCTCGCGGGCGCCGGCGTCGCGCAGCATGCCGACGATCTGCCGGGTCGTGTTGCCACGCACGATCGAGTCGTCGACGACGACGATGCGCTGGCCGGAGACGATCTCCGGCAGCGGGTTGAACTTCATCCGCAGGCCGTGCTTGCGCAGCTCCTGGCCGGGCTGGATGAAGGTCCGCGCGACGTAGCGGTTCTTGATCAGGCCGTCGTCGCGGGGTAGCCCCGAGGCGCGGGCGAAGCCGGCGGCGGCGGGGTTGCCCGAGTCCGGCACCGAGATCACCAGGTCGGCCTCGACCGGTGACTCGCGCCAGAGGATCTCGCCCATGCGGCCGCGCACCTGCTGCAGCACCTTGCCCTCGAGCCGGCTGTCGGGGCGGGAGAAGTAGATGTGCTCGAAGACGCACATCGCCGGCCGCTCGGCCTTGACCACCTGGCGCGTCTCCAACCCGCGCTCGGTCAGCGAGACCATCTCGCCCGGGTGCACTTCGCGCATCAGCTCGGCGCCGATGATGTCGAAGGCGCAGCTCTCCGAGGCGACGACGAAGCGGTCGTCGAGGCGGCCGAGCGAGAGCGGTCGCACCCCGTGCGGGTCGCGGAAGGCGACGATCGCGCGCTTGGTCATCACCACGGTCGAGTAGGCGCCCTCGAGCCGCGGCATCACGTCGGTGACGGCGTCCTCGATCAGCTTGCCGTCGTGGGAGGAGAGCAGGGCCGCGATGATCTCCGAGTCCGAGGTGCCGCGGAAGGCGATGCCGCGCTCCTTCAGCTCGCCCCAGAGCTCGACTGCGTTGGTCAGGTTGCCGTTGTGGGCCAGGGCCAGCTCGCGGCCGTCGTCGCGCCAGACCGGCTGCGCGTTCTCCCAGGAGCCGCCGCCGGTGGTCGAGTAGCGCACATGGCCGATCGCCATGTCGCCCTCCAGCGCCCGCAGCTTCTCCTCGTCGAAGACCTGTGAGACCAGGCCCGAGTCGCGCATGGTAGTGATCTGGCCGCCCTCGCCAGTGGCGATCCCGGCCGACTCCTGGCCGCGGTGCTGCAGCGCGTAGAGCGCGAAGTAGGCGAGGCGGGAAACGTCGTGCCCGGGTGCGTATACGCCGAACACCCCGCATTCCTCGCGCGGGCTGTCGCGGTCTATGAACTGCCCCTGGGGCGGAGTCAAGCGCGCTTTCCTCGCGGTCGAAGGACGGACGCGCAGGCAGACTGCTGCCTACCTGCGCAGGGTAGCAGCGCCGTGCGGCCACCCGATCCGTCTCCGATCCCCGGTATTTGCGGCACTAAGCCAACTGCAGCACCGTCTCCATCGGCTCGCCGATCACCAGGTCGAAGCGCTCGAGCAGCTCCGGGACGGTCTCGGGCTGCATCTCCAGCTCGTACCGCGCTGAAAGCGCCCCCAGCTTCTCCGGGTCGGCCTCGACCGCGCCGCCGAGCGCGACCAGCTCCTCGAAGAAGTGCTCGAAACCGGCCGGAGCGATGATCTCGAGGATCCGGCAGGGCACGTCGCCGGCGTTCCAGAAGGTGTGCCACTCGTTGCGGGGCTTGAAGACGAGGTCGCCGGGGCCGGCCTCCACCACCTCGTCGCCGAGCAGCCCGCCCATCCGGCCCTCGAGCACGAAGCTGTACTCGTCCTCGCGAGTGTGCCGGTGCAGCGGCGCCGCCAGCGCCCGCGGCGAGAGCGGGTGTTCGACCAGGGAGAAGTCGCCCCCCGCGTCCTCGCCATTGATCATGAAGCGCACCCCGATGCTGCCGAGGAAACCCGCCTTGCCGTCGCCGGGACCGATAACCGTTGCCATCTCTTTCTCCTTCATAAATTCGTGGGACATCATTGTTGCGCGAAAACGTAGCGCGCCTTGACGGATCTGTCAATATTCGTCGTACATTCATGTCCGACAGAAAGCGCAAGTACGAGAAGAAGGCCCGCGCCGAAGCCGAGGCGCAGACCCGGCTGCGGATCACCGAAAGCGCGGTCGCGCTGCACGGCTCGCTCGGGCCCGCCCGCACCTCGATGAGCGCGGTCGCCGAGCACGCCGGCGTCCGCCGCTCGACCCTCTACCGGCACTTCCCCGACGAGCGCGCCCTCTTTGGAGCCTGCTCGGCCCACTGGGCAGCGGAAAATCCGCCGCCGGACATAAGCCTCTGGGACGCGATCGAGGATCCGGCCGCTCGTCTCGACGCCGCCCTCTCAGATCTCTACGCCTACTACCGCCGCACGGAGGGGATGCTGGACAAGCTCCTGCGCGACGCGCAGACGGTCGCGATCGTCCACGAGCTGATGAAGGGCTATCGCGTCTTCCTCGACCAGGCGGTGGTGATCTTGATGCGCGGCAGGGGCCTGCGCGGCAACGCCGCCAAGCGCACCCGAGCCGCGATCGGACACGCGCTCGCCTTTCACACCTGGCAGGACCTCAGCCGGGCGCAGGGCCTCGACGATCGCCACGCCGCCGAGCTGATGTCACGTTTGGTCGCCGCCGCTGCTGCCTAAACCACTAATGCAGCGGAGCGTTGCCTAGGGCTGCGTGCGCCCCTGCCCCCGCAGCCGGATGTTGACCGTACGGTCGGTGAGCCGGCCCGCCAGGTCTGTCGTCCGCGCCGTGATCGTCCCTTTCAGCGACTTGCCCGGAGGGACCTGGCGGAGCTGACGCTTGACCGAGTTCGGCAGCTTGACGTTGAAGCGGGCTATCTCCCCGGGTTTCACGGTCTGGGTGCCACCGCTGAGCCCAACCACCACGCCGGCGCTCTTGGGGCCGCCGGGTTTCGTCGTCTTCGAGGCCAAGGCACCGCCCCTGTGGCGCGGTTTCCAGCTGACCTGGCCGAAGACCTGGACCGCACTGGCTTCGCTGGCGCCGACCAGGACCAGCACCGAGCGCTTGAGCGCGATCGGGAAGGCTTCGAGGGTTATCGTCGGACAGGGGGTCTGAAGCGCCGCTTTCTCCGGGCACTTGTCTTGTGTCTCGTCCCCGTATCCATCGTTGTCCCGATCGGGCTCCACGGCCGCCGATACGGCTACCTGTTCACCCGTGCTTGCGGCAAAGGCGTGAGTCTCTCCCACGAGAGCGTCGCCGCTGTAGGTGCCCATTACGTCTTCGGGGTTGGCAGTCAGGCAGGTGACGGTGCCGAAAGGTCCGTATGCGCCGATGCGATCTCCGGACTGGACCGCGATCCGTGTGGCGATCACGTTGGAGCCCGGAGGCAGGACCTCATATGGAGTCTCGGCAACGGCCGTGAACTCGTTCGGGATGCCAGTGGGCCGGAACACCCGCATCTTCTGGACGACCACTGCATCTGTTGGGGGGACGGTCACCTTCCAGGACGTGACGACGCCCGCCACCGGGGCTGCGATTGGGGTAGCGCTTCCCGCTGCCTTCGCAAGCTGGACCTCAGTAGCGTTTTCTCGTCCGACGTCGACGGTGCACGTATTGCCCACCTCAGTCGACGCCGAGGCGGATGTTGCGCCAAGCAGGGCGATCAACGCCAGGGTTCCCACCAAAGCAACTCCACGCAGCGCTCGCATCTGCTTCCTCCCGGTTCGACGACGGCCGCCGAAAGGTTAGACGGCTAACGCGACGCTGCCGAGCCTTCCAGCAGTCGGTCCAGCGCATGTCCGAGGCCGCCGATCGCCGAGTCGAGTGGCTCTTGGCTGCCGGCGGCCCGGGCGCGCAGCAGGGCGCCCTCGACCGTGGAGACGACGAGGCCGGCGAAGGTCTCGGCGTCCTTGGCGCTGACGCCTTCGTCACGCAGGGCGGCCGCGATCGGGCGTTCCCAGCTCTGGAAGGCGGCGGTTGCCGCCGCGGCCAGCTCGGGGTCCTCCGGTCGGGCCAGGGCGATCGCGGCGACGGGGCAGCCGATTCGCTCCGGGTAGTCGGCGACGCGGCGGCGAAAGACGTTGCCGAAGAGGGCGAGCGTCTGTTTCAGCCCGCGCTCCTCGAGCGAGCGCTCGATCAGGTCGCGGATCATCGTGCCCTCGAGCTCGGCGGCCTCGCGAGCGAGCTGCACCTTTCCGCCGGGGAAGTGGTGGTAGATCGAGCCGCGGGGCGCCTCGCCCTGCTCGGCGACGTCGCGCAGCTCCATGCCGGCGTAACCCTTCTCGGCCAGCAGCTGGCGGGCGCCCTTGAGCAGCAGCGCGCGACCGTCGCGGCGCTTGCCCTCGACCGGCTCCCCGTCGGCGATCCTCGCTATGCCCACGGTCATAGTCTATAGTCCGCGCCGATGTATGACCGTGGTCATAGAGGGATCGTGGCGATCGCCTGCGCGGGCGCTTTCCTGGCTTTCCTCGACGCGACGATCGTCAACATCGCCTTCCCTGACATCTCTCGCTCGTTCGCGGGGTCGGGGCGCTCCGAGCTCTCCTGGGTCCTCGACGGCTACTTCGTCGTCATCGCCGCGCTGCTGGTGCCGGCGGGGGGCCTGGCCGATCGGTTCGGCCACAAGCGAATCTTCCTGCTCGGCGTCGCCGGCTTCACCGCCGCCAGCCTGCTCTGCGCGGCGGCACCCTCGCTCGAGCTGCTGATCGCCTTCCGGGTCCTGCAGGGAATCGGTGCGGCGCTGATCGCACCGACATCACTGGCCCTCGTCCTCGATGCCTTCCCACCCGAGCGCCGCGCCGCCGGCGTCGGCCTCTGGGGTGCTGCGGCGGCTGCCGCCGCGGCCGTGGGGCCGACCCTCGGCGGGGCGCTGGTCGAGCTCTCCGACTGGCGACTCGTCTTCCTCGTCAACTTGCCGATCGGCGCCGCCGTCGTCCTGCTCGGCCGCAGGGCACTGCGCGAGCGCCCGCAGCTCGACAGCCGCCTGCCCGACCTGCCCGGCGCGCTGATGCTGGCCTCGAGCCTGGCCCTGGTGACTCTGGCAATCGTCGAGGGCAACGACTGGGGCTGGGCCTCGACCGCGACGCTCGGCTGCTTTACCGCCGCCGCGGTCCTGCTCGGCGGGATGATCCGGCGCAGCCGCACCCACCCGCGCCCGATCGTCGAGCCGGCGCTCTTCGCCCACAGCTCCTTCCGTCTCGGCAACCTCGGCACGCTGCTCTTCGCCGCCGCCTTCTTCTCGCTGATCCTCGGCAACGTCGTCTTCCTCACCTCGATCTGGGGCTACACGGTGCTGCAGGCCGGCGCCGCGACGCTGCCGGGTCCACTGCTCTCCACGGTCTTCGCCGGGCCCGCCGGGCGCCTCGCCGACCGCTTCGGCCACCGCGCCGTGATCGTCCCCGGCACCCTCTTCTTCGCCGCCGGGGTGATGGTTCTGCGCTCGGCCGGAGCCGATCCCGACTGGCTCGGCCTCTGGCTGCCCGGCGCCTGCCTGACCGGCATCGGCATCGGCCTCGCCTTCCCGACCCTCGGCTCGGCCGCGGTACGCGACGTTCCCGACGACCGCTTCGCCACCGCCAGCGCCGTCAACGCCGCCTTCCGCCAGGTCGGCGCCGTGCTCGGCACCGCGATCCTCGTCGCCATCGTCGGCGACCCGACCTCGCTGGCGGCAGCACTAGCGGTCTCCGACGACGCCTACCTATTCGCCGTCTTCGCTGCGCTCGCCTCCGGTGCGGTCGCCCTCGCCCTCTCGCCGCAGCCGGTCGCCGCTCTCGGCGTCGAAGAGGTGGAGCTTGGAGGTGTCGGCCCATAGCTTGGCCGTGTCGCCGCGTTTGATCTTGCTCGCCGGGTCGAGGCGGGCGACGATCTGCTCCTGGCCCTCGCGCACCTCGGGCACGCCGGTCTCCTCCAGCCGTTCCTCGACCAGATCGGCGAGCTGGTCGGATTCGACGCCACCGGACTCGACGTGGAAGTAGGCGTAGAGGTCGGAGCCGAGCGACTCGACCAGGTCGATCTCGGCCTCGAAGACGACGCCGCGCTCGTCGCGCAGGTCGCCGACCATCTCGGCGTCCTCGAAGCTCTCCGGTCGCAGGCCGGCAACCGCCTTGCCGTCGCGGCCACTGCCCACGCCCTCCGGGATGTCCGCCTCGCCGATCGGCAGGTTCACCCTGCCGCCGCTCACCTCCGCCGGCATGAAGTTCATCGCCGGTGAGCCGATGAAGCCGGCGACGAAGAGGTTCACCGGCTGCTCGTACAGTTCGGCCGGGGTGCCGACCTGCTGCAGCGCGCCGGCCCGCATCACCGCGACCCGATCGCCGAGCGTCATCGCCTCGGTCTGGTCGTGGGTGACGTAGACGGTCGTCGTCTCCAGTCGCGACTGCAGCCTCGCCACCTCGGTGCGCATCTGTACGCGCAGCTTCGCGTCGAGGTTGGAGAGCGGCTCGTCCATCAGGAAGGCCTGCGGGTCGCGCACGATGGCCCGCCCCATCGCCACCCGCTGGCGCTGGCCGCCGGAGAGGTTGGCCGGGCGGCGGTCGAGGTGCTGCTCGAGGTCGAGCGTCTTTGCCGCCTCCTCGACCTTCTTGTCGATCTCCGCCTTGTCGACCCCGGCCAGCTTCAGCGCGAAGCCCATGTTCTCGCGCACGGTCATGTGCGGGTAGAGCGCGTAGTTCTGGAAGACCATCGCGATGTCGCGCTCCTTGGGGGCGCGGTCGTTGACCACGTCGCCGCCGATCTTCACCTCGCCGCTGGAGATGTCCTCGAGCCCGGCGATCATCCGCAGCGCGGTCGACTTGCCGCAGCCCGAGGGCCCGACCAGGATCATGAACTCGCCGTCGCCGATCTCCAGGTTCATGTCCTTGACGGCTTCGGAGCCGTCGGCGAAGACCTTGGTGACTCCTTCGAGGGTGATCTCTGACATTTGCGGGCTCCTTTATCCCTTGACGGCACCGGCGGTGAGGCCGGAGACGATGCGGCGCTGGAAGAAGAGGACGAAGACGATGATCGGCACGGTGACGACGACGGCCGCCGCCGCGATGCTGCCGGTCGGTTCGGTGAACGAGGACTCGCCGGTGAAGAAGGCGAGGGCGGCGGGCACGGTTCGCGAGGCGTCCGAGGAGGTCAGCGAGATCGCGAAGAGGAAGTCGTTCCAGGCGAAGATGAAGACGAGGATCGCGGCGGTGAACATACCCGGCGCAGCGAGCGGCACGATCACCTTGGTGAAGGCCTGGAAGGGGGTCGCGCCGTCTACCTGGGCCGCCTGCTCGAGCTCCCAGGGAATCTCGCGGAAGAAGGCGGTCAGGGCGTAGATCGCCAGCGGCAGCGAGAAGGTCAGGTAGGGAATGATCAGGCCGGGATAGGTGTCGTAGATCCCCAGCGCCCGCCACATGTCGAAGAGCGGCCCGATCGTCGAGATCGGCGGGAACATCGCGATCGCCAGAGCGCCGGCGAGGATCAGCCGCTTGCCGGGGAATTCGAGCCGGGCGATCGCGTAGGCGGCGAAGCTGGCGAGCACGATCGAGATCACCGTCGTCGTCAGCGCGATCAGGATCGAGTTGATCAGCGGCTTGATGAAGGGGCTGCCGTCGATCCCGCCTTCGAAGAGGCTCTTGTAGTTGTCGAAGGAGACTTCGCTGGGGATGAAGCGCCCGTCGGTGATCGCTTCCGGTGGCTTCAGCGAGATCGAGATCAGCCACAGCACCGGGATCAAGGCGAAGATCAGCACCACCGCGATGGCGATGCTCCAGAGCGCGTATTCGCGGCCGTTGCGTTCCATCAGCTACCGGGCCTCCCTTCCTCGACCCGGGTGCCGAGGACCTTCACGTAGAAGGAGGCGATCGCCAGCACGCAGAGGAAGATCAGCACCGAGACGGCCGAGCCGAGCCCCAGGTTGAGCCGCGAGATCAGCTGGTTGAAGCCGAGGATCGAGACCGATTCGGTGTCCTGCGCACCGGCGGTCATGATGTAGATCGTGTCGAAGACGCGGAAGGCGTCGAGGGTGCGGAACAGCAGCGCGACGAGGATCGCCGGCTTCATCAGCGGCAGGGTGATGCGGGTGAAGCGCTGCCAGGCGCTGGCGCCGTCGACCTTCGCCGCCTCGTAGAGCTGGGAGTCGATCGTCACCAGCCCGGCCAGCAGCAGCAGCGCCATGAAGGGCGTCGTCTTCCAGACCTCGGCCATGATGATCACGGCGAAGGAGCTGAAGCGGCCGCCGAACCAGTCCATTTCGTCGGAGATCAGCGGCAGGTTGTTGACGAAGCCGCTGTCCGGGGCGAAGGCGAACTGCCAGGAGAAGGCGGCGACCACGGTGATGATCCCGTAGGGGATGAGGACGGCGGTGCGGACGACGCCACGACCGAAGATCGCCCGGTGCATGACCAGGGCGATCATCATTCCCAGCACCAGCTCGATCGAGACCGTGACGACGGTGAGGAAGACGGTGTTGAAGACGTCGGTCCACCAGAGCTGGGAGCTGAGCACCGAGGTGTAGTTGTCGAGGCCGACGAAGCCGCCCTCCTCGGGGAAGCGCAGGTCGATCTGCTGGACCGAGAGGACGATCGCGTAGCCGATCGGGTAGGCGGTGACGGCGAGCATCGCGATCACCGCCGGCGCGCAGAGCAGCCAGGCGAGCCGGTGCTCGGAGCGCGTGCGGGCGCTGGTCGGGGCTTGCTGGGCGTGCGCCTCCATCAGAGCAGTCCTTCCCGCTTGACCGCGTCTTCGAGGTTGGACTTGAGTTCGTCATAGACCGAGGAGGCGTCTTCGGGGTCGATCTTGTCCGGCGGGTGCAGCGAGCGCTGCACCGCCAGGCTGACGTCCTGGTAGGCGGCGGTGCTCGGTCGCGGCCCGGCGGCTTCGATCGAGCTTTTGACCAGCTCGGCAAACCCCGGGAAGGCCCCGGTGACGACTTTGGTCGAGTAGAGGTCCGAGCGCGAGGGCGGCAGGCCGTCGAGTTCGGTCGCGGTCAGCTGGCTCTTGCCGTTGGCCAGGCAGGCGGCGGCGTCGAAGGCGATGTCCTTGTTTTCCGAGAAGGAGCTGACCGCGAGGTTGAAGCCGCCGAGTGGTGGCTTGCTGGGCCGGTTGGCCTCGATCCCGGGGAAGCGGGCGAAGCCCATGTTCTTGGCGATTTCGGGCGCTTCTTCCTTGGCGCTGGCGTAAGCGAAGGTGTAGTTGGTCATGAAGGCCGATTCGCCCGACTCGAAGGCGATTCGCGCGGTGTCCTCGTTGGAGGTCGAGAGGCTGGGAGGGGCGGCGGAGGAGTTGGCGAGGCGGCCCATCACCTCGAGCGCCCGAGTCGTCGGCCCCTCGGCGAGGTCAACCGTTTCCGGCCCTGAGAGCAATTCCGTGCCGGCACTCTCGATCAGGGCGTTGGCCCAGACGGTGAAGCCCTCGTAGCGGTTGGCCTGCACCTGGATCGTGCCGGCGTTGTCGCGGCCCAGCTTTTCCGCCTCGTCGATCATCTCGTCCCAGGTGCGGGGCGCTTTCTTGACCAGGTCTTTGCGATACCAGAGCAGCTGGGTGTTGGTGTTGAAGGGGGCGGCGTAGAGCTTGTCCTCGAAGGAGGCGGTTTCGATCACGCCGGGAAAGACCTCTTCGGTCACTTCTTTCTTTCGTTTGCCGGTCCACTCTTCGACCCAGCCGGCGTTGGCGAACTCGCCGGTCCAGATCACGTCCATGCCGATGACGTCGATCGAGGAGTCGTCGGCGCCGAGCCGCCGGACCAGCTGTTCGCGCTGCTGGCTGGCGTCGGTGGGAAGGAATTCGGGTTCGATCGTGTAGCGCCCGTTCGATTCTTCCGAGCAGCGTTTCGAGACTTCCTCGATCGACCCGCCCGGCTGGATCGCGACGAAAAAGGTCAGCGTGCGCCCCTTGGCGGCGTCGGAGTCTCCGCCGGAGGCGAGCAGAACGACAACCAAAGCGACGACGCCCAGGAAGACCAAGCCGATAGCCGCTACGCGAGCTGTCAATTGCATCCCTCCATTCCACGCCCCCACGCGCGGCGGGGACGCACCGATGAAGATGCCCGGTTACGGCCAGCTTGAAACCGAGCTGGCGGCCTCCAAACGACAAAACCCGGCGGGATCGCTTCCGATCCCGCCGGGTTGGGACTACCTATGCGGCCAGGGCTCAGCCCTGTTTGCCACCTTTGCTTTTGCCCGTGCTTTTAACTTTGCGGACGGGTTTTTTCTGACCCCTCACTTTGGCTTTGAGGATGCTGCTGCTCGGCGCGCCCACGATGTTCGGGGCAGTCGCCGTGAAGACCAGCGAAAGAAACTGTTTGCGACTCAGTTCTTTGAGCTTGGACTTCAGATTCCCGGGAAAGAGGAGGGTGAATTTGGCGATCGTCCCCGGCGTCACCACCTGCACGCCACCGCTCAGTTTGGCTGTTTTGCCTTTGCCCAGTTTGACTTTGCCGGCAACCGTTACCGAGGCCTGGACGTTGCTCGTGATCAGTACCCTCGCGAAGCCTTTCTTGACGATCGACGATGCGCTCAGCGTGACCGTGGGGCAGGGAGTCTGCAGGGCTTTGCTCTGCGGACATTTGTCCTGGGTCTCGTCGCCGAACCCGTCGCCGTCGGCGTCGGCCTCAACCCTTGCGGTGACTGGAGACTGAAGGCCTTCGGACTCTGCGACGCTGTTCACCGTCGTGCCAGCGCTTGGGCTGCCAAGGAAGACGGCGAAGCGATCGACCGGATTGCCGGTGATGCAGTAGAACGAATAAACTTCTCCTTCGTACGTACCGGAGGCGCCCAGGAAATCGCCAGCGTTAACGGGGATCCGCGTGTCGAACCTGTTGACTCCCGGCGAGATCGGGCTCGCGGCGCTCTCCCCGACCACCTGATACTGGGTGGGGGTACCGGTCGGGTGGAACACTTTGAGGGCCTGGCTCAGGATGCCCGGGGGAACCGTAGAGTTGTTGTTCAAAGCCCAACTCGTGATCACCCCCGCACTTGGGACCGTGGCTGGGAATGGGCCGCCGTTAGCGAGGGAAGCGAAGGTCACCCCGGAGGTGACTTCTTCCGCTGCGCAGGAGCTGCCGACTTCAGTCGCGGCCGAGGCGGTTGTTGAGCCCAAGGCTGCGATCGCGAGTAAACCCGCTACTAGAACGCCGATGAATCTTCTCTTCATGTCATCTCCTAGATCGCTGAAAGTGGCGCCAGCATAATCCGATCCGCTCTATGGAGCGGAATTCACCGATCCGAATCAAAGAAAATTCGGCAAAGAGCGCCAAGCTTCCGCGGCGACGTCAAGATCGGTGACGAGGCTGCGGTCGCCCGCGGCGACCTCGATCGTCGTGCCGCCGACCTCGCCGAGCGGGGTCGCGCCGAGCGCCTCGAGGGTCTCGCGCTCGCCACTGATGAGAAAGCCGCCGAGCCCCTCGCCGAAGAGCGCGTCCTCGGGTGAGCAGCCGCGTTCGCGCAGCGGCTGCACGTCAACGCTGCAGCCGATCGCGCCGCCGATCGCGCACTCGGCCAGGGCACAGGCGAGGCCGCCGTCGCTGATGTCGTGGACGGAGGAAAGCTTGCCGGCGCGGACCGCGTTGCGGACCGCCTCGCAAGCGGCGGCGACAGCAGCGACGTCAGGCTGGGGGAGGCCCGCGTCGAGCACACCGCCCTGCTTGGCCAGCTCACTGCCGGCGAGGCTCGGCGAGAACGGGCCGAGCAGGGCGATCGCGTCGCCCTCGCGAATGAAAGCGCTGCCGCAGGCCCGGGCTGGGTCGGGTAGTTCGCCGACCATGCCGACCACCGGAGTCGGGTAGATCGGGCCTTCGGGACCCTCGTTGTAGAGCGAGACGTTGCCGCCGACGACCGGCACGCCGAGCTGCTCGCAGGCCTCGGCGAGACCGCTGACGGCTTGGTCCAGCTGCCAAGCGGGGCCTGGTTTCTCCGGGTTGCCGAAGTTGAGGCAGTTGGTCAGGCCGAGCGGCTCGGCGCCGACGCAGGCGAGGTTCTGGGCGCACTCGAGTACCGCCTCGATCGTGCCGGCGTGGGGGTCACAGGCCACGCGGCGCCCGTTACCGTCGATCGAGACCGCGATCGCGTTGCCCGCCTCGGGAATCTGCAGCACCGCCGCGTCGGCGGACTCCGGTCGACGCACCGTGCGCGAGCCGACCACCGAGTCGTACTGCTCGAAAGCCCAGCGCTTGGAAGCGATGCTGGGGGAGGCAAGCAGGGCGAGGAGGGTCTCCTCGCTCGTCGCATCGCCGCGCAACGTCACCCGGTTGCCGTAGATCCAGCCCTCCGGCGCGTGCGGCTCGAGGTCGTAGAGCGGGCAGCCGTCGACCAGCGCCTCGACCGGCATCTCGCCGACGACGTCGCCGTCGCGCAGGATTCGGATCTGGCCGGAATCCGTGACGACGCCGATCTCGGCGGAGCCGGTCTGCCATTTCTCGCAGACCGCGATCACCTCGCCGACCTTGGCCGGCTCGACCACGGCGAGCATCCGCTCCTGCGACTCGGAGACCATGATCTCGAAGGGCTCCATATCGGCCTCGCGCAGTGGCACCTTGGCGACGTCGAGGTCGATCCCCACCCCGCCGGCCGAGGCCATCTCGCCGGCCGAGGAGGTCAGGCCGGCGGCGCCGAGGTCCTGCAGCGAGACCAGTAGGCCCTTCTCCAGCAGCTCGAGGCAGCACTCGAGCACCTTCGACTCCTCGAAGGGATCGCCGATCTGCACGGTCGGGCGCTTGGCGTCGTCGCCCTCGCCCAGCTCGGCGGAGGCCAGCACCGAGGCGCCGCCGATGCCGTCGCGCCCGGTCGAGGCGCCCATCAGCACCACCCTGTTGCCGACCCCGGCGGCGGCGGCGCGGACCATGTCCGCCTGCTTGGCGATGCCGAGGCACATCGCGTTGACCAGGCAGTTGTGCTCATAAGGACCCTCGAAGTAGATCTCGCCGCCGACGTTGGGCACCCCAATCGAGTTGCCGTAATGGCCGATCCCGCGCACGGCGCCGTCGAGCAGGTGGCGTGAGCGCAGCGAATCGAGCTCACCGAAGCGCAGCGAGTCGAGGATCGCAATCGGCCGGGCGCCGATCGCGAAGACGTCGCGGAGGATGCCGCCCACTCCCGTCGCCGCGCCCTGGAAGGGTTCGACCGCACTCGGGTGGTTGTGGGACTCGACCTTGAAGGCGATCGCGTGGCCGTTGCCGATCTCGACCGCGCCGGCGTTCTCGCCCGGGCCCATCACCACCCGCTCGCCCTCGGTCGGCAGCCGCCGCAGCAGCTTGCGCGAGTGCTTGTAGGCGCAGTGCTCGGACCAGAGCAGGCTGAACATCGCCAGCTCGACGTCGTTGGGCTCGCGGCCCAGCTTCTCGACGATCAGCTCGAACTCGGAGTCGGTCAGCCCCAGCTCGCGATGCTTGGCGACCTCGACCGTCACGCCCCCGCTCCCGCCGCGGCGACGGCCTCGAAGACTCGCAGCCCATCGGTCGAACCGGTCAGCGGATCGACCGCATGCTCGGGATGCGGCATCAGCCCCACCACGTTGCCCGTCTCGTTGCGCACCCCGGCGATGTCCCGCGCCGAGCCGTTTGGGTTCTGCCTCGGCGCGTAGCGATAGACGACCTGCCCCTTCGCCTCGAGCTCGTCGAGCACCCCCTCGGGGGCGTAGTAGCGCCCTTCACCGTGCTTGGCCGGGATCGAGAGTCGTTCGTTGCCGGCGATCAACTCGACCTGGCGGCAGTGGAAACGCAGGTCCTCGTTGAGCAGCAGCGCACCCGGCAGCAAGCCTGCCTCGCAGAGGACCTGGAAGCCGTTGCAGATGCCCAGCACCGGGCCGCCGCGGCCGGCGAACTCGCTCACCGCCTCCATCGCCGGCGAGAAGCGGGCGATCGCGCCGGCGCGCAGGTAGTCGCCGTAGGAGAAGCCGCCGGGGACGACTACGGCGTCGATGCCGTCCAGGTCGCGCTCCTCGTGCCAGAGGAGCCGCGCCTCGGCGCCGGTTCGCTCGCAAGCCATCAGCGCGTCCCGCTCGTCGCAGGAGCCGGGGAACTGGAGCACGCCCCAGCGCATCAGGCGGCGCCGTCTAGCTGCTCGATCTCGTAGTCCTCGATCAGCGGGTTGGCGAGCAGCTTCTCGCAGAGTTCGCCGAGCCGCTCCGGGTCCTCGGCCTCGAGCTCGACCATGCGGCCGACCCGGACGTGCTCGATCCCTTCGAAGCCGAGCGCCGGCAGGGCTCGCTCGACCGCCTTGCCCTGCGGGTCGAGGATCCCCTCCTTCGGGCGGATCAATATCCGCGCCTTGGGCACTAGAAGGAGAGCTCCGTGATCCGCTCGTAGGCCTCGACGTACTTGGCCCGCGTCTGCTCGACCACGTCGGGCGGAATCTCGGGGGCGGGCGGGGTCTTGTCCCAGCCGCTCTCGGTTGCCCAGTCGCGCACGTACTGCTTGTCGAAAGAAGGCTGTGTCTTGCCCGGCTCGTAGCGGTCGGCCGGCCAGAAGCGCGAGGAGTCCGGCGTCAGCACCTCGTCGGCGAGGACGATCTCGGCGCCGGCGTGGCGGCCGAACTCGAACTTGGTGTCGGCGAGGATGATCCCGCGCTCGGCCGCGTGTTCGGCGCCGCGGACGTAGACCTCGACGGAAATGCGCCGCAGCTCCTCCATCAGCGCCCGGTCGCCGACGATCTCGGCGGCGCGGTCGAAGTCGACGTTCTCGTCGTGGTCGCCGATCTCGGCCTTGGTCGCCGGGGTGAAGATCGGCTCCGGCAGCTTGTCGGACTCGAGCAGGTTGGGCGGCAGCTCGATCCCGCAGACCGCGCCACTGTTCTTGTATTCCTTCCAGCCCGAGCCGGAGAGGTAGCCGCGCACTACGCACTCGACCGGGTACATCTCCAACCGCCGCACCCGCATCGCCCGTTCCGCCACCTCTTCCGGCACGTCGGCGGAGATGAAGTGGTTGGGGACGATGTCGGCGGTCAGCTCGAACCAGAATTCCGAGATCCGGTTCAGCACCTTGCCCTTGTCGGTGATCGCCGTCGGCATCACGATGTCGTAGATCGAGATCCGGTCGGAGGCGACCATCAGCAGGTCGTCCTCCCACTCGTAAATCTCGCGGACCTTTCCGGACGAGTGAAGCTTCAGATCAGTGATTGGTGGCATTGGCGCGATGCTAGCGAGGAGCGCGGCGTGGCTGAACCGAGCCTTCATACTGGCTGGGCAGCCAGTATGCGATCCTTCTCGCCGTGAGCCTGCCGCCCGAACCGAAGAGCTCTCCCCTGGTGCAGACGCTGCGCTGGAGCTTCCGGCCGCTGCCCTTCATGCAGGAGAACCGGGAAAAGTACGGCGACAACTTCAGCGTCAAATTCCTCACCTTCGAGCGGCCGATGGTGATGATCTCCGACCCGGCCGCGATCAAGGCCCTCTACATGGAGCGCTCGCACGGCCTGCCGCCGGGCCGCGACATCATCCTCACCCCGATCGTCGGCCCGCGCTCGTTGCTGGTCACCGAGGGCGCCGATCACCTCGCTCACCGCAAGCTGATGCTGCCGCCCTTCCACGGTGAGCGGATGCGCTCCTACCAGCCGCTGGTCGAGGAGATCGTCGACCGCGAGATCGACTCCTGGCCGTTGGGCGAGGAATTCCCGATTCACCCGCAGATGCAGGCGATCACGCTCGAGGTGATCCTCAAGGTCGTCTTCGGCGTCGCCGATGGCCCCCGCTTCGAGCGCCTGCGCACTGTCCTCACCAAAGTGCTGGAGGAGACCGCCTCGCCCTTCGCCCAGCTCGCCGGTCTCGCCTCGCGTCGTTTCGGCGGCCGCGGTCCCTGGGCCAAATTCGAAAAGCAGCTGAAGGAAGCCGACGACCTGCTCTACGCCGAGATCGCCGAGCACCGTGCCAGCGGCGCTTACGAGGAGCGCGAAGACATCCTCTCGCTGATGATGCAGGCGCGCTTTGAGGACGGCTCGGAGATGAGCGACTCCGACCTGCGCGACCAGCTGATGACTCTGCTGCTCGCCGGCCACGAGACCACCGCCACGGCGCTGGCCTGGACCTTCGACCTGCTGCTGCGCCACGCCGGGCCGCTACAGCGGCTGCGCGAGTCGCTCGAGGCGGGCGAGGACGATTACCTGCGCGCCGTGATCAGCGAGTCGCTGCGCCTGCGCCCGGTCGTGCCGCTCGCCGGCCGCCGCCTCAACGCTGACCTCGAGACCGAGAACGTGCACCTGCCCGCCGGCACCGACGTTACCCCGGCGATCTGGCTCACCCACACCCGCGCCGACGTCTACCCCGAGCCGTTCGCCTTCCGCCCCGAGCGCTTCCTCGACGGCGGTCCCGACACCTACGCCTGGATCCCCTTCGGCGGCGGCATCCGCCGCTGCATCGGCGCCGCCTTCGCCGAGTTCGAGATGCGGATCGTCCTGCGCGAGGTCTTGACCCGCTGCGAGCTGCGCAAGGCCAGCCCCGCGCCGGAGAAAATCGGCCGCCGCAACATCACCCTCTCGCCACGCGCCGGCACCCCGGTCGTCGTCAGCGCCCGCCACCCGGCGCGCGAGCACGATTTGGTTCCGGCCTAGCCCAGGTCCCATCGTCTCTCGACAGGAGCCCGCCCTCAGGGCATGATCAAGGCATGGCCGAAAAGCGCGAGGCGGATCGGCTGACGTGGTGGCAGCGCCAGGCGCTGCGCCGCATGCGCAAGGCCGCCGGCAAGAATGGCGATGAGCCGCTTGCCTCCGAGGACTGGGCCGCCTACTTCACGGTGGCATCCGGGGGGATGGAGAGCACGCTGAGTCGCCTGCTGCGGGCGCTCCCGTCCAGCCCACGCTGTGGAATCTGCGGGGCTCCCTTCGCCGGCTTCGGCAGCCGCCTGATCCGCCCCTTGGGCTACCGGCAGTCGCGCAAGAGTCCCAACCTCTGCGCGACCTGCGTCGAGGCCTCGCCGCCGGGCGGCATGACGACCGAGGCCGGGGTGCTCTTCGCTGACCTGCGCGGCTTCACACGGCTCTCGGAGGAGAGCGACCCGGAGGCCGTGAGCGTTCTGCTGCGTCGTTTCTATGCCTGCGCCGAGGACGTCCTCTTCCCCGAGGCGGTGATCGACAAGCTGATCGGCGACGAGGTGATGGCCCTCTACCTGCCGATGTACGGTCGCTTCGACGAGGCTGCCCCGGTGATGCTCAACAGTGCCCGAGATCTGCTGCGCCGAATCGGCTATGGCAGCGCCGAGGGCCCCTTCGCCGAGGTCGGGATCGGTCTCGATTACGGCGAGGCGTTCGTCGGCAACGTCGGCAGGCGAACACTCAACGACTTCACCGCCGTGGGGGATGTCGTCAACGTCGCAGCGCGGCTGCAGGGTGAGGCGGCAGGTGGCGAGATCCTCATCTCAGGTCGCCTCGCCGAGCCGCCCGGCGAGCGTTTGAGGTTGACCCTGAAGGGCAAGGCGGAGCCGGTCGTTGCCTACCGCAGCCGGATCACCCAAGGCGGGCGCGAGAGGACCAGCGCGGACTAGGACTTGCCGGCGGCGCGTGCCGCCGGATGCTCCTGCGCCCAGCGCGCGATCGTGCTCGAGCCCGAGATCACCTCGCCGTCGTCGAGGATGAGGATCGGCACCTCGTTGGTGCCGCTCAGCCGCTTCACCTCGGCTCGGTCCTCATCGCGGCTGCCCCAGGTCCAGGGCATCAGCCGGTAGCCACCGACCGTCTTCAGCTCGTAGCTGTAGCCGGCGGCATCGAGTGCCTTGCCCGCCTTCGCGCAGGGATGGGCAAATGCCGGGCCGGTCTTCTTCTGTCCGCAGGTGTAGAGGACCACGGACGCGAACCCTAGCGGCAGAGCGCCCGGACACGTCGATCTTCGTTGCGTTGGAGCCGGGATGACGGCTTTGACTCGCTCAATGGCGTCGCCGGCTTGACCTTGATTCCGGTTTGAGGCTCGCTGGTTCCTAGCCGCGCAGCGCTTCCAGCCGCTCGAAGATCTCTGGCAGGTGGGTGAGGTAGGCGCTGTAGTCGAAGACGGCGTCGAGGTCGAGCTCTGGAGCCGCGGCGCCGAGCAGCTCGCGGAAGTGGGTGCCGCTGTCCCAGGCCTGCTGGGCGTTCTCCTGGACGACGCGGTAGGCCTCGTCGCGGGTGAGGCCGGACTCGACCAGGGCGGTGAGGGCGCGCTGGCTGAAGAGGGCGCCGTGGGTGAGCTCGAGGTTCTCGCGCATGCGGTCGGTGCGGATCGTCATCCCGCTGGCGACCTTCGTCGCCAGGTCCTGCATGTAGTCGAGCCCGATCGTCGCGTCGGGCAGGATCACCCGCTCGGCGCCGGAGTGGGAGATGTCGCGCTCGTGCCAGAGCGCCACGTTCTCGAGCCCGGTCTGGGCGTAGCCGCGCAAGACGCGAGCAAGCCCGGTGATCCGCTCGCTGCGGATCGGGTTGCGCTTGTGCGGCATCGCCGAGGAGCCCTTCTGCTTGCCCGAGGCAAACGGCTCCTCGACCTCGCGCACCTCGGTGCGCTGCAGGTTGCGAACCTCGGTGGCGAAGCGCTCGAGCCCGGCAGCGGCGATTGCGGTGGCAGAGGTGAGCACCGCGTGGCGGTCACGCGGTATCACTTGAGTCGCCACGTCCTCACGCTGCAATCCGAGCCGCTCCATCACCCGGGCCTCAACCGCCGGCGGCACCGAGGCGTAGGTGCCGACCGCGCCGGAGAGCTTGCCGAATGCGAGCTGCTCGAAGGCATCGCTGAGCCGGTCGAGGTTGCGGTTCGCCTCGAAGGCAAAGCCGGCGAGGCGCAGGCCGAAGCTGGTCGGCTCGGCGTGGACGCCGTGGGTGCGACCGACGCAGAGCGTGTCGCGGTGCTCGAGCGCCCGCGCGATCAGGGCGTCGCGGTAGGCGCGGGCGCCCGCCAGCACCACCTCGCCGGCCTCGCGCAGTTGCAGGGCAAGGGCCGTGTCGAGCACGTCGGAGGAGGTGAGGCCGTAGTGGATCCAGCGCCCGTGCTCACCGACGTTGGCGGCGACGACGTCGACGAAGGCGGCGACGTCGTGGTCGGTGATCTTCTCCCGCTCGTTGACCGCCTCGACCGTGAAGGCCGCGTTCGCCCGCGCCGCCTCAGCGGCCTCGCGCGGCACCGCACCCTCCTCAGCCCAGGCCTCGGTCGCCGCCAGCTCGACCTCGAGCCAGCACTCGAACTTGCGCTGCGGCGACCAGACGGCGCCGATCTCGGGGCGCGTGTAGCGGGGGATCACGCGTTGATTATCCGGGCGGCGAGGATGCCGGCGTTCTTCGCGCCATCGATTGCCACGCAGGCAACCGGGATCCCCGGCGGCATTTGCACCGCCGAGAGCAACGCGTCGAGCCCACCGAGGCTCTTGCCGAGGATCGGCACCCCGACGACCGGCAGGTCGCTGTGAGCGGCGGCGACGCCGGGTAGGGCGGCGGACATGCCGGCGCCGGCGATGATCACCTTCAGCCCCCGCATCCGCGCGTTGGTGCAGTACTCGCGCACCAGCTCGGGATCGCGGTGGGCGCTCATCACCCGCACCTCGTAGCGAATCCCCGCCTCCTGCAGCGCCTTGCCGGCCGGCTGCATCTTCGGCTTGTCGTTCTTCGAGCCCATGATGATCCCGACCAGGGGCTCATCGACATCGATTTCCTCGAAGGCCTCCTCTACCGCTGGCATTGCCACCGCCTCGCCAACCTGTGGCTCGTCGGCTTCTCCGCCGGTGGGTTGGGGTCCTTCTGAGATCTCGCTCATCTCGTCCTCTCTCGTGTGGCTGGCTAACTGGCGACGCGGTCCACCGCGCGAGCGGCGACGTCGGATCGCATCTGCATTCCCGCGAACTCGATCCGACCCGCGGCATCGTATGCACGATCGCGGGCCTCGGCCGGCGTCGCTCCCAATGCCGTCAGGTTCAGTACCCGGCCGCCGGCGGTGACTATCTCGCCATCGCGCTCGGCGGTGCCGGCGTGGGTGACCTCGGCCAACTCGGTCGCCTCGCCGAGACCGTGGATGACGTCGCCCTTCGAGGAAGACTCGGGATACCCGGCCGAGGCCAGCACCAGTGTCACCGCCCAGTCCGCGACGAACTCGGCCTCGGCGCCAGCGAGGCCGCCCGGCTCGCGCGCGGCGAGGCAGAGGTCGACCAGGTCGGAGCGCAGCCGCGGCAGCACCGCCTGGGTCTCGGGATCGCCGAAGCGGGTGTTGAACTCGAGCACCTTGGGGCCGTCGGGGCCGATCATCAGGCCGGCGTAGAGGACGCCGTGGAAGGGACGGCCGCGCCGTGCCATCGCGGCGACGATCGGGCGGTGCACGGCGTCGACTATCTCCTCGACCTCGGCGGCGCCGAAGCCGGGCACCGGCGAGTAGCTGCCCATGCCGCCGGTGTTCGGTCCCTCGTCGCCGTCGAAGATCCGCTTGTAGTCCTGGGCCGGCGCCAGCGGCACCACGTTCTCGCCGTCGCAGAGCGCCAGCAACGAGAGCTCCTCACCCTCGAGGAACTCCTCCAGCACGACGGTGGTCTCGCCGAAGCGCTGCTCGGTGAAGAAGACGTCGATCGCCTCCCGCGCCTCCGCCTCGGAGGCGCAGATGATCACGCCCTTGCCAGCGGCCAGGCCGTCGGCCTTGAGCACGGCTGGGTAGGAAGAGCGAGCGATCTCTGTGAGCGCCTGTTTGTGGCTACGCAGCAGAACGTGCGCCGCGGTCGGCACCCCAGCCTCGCTCATCAGCTCCTTGGCAAACGCCTTCGAGCCCTCCAGCTCAGCCGCCGCGGCGCTCGGCCCGAAGGCCGGTATCCCGGCGTCCTCGAGCGCGTCGACGACACCGGCGACCAGCGCCGCCTCAGGCCCGACCACGACCAAGTCGACGCTGCGCTCACGCGCCGCGGCAACGATCGCCTCAACGTCATCGGCGGCGATCCCCGGCAAGCACTCGGCGTCCGCCGCGATGCCCGCATTGCCCGGCGCGCAGAGCAGCTCCGGCGCGTGCGCCGACCGCGCCAGCGCCCGCACGATCGCGTGCTCGCGCCCGCCGGCCCCGACAACGAGAATGCGCATATTCGTGCTCAAGCCGCCCCCGGACGCGGGAGCGAATCCCTGTCCATGTCTGATTCTTCAGGCATTCGCGGGAGCAGAGGCGGCGGCGCCTAGTTAGAGCGAGTCGGAGAGGTCGCCGGCCGGCATCGCCGCCAGCGTCTGACTGGTCATCGTCCCGCGCGAGCCGAGCTCCACGGAGACCTTCGCCATCGTCGTCTCATCCGGCGCCTCGACGATGGTGACGAAGTCGTACTGCCCCAACGTTGCGTATTGGGCAACCACCTTCGCCCCAAGCTGCTCAACCTCCTTGTTCACCTCGGCCACCCTGCCAGGGTTGTTCTTCAGCGTCCGCACACCCTCAGCGGTCAAGTTGGTCAGCATCACGTAAGTAGGCATCGCACTCTCCTCTCGGGGACCGGTTGCCCCTACGTTACGCGATTCCGAGGGCAGCTCGACGGGCTCAGCCGTCGTATCCAGCGTGCACGTGATCGCAGTGATCCGAACGCGCAAACGCCGGCCCCGGACCATCGAGATCGAAGCAGTAGATGAGCTCAGTCGGCTGCGCCGGCGCGGGCAGGTAGGCGAGCGTCCTGCCCAGTTCAGCGCAAGGCGCGTCGACCGCGGTGTCGGTGCAGGAGACCCCGTCGACGGCGGCAATGTCCATCGCCCGCCCGAAGTAGTGGTTGGAGACGTAGCCACTCGTCGTGTACTGGGAGTGATCAGAGCGCAGCGCCGAGATCGTCAGCTGGTGCTGTTGGGTGATCGCCCCGATCAGCGCGACGATGCGGGGGTCGAGCGCGCCGGAGGTGATGTCCTGCAGCTCGAGGTCGTTGGAGAGGGTCAGGTTGTCCCAGTTGATCGGCACGCCGACCGTGCCCGGCAGCGAGATCGACCAGTCGACCGCGGTGGCGTGGCACTTGCCCTGCAGCTGTTCGGCGTCGGCGAGCACGGCCTGCACGTACCACTGCGCCTGGTTGTGGGTGAAGATGCCGGCGCGCAGGCCGTCCCGCGACCAAATCAGGCGGGCCAGCGTCGCGGCCGAGTCGGCCGGGTCGCCGCGGTGGATGTGGCCGTCTTCGTCACCGTCGACCGCGTACTGTTTCCACTCGCTCGGTTCGAGCCCGAGCGGGCCGCGCTGGCGTATCTGCGCGTTGCCCATGCCGCGGCCGAAGTTCGACTCCAGCCGCGCCATTGCGGCAAGCGCCCAGACGCCGCGCTGGCCGAGTTCGTAGCGGCCCGCCGCGTCCTCGAAGGCTTCCATGTACTCAGCGGGGATCTCGTCACTCCAGGCCGGTGCCGGCTCGCAGCTGAAGTCCTGCAGCTGTGGGGTGAGGGTGAAGCCAGCGCTGACGCCGCCGCCGAGGGCGCCGTAACAGGAGGCATTGGCGAGGACGTCGGCGACGTACCAGTCGGCGTGGTTGTAGGCGAAGATCGCGTTGTAAGTGTCGGTCGGCATGCCGGCGGCACTGAGGTAGCTCGCCGCGGCGAAGATCGCGTCTTCGGGGTTGTAGGGGTCGCGCACGCCGTCGCCATTGGCGTCCACGCCATAGCTTTCCCAAGTCGAGGGCATGAACTGCATCCAGCCCACGGCGCCGGCCGAGGACGGCCCCATGTTGGTGCCGAAAGCGCTCTCGATGCCGTTGATCGAGGCCAGGATCGAGGCACCTTGGGGGCCGAGGCCGTAAGTGGCGGCAGCGCGGTTGTAGATCGGGATCAGCACCGGCGGCACACCCGAGGTCGCGCAGCTCGAGCTCGGGATCACCGGCACTTCGAAAATTTCAGAAGGAGTGGGGGTCGGGACCGTGCCCCCGTCGGGCTCTGCTGCCGGCGTCGCCTCGACTTCCTGTTCCTCTTCGATTGGAGCTTCGACGGAGGTTCCACCGCTGGGCGCCGGCGTGGCCGGGGGAGCGATGAGCGTTTCGTTCTGCCCGAGCACCGGCGCGATCGTGTCCGCCGGTACCGGTTCGGCAGCGCTCGCGTTCGAGGCGCTCAGCGCCGCGCCAACCGCTGCGACGGCGAGGGTGTTGCGTAGCCGTCCCATCAGCCCAGCGAACCCACCACTTGCCATTTACCGGTCTCGGGGTCCCGCTGCATGTCGAGCCGCAGCTCGCTGGTGACCCCGACCCGCAGCAGCGAGACGCTCAGCGTGTAGGTATCCCCCTGGTGCGGTCCGGCCACGACGTTGAGCACCTTTGCCTTGGGCACCTCGACGCCCGCCGGCTGCCGGGGGGGGCGCTGAAGTAGAGCGTGGGCGAGCTGCGGGGTCGCCGTTTCGTTGAAGACGCTGCGAACCTCGGGGCTCTTGCGACCGATCTCGTAGAGGACGAAGGCACCGGCGAAGCGGCGGGCGACCTTGGTCGCAGCCGGTCCGGCGGGCTTGACGCCGGCGTCGCCGCTGGCCGAGCTCGCCGATTTCGCCACTTCGGCGGTAGAGCCCGCGGTTGTGGCGGCGCTGTCGGAGCTGGCGATTTCGCCAGCGCTCTTCGAGGCTCCGGTTTCCGGCTCGGCGCTGAAGTCTGGCTTTGCGCCCTGTAGCACGGGCGCGGCCGCAGCCGGCGCCGGGGCTTGCCGCACGATCGGCGCGGTAACCGGTGCGGCCGCCTGCCGCACTGAGGACGTTCCGCCCCCGCCGCTCCCGGAAGCCCAGACAAGGCCGAGCACCCCGGCGCCGGCGGCAAGCAGGACGAGGGCGACGAGACCGAGCATGCGCAGGGGCGCGCTCAACTTCCCGGTCCGCTCCTCCAAGGGCCAGACGAACCCGCGCTCGATCGCCCAGATGATTCGCTCGAACGGCCACTTGATCGCCTCGGCGAGGCGGCGCAGAACGTCGGCGCCGCCCCAGACCACGCGCTCCTCTACCGCGAATGCGGCATCGGCAATTGAAGAGCGGAATGGGGCAGGGGTATCGATGCGACGGCGTCCGAGCATGAATTGATCAGGTTGAGAGCTTATTTCGGATTCTCAACCCTTTTCCTTAACACCAAGTAATGGGCTTAAGTTCCCATCTCGAAGACCAGCTCGCCGTCGGCGGCGCTGACCCGCACCGTGTCTCCTTCACGGAACTCGCCCTCGAGCAGCTTCAGCGCCAGTTTGTCGACCAGCTGCTTCTGGATCACCCGCTTCAGCGGCCGGGCCCCGTAGGTCGGGTCGTAGCCGAGGTTGCCGAGCAGCGTCTTCGCCTCGGCTGAGAGCTCGACCTCGATCCCGCGCTCGCGCACGCGGCCGACCAGCTGGTCCACCTGCAGCTCGACGATGCGGCCGATGTCGGCCTTGGAGAGGCGGTGGAAGATCACCGTGTCATCGATCCGGTTGAGGAACTCCGGCTTGAAGGTCGCCGCCAGCACCTCCTCGATCTGCTCGCGCATCTTCTCGTCGACCGACTCGGCGACGATCCGATCGCTGCCGACGTTCGAGGTCATGATCAGCACCGTGTTGGTGAAGCTGACCGTGCGCCCCTGGCCGTCGGTGAGGCGACCGTCGTCCATGATCTGCAGCAGGGTGTTGAAGACGTCGGGGTGGGCCTTCTCGATCTCGTCGAGCAGCACCACCGCGTAGGGCCGCCGCCGCACCGCCTCGGTCAGCTGTCCGCCCTCCTCGTAGCCGACGTAGCCGGGCGGCGCCCCGATCAGTCGCGCCACCGTGTGCTTCTCCATGTACTCGGACATGTCGAGGCGGACGATCGCCTGCTCGGAGTCGAACATGAACTCAGCCAGCGCCTTCGCCAGCTCGGTCTTGCCGACCCCGGTCGGGCCGAGGAAGAGAAAGCTGCCGATCGGCCGGTTCGGGTCCGAGAGCCCGGCTCGCGAGCGGCGCAGCGCGTTTGACACAGCGGCGATCGCCTCGTCCTGACCGATCACCCGCTCGTGCAGGCGGTCCTCCATCTGGATCAACTTCTCGACCTCGCCCTCCATCAGGCGGCTGACCGGGATGCCGGTCCATTTGCCGACGACCTCGGCGACGTCCTCCTCGGTCACCTCCTCGGTCAGCATCGTGCCGCCGCCGGCGTGCAGCTCGGCCAGGCGGGCCTCCTGCTCTTCCACGGTCTTCTCCAGCTCGGGGATCTCGCCGTAGCGCAGCTTTGCCGCCCGCTCGAGGTCGGCGTCGCGCTCGGCCCGCTCCGCCTCGCGGCCGGCCTCCTCGAGCCGCGCCTTCGCCGCCTTGATCGAGTCGATCGCCTCCTTCTCGTTCTGCCAGCGCGCCTTCATCTCGCCCGAGCGCTCGCGCAGCTCGGCCAGCTCGGCCTCGATCGCCTCCAGTCGCGCCGCCGACGCCTCGTCGCTCTCTTTCTTCAGTGCCTCGCGCTCGATCTCGAGCTGCTGGATGCGGCGCTCCACCTCGTCGATCTCGGTCGGCATCGAGTCGATCTCGATCTTCAGCCGCGAGGCCGCCTCGTCGATCAGGTCGATCGCCTTGTCGGGCAGGAAGCGGTCGGCGATGTAACGCTCCGACAGGGTCGCGGCGGCGACGATCGCCGAGTCGGCGATGCGGACGCCGTGGTGGACCTCGTAGCGCTCCTTCAGCCCGCGCAGGATCGCGATCGTGTCGTTGATGTCGGGCTCGCCGACGAGCACCGGCTGGAAGCGCCGCTCCAGCGCCGCGTCTTTCTCGATGTGCTTGCGGTACTCGTCGAGCGTCGTCGCCCCGACCGCCCGCAATTCGCCCCGGGCCAGCATCGGCTTCAACAAGTTGGCCGCGTCGACCGCCCCTTCGGCTGCTCCCGCCCCGACGATCGTGTGCAGCTCGTCGAGGAAGAGGACGATCTGGCCGGCTGCCTCCTGCACCTCGGTCAGCACCGCTTTCAGCCGCTCCTCGAACTCGCCGCGGTATTTCGAGCCGGCCAGCAGTGAGCCGATGTCGAGCGCGATCACGCGCCGGTCGCGCAGGCTCTCCGGCACGTCGCCGTCGACGATCCGCTGCGCCAGTCCCTCGACGATCGCGGTCTTGCCGACGCCGGGGTCGCCGATCAGCACCGGGTTGTTCTTGGTGCGGCGCGAGAGGACCTGAATCACGCGGCGGATCTCTTCGTCGCGGCCGATCACCGGGTCGAGTTTTCCCGCCTCGGCCTCGGCGGTCAGGTCGCGGCCGAATTTCTCCAGCGCCTGCACGCTGTCCTCGGGGCTCTGCGAGGTGACCTTGTGCGGGCCGCGCACCTCGGCCACCGCTTGTTCCAGTGAGCCGCGGTCGGGCAGCAGGTCGGCGACGCCCGAGGCGGAGTCGGTCAGGGCCAGCAGGATGTGCTCGGTCGAGATGTACTCGTCGCCCATCGAGGCCATCTCTTTTTCCGCCCGCTGCAGCGTCGCGACAAGCGCCGAGGAGGGGCGGACCTCCGCCGTCTCGCTCAACTTCGGCAGCTCCTCCACGGCCGTCACCGCGCGGCTCGCGATCGCGCCCGGGTCGGCATCGAGCTTCTGCAGGATCGGCACGATCAGGCCGTCCTCCTGGCGCAGCAGGACGACCAGAACGTGGGCAGGCGTGACCTCCGAGTTCTTGCGCTCGGCGGCGAGGGCCTGGGCCGCGGCAACCGCTTCCTGGGACTTGAGCGTGAACCTATCCGGTTGCATCGGCCTCTCCTTCCAGCTCTCTGAGCTTGTGTTCCAGCGCCAAGACCCGCTCTACTCCGGCGAGGTTCAAACCTTCGGCGGTCAGCTGCTGGATCCGCCGCAGGCGCTCCACGTCACGCTGGGAGTAGAGCCTGGTGTTCTTCGGCGAGCGCTTCGGCTGGATCAAGCCGCGCGCCTCGTAGATCCGCAGCGTCTGTGGGTGCATGTGGGCCAGCTCGGCGGCGACCGAGATCATGAAGACACCTTGATCGGAGTCGATCGAGACTTCGATCCGTTCGCGGCGCAAGCTCACTGACTCGCCGCCCTGCGCAGCAGATCGGCCCGCGGGTCGGAGCCGTTGAAGGCCTCGGCCAGTTTCTCGGCGGCCTCCTCCTGCTCCTTGCTCAGCTTCTCCGGCACCTCGATCTCGAGCCGGTAGCGAACGTCGCCCTTGCCGCGCCCCTTCGGCTTTGGCGCGCCCTCACCGCGCAGCCGTTGGATCGAGCCGTGCTTGGTGCCCGGCTTCACCTTGATCTTCTTCGTGCCGGTCAGCGTCGGCACCTCGATCGTCGCCCCGCGCAGCGCCTCGGCGATCGTGATCGGCACCGTCACCTCGAGGTTGCCGCCATCGAGCCGCTTGAAGACCGGTGAGGCGGCGACGCGGGTAACGACGAAGAGGTCACCGGGCGGACCGCCGCGCTGCCCGGCCTCGCCCTTGCCGGCGAGGCGGATCCGGGCGCCGTTCTTGACCCCGGCCGGGATGTTGACCTTGTAGCGCTTGGTCTGTTTGGTCAGGCCCGAGCCGGCGCAGGTGGGGCAAGGGTCCTCGATCACCTGGCCGGCGCCGCCGCACTGCGGACAGGGGCGACTAATCGAGAAGATGCCCTGGCTCTGCGCGTCGATGCCGCTGCCCTCGCAGCGGGGACAGGTGACCGGGGTGGTTCCGGGCTTGGCGCCGCTGCCGTGGCAGGTCGGGCAGCGTTCGGCCTTGGGCACGGTGACGTTGACCTGGGCTCCGTTGACCGCCTGGTCGAAGCTGAGGCTGATCTCGGTTTCGAGGTCGCGTCCCCGCACCTGCTGAGGTTGTGCCCGCCTGTTGCCGCCGCGGCCCCCGAAGAGATTGAAGATGTCGCCGACGTCAAAGCCGCCGGCCTGGCCGGGACCGCCGGCACCGAACGGCCCCGCCCCGCCCGCCCCGCCCGGGCCGCCACCGCCGAAGCCGCCGAACATGCCGCCCCCGGCGTCGTATTGCTCGCGCTTCTCGGGATCGGAAAGGGTGTCGTAGGCGCCCTGGATCTCCTTGAAGCGCTCCTCCGCTTTCGGGTCGTCCGGGTTGCGGTCAGGGTGATACTGGCGCGCCAGTTTGCGGTGCGCCTTCTTGATCTCCTCCTCGGAGGCCCCCTTCGGGACCCCGAGCACCTTGTAGAGATCCTCAGCCACTCGTTACTCGCTCACCACCACACGGGCAGGCCGGATCAACTGCTCGCCGAGCCGGTACCCCTTCTGCATCACCTCGACCACGGTCCCCGACTCGACCCCCTCAGCAGGCAGCGTCGAGAGCGCCTCATGCTGCATCGGATCGAACTTCTCGCCTTTGGGATCCACGGCCTCGACCCCGTTGCGGCTCAGGTTCTCGCGCAGGCTGCGAAACACAAGCAGGACTCCATGCGAAAGCCCGTCCTCGGAATCACCCTCCGGATCCAACCCAGCGGCCTGAATCGCCCGCTCCAAATCGTCGAGTACGGGCACCACCTCCCGAATCACTTCAGCTTTCCCTCGCGCCGACGCCGCTTGAACCTCCGCGGTCATCCGCTTGCGAAAGTTCTCGAAGTCAGCCTTGGTCCGCTTGGCAAGGTCGAGATACTCGTCCCGCTCCCGCTGGGTGTCGGCGAGCAATGCATCGAGATCGCTCTCGACGGCGTCTGCCTGTTGCGCATCTCCCGCGGGTGGTGTGGGGCTGGGGTCCTCGCCCGCAGCTTGCGAGGACGAGGACCCCTGCCCCGCGACAGGACCCGCGGGCTGGTGCTCCTCAGTCCCGAGGTCGTCCTGCTGATTTGGCCTCATTTCTCGTCACCGTCGCCCTCATCGACGACCTCAGCGTCGACGACCTCCTCCTCGTCATCGGAGGCAGTCCCCTCGGCAGAACCCCCGTCAGCCGATTGCGCCGCAGCTTGCTCAGCCTGCGCCGCCGCATAGAGCTGCTCCGACACTTTCTGGAAAGCAGCCGTCAGCGCCTCGGTCTTGGCCGTGATCTCCTCGACGCTCTCCGAGGTCAGCGCCTCGCGCACGTCTTTGATCGCCGCCTCGATCGCCTCTTTGTCGCCGGCCTCGATTTTGTCGCCCAGCTCCTCGAGCTGTTTCTCGGACTGGTAGGCGGCGTTCTCGGCGAGGTTGCGCGCCTCGGCCAACTCACGTTGCCTGCGGTCCTCCTCGGCGTGGCTCTCGGCGTCGGAGACCATGCTCTGGATTTCCTCCTCGGATAGCCCGGAGCCCGACTGGATCTCGATTTTCTGCTCCTTGCCGGTGCCCAGGTCTTTGGCGGTGACGTGGATGATCCCGTTCGGGTCGATGTCGAAGGTGACCTCGATCTGGGGCATGCCGCGCGGCGCCGGCGGGATGCCGGTGAGCTGGAACTTGCCCAGGCTCTTGTTGCCACTGGCCATCTCGCGCTCGCCCTGCAGCACGTGGATCTCTACCGAGGGCTGGTTGTCGTCGGCGGTCGAGAAGGTCTCCGACTTCTTGGTCGGGATCGTCGTGTTGCGCTCGATCAGCCTCGTCATCACACCGCCTTTGGTCTCGATCCCGAGGGTCAGCGGGGTGACGTCGAGCAGCAGCACGTCCTTGACGTCGCCGGCCAGGACTCCGGCCTGGATCGCGGCACCGACGGCGACGACCTCATCCGGGTTGACGCCCTGGTGCGGGTCCTTGCCGGTCAGCTCCTTGACCCGCTCGCGTACGGAGGGCATCCGGGTCATGCCGCCGACGAGGACGACGTGGTCGACCGCCTCGCCGGCGTCGTCGAGGGCGCGTTTGACCGGGCCGACGACGCGCTCCAGCAGGTCAGCGGTCAGCTCGTTCAGCTTCGAGCGGCTGAGCTTCATGTCGAGGTGCTTGGGCTGGCCCTCGACCGCAGTGATGAAGGGCAGGTTGATCTGCGTCTCCTGCGCCGAGGAGAGCTCGATCTTGGCCTTCTCCGCCGCCTCGTAGAGGCGCTGCAGCGAGTTCTTGTCGGCGGCCAGGTCGACGCCCTGGTCACGTTTGAACTCGGCGACCAGCCACTCGACGATCGCCTTGTCCCAGTTGTCGCCACCGAGGTGGTTGTCGCCGGCAGTCGCCTTCACTTCGAAGACGCCGTCGCCGATGTCGAGCACCGAGACGTCGAAGGTGCCGCCGCCGAGGTCGAAGACGAGGATCGTGTGGTCCGCCGTCTCCTTCTCGAGCCCGTAGGCGAGCGAGGCGGCGGTCGGCTCGTTGATGATCCGCTTGACCTCGAGGCCGGCGATTTTGCCGGCATCCTTGGTCGCCTGGCGCTGGTCGTCGTTGAAGTAGGCGGGGACGGTGATCACGGCGCTGTCGACCGTCTCGCCGAGCTTCGCTTCGGCGTCGGCCTTGAGCTTCTGCAGGATCATCGCGCTGATCTCCGGCGGGCTGTACTGCTTGCCGCGCACGTCGACGCGCACGTCGCCGTTGGGGCCGGCCTCGACCTTGTAGGGGACGATCGTCTCCTCCTCTTTGACTTCGGCCTCCTTGCGGCCCATGAAGCGCTTGATCGAGAAGATCGTGTTCTCGGGATTCATCACCGCCTGGCGCTTGGCGACCGTGCCGACGAGGCGATCGCCGGACTCGCTGAAGGCGACCACGGAGGGTGTGGTGCGCCCGCCCTCGGAGTTCTCCAGTACGGTCGGCTCGCCGCCCTCCAGCACGGCAACGCAGGAATTGGTCGTGCCCAGATCGATCCCGATCGTCTTACCCACTATTGCTACCTCCAGCTCTAGTTCGTTCTGCCTTAAGAAATCTAAGTGGCAGTATGGCAGATGTATTGAAGGATGCAAATCCTCTGCCTATAGTGGGTTTGCAGTTCGTCAAGCCGGGCACTCGCGAGGGGCGGGCGCCGGGTGGGAGGCGCCTCGACGGAAACCGACTCGCCGGCTGGCGGCGGGTCGCCAACCAAGAGGAGCCACATGAATCGACCTCACGCATCTCGTTTGCCGGGGCTGGTCGTGCTTGCGGCCGCGCTCGTCTTCGCGCTGCTGCCGGCGCTTGCCTCGGGCAAGGCGCACGATAGCCGCGGCCATCACGACAACCACGGTCACCATCACGCCAAGCACCATGGTCACGGCCATCACGGCAAAGGCCATGACCATGGCCACGGCAAGCGCGACCTGACGGTCATGACCCGGAATCTCTATCTGGGATCCAGCCTCGGGCCGGCGCTTGAAGCCGCAACCCCGGAAGCATTCATCGAAGGCGTCGCGCGGATCTACGCGACCGTGCAGTACACGAACTTTCCGCAGCGTGCCGAAGCGATCGTTGACGAGATCGAGGAAACGTCGCCGGACCTGATCGGCCTGCAGGAGGTCTCGAAGTGGACCACGGGCGGCTTGAACCCTCCCCCCGGCTACGACTTCCTCGCCATCCTGGAAAACGATCTCGAAGCCCGGGGCCTGCACTACTCGACCGCCGCGATCGCGCATAACGCCAACATCGGGCCGGCGCCGCTCGTCTCAGAAACCTGCCCTGTGGTGGCGGAACAGTTCACCTGCTCTGTGCAACTCGAAGATCGCGACGTGATCCTCGTCAACGACGATACGCCCGGGCTGACCTGGAGCAACCCGCAAAGCGGGCGCTACGCCACCCAACAGTCGATCGAATCGCCGGTCGGCCCGCTGTCGTTCGACCGCGGCTGGGCCAGTATCGACGCGAAGCTGAGGAACCAGCCGTTCCGCTTCGTCGACACTCACCTCGAAACCGAGGAATCGCCGCTCGTGCAACAGGCGCAAGCGGCCGAATTCCTCGCTGGACCGGGCAAGGGCGGGACGATCATCGCGACCGGCGATTTCAACTCCGCCTCGGACGGTTCCACAACCACCTCCTACGCGCAGCTCACCGCGCCCGGCAAGTTCCGTGACAGCTGGAACGAGAAACTGCTCGGGCCCGGCAGCTCGTGCTGCCAGGAGTCGAACACCCCGCCACTCGCGCCGGGAGCGCTGAACAATCCGGTCTCGACCCTGCGGACCCGGATCGACCTGATCCTCAGCCGCGGCGCCGCCCGCTCAGACGGAGACGATGCCGAACTGGTCGGAGACACCCCGTTCCAAGCGACTCCCCCATTCTGGCCCTCTGACCACGCCGGAGTAGTCAGCGAGCTGAGCCTAGGAGGCTAACTAGCTGACATAAGGACCATCCCCGGGAGGGGTGGAACGTCTTGCACTTTTTTGGGTTATCAGGGCGCGGCCGCCAGGCCGCGTCTTCCCAAAAAAGTTAAGTGAAACCCCTCCCGGGGATGGTCCGAGCGCTATCCCTCGCCGGCGGTGCGGGCGACGAATTCGGAGACTTCCTTCGCCTGCTCTTCGTTGAGGATGCCGCCCGGCATCCGGCCCGGGGTGGTGCTGCTGTCGACGCCGACTTCGACCGCGTTGAGGACACGGCCTTCGATGCCCTTGAGTGCCGAGGCGTCGCTCGGATCCGCCGGCCCCGTGGGCGCCAGCAGTTCGTCGAGGTCTGGGCCGTAGTTGCCATCGGTGCCCGCCGCATACAGCGTGTGGCAGGTGCCGCAGTTGGTCTGAAAGAGGCTTTGGCCGCTCTTCAGGTCCGCTGGCACGTCCTGAGCGCCGCGGGCGGCGTCGCCGTCAGAGCGGAAGGCGAACCAGGGGATCAGGACCGCGAGGAATACGACCAGCAGCCCGAAGACGATGAACGTTTTTTTGTTCATGACGATGCCTCGCGCTTCGCTCGCGGCACGAAGAACCAGATATGGACGTTTGCTCGCTCCGCGCTCATTTGCGCCCGGCACGGTACCAGGGACACATTCGGCGTAGCTCGCACTCGCCGCAGCGCGGTTTCGGCCGGCAGACCTCGCGGCCGTGGCGGATCAGGTTCATGTGCAGCTCGTAGGCATCCTCGGGATCGACGAGGGCCTGCATCTCGTCGTGAGCGCGTTCGAAGGAGGCCTTTTCGGGAAAGAGGCCGAGCCGGCCGCCGACCCGGTGGACGTGCACGTCAACCGGGATCTCGGGGATGCCCCAGGAGAACATCAGCACGCAGGCGGCCGTTTTACGCCCGACCCCCGGCAGTGAGTCGAGGTAGGCCATTGATTCCGCTGGCGGTGCCGTCTCGGTCCAGTCGAGGTCGGGCTCCTCGCCGAGCTGTTCGAGGATCGCCTGGATTCGCGGCGCCTTCTGCTTGCCCAGCCCGCCCGGCCGGATCGCCTCCTCGACGGCGCGGACCGGCGCGTCGCGGACTTCCTCCCAGAGCGGGAAGCGCTTGCGCAGGGCGGCAAAGGCGCGATCGCGGTTGCGGTCATTGGTGTGCTGGGAGAGCACCGTCTTGATCAGCTCGGCGATCGGGTGGCGGTGTGGCTCGTTGACCGGCTGCCCGTACGTCTCGCGCAAGCGATCGCGGATCGCTCGCACTCGACGCTTCGGCGGTCGCTTCCATTCCATGTCCGGACCCTAGCCACGCATATGGTTTCGGCGTGGCCGCGATCGAAGAGGGAGAGCTGTGGCTTGACGGAGTGCGAGTCTTCTACCGCCGCGTCCCGGGCGAGGGAACGCCGACCGTCTACTGCCACGGCAACCCGACCCACGGTGAGGACTGGCTGCCCTTTCTCGAGCGCGGCGGCCCGGCAATTGCGATCGACATGCCCGGCTGGGGACGCTCCGATCATCCCGATGCGGCCCACTTCGACTACTCGATGTACGGGCTCTCGGCTTTCCTCGAACGCTGCATTGAGGGGCTCGGTATCGATCGCCGTAAGTTGGTCATCCATGACTGGGGTTGCCTGGCGCTGATCGGCGCCCAGCGGCGCCCGGACTTGGTCGAGAAGCTGGTGGTGATGAACGCGGTGCCGCTGCTGCCCGGCTACCGCTGGCACTGGGTGGCGCAGATCTGGCGCCGCCGCGGGCTCGGCGAGCTCGCCAACGCGACCGCCACCAGATCGTCGATGGGATTGATCATGCGCCAGCTCTCGGGCGATCGCCGGCCGATGCCGCCGGGGTTCATCGAGATGATCTGGCGCCACATGGATCACGGGACCAACGAGGCCACCCTCGCCCTCTACCGCCACGCCGATCCCAAGCGACTGGCCCTCGCCGGCAAGGATCTAAGCCGCCTGGCCTGCCCCTCGCTGGTGCTCTGGGGTGCCAACGACCCCTTCCTCAAGCCCCGCTTCGCTGAGGCCTACGCCCGCGCCCTTCCCAACTCCACGCTCCAAATGGTCCCGAGCGCGGGTCACTGGCCCTGGATTGACGACGCCCGGGCCATCGCCACGGTTCTCGAGTTTCTGGGCGCTTAACGCGACGATTACAATTTGTCCGATGCGCCGCGCTTTTGCCGCAGTCACGGCACGATTGCCCCAGGGCTGGGGAGATCTCGGCCGCCAAATCGGCCTTCTGCTGATCGTTGACCTCGCCTACGAGTCCGCCCGCGGCCTCGCCGAGGGCAAGCACGCCCCTGCCTTCGCTCACGGCCAGGCGATCATCGACTTCGAGCGCGGCACCCACACCTTCTTCGAGCCGGCGCTGCAGGAATTCTTCCTCGGCGCGACCTGGGTTATCGACTTCGCCAACCAGATCTACATGAACAGCCAGTTCGCGGTTGTCCTCGGCTTCTTCTTCTGGGTCTACTTCTTCCGCAACGACGCTTACTACTTCGTCCGCAACATGTTCATGGTGGCGATGGGCCTGGCCGTGGTCGGCTACACGCTCTACCCGACCGCCCCGCCCCGCCTCTTCCCGCAGTATGGCTTCGCCGACACGATCAACGACTTCTCCAGCGTCAACCACGACTCGGCCCTGGTCAAGCTCTTCATCAATCCCTACGCAGCGGTGCCCAGCATGCACTGCGCCTTCTCGGCGATGATCGGCCTTAGCGGTGCCCGCCTCTCGCGCCACCGCGTCACCCGCGCGTTTTGGATCGCCTGGCCCCTGCTGGTGGCCTGGGTCGTGGTCGTCACCGGAAATCACTACTGGGTCGACGTGGCGCTCGGCTGGACGGTCGCCGCCACCTCGGCGCTCGTCGCCCAGCGCCTGCTGGCCCGCGCCCGTCCTCACGCCTGGGCCTGGCGCTACTCGCCGGGGCCGCGCGAGGCCGAGGCCTAACCTGCCGCGGCCTCGCCCGGTAGCCTCACCCCGATGGATTCACCGGCGCCCCCGAGGGCCCCTGGCCCTCGCCGCAACGGTCGTCAGGCCCGCAACGGCCAAGAGCTGCGCGCCTACGCCCGCGATCGCCTGATCGAGTCGCGGCTGACGCCGAACGCGATCTCGGTCGCCGGCCTGATCGGCAATCTGGTCGCCGCCGCGCTGGTCACCCAGCAGCTCTTTTTCCTCGGCGGCATCGCCTTCATCGTCGGCTCGGTGATGGACACCCTCGACGGCCGTTACTCGCGGATGTCGGGCAAGGGCACGCTCTTCGGCGCCTTTCTCGACTCGACCCTGGACCGGATCGAGGAGGGCATCGTGCTCGCCGCCGTGGCTGGCTACTTCGCCGCCAACGGCGAAGATTTCGCTGCGGCGATGTGCGTCGTCGCCGTGCTCGGATCGCTGATGGTCTCCTACACTCGCGCCCGCGCCGAGGCGCTCGGGGTCGAGTGCAAGGTGGGGTTGGCTACACGTCCCGTGCGGGTAGTCATACTCTCCGTCGGCTTGGTCTTCGCCAAGGGCGCCGGGATCGGAGATTTCGAACTGCTGGCGCCCGCGGTCTACTTGATCGCGGCGCTGACCATCATCACCACGATCCAGCGTGTATGGCACGTCCGAAACCAGCTTTCAAACGAGGGCCCGGACCCAACAGATCTGTAACCAGTCGCGGCTCAGGGTGTCCCTTGCCACCTAGCCCGATCGAGGAAGGACTTCGAACTACATGAGCGATAGCAACGGAGCAAACGGCAGCAATGGCGCCGGCCGCACGGACGAGAAGGTCCGCGTAGCGATCGTCGGCACCGGCAACTGCGCCAACAGCTTCATCCAGGGCGTCCAGTACTACAAGGACGCTGACCCGAGCGAGGAAGTGCCCGGCCTGATGCACGTCGACCTGGGCGGCTACCACGTCGGTGACGTCGAGTTCGTCGCCGCCTTCGACATCGATTCCGAGAAGGTCGGCAAGGACCTCTCCGAGGCGATCTGGTCCGGCCAGAACGACACGATCAAGTTCGCCGAGGTGCCCAACCTGGGCGTCAAGGTCGAGCGCGGCATGACCCTCGACGGCCTCGGCAAGTACCTGAAGGAGAAGATCACCAAGGCGCCCGGGGAAACCGCTGACGTCGTCGGCATCCTCAAGGAGACCAAGGCAGACGTCCTCGTCTGTTACCTGCCGGTCGGCTCCGAGGACGCGACCAAGTGGTACGTCGAGCAGGCGCTCAAGGCCGGCGTCGGCTTCGTCAACTGCCTGCCTGTCTTCATCGCCCGCGAGGACTACTGGGACAAGCGCTTCAAAGAGGCCGGCCTGCCGATCATCGGTGACGACATCAAGTCCCAGGTTGGGGCGACGATCGTCCACCGCCAGCTCGCCCGCCTCTTCCACGACCGGGGCGTCCGCGTCGAGCGCACCTCGCAGCTCAACGTCGGCGGCAACATGGACTTCTACAACATGCTCGAGCGCGAGCGGCTCGACTCGAAGAAGATCTCGAAGACCAATGCGGTCACCTCGATCATGGGTCACGACCTGCCCGCCGAGGACGTCCACGTCGGCCCCTCCGACTACGTCGCCTGGCTGACCGACCGCAAGTGGGCGCACATCCGCCTCGAGGGCAAAGCCTTCGGCGACGTGCCGCTCAACGTCGAGCTCAAGCTCGAGGTTTGGGACTCGCCCAACTCCGCCGGTGTCGTGATCGACGCGGTGCGGCTGATCAAGCTGGCGCTCAACAACGGCATTGCCGGCCAGCTCGATGGGCCCTCCAGCTACCTGATGAAGTCACCGCACTCGCAGCGTCCCGACGACGAAGCGCGCGAACAGACCGAGGAGTTCATCGCGGCCAACGCGCGCGGCAAGGGTGCGGCGTCCAAGGCCAAGAAGCCTGCAGAGGTCAAGGCGTGATGGGGCGCCGGGGATGAGTTCCCGGGCCGGCCTTCGGCCGGGAGTTCCCGGGAACCCATCCCCGGCGCCCTAGCCCATCCCGATCCCTGCTCGGATCGGTCTTATGCTGCGGCCGTGTCGGAAAAGCTCTCGATAATCCAGGTCACGCCGCATCGGCGTGGCACCGAGAACCCGGTCAATCTCTACGTCAAACGGGTCTCGGCCGAGCTCGAGCGGCGCGGCCACACCGTGCAGATCGCCGGCGTCGGCGATCAGGTCAAAAAGCTGCTGCGCTCCTCCTCGGCGGACATCGTCCACGTCCACGACCCCTTTGCTCCGCGCGTCTCCTCCACCGCCCTGCGCCACTCCTCGGCACTCAACGTCGCCACCTTCCACGCCCCGCAGGAGCGGGTGCTCTCGACCCAGGTGGCGCGACCATTGGTCGAGATCTTCTTCGGCCGCCTCGACGCGCGCACGGTCAGCTCAACGCAGACGGGGCAGTTGCTGGAGCGCTACTTCCCCGCACCCTACGAGCTCGTCCCGCCGGGAGGAGGCGAGCGCGAGTGGTCCCAGGTCGCCGATGAGCTGGAGGCGATCTACCTGCGGCTGGCTGCGCGGCGCCACGACCCCACCGGGAACCCGACGGTGCGGCGCCGGATCGCAGAGCGGCCGCTGATTGAGGTTGACCTGCACATGCACACCGACCACTCGCCGGATTGCGCGACCCCGGTCAAGGTGCTGCTGGAGACCGCTCGCGACCGCGGGCTCGGGGCGATCGCGATCACCGATCACAACGAGGTTTCGGGGGCGTTGGAGGCACGCAAGATCGCTGAGGAGATGGAGGACATCAAGGTGATCGTCGCCGAGGAGGTGAAGACCGCCGAGCAGGGTGAGGTGATCGGCCTCTTCCTCGAGGAGAAGATCCCGCGCGGGATGACGATGGCCGAGACGATCGCTGCGATCCGCGAGCAGGGCGGCCTGGTCTACGTGCCGCATCCGTTCGATCGCTTCCACTCGGTGCCCGACTACGAGCACCTGCTCGACATGGTCGAGGAGATCGACGTGCTCGAGGTCTTCAACCCGCGCGTCGCCGTGACCGCCTTCAACGAGGAGGCCGAACGCTTTGCCCGCAAGTACCGGATCGTGCCGGGGGCGGGCTCCGACAGCCACGTCGCCCAGGGTCTCGGCAGTGTGCGGGTGCGGATCCACGACTTCGATGGGCCCGAGGAGTTCCTCGAGGCGATGCGCGACGCCGACATCACCCGCAAGCACAAGAACCTCGTCTACGTGCAGACGCTGAAGCTGTTGCAGACGGCGGGACGGCCGAAGGCGCCGAAACGCAGCGTCCCCGACGCCAAGCCGGTGCGCGGAGGCCGCCCGCGCAAACGCCGCTCGGCGAGCAAGAGCTGATGCAGGCGGGCCGCGCGAGAGGAGCCGAGGCAGGCTCGTCAAAGAGAGCGCCCAGGCCGATGCCCACCACCGACGACGAGATCAAAGAGAAGTACCTCGAGCGCGCGATCCGCGAGCTCAACCAGCTGACCCACGATCTCCAGTCCTGCCCGCACTGCCCGCGCGGCAAGCTGATGCCGGTGCTCGGCTCCGGCCACCCACAGGCCGACGTCTTCATGCTCAAGCACGCTCCTGCGGCAGCCGAGATCGAAGAGGGCGTGGCCTTCTACGGCCGCGCCGGTAACGCGCTGATGAAGAGCTTCAAGCGGCTCGGCATCGACCCCCTCGTCGTTTACGGAACCCTTTGCGTCAAGTGTCCGATCGCGGAGCCCGACCTCGCCGCCGAGCCCTGCATGCGCCGCGTGGTTGAAGAGATCGCGATCGTACAGCCGAAGATCGTCGTCGTCATGGGCGAACCGGCCCTGCGCGTGCTCAACAATCTCCAGGTCCCGCTCTCCCGCACGATCGAGCCCCGCGAGGGCGAGGTCCAAGCCTTCACCCCCACCGTCGACGCGCTTTACACCCCCGACATCGACGACTCGCTTGACGAAGAAGACGCCAAGGCGCGCTTCTGGCGGTCGTTCAAGATGCTGGGGGACTGGTACGAGGACCTGCCGCCGTACTGAACGGGCGGCGGTCGCATCCGCACCCGCGGATGACGCGTCTGGCCGGCGCATTGCGCCCGCCACCTCCTCTCGAATAGCTCTGCTATTCGCTCGTCGGCGTCCGACGCACTGCTTGTCCAGTCACGCCCCCGCGGGCACGTCTGCTTCCCGCCGACCGTTCAGTCCGGCGCAACAGCAGAAGCCACTTTGCCCATTGCCTCGATGTTGGCGGATGCCAGTCCTCTGACCACGATTGTGTCGAGAGCTGTGTAGGCGGCCAGTTGCCGCTGGGCGTCGGAGGGGTCGGCGGCGGCTACGCCTACGGTGCCCTCGGGCTCGGCGAGGCGATCGAAGTGGTTGCGGTAGCCGGCGTGGAGGTCGCGGTAGAAGGACTCCTCCTTGGCCAGGCGCTCAGCGGCGTCGGGACCGACGGCGGTGCGGACGTAGCCGAAGACCGGCGGGGCGGGGCGGCCGGCTTCCTCGGCGCCGGCCTCGACCTTGGCGCGGGCGCCGGCGGCGAACTCGGGGGTCATCCAGTTGAAGAAGACGCCGTCGAACTCGGCGCCGGCGAGGGCACACATCTTCGGGCCCATCGCGGCGAGGACGAGGCGGACGCCGGGCAGCTTCTCGCGCAGCTCCGGCAGCGACTCGCGCATCCGCGTCAGCGGCTTCTCGGAGAAGCCGGCGCCGACGCCGAGCCAGAGGCGCGATGGGTCGAGGTCCAGTCGCTCAATATCGGCAGCGATCGTCTCCGGCGGCGTGCGGTCGAGCGCGATCACGGCGACACCGAGGTCAAGGCCGGGGGCGGCGGCGCCGAACTCCGCCAGCGTCTCCAGGCCTTTGGCGCCGGGATGGTCGTTCGACCACATCGAGCCGTAGCCGAGCTCCGCGCAGCGCTCGGCCAGCGGTCGCGCGACCTCAGGGTCGAGCCCGGCGGCAACTCCAAATCCACGTCCCATCAGCTCACCCTATCCATGGTGCAACGCTTTGCGGTGCTCTCGGAGCCGAAACGCATTACACCGAGCGAGCGCTCATCTTTCCAGCAGCGCCACGCACTCGATGTGCGGGGTCTGGGGGAACATGTCGACCGGCTTGACTCGGCTCAGCCTGTATCCCGCCTCGACCATCTGGGCGGCGTTGGGGGCCAGCGTGGTCGGGTTGCAGGAGACGTAGACGATCTTCTTCGCCTCGCACTCGAGTACGCGGCGGACGATCTTCTGCGAGAGGCCGGCGCGGGGCGGGTCGATGACGACGACATCCGGTTTGCCGGCCTTCTCGATCAGCGGACGCACTCCAGTGCGGGCGCTTCCGGCCATGAAGTGGGCGTTCTCGATCTTGTTCTGCTCGGCGTTGCGCTCGGCGTCCGTGATTGCTTCGGGAACGATCTCGAGGCCCCAGACCTCGCCCGCCCGCTTCGCCATCGTCAACCCGATCGTGCCGATCCCGCAGTAGAGGTCGAAGACCCGCTCATTGCCGTTGAGGCCAGCGAACTCGGCAGCGACCGAGTAGAGCCGCTCGGCCATCTCGGTGTTGGTTTGGAAGAAGGCGCCGTGGGACATCTCCAGTTTCAGGCCGAAGAGCTCCTCGCGCAGGCGTTCCTCGCCAAGTGCACCCGTGGGCCCGTCAGTGCTCCCCGAATCCCCCTCGATCGCCGTGTGCAGGTCGACCGGCGGTTTCGGAAAGCGCGTTGCTGACGTCACCAGGCGGGTCTGGATCTGACCTGTGCGCCAGCCCTCGCGCACGATCAGGTTGCGCAACACACCGGTCCGCTCGCGGCCGTCGTAGGCGGGTACCGATTCCAACCGGGCCCAATCGCGGACCGCATTTCGGGCCGCGTTACCGCGCTCCGAGGCAAGTCGGCAGTCGTCGACGTCAACGATCAGGTCCCAGCGACCGCGGGCGTGGAAGCCGAGGATCGGCTCGCCGTCGCGCTCGCCGAAGGAGTACTCGAGCTTGTTGCGATAGCGCCACTGCTCGAGCGCCGGCTCGATCTGCTCCAGCTCGAAGCCGTCGAGCTCACCAATCCGCCGCAGCGCCTCGCCCACCTGCGCGCTCTTCTCCGCCAGCTGGCGCTCGTAGGAAAGCCCCTGCCAGGGCGCGCCGGGGCAGGGCTCGCCGTCGTGGCTGCAGCGATCGGCAATGCGATCGTCGCCGGGGCTGAGCAGCTCGACCGTGCGCGCCTCGGCAAAGCGCTTCTTCGCTTTCGTGATCTCGACCCGCACTCGGTCGCCAGGCAGCGCGCCGGCAACGAAGACGACCAATCCTTCTGTCCGCGCGACCCCACGCCCGCCGAAGGCGAGCGAGTCGATTTCTACCTCGAGCTGTTCGCCCCGGTGCCGGCGTGCTGCCGGTTTCTCACCGGTGGCGGGCTCCATCTACGGCAGTTTCTTGCGCGCCCGGCGCGCCGCCTGCGTCGCCTGTTTACGCACTGGCTCGGCTCGACCACCGACCTCGCGCCGCGCCTGTTTGACCAGGCGCTCGAGTTCTTTGAGCATCGAATCGGTTTGGCGACGGCCCTTTTTGACCAGTTCGGAAAGCATTTTCTCGGCGTCGCTGCGGGTCATCCGGCCGCGTTTGACCGCGTCGTCGACGACCTCCTGCAGGCGGTCCCGGCTAAGCGTGACGCTGCGCTCGAGGCTGTCGCGGAATTGCTCGACGCTCTTGTCGAGGCCGGTCGTTCCACCTTTGCTCGCCGGTTTTTTGGCTTTCGCTTTTTTCGCCGCGGGTTTCCTGCTCGCGGATTTCTTCGCAGCTGCTTTTTTGGCGGCCGGTTTTTTGGCCCGCGTGCCGGCTTTCGCTTTTTTCGTCGCTTTGCCGGTTGTTGATTTTTTCGCGGCCATTCCGTCTCGCCTCCTGGTCGTTTGGACGGGGTCTTCCCGCCGGACTATCGCACTCCTGCTGTTCTGGCGGCTATGGGCTACCCGTTTTGAAGCGAGCCTGGACCGGGGCGTGGTCGGAAAGACGGAGCCGCAGGCCCTGCTCGGCGAGCTCGCGTTGCTCCGGCGGCCACGGGGTGGGGGCCTCGACGACCTCGAGCCCGCGGGTGAGCAGATGATCGATTGCCTTGGGGTGAGTGGGCCTGCTGAAGCGGAAGCGCGTCCGCAGGGCCTCGAAGGCCGCTGGGTCCTCGGCAGGGCGGAGGTTGAGGTCCCCGCCGAAGAGCAGGGGTGAGTCGCCGGCCCACCCGAGCGCCGCTTCAGCCGCCCGCAGGACATCCGCCGTAGCCAGGTCCGGCCGGTCGTTGGTCGCGTGCAGGTTGGCAACGCAGAGATCGCTGTCGCCGATTGCGATGCGAGTGAAGGCCATCGCCCGCCGCTCCGGTCGCCCGGTGTGGATCGCCAGCTCCTGTCTCTCCACGATTCCGCCATTCCTGACCAGGGTCAGGTTCGAGCCGCCCTCACCGGAGGCGATCAGGTCGGGATTGTGGCGGGCGACCAAGGTGCGCAGGGCGCTGACCGAGTTGCGTGAAGTGAGGACGCGGTGCGCCTCCGCAGCACACGCTTCCGCAAGCGGTGCAGCAAAGCGCGGCGGGCACTCCTGCAACAGCGCGACGTCCCACTCGCTGTCCCCGAGCAGCTCACCGAACTCACCGACCAGCTCGCGGTTGACCTGCACGTGGGTCCCATTCCGCTCCGCGATCCCCAGCAATCGCGAGCGCCAGGTGAAGAGGGCCGGATCGGGGGGGAAGTCGCGGCCGTGGAAGAGGTTCCAGCTGACGGCGGTGAATTCCACCGCCGTAGTATCCGCTGCTTGAAGCGCGACTTCCTCACAGGCGAAGAGCTGGGTGCTTTCGAGCTCGGCAAGTTGCTCGACCGCGCCGCGGCGCTGAAAGCCGGACGCCGGGAACGCCTCGGCGCCGACTCGCTCGCCGGGCGCAACGTCGCGCTCGTCTTCGAGAAGCCATCGACCCGGACGCGGATCTCCTTCGAGGTCGGGGTCGCCGAGCTCGGCGCCAACCCGGTGATGCTGCGCAGCGACGAGATGCAGGGGTCACGCGGGGAGTCCGTGGGCGACACCGCCCGGGTGCTCTCGCGCTACGTCGATGCGATCGTGATCCGCTCTGGCTCGCATGAGGCGGTTGCCGAACTTGCCGCCGTCGCCGAGGTCCCGGTCGTCAATGCGCTCACACCGCTGCATCACCCTTGCCAGGCGCTTGCCGACCTGCTCACCATGCGCGAGCGTCGCGGCGATCTCGCGGGCCAGCGCCTTGCCTACGTCGGCGACGGCAACAACGTTGCCCGCTCGCTGACGATCGCCGGCGAGCTCGCCGGGGTCGAGGTCGTCGTCGCTGCCCCCACGGGTTACCAGCTGGAGCAGGGGCATGAGGCAAAGCTGACCGCTGATCCGCGCGACGCTGCGGCGGGCGCCGACGCGATCTACACCGACGTTTGGGTCAGCATGGGCGACGAGGCCGAGGCGACGCGACGGCGCGCCGACCTGGCGCCGTTCCGGGTCGATGCCGACCTTCTCGCCGCCGCCAAGGACGACGCGATCGTGCTGCACTGCCTGCCCGCCCACCCCGGCGAGGAGATCACCGCCGAGGTGCTCTACGGGGAGCGCTCCGCCGTTTGGGACCAGGCTGAGAACCGTCTGCATACCCAGAAGGCCCTGCTCGAGATGCTGCTCGCCGGCTGAGCGATGTATCCCGAGATCAATATCGGCCCGCTCACCCTGCAGACCTTCGGGTTGATGTTTGCGCTCGCCTTCCTTGCTGCCGGTGCATTGATCGCCAAGCGGCTGAAGGAGATCGGCAAGCCGGTCGACTGGGCCTATGAGATGGGCTTCGCGGCGCTTATCGGCGGCGTCGTCGGCTCGCGCATCTACTTCGTCGTGCAGAACTACGACAGCGTCAAGGACGACCTGATCGGCAACCTCTTCTCCGGCTCGGGACTGGTCTGGTACGGCGGCGCGATCGGCGGCGCCCTGGCAGTGCTGGCCTGGGCTCGGTACCGCGACTTCCTTGGCTTCACCCTGCTCGACCTCGCCGCCCCGGCGCTCGCGCTTGGCTACGCGATCGGCCGCTGCGGCTGCCAGCTCTCCGGCGACGGCGACTACGGCAAGCCCTGGGACGGGCCGTGGGCGATGTCGTATCCGGACGGCACCGTGCCCACCGACCACACCGTTCATCCGACACCGATCTACGAGACGCTGGCGATGGGACTGGGTGCCTGGATCCTCTGGCAGTTGCGCGACCGCTTTCGCGCCGGCGTCCTCTTCGCGATCTACCTGATCTACGCCGGGGCCGAGCGCTTCGCGGTCGAGTTCCTGCGTCGTAACAGCGAGGCCGCCTTCGGACTGACCACTGCCCAGTTCGAGAGCCTGGGAATGATGGCGATCGGGGCGATATGGATCCTCGCCGTGCGGGGCCGACACGGTAGCCTTGCGACCGTGACTTCCACTAGATCGATCGAACCCGCAGCGGGGTCGTAGCCGTGGAGGCCCAGACGGAAGGAGCGCCGCAGGCGGCGAGCGCCGCAGAGGTTCTAGCCCAGGCAACCGAGTCGATTGCCGCGGCAGGCTGTGAAACACCGGAGTCCGACGCAAAGCATTTAGTCGCCAAGGCCCTCTCGATACGGGTCGACGAGCTCGAGCTCGACGGCACCACCGTGATGAATCCCGAGACCCGGGCGGAGATTGAACGCTACGTCGCCCGCCGCCGCGAACGCGAGCCGCTCGAGTACATCCTCGGCAGCTGCCGCTTCCGAGAGATCGAGATTGCCGTCGACGAGCGGGTGCTGATTCCGCGCCGCGAGACCGAGCTGCTGGTCGCGATTGGAGTCGAGCTTCCCAAGGATGCTCGCGTGCACGAGGTCGGCACCGGCTCGGGGGCGATCGCCCTGGCGCTGCTCAGCGAGCGGCCCGATCTGCGCGTCACCGCTTCCGACCTCTCGCCGGAGGCGGCCGAGAGAGCCCGCGAGAACGCTCAGCGGCTCGGCGTGGCGCTCGAGGTAACCGTCGCCCACGGGATTCCCGATCACGTCGAGGAAGTCGATTTGCTGATCGCCAACCTTCCTTACATCACCAACACCTCGATCGACGAGCGCTCGCCGGAGATCCGTCGCGAGCCGCGCGTCGCCGTGCAGGGGGACCCGGAGGCCGGCGATGCCGGCGACGACGGTCTCGACATCATTCGCGGCCTGATCGAGGAAACGCCGAGCGGCTGGCGGATGGCGCTGGAGCACGACACCCATCACGGTCCGGCGATGCGCGAGTTGCTGCGCGAGGCCGAGACACGCACCGATTACCGCGGTGACGAGCGGGTCACCGTCGGCCTGGCACCGTGATCGCGGAGCGACCAAGCGTGCATATCTGGTTCTTCGCGCCGGGAGCGAAGCGGAGCACGTGATGTCGGGCGAGGGAGCCCCTGCGAAGGCCGAGCCTTCGCAGGGCTCCACCGAGAGCGTTCGCCGCGAGAAGCTCGAGCGGCTGCGGGCGGAAGGGATCGAGCCCTATCCCCGCGAGGGTTTCCCCAACCGCGACAAGATTTCGGCGATCCACGCGGCCCACGATCCCGAGCAGCTCGAGGAGGGCGAGCAGGCCGGGTTCTCCTACCGGATCGCCGGCCGCGTGGTCGGCCGCCGCGGGCACGGCAAGACGATCTTCCTCGACATCCGTGACCTAACTGGCTCGATTCAGGCCTACGCTCGGGTTGACGCCATCGGCGAGGAGGCCTTTGGCCGCATCGACGCACTGGACATCGGCGACACGGTTGGGATTGAGGGCGACCTCTACGTGACCAAGCGCGGACAGCTGGCCCTGGCGGTGCGCGAGTGCACGATGCTGGGCAAGGCGCTGCGCGACCCGCCCGACCTCTTCCACGGCATCTCCGACCCCGAGGTCCGATACCGCCAGCGCGAGCTCGATCTGATGGCGAACGAGGACTCGCGCAAGGCCTTCGCAATGCGGGCGAAGTTGGTCGCGGCGATCCGCAACTACCTCAACGAGCGCGACTTCGTCGAGGTCGAAACGCCGATCCTGCAGACCCTCGCCGGCGGCGCTGCGGCTCGCCCATTCACCACCCACCACCACGCGCTCAACCGCGAACTGTTCCTGCGCACCGCGACCGAGCTCTACCTGAAGCGGGCGATCGTCGGCGGTTTCGAGAACGTCTACGAGCTGAGCAGGTTCTTCCGCAATGAGGGTATCTCGCCCAAACACAACCCCGAGTTCACGATGCTCGAGTGGTTCCTCAGCTGCGCCGGCTACGAGGGCGTGATGACCTTCGCCGAGCAGATGATCTCGACCGTGGTCGAGCAGGTGCTGGGGACGACCGTGGTTGAGCGCGGCGGTCAGAAGATCGACTTCAAGGCGCCGTGGAAGCGGGTCACCTTGCGCGACGCGATTCTCCAGGAGGGCAGTGTCGACATCCTCATCGCCAGCCGTGAGGAGCTGGTCGAGCTGCTGGGAGAGGACGTCGCCCCGGACGCGGATTGGGCCTGGATCGTCGACGAGATCCAGGCCAAGCTGGTCGAGCCGAAGCTGATCCAGCCCACCTTCCTCGTCGACCTGCCGCGCGAACTCTGGCCGACCGTCAAGCCGGTGCCCGAGCATCCGGAGCTGCTGGGCGAGGCGTTCGACGGGGTCGTCGACGGGATGGAGATCATCGGCGGCGGCACCGATACGAACGACGCCGACATGCAGCGCGAGAACTTCGTGCGCCAGCGCCAGCGGCGGCATCCCGAGAGCGAGGAGGCGCCCTATCCAAGCGACGACGAGTTCGTGCGGGCACTCGAATACGGATCGTTGCCCGCGGGTGGCTCGGGCATCGGCATCGATCGTCTGACGATGATCCTCGCCGACGCCGAGAACCTGCGGGACGTCATCCTGTTTCCCTCGATGCGCCAGGCCGACCCCGGTAGGGGTTCCGCTTAACTTTTTCGGTGGGACGTCGGCGGGCTGGCGCCTCTTAGCTCACGACGAAAAAGTGCAAGACGCTCCACCCCCTACCGGGGTCGGCTCAGAAGGCCGAGTGAAGGAGGCCGCCGTCTATTGGGATGACGGTGCCCGTTATGTAGGAAGCTCTCTCCGAGCAGAGGAAGGCGACGAGGTCGCCGTACTCCTCGGGGCGACCGAGTCGGGCCGCGGGGACTTCATTCTCGGCCGCCTCTTCGGCGCCAGCCAGCGAGCCGCTGGGGTCGGCAAGTCGTTCGGTGGCGAAGCGGCCGGTGGCGACGGTGTTGACGGTGATCCCGTCGCCGGCGACCTCACGTGAGAGCGTCTTGAGAAAGCCGACCGCGGCCATGCGATGGGCGTTGGAGAGGTTGAGACCGGGGATCGGCTCACGGGTGGAGCTGGAGCCGACGTTGACGATGCGCCCCCAGCCGCGCTCGCGCATCTTCGGCACGACGGCGCCGGCGAGCAGGCGGGGAGCGAGGACCAGCGAACGGTAGGCAGCCTCCCAGTCGTCGAGCTCGTGGTCGAGGGAGCCGCCGAACGGCGGGCCGCCGGTGTTGAGCACGAGGATGCTCAGCGGTCCAAGCGCCTCCTCGACCTCAGCGGGGAGGGCGGCGAGGCGATCGAGGTCTGTGGAGTCGGCGACGAACGGCGTCGCTGCCTCACCGATCGCTGCCTGCGCCTCCTCCAGCTTCTCGGCCGAGCGACTGGCGATCGCCACCTTTGCTCCCTCGCTGGCCAGCGCCGCCGCGATCGCGCGGCCGATGCCGCGGCTGGCGCCCATCACCAGCGCGATGCGACCCTCGAGCCCGAGGTTCATGCCCGCAGCTCGAGGCCGGTTTCGCGCTCGGAGACCTGCCAGAGCTTCTTGATCGCGCGCTTGTTGCCGGGGCGCAGCACCGGCTTGCGCACCGGGGGGCCGTTGGTGACGAAGAGGGGGCCGTAGAACTCACCGCTCCTTGCCTTGGGGTCAGTTGCCGCTCGCAGTTGCGAGAGCGCCCCGTCGGCGGGGGGCATGCCGACGTTGCGCGCGAGCGCCAGGAAGAAGCGCTGGGAGAGGCCGCCGCCGGTCTCTTTGACGCTGACCGCCTGCAGCTCGGTGTTGGAGAGACCGGGGTGGGCGACAAGGCTGGCGCCGGGCGCGCCGGCCTCGCTGAGCAGTTTGTGCAGGCCGAGACCGAAGTGAAAGTTGGCCAGCTTCGCCTGGTTGTAGGCGCGCCAAGGTCCGTAGCGTCCATCCAAATGCGGGTTCTCAGGATTGACCGCCCGGCCCATGTGGTGAGCGGAGCTGGTGACCGTGACGATCCGCGCCGCCTGCGCCCTGAGCAGCGCCGGCAGCAGTCGCGCGGTGAAGGCGAAGTGGCCGAGGTGGTCGACGCCGAGCTGCATCTCGAAGCCATCCGCCGTGCGCTGCTCGGGGATGCCCATGACGCCGGCGTTGTTGACCAGCAGGTCGATCGTCTGGTGTGCTGCGAGGACCTGCTCCGCCGCGACCTCAACCGAGTCGAGCGAGCCGAGGTCCAACTCAACGATCGTCAGCTTGGCCTCCGGCACGCTCGCCTGGATTTGATCCCTGGCCGCAGCTGCTCGCTCCTGATTACGCGCCGCCATCACCACCTCGGCACCAGCCGCTGCCAGCGCTCGAGCGGTCTCCAGGCCAAGCCCACCGTTGGCGCCGGTGACGACCGCGGTGCGGCCGCTCTGGTCCGGGATGTCGGCCTCAGCCCAGCTCACAGCCTCGCCTTCGGGTCAGCGCTCATTGGACCCCAGGCTATCCAGACGAAAATCGATTGCGCAGAGGTAGGCGAAGAGTCCCACTGCGAGCAGCGCTCCCAACCAGTGCTGGCCGATCAGCACGGCGAGCAGGCTGACGATTCCCGCCAGCACCGCCCGCACCAGCGTCGACTCTGGCTCCAGGCCCACGACCCTGGCCGTCAGCCAAGCGCAACCAAACCAAGCCAACGGCCCGACCAGCCAACCCCAGGCCTCGAAGAAGCCGCGGGAGAAGATCACGCCGAGCAGCAGCGATAGCACCGCCACCGCAACCAACTGCACGAGCGCCACTCGCCAGAAGACCTCGAATCTCACGGCCGGAGTCTCCCATTCCCAAGACCGCGCCACCTCCTCGCCGCGTGTGTTCCATAATCAGAGCGATGCCTGGGCGGTTAGCTCAGTTGGGAGAGCACCTGCCTTACAAGCAGGGGGTCGGCGGTTCGAGCCCGTCACCGCCCATTGGGATAGAGATGCCGACCGGTCCTTAACATGGATCCATGACAAGGTTCGCTAAATTGGCTCGAGGGCCTACGGGAGGGGAAGGTTTATGAAGAAGAGGATCGCTGTCGTAGCAACGTTGGTCGTGGGAATGCTTGTCGTGGCCGCGACGGCCAGTGCGTTCAAAGTCCACTTGGTGATCGGCAACCTCGTCCTCGACGCCGAAGGCGACTTTGCGCCGAAGGCCCTGCCGAAGCGCGTAAACGCCCCGATAACGACGCACGGGGGCGGCACGCTCTCGACCAAGACCGGCGAACTGCCGCCGATCCTCGACAAATTCGTGCTGGAATTCGACAAGCACGGCGCCCTTGACACCACCGGGCTCGCCGTCTGTACCAAGGGCAAACTGGTCGCCACCGACGTGGCCGCCGCTCGTAGAGCGTGTGGTCCGGCAATCGTCGGCGAAGGTTTTGGCAGCGCGGTGGTGGCATTCCCTGAACAGGGACACATCAAAGTCGGCTCCCCGATCACCCTCTTCAATGGTCCGAAGAAGGGTGGAGACGACACGATCATCGCCCACGCTCACCTCGACTACCCGGGCCCGACGACCTTCATCGTCCCGATCGTGATCGAAAAAATCCACAACGGCGTTTTCGGTTACCGCGTCAACGTCAAAATCCCCAAGATCGCCGGCGGCTACGGCCACCCGATCTCCGGTGAAGCCAAAGTCGGTCAGAAATGGACCTACAAGGGCAAGAAACACAGCTACATCAATGCCCGCTGTGAAACCGGTCACTTCGTGGTCCACGGCGAATTCAGCTTCAAAGGTGGACCGGAAGAAACGCCCGCTCAGGCGGAAGCGGCGAAAAGCGTGTTCCGCGCCAACTTCGTGCTGCCGTGCCAGGTGAAGGGCTAGGCCGGGGGCGCACGTGCGGCTGAGCGCGAACAAGCTCTTCGCGATCGGCCTGCTTGCCGTGGCGGCGCTGGTATTGGCCGCCTCGGCGGGCGCTGTACGAGATGTTGAAAAAGTGGAACTGATTGCCGGCGATCTCAAGATCGTCGGCCGCGGTGGCTTCAAGCCGGAAACGCTGCCCAAGCACCACGACGCCCCGATCAAGATCTACGGCGGCGGCAAAGTATCGACGATCTCCGGCGAGTTGCCGCCGATCCTCGACACGCTCGAATTCGAATTCGACAGACACGGCCACGTCGACACGACCGGGATCGAAGTCTGCACGGCGGGCAAACTGCAGGCGACGACCGTGCCGGCGGCTCGTAAAAACTGTCCGAACGCGATCGTCGGCAAGGGCTTCGGTAGAGCGACCGTGGCCTTCCCGGAACAGGCTTACATCCCTGTTTCCTCGCCGATCACGGCCTTCAACGGGCCGAAGAAGAACGGCAACGACACACTCCTCTTCCACGCCTACACCACAGTGCCCGTTGCCACTACCTTCATCGTTCCGGTCGTGATCGAAAAAATCCACAACGGCGTCTATGGCTACCGGGTCAAAGCAAAAATCCCCAAGATCGCCGGCGGCTACGGCCACCCGGTCTCCGGGCGCCTCACGGTCGATCGCAAAACGAGGGTCAAGGGCAAGCTGCACAGCTACGTCAATGCTCGCTGCGAAACGGGTCGCCTTCAGGCGCGCGGCAAGTTCGTCTTCAAAAACGGCACTCGCCTGACCGGCACCTTCTTCCGGCCCTGCAAAGCGATCCCCGGCACTTAGGCCGAAGCAGCCGCCGGCGTGCAGGCGTGCGTGCCGCGGCCGGCGCGGCGTTCAGGCGCCGGCGTGCAGCTGCGGCGTGCGGGTGCCGCCGCGCTGGTGCTCGGTCTTGCTGACCACGTCGAAGAAGACGTCGTTGCGGCCGCGGCGCATCTTGCGCGGGAAGTAATGCCGGGCACGGCGGTGTGTCGCGGTCATCGCCCGGAAGGTCCTCTCGTGAGCGCCGCTCCAGCGGATGCCGAAGATCTCGCGCACGCGCGGCGGCAGGGTGCCCTTGATGATGTGGTTCTGGGCAACGATGTTGCCGCGGGCCGCTCGTGGCACAGGCTGCTCGAAGGCAACCAGCGGCGCCATCTCCAGGCCGTGCGCGGTTGCCTGCAGGTCGGGCGAGGAGAGTCGCTCGTCCCACCAGGAGCGGAACTCGCCGTAGCTGCCGGGGACGTCGCCGCGGGGCAGGCCGAAGAGCTCGCCGAAGCGGACGTAGTCCTGCCAGAGGTCCTCGCGCTCGCCCTCGCTCAGCGCTCGCACCATCGTCTCGTACATCGCCCGCCCGGAGTCGGCGATCACCGCCAGCGTCCACAGCATCAGCTCGGGGTCGAAAGCGGAGTACGTGGCACCGGCAGGATGGACTCCGGCTGGCTCGGGCAGCGTGCCCTTGACCCGCTCGTGCAAGCGGTGGACGACGGCTAGGGCTTTGTCGGCTTCCTCGCGGGTGCCGAGCAGGATCGTCTCCTGGATCTTGGCGGTGCGGGCGAGGCGCTGGAAAGGACGGTTTTCCGAGCGGGTGCTCATCATCGTGCCGGTGTAGGTGAGCGGCTCGAGGGCGCCGATCAGCAGCGCCCGCTGACCGTAGAGCAGGCCGACCGAGCGCTCGCCGTGGACCATCCGCGCGATCGAGCGACCGGGCGGGAAGTAGTGAGAGTCGGGGTCCGTCGAGAGCGCCATCGGTGCCCAGATGCTACTTCGGCTCCGGCGCCTCCGAGGAAAGCGTGGCCACGGCGCGGTCGAACATGCCGGAGCGCGAAGGAGTGTGCAGCTCGTGCGCGGCGAAGATCTCGTCGAGGTCCTCGCGGGTGAGGGTCTCGCGCTCGAGCGCGTTGGCAGCAAGGTTGTCGAGGCATTCGCGGTTGCTCCCCAGCAGGGCGAGGGCGCGGCGGTGGGCTTCGCGGGCGAGGATCATCGCCGCCCGGTCGACGTCGCGCCGGGTCTGGTCGGAGACGGCGTAGTCGCCGGTCGGCAGCGCGATCGGCGGTGCGCCGTCGGCGTCGATCGCCACGCCCATGCCGAACTCGGCCGCCATCTGCTTGCAGACGGCGTGCACGCGGGCGAGGTCGTCGACAGCACCCGAGTAGGAGTTGCCGAACACCTCTTCCTCGGCGGCGCGGCCACCGAGCAGGGTGACGACCTCATCGAGCAGCTCGTCGCGTGACTTCAAGTAAGTGTCTTCCTCGGGAGAGTGGCCGACGAAGCCGAGCGCCGGCCCGCGCGGGACGATGCTGAGAATCTCCGGCGGGTCGAGGCCGAGCAGCCGCCGGCAAAGCGCGTGGCCGGCCTCGTGGTAGGCGACGATGCGGCGCTCCTTCTGGTTCAGCCGTCGCGCCTGCTGCGAGCCGACCGACTGCCGCAGCAGCGCCTCGTCGAGGTCCTCGCGGGCCGTTGCGTTGCGCCCGGCACGGCCGGCGATGATCGCCGCCTCATTGAGCGAGTTGGCGAGCTGGGCGCCGGTCATCCCCGTCGTCTTGCGAGCGACGTCCCTCAGGTCGAGGTCGTCGGCGAGCGGCTTGCCCTTGGCGTGGGTGCGCAGGATCGCCTCGCGCCCCTCGCGATCGGGCGGTGAGACCAGTACCTGGCGGTCGAAGCGACCCGGCCGCAGCAGCGCCTTGTCGAGCTTGTCGACGTAGTTGGAGGCGGCGATGACGATCACCGTGCCGGGATCGCGCTCGAAACCGTCGAGCTCGACCAGCAGCTGATTGAGCGCCTGCTCGCGCTCACTAGAGCCACCATCACCGCCTCCACCACTACGCGCTCCACCGACTGCATCGAGCTCGTCGATGAAGATCACGGCGCGCCCTGACTTGCGCGCCTCCTTGAACAGCCGCCGGATGCGGGCGGCACCCCTCCCTACAAACATCTCCACGAAGCTGGATCCCGAGGCGGCGAAGAAGTCAACGCCGGCCTGCGCGGCAACGGCCCGCGCCAGCATCGTCTTGCCGGTCCCGGGGGGACCGAAGAGCAGCACCCCACGCGGTGGCTGGGCGCCGAGGGCAGCGAAGCGCTTGGGGTCGCGCAGCCACTCGGCGACGTCCATCAGCTCGTCCTTGGCAGCGCCGACGCCCTGCACGTCGTCCCAGAGCACCGGCGCCGTCTTGCTCGCCTTCACCGTCTCCGGCTTGGTCGTGCCCATCGTCGTCCGCATCAGCTTGAAGAAGACGAAGAGCAGCATCGCCATGAAGACCACCCCGAAGACGGGGTACCAGTCGAAGGCGAATTCCTGGATCTGGGTGGTGGTGAGGCCGAGCGTCACGTTGTCTTGTCCCGTCGTCGAGGAGAAGTACTAGTCCTCAGAACTAACGACGGAGTGTGGGCACAAAGCGCACGCACTCCAATCGCATATGTGTCCAGAGCGCGCCCGAGGGCTAAAGGTCGCGGGGGGCGACGACGCCGCTTTGCAGCGCCCGCTCGACCAGGGCGACGCGCTTGCGGTTCTGCGGCAGGTCCTCGAGTTCGAGCTTCTCGAAGAGGGCCCGCATGTGGGTCTTGACCGCATCGACGCTGAGGTGGAGCTCCTCGGCGATCGCCTGGTTGGTCGGCGGGGTGGCGAAGGCGGAGCCATCCTTGAAGGGGCGGCAGAGGGCGAGCAGGACGCGGCGCTGGCCGGGGGAGACCGCGGCCGCGGCCGGCATCTCGCTGGCGACGACGGTCGCTTCGGGGGCCGACTCGCCGGGACGGCGGAAGAGGACGGTGGTGCGGCCGAAGCGCAGGGTGTCGCCGTCGCGCAGGTGCTTGCGGCCGTGCACGCGCTCGGCGCCGACGAATGAGCCGTTGCGGGAGAGACCGTCGTCTAGCAGCGTGCACTCGCCGGCCACCACCTCGATCTGGGCGTGCAGGGCGGAGACCTCCTCGTCCCAATCGATGCGCAGCCCGGCGGCCTCGCCACGGCCTACCCAGAGCTCGGCCGTGCCCTCCTCGATCGTGACGATCCGCTGCTCGCCCGCGCCGTCGCGCAGGACGAGGAAGGGGCGGCCAATCCGTTCGGCCTCGATCTGGGCCTTCAGCTCAGCGGCACTGGTCTGTCGCGGCTCGGCGCTCACGGGCTGATCCTACGAGCCCCTCCCGTTCCGGTGCGCGTTATGTGGCTATAGCCCACATAAAGCGCACCGGAAGCCCGATGGAGGGGTGAGTGGGTCCACCCCTTGGGGGTCTGGGAGGGGTGGCGGATGCGGGCGAAGCTGGGGACACAGAGCAGTCACCACCTTCACCGACACAAAAGGAGATTCAAATGACCCGCACACGCACAGCCCAGAAAATCACCCGTCGTATCGGCCTCGTGGCCGCCATCGCCAGCCTCGCCCTCGCCGTCGTCCCGGCCGCCGGCCAGGCCAAGGCACCGGTCAAGTTCGGTGCCATGCTCAACTCCAAGGTGCAGCCCTCCAACTCGCTGCCGGGCCTCACCTGCAACGGGCCCGAAACCGCGCTCGAGCCCTGCACGATGGTCCTCAACGACGCCTACGGCCGGCCCAACGGCGGCGAGCTCGCGCCGAAGACCGGCACGATCAAGAAGCTGCGGCTGATTGCCGGTGGCCCCGGCAGCTTCCGCCTGATGGCGGTGAAGAAGATCAACGGCACCGATGCGCTCGCCAAGCGTTACGGCCCGCGGATCAGCTACATCGGCCAGTCCGAATCGGCCGAAGAAGAAGGCGACTACCGGGTTGAGTCCTTCCCGGTAGACATGAAGATCAAGAAGGGCGAGCAGCTCGCCCTGCGCGGGAGCATCACCTCGATGATCCGCTGCTCCTCGGGCGGTCCCAACACCCTGATCTACACCCCGCCGCTCTTCCTCGGCGGCTACTTCACCCCGGCCAGCGACACCGACGGCTGCTGGCTGCTGATGGAGGCGGTCATCAAGTAACCGCTCGATCCTCTCCCTGGCGCACGAGGCCCGCTTCGGCGGGCCTCGCTGCGTTCCGATATCGACCACGCTCTGGTGTGGTCGATATCGGATGCGTCTAGCTGCGCTCGACCTGGGAACCGCCGACGATCGCCTCGGTGCCGTCGTCGCCGAAGACGATCCAGGCCTTGTTGCCGCCGTCGTAGTCCGGTGCCCAGAGCTTCAGCGTCGCCGGGCGGCCCCAGACGGTGACGTCCTCGGAGCCGGTCTCGGCCTCGCCGCGCCAGATCTGCACGAAGGGGTTGTCATCGCGCTCGGCGCCGATCGTCGAGGGCTCGCGGTGGCCGGGGTGGACGGTGGTCTCCGGCGGCAGCTCCATCAGCTTCATCACCGAGTTGCGCAGGTCCTCGATGCCGCTGGCGCCCGGCGCCATCGTGCCGCCGACCGTGCCCTTGAAGAGGACGTCGGCGGTGAAGACGTCTGTGCCGTTGACGAGGAAGGCGACGTGGCCGGAGGCGTGGCCCGGGGTTGAGATCGCTTCGATCTCCAGGTTGCCGGTGCTGAGCGTCTCGCCGTCGGCGATCGTCTCGGAGACCTCGTCATCGATTTCGGCCACGGCCTCGGCGTGGGCCACCATCGGCACGCCGCCGAGCTGCTCCTGTGCCGCGGCGAGGCCGGCGACGTGGTCGGCGTGCGGGTGGGTGATCAGGATGTGGGTGATCTCGATCCCGTCCTGCTCGGCCCGCTCGAGCAGCGGCCCGAGGTCGTCGTTACCGTCGATCAGCACCCCCTTGCCGCCTGCTTCGTCGGCGACGAGGTAGGCGTTGGACAGCCACTGCGGGTTCTCGGTCCTCTCGACGATCAACTGCTTCTCCTTCCGGTAGCGCGCGTGCCGAAACTCTCCCAGACTCGGCTGGTCGGGGAGGGGTCAGCCCGCGACCGGGACCGCGCTGCCGTCGAGCAGGGTCTCTGCGACCAGTCCCGGGTCGTCCCAAGTCGGCGTGTGGCCGACGGCGGGCAGGGTGAGGAAGCGAGCGCCGGCCGGCCGGCGCTCCGGCCGCGGCGGGCCGACCAGGCGGTCGAGCTCACCCCAGGCGAGGGTCACGGGGATTTGCGGGTAGTCGGTCGGGTCGAAGACGTGGGTGCGCATCGCCCGGTTGGCGCCGTCGTAGCCGTTGGCGTCGATCCAGCCGAGCGCGAGGCGGCGGCCGGCCCCGGCGGGGATGCGCTCGGGGTGGGCGGCGAAGCTGGCGAGGGCGCGCTCGCGCAGCCGGCGGCTGTACAGCGCGACGGCAACGAGCGGGCGCAGGCGCCGCGCCCAGACGCGGGTGTTGACCCGCCGCTCGCCGATCGGCGCTCGCCAGAGGCCGGCGGGGGAGATCGCGGTGACCGAGGCCGCCCAGCCGGCCCGTCCCATCTCCAGCGCGACCCAGCCGCCCAGCGAGTTGCCGGCGACGTGGGGCCGCTCGATCCCCAGCTCGAGGCAGCGCTCGTGCATCGCCGCCGCCAGGTTGGCGGCGCTTGGCTCGACCTGCGCAGCGAGCGGCGGCGTCGCGCCGAAGCCCGGCAGGTCGAGCGCCAGCGGCTCGCGCTTGGCCTCGAGCAGCTCAAGCACCGGGCGCCAGATCTCCTTTGAGCCGCCGAGGCCGTGGAGCAGCAGCAGCGGTTCGCGGGCCTCCGCGCTCACCGCCACCCCGGCTTCGCCAGCAGCATCTGCACGTCGCCGATCCGGCGCTCGCGGAAGCCCGCCTCCGAGGAGCAGAGGTAGAACTCCCAGAGACGGCGGAAGCGCTCGTCGTAGCCGCGAGCGCGCAGCCGCTCCCAGGTGGCGAGGAAGCGCTGGCGCCAGCTGGCGAGGGTGGGTGGGTAGTGCGCGGTGATGTCGTCCATCCATACCTCACGCATGTCGGTGACGCGAGCCAGGCAGTCGGCGATCAGCTGCTTCGAGGGCAGGCAGCCGCCGGGGAAGACGTGGGTGTTGGCGAAGCTGCGGGCGCCCTTCTCGGCCTCGTAGAGGCGGTCGTCGATCGTGATCGCCTGCAGCAGCATCAGGCCGTCGGGACTGAGCAGCTCGCTGCAGCAGTGGAAGTAGTCGTCGAAGTGGCGCCAGCCGACCGCCTCGATCATCTCCACCGAGACCAGCCGGTCGAAGCGGCCGTGCAGGTCGCGGTAGTCCTCCATCAGCACCTCGACCCGGTCGTCGAGCCCGGCCTCGGCGACCCGGCGGCTGGCCAGCTCGTGCTGGGCGGGGGAGATCGTCGTCGTCGTCACCCGGCAGCCGTGCTCGCGGGCGGCGTGGATCGCCAGCCCGCCCCAACCGCTGCCGATCTCCAGCAGGTGGTGCTCGGGGGCGAGCCGCAGCTCGCCGCAGATCCGCTTCAGCTTCGCCAGCTGCGCCTGCTCGAGGCTGACGCCGGGGCTGGGGAAGTAGGCGCAGGAGTAGAGCATCTGCTCGTCGAGAAAGGAGGCGAAGAGGTCGTTGCCGAGGTCGTAGTGGGCGGCGATGTGCTTGCGCGCTTTGGCGCGGGTGTTGTCGGGGACGAGGCCGCGAACCCGGTGGGCCCAGCCGCGCGGCCGGGCGACGGCGCTGCGCACGCCGCCGGTCTCGCCCAGCTCGCGGGCGGCGATGCGGATCAGCGTGACCAGATCGTCGGTCTCCCAGAGGCCGTCGACGTAGGTCTCGCCGAGGCCGACGCTGCCGTGCAGGGCGCCGCGCCAGGCGGCCGGGTCGCGAACCGCCAGCGTTGCCCACAGCTCGGCGTCGGCCGGGCCGAAGCTGCGCTCGCGACCTGCTTCGATCACGTCGATGCGGCCGCTGCGCAGCCGGCGCAGCACCTGCGAGACGGCGGCGCGGGCGAGCTGGTCCCTCACGGCGAGAGGAAGCCCTTCGGCTTGCGGCCCTCGGGGTGGGGGAAGTAGCGCCCCCCCTTCAGCTTCAACCGCAGCGACTGGGCGTAGATCTTGGCGACGGTCTGCAGCGACATCGCCGGGTAGCGGGCCAGCATCTTGGCCAGGCGGCCGCGGCTGAGCTCGTGACGGCGCAGGGAGAGTGTGGCGTCGAAGGCCTTCTGCCCCCGCGGTGCAACGTTTTGCGGCTCTCCGGAAGCCGTAGCGCGTTGCACCGGGCGCGACTCGATGTGGACGCTGAGGCGCTCGCCGGGCTCGCTGGCGCGGAAGGCATAGGTCTGGTCCATCCCCATCAGCGGGGAGACGTGAAGGGCCTTGTCGAGCTCGTCGTTGAGCACCGTTCCACCGTGCGATCCGCGCGCCAGGACATAAGGATGGCGCTCGCCCCAGGGAATGTTGTTGACGTCGGCCACGACCGCGTCTACCCGCTCGCCGGCCTGGTCGAAGCAGTAGTAAAAGCTGACCGGGTTGAAGACGTGGCCGAGGTAGCGCAGGTTGGCAAGCAGGCGCACCGGCCCGGGTGGGCGGCTACCGGTTTGCGCCTCGACCGCGTCGCGGGCGCACTCCGCCAGCGGTCGGTCCGTGTCGCCCATGAAGTCGGCGCGGCGGAAGCGCGCCGGGGCTGCGCGGCGAGCCGAGAAGAGCGGGTAGGGGTCGAGCACCCCCGGCAGCTCCTCCAGGTCCAGGTACATGAGGAAGAGCCGGTAGCGGAAGCAGTGCTCGATCGGCTCGAAGCGGCGGTGTCGCACCCAGCCCTCGTAGACGGCCGAGGCGCTCATGCCGCCAGCGCCTTCAGTGGCTCGCCTGCTGCCTCCGCCGCTGCCGCGGGCGCGATCCGCTCGCAGGCGCGGATCGCGCTGAGGACGCCGTCCTCGTGGAAGCCCCAGCCCCAGTAGGCGCCGCAGTAGTGAGTGCGACGCACGCCGCTGATCTCGCCATGCTGGGCCTGGGCGGCGACGCCGGCGGCGGTGTAGACGGGGTGCTCGTAGGTGAAGCGGCGCAGCACCTTCTCCGAGTCGATCGCGTCGCCGCGGTTGAGCGTGAGCAGGAACTCGCGGTCGGCGCGCAGCTGCTGCAGGTTGTTCATCCAGTAGGTGACGGTGCTGCGCTCGCTGGCCGGCTCGGTGAGGTGGAAGTTCCAGCTCGCCCAGGCACTGCGGCGGCGGGGCAGCAGCGAGGCGTCGGTGTGGAGCACGGCCTCGTTGCGCTGATAGGGGATCGCGCCGAGGACCTCGCGCTCGGCCTCACTGGGGTCGGCGAGCATCGCCAGCGCCTGGTCGGAGTGGGTCGCGATCACGACCTGGTCGAAGTCCTCACCCTCGCAGCCCTCGGCGGCGATCCGCACCCCGTCGCCGCGGCGCTCGATGCTTCGCACCGGCGCCCGCAGGCGGATGCGGTCGCGCCACGGCTCGGTGATCGCCTCGACGTAGCTGCGCGAGCCGCCCTGCACGGTGCGCCAATGCGGCCGGTCGCGCAGGCTGAACATGCCGTGGTTGTCGAAGAACTCGGCCATGAAGCTGGCCGGGAAGCTCCACATCTGCTCCGGGTCCGCCGACCAGACCGCCGAGGCCTGCGGCACGATCAGCCGCTCGATGAAGTGGCGGGAGAAGCCACGTTCCTCGAGCCAGTGGCCGAGCGAGGGCGCGGTGCCGTTCATCCCGATCAGCGCCTGGACCTCGCGGTTGAAGCGGCGCCAGTCGCGCAGCATGCCGAGGAAGGAGGGACTGAGCAGGTGGGCCGGGCGGGCGAAGATGCCCCGCGGCGTGCCGGAGTACTCGAACTCGCCGCGGCCGTCGGAGACCGAGAAGCCCATGTGGGAGGGCTGACTGGGCACCTCGAGCTGCTCCAGCAGCCGTTCGAAGTTGGGGTAGTTGCGGTCGTTGAAGACGATGAAGCCGGTGTCGATCCAGTGGCTGCCCTCGCCGCTCTCGACCTCGACCGTGTGCGAGTGGCCGCCCACGCGCTCGCCGGCCTCGTAGACGACGATCTCGTGCTCGCGGTGGAGGAGATGGGCAGCAACGAGGCCCGAGATGCCGGTTCCGACGATCGCAATCTTCATCGCCCCGTCTATACGAGCGCCGCCGGACTTTGGATGAGGTCGCCAAACTCGCGTCGCGATGTGTTTCCAGACTGTCGTGGCCAGTTTCGGTACGTCAATGGTATGGCGACTTCTTTGCCAGCGGCCAAATCGTCTGTACCGTGTTGCCCCAGTTGATGTGAAGACCAGCTTTTCCGCGGCGCCGGGGGGTCCGCCCAGTGCTCTTCACGATCACCGTTCCCACATGTTGCTCCCCGTGTACATGTCAGCCCCTGCCTGCCTAATTCCGGTTGGAACCGGCGAATCGGCTGACCCCGCGCACCCCTACGAGATAAGGCCGGGTCCCGCGCCGTGAGCGGGCGCCCGGCGGGGGCGTTTGCGGGCATAGCCATGACCTTGCTTCTCCTGGCGGTTCCGGGAGGGGCCGCCGCCGAGCGTCCCAATCCGGGCGTCCCGCTCGAGGTGCCGCGGCCAGCGGTACCGATGCACGACGTCGTGTTGGGCGAGCCTGGCGCTGCGGCGGCGCGGATATCGGCGTCCGCGTCGTCGCAGCGCTACTCGATCAATGACGGCAGCGGCGCGACGATCGCCGTCTCCGTCACCCAGGCCTGCGCCGAAGCCTGCGACGTCACCGACCCGCAGCGGGTCGCCGACTTCATCGGCACGTTGATCCACGGCGACGAGGTTGACCTGCTCTCAGTTCAGCTCGACACCGAATTCGAGCTCGGCTTCGATTGCGGCTTCGGCGCCGAGGCTTGCTACTTCACGGGGGAAAACAAGATCGTCATCGGCGGCTATGAGGAAGCCGACGGCGACGGCGCGACCTTCGACTTCGTCCTCGCCCACGAGTACGGGCACCACGTCGCCCAGCACCGCGAGATGCCGGCGCCCTTCCGCAACGCGATCGACTGGGGCCCGGAGCGCTGGGCCAGCCTCGAGGGCGTCTGCCGCGGGCAGCGCGCCGGCCGGTTCTATCCCGGTGACGAGGGCACCCACTACTTCGAGGACCCCGGCGAGGCCTTCGCCGAGGCCTTCGCTCACTACCGCTTCCCCGATCTCCCGGTCACCTGGCGCTACAGCTCAGCGCTGGAGCCGAACGCGGCCGCCTTCAAGGCGATCCGCGAAGACACCCTCGAGCCCTGGCAGGGGCGGACCAGCCTGACGCTGGCCGGGCACGTTCCGGCCAGGGGGGAGGGCGCAGCCGTCGAGGCCCTGCGTACGCCGCTCGACGGATTGGTCAGCCTGCGCCCAAGCAGCCTGTCCAGGCACGGCTACGAGTTGGCCCTTCGTAGCCGTGCCGGCAGGCTCCTACGCAGCTCGCGCGACGACCTCGGCCCCAGCCAGCGCCTCGATTACACCGTCTGCGGCGAGCAACGCCTCCGCCTCGTGATCACCTCGACCAAGCCCCACCGGACCCCCTTCCGACTCCAAATCCAGCGACCCTGAAATACTTGACGCAGGGCGAGGTTTTCGCCCGCCTTCCGGGGGCGTAGCTCAGCTGGTTAGAGCGCTGGCCTGTCACGCCAGAGGTCGCGGGTTCGAGTCCCGTCGCTCCCGCTCGTTTGAACGACTTTCCTTTGAGCTGGTGTCTAAGCAGGAGTCTCAGTTACATCGGGCGGATCTACCGGCTCCTCCGAGGCGCTGCCGATGACAGCATCGTCGAATAGGGCGAGATACGGCTCATAGCGAAACATCCGCGATCGTTTTTGTCCGGTGATCTCATGGAGGAGACCCATCTCCTCGAAGCTGGATACGAGCCGACTTGCCGTGGGAAATGTCGATCCAAGCAGCGAAGCCACAAGATTGATGTTCACCAGGGGACGCCGGAATAGATGAGAGAGCAGCGTGAGCCCGTTCTGGCTGAGATTCTTTTCGATGATCAAGCCGCGGTGGGCTTCTCGAAGTTCGAAGAGCTTCTCTGCTGTCTCAGTCGCTTCGCGAGCCGTCAGGACCACGCCTCCGAGGAAAAAGTTGATCCAACCCTCCCAATCGCCTTTGAGACGGACTGCCATTAGGCGGTCGTAGTATTCGGTTCGGTGAAGCTTGAAGAAGTGGCTCAAATAGAGCAGCGGCTGTCGGAGTATTCCTCGGTGGACCAGGAGGAAGGTGTTCAGCAGTCGGCCAACTCGTCCATTTCCGTCGAGGAATGGATGAATCGTCTCGAATTGCGCGTGCGCCAAGCCGACTTCGATCAGCGTGGGATAACGGGCGTCTTCATGCAGGAAGTTCTCGAGGCTATGAAGGGCGGCCTTCATCTCGGGAACGGGAGGGGGGATAAAGGTCGCCTGCCTCAGAGTTGCCCCTGGGGGGCCGATCCAGTTCTGCGACTTCCGAAATTCGCCGGGCGTCGCCTTCGAGCCTCGGCCGTCTCGGAGCAGTTCTTTGTGGATTTCTCGAACCAGTCGGAGCGACAGGGGGAAGGTCGTGATCCGCTCTAGTCCGAAGTTCATGGCTTGGACGTAGTTGACGATGTCCAGCACGTCTGAAGGCGGACTGCTTTCATCATCCTCGAGTTCTCGTTCGAGAAGATCCTCGAGCGTGCTCTGCGTGCCCTCGATCTGCGAGCTGAGCACCGCCTCGCGACGGACGTACATGCTGACGAAGAAGTCTGGATCCGGAATGACTTTTGCCACGCCATCGAGTCTGCCTAGCTCCGCTACCGCGTCCTCCAGAAGCCCGAGAAGAGAAGCATCCAGCGCTAGCGGAGGGTCTGGGGGTAGGGGTTTCGGGACAAAGGCCGCATAGCCCTCGGCTTGGGTTACGAAGCGCCCGGAGCGGTTTTTGGAGGGGGAGCCCTGCATCGCACTTATTATGGCAAAGCCATGGTTTCGTTAATAACGAGCCTGATTGGGGGTCCAAATCAAAGGAGACTTTGGTTGGGCCGTCTGGTTGTCATAAGACAGCCGTAGCTTTAATAGCGTCGTTATGGGTAGCCAGTTGCTAAAGCTCTGCGTTAGTAGCTACCCCAAAGACAGCGGCTAATTGACGCGCAACCCGAATGGCTTCAATAACGCGTACGCATTTGCGAATCCCGTTACAAAGACGTGACGATTAAACGCGTCGATATCCAAGTTCGAGGCGAGATCCCGAGACTCGTCTAGCAGCAGACGACGAAACTAGGATGGGCTGATGGCCGATCTTGGATCGAAGCTGCGTCCCGTTATCGAGCGGCTGCTGGAGCCGGGTGAGGAGATTCGGGGGGTCTGCGTTGCCACGCAGGCGAGCATGTTCAAGGGTCGGCAGGTGGCGCTTGGGATTACCGATCGGCGGCTGATCGTGCAGGGGATGAATCGCAAGTTCGAGGCGGACGGTGAGGCGATCTCGTTGCCGCCGGAGCGGATCGCCTCAGCAGCGGCTGACGGCGCCGGAGGTGGTTGGATGACGGTCAGCGCCGCGGTTATGGACGGCGCCGCCGTCACCTTGAAGCTGAAGACGACCGATGGGGAGAAGCTGAAACTGATGCTGATGCACGGCGGCGGGCCGCTTGGCGGCATTGGTGGTGGCGAGAGCCAGCGCGAGGGGTCGAGGCCCTTGCTGCCTGGCTCTCCGAGAACGGGACCTAGCCGCTCGCTCAGTTCTTGGGCGCGTAGCGGTTGTGGATCATCAGGCTGTTGCCTGAGGGGTCGGTGAAGAAGGCCATGTGGCAGACGCCGCTGTCGAGCGTGTCGGCGACGAATTTGACGCCCTTCGACTCAAGCTCGGCGCGGGTGGCTTCAACATCGTCGACGTGGAAGGCGATCGGGTGGCCGTTGGGATCGAACTCGCGGCCGATCGCGGCGGCATCGACTACCTGCAGCGTGAGGTCGCCGACCTCGACCTCGCCGCCGGGGATTTTGCCGTAGTCAACCGACTGCTCAAGGCCGAGGGTCTGGCAGTAGAACTCGATCGCAGCGGGGTAGTCGGTGACGAAGACGGTGGCGAAATCGACGCCGGTGATCGCGGTGGGGCCTGGCATGGCTTTCTCCTAGCTGGTATTCAGGACGGGTGGTCCTGGGAGACGATACGAAGGTTGTGCTGTTGCTGGCGGGGTTGATGTTCCTCTGGGCACTGCTGCTCGGGGTGATGAAGTTCCGCCAGATGGACGCCTCCGATGAGGGGCTCGCCCATCCCTACACCGACATCGCCCACCGGGCGGCGCTGCTCTACAGCTTGGCCCTACTCCTGGTTGCGACCTTCGTCGAGCTCAGTGGCTGGGGGGAGCTGGTCAACCTGCTCGCCGCCGGGGCGCTGGCCTTCTACTTCTACGCCGCCGTCTTCGGCTACATGGTCCACGGCTTCAAGCAGGACACCGACAACCAGTTCCGCCGGCCGGTCCGCGGCCTCGAGGCCTTCATGGCCAGCCTGATCGTCGCCGAGATCGGCGGCTGGCTGGTGCTGCTAGCCGGCTTCCTCGACGCGCAGATCTTCTAGCCCGTGACGACGCAGTCGTCGGCGTCGGTCAGCTTCGGCGGCACTTCGCTGTTGGGGAATGCTTCCAGCAGCGCATCGGCGATCAGGCGGCCGCGCGCCGCGTAGCCTTCCGAGGTGAAGTGGATCCCGTCGGGGATGAACCAGTTGTCCTTGACGTCCTCGGCCCAGTTGTAGATGCGCATGTTGGGGTAGCGGTCGCAGGCCGCGCGCAGCGCTTTGTCCCAGCTCACCATGTTCGCCGCGGCGTAGGGGCCGTTGGGCACCAGTGACTTGACGTTCACCCACATCACCGGTTCGTCGCCGATCGTCGACATCATCAGGTCGATCCGGTCGTCGTAGGTGACGGTCGAGCCGGCGGCGACGTTGGCCGCCTCGTTGGTCCCCATCGCGATCACCCAGCAGCCTTTGAAGCCTTCGTTCTTCCAAGCTTCCGCCACTTCCAGGGCGTTCGGTTCGCCTTCGTAGTTCTCGTAGATCGAGCGCGCGCCGGAGACCTCGAGGTGCTGCGTGGTCGCTCCCACCCGCGCGTACTGGGCGCTGATCAGCTGGGTGGGATCGGGCAGATATTCTTCGGAGACGAGCCCCTCGGAGGTCGAGTCGCCGATGTGGATGACCCCTTCGCAGATCGTCGCCAGCGGCTGGCGCCTGACGTTCTCGGCGGTGATCGTTTCGGCGACGTTGGCCGAGCCGACCGCGTGCGAGTTGTGGGAGACACCCACCCCGGCCAGGCCGGCGAGGGCGAAGACGACGACGAGGCCGCCGACAGCGATCAGGGCCCAGCCCTCGCGCGGCACCTGCGCCCGCCTGAACTCGCCGGCTTTCCACCGCTTCCAGAGCCGGCCCAGGGCGCCGTGGCGGATCGGGTTCTCGACGTAGCGCCAGGAGAGCTCCGCCACGGCCATGATCGCCGCCACCTGCAGGATCGCCCGCAAGAGGTTGGGGCCGTGCACGCCCTGCGGCGAGGTGAGGACGATGATCGGCAGGGTCCAGAGGTAGATCCCGTAGGAGCGTTCGCCGATCCAGCGCATCGGCCGGCAGCCGACGATCGGGCCGAGGCGCGAGGCGGGGTGGGCGAAGGCGGCAACCGAGAGCGCCGTGCCGATCGCCAGCAGGGCGAAGCCGCCGCGGTAGAGGAAGGACGAGAACTCGCTCGAGCGCCAGAACATCAGCCCGATCACGACCAGGCCGGCGAGCCCGGCGGCGTCGATCGTCCGTCGCGCCTGGGGCGTCACCTTGGCGGTGAGCCGGCGGCTTGGCCAGACCATCGCCAGCGCCGCCCCGATCAGCAGCTCCAGCGCCCGGGTGTCGGTGCCGTAGTAGACCCGCGAGGGATCGAGCGAGGGCGTGTAGAGGACCGCCATCAGGATGCCCGAGCAGAGCGCCGCGACGAGGGCGACGGCGGCGAGCCGCGGCCGCGGCCCGGGCTTGCTCTTTGCTTCCGGCACGAAGTGCAGCGCCGCCATCAGCAGGAAGGGCCAGACGATGTAGAACTGCTCCTCGACCGAGAGCGACCAGAGGTGGTTGAGCGGCGAGGGCGGCGCGAAGCGGGCGAAGTAGGAGACGTCGTGGAAGATCAGCCACCAGTTGTTGAAGTAGCCGACGGCGCTGAGCTCGGCCATGCGGAAGTCGCCCGGCTGGTGCGGGCCGATCACCGTCACCCAGGCCATCACCACGATCAGCATCAGGAAGAGCGCCGGCAGCAGGCGGCGGGCGCGGGCGAGCCAGAAGGACTTCAGCTTGATCCCGCCGTGGTTGACCTGGTTGAGCAGGATGTCGGTGATCAGGTAGCCGCTGAGCGTGAAGAAGACGCCGACGCCGAGCAGGCCGCCTTCGGCCCAGCCGAATTTGAGGTGGTAGAGGACGACGCCGAGCACGGCGATCGCGCGCAGGCCGTCGAGGCCCGGCATGTAGCGGCGGCCGCGCTGTACCGGCTCAGGCATCGCCGGCGAGCGAGATCGGGAAGAGGCCCAGCGCCGCGCCGACGATCGCGTCGAGGACCTCGGCCTGGCGCCGCGCCAGCTTGCGCGCCGGCGGCAGGTTGGGGCCGGACTCGAGCGCCGGCTTGGCCGCCGAGGCGGTGGCGATGCCGAGGCAGGCCTTGACCCCGCGGGCGATCAACCGAGCGCGCAGGTCGGCGCCGGCGGCCGTTGGGTGCAGATCATCGGACTGCATCAGCTCCGGGTGCGTTTCCTCGGCTCGGGCCCAGTCGGGCGTCTGCGTGCCGGGCCGCGAGGCGGCAAAGGCCGCGACGACGTTGTTCTTGCCGGTGTTGTCGATGCCATCGACGGTAAAGCCGTGGATGGTCGGCACCACCATGCAACGGTCGCCGACGGTTTCGGCGACCTTCTGCAGGTTGCCGGCGAGGATCTCAGGGTAGGCCGGGTTGTCGTTGGTGCCGGCGTCGAAGACGATCACCGACTGCGACGGGTCATAGCTTTCCTCGAAGAGGTCGAAGATCTGGAAGCTGTTGTAGCCGCCGACCGCGTTGACAGTCAGTGGCACACCCGGCAGGTAGCGCTGCAGGTAGGGCGAGGTCAGCTCCTCGAGGCTGTCGCCGACGACCAGCACGCCGCCGCTGCCGCTCGCCTGCGCCGAGGGAGCGGTGAGGGCGAGCGCAAGCACCGCCGCCAGGGTCGCGAGCTTGCGCAAACTCGGCATCCAGCGAATTTCTACACTACGCCGATGCGGCTCAGCGCGGCGATGACTGTCGGCATCGTGCTGGGCCTGGCGCTGATGCTGAGCGGCTGCGGCGAGGACGGCAGCAGCGCCGCCGGCGAGCCGGCAAGCGTCGCGAGCACCAGCTCGACAGCACCGCCGAAGCGGGCAGCACCAGCACGCACCTGCCGCCAGCTGCGCGGCTTCATCGGCTCGATGGTGGCGCTGCGCGACAAGCTGGCGCGTGGCCTCAGCTACGACGACTACCTGCGGGAAGTCCAAAGCGTGCGCACGCTCTACAGCGATATCGAGGCCGACGAGCTGAGTGTGGGTTGCCTGCTGACCAGTGGTGGCCCGGCCGAGCGCGCCTTCAACCTCTACATAGACGCCGCCAACACCTGGGGCGACTGCCTGGCGACCGTCTCCTGTGACACGCGATCGATCGAACCGAAGCTGCAGCGCAAGTGGGCGCTTGCGGCCCAGCGACTGACCGTCGCCCAGAAGGGACTGGGTCGCGCTCAGGAGGCGGCGCGGGCGATGTAGATCGCCTTTGTGTCGGTCGGCGCGAGTGGCTGGCGGGGAACTCCGTCGAGGCCGTGACCGTAGACGTCGAGGCATTCCAGGCCGGCGCCCGCCATCGCCGCCAGCACCTCGGCTTCGGGAAAGTGGCGCTGGCGGTGAGTCAGCACCTCGCCTGGTGAGACTTCCATCTGTGACTCGCAGATCGAGCCCGGCGCCACGTCGGGCGACGCCGTACCCCGCCAGATTAGGCGCCGCCCGTTGCGCTCCACTTCCACCGTTTCGGCGAAGAAGGTGCGGTAGGCCTGCAGCTCGTTGACGTCGAAAAGCAAGAGGCCGCCGGGCGCGAGGTTGGCGCGCATCCCCGCCAGCGTCCGTTCCAGTTCCGCTGGGCTGAGCAGGTAATTGATCGCGTCGTCGAGCGCCCAGACCAGGTCGAACTCGCCGAATTCAGGCAGCTCGAGCATGTCGGCAAGCGCCAGCTGGACTGCATCCCCGGCCTTCTCTCGAGCCAAATCCAGCATCGCCGGTGAGATGTCGCAGGCGGTCACCTCCCAGCCCTGCGCCAGCATCGGCATGAAGCTCTTGCCGGTGCCGCAGCCGACATCAAGCAGCCGCTTACCCTGCAGGTCGCGCCGCTCCAGCGTCTTGACCAGGTCGGCGATCCACTCGTCGGATTCGTAGTGTGCGGTGAAGTCGTCGTAGACCGGTGCCATCGCCTCGTAGGTGCGCTGAGCCCAGTCTCCGCCCGTCTTCCCTGACCTCGCTCCCCCCATGGAATGGAGACCGGATTCATAGTCTAAAAAGTTTCAGCACTTAATTTCACCCGTTTGGTTTTAGAAGTAGTACGGTCGAGCAATCAACGTTTCGATCATTCAAAAATCAGATCAGGGTGATGGTTGGGAGTGGGATGAGGCGCACCGTTTTTGCCTGCGGATGGCCTATCACTACGCCAGCAATCCCAACGAGGCGGAAGACATCGCCCAGGACGCGCTGCTTCGCGCCTGGCGCCGGCGCTCAACCCTTCGCGACGGCGCCAGGCGCAAGGAGTGGCTGGGCACGATCGTCCGCAATGAGGCTTTTCGCCAGCACCGGCGCCTGCGCCCCGACCCGGTCGATGGCGCCGAGGACTGGGAGGGTGCCGAGGACGAGCGGATCGTCTCCACGGTCGAGCGCGCCGACCTGCATGCCGCACTCGAGCGCCTCAGCGAGCGCGATCGCAAGCTGATCGAGCTCCACTACGAAGAGGACCTGACCTCGAAGGCGATCGCTCGTCGGTTGGGCATCCCCGATGGGACGGTCAAGGTGCGGCTGCACCGAGTGCGTCACCGGCTGCGGGCGGAGATGGGCGCCCCGGCCACCACCTCCTAGGGCGCTTGGGCTCGGTTCAGGTTGCCGCGGCGACGCGGCGCATCTCCTCGGCCGCGGCGGCAGGGCCGATGTAGGGGACGAGCATCGCGAAGAGCAGGTCGGGCAGCATCCCCGGCAGCTGCGTCGCCCGTCCCGCCAGCAGCTCGTCGAAGATCAGCCCGGAGACGGCGCCGGCGGACATCAGCGAGATGTTCTCCGGCAGCTCGCGACCATTGGAGAGCTCGCGGCCGCCCTCGAGGTACTCGGTGAAGCGGGCGACGGCGTCCCAGTGCATCTGCCGCGCCTCGGCGCCGGCGGCGGCGACCTCGACCACGGCGGTGCGGGCTAGGTCGGGATCGAGGGCGAAGAGTTTGACGATAGTCGCCAGGCCGTTCTCGACCCGCTGCAGCCACGACTGGGTGCCGTCGCACTCGGCGACGACCTCGGCGAATACCTGCTCGACCAGCACTTCGTAGGCGGCGAGGAAGCACTCGTGCTTGTCCTCGAAGTGTTTGTAGAAGGTGGTGCGGGAGGTGCCCGCCTCCTCGATCACGTCCGCGACCGAGGTCTCCTTATATCCCTTGCTGCCGACCACGCGGATCATTGCCGCCAAAATGAGGTCCCGCCGCGATTCGGATGCCATCAGCCCGTCCCAGGTAGGTTGAAAACTCCGGAGTACCTTCATCATAGCGGCTCGGTGTACGTAAGCGTTTATCTACTTTGTTACGCCCACCTCCCTGGTAGCCGCGGCTGGTCCTATATAGGGAACCAGCGTGGCAAAAAGCACCTCTGAAAGCAAACTCGGCAGATACTCCGCCCGTCCCTCAGTCACCTCGTCCGAGATCAGGCCGGCGACCGCGCCGATTGCCATCCGCGAGGTGTTGGCGGGCAGGTTGCGGCCGCCCGGAGCGAAGTCGCGCCCCTCGTCGAAGAACGGCGTCAGCCGTTGCAGCGCGGCCCGGTAGCGCCGCTGCGCGGTCGGCCCGGCAGCGCCGACTTCCACCATCGCGAGGCGGGCGATCTCGGGCTCTTCGGCGAGCGCCTCGAGCAGTGCTGCCAGCCCGGCGCGGGCTCGGCTCGGCCAGCCCTCCTCGGCCTCGTAGGCCGCTGTGACCCGCCGCACCAGCACGTCGACGATGCCGTCGTAAGCGGCCAGGAAGCAGCCCTCCTTGTCGTCGAACATCGCGTAGAAGGTCGTGCGCGAGATGCCCGCCTCGCGGGTGAGGTCGGCAACTGTGGTCGCCGTGTAGCCCTTCTCGGCGACGACGCGGACGGCGGCTTCCAGCAGGCGCTCGCGCTGGGAACGGGCGATCACCTCAGGGGGGAGGCGATGGCGCCCGCGCGGTGGTCGCCATCGCTCCCGTTTTTGGCCCCCCGCCGCCGCCATGCGGTCAGCCGTCGGCGGGCACAGCTGCCTTCTCGGCCGCGTGCGACTGTCGCAGCGCCTCCTCCTGGCCGAGATAGGGGACGGTCGTGATGTAGACCACGTCGGGGAGCAGCTCGCGCAGGCGGGCGGTGTTGCCGGCGAGGATCTGGCCGACGATCAGCGACTCGGCGGCCGAGAGCGCGGCGCGTCCGGCGCTGGAGGGGATCGCCACTTCCTCGACCGGGTCATCGCGGCCGCGTTCGAGCAGCGACTGCAGAACCCGCTTGCCGGAGGCGTAGAGCTCAAAGGCGCGCTCACCGGATGACGGCGCCTCGACCAAGGCCATGCGGGCGAAGGTCGGGCGGCTGGCGAGCAGGTCGAGGAAGGCGGCCGCGGCATCGCGCACCATCGTCGCCCAGGGCTTGTCGGGCGAGTAGACGGCGACGATGCGTCCCATCGCGTCGGCGAGGGCGAGCTCCATCGAGGCACCGAAGCAGTCCTCCTTGTCCTTGAAGAGCTCGTAGAAGGTCGCGCGCGAGACGCCGGCGCCCTCGCAGACGTCGGCGATCGTGGTCGCGCCGTAGCCTTTCTTGGCGCAGCTGCGGGCCATTGCGTTGAGCAGCCGTTCGCGCTGCGAGTGCTCGACGAGGGGCTCGGGCAGGTCGTCGATGCCCGCCGGCAGACGCTCCTGCTCGAGTACGGTGCCGAGGTCGTCATTTGGCGCTGGAGAGGCGTTACCGGGGCTTGAAGAGGGTGGAGTCACGTTGCGTTTGCAGGTAGACAACCGTGTTTAGGTAAACGCGATTGTACACCCTGAAGGCGCTCTGTGGACGTTCCGGTACCGATTTAACAAAGCCCCGAACCGATGGGAACGAGGGCGGAATCCGAGTCCGCGCTCCTGTACATGCGGGCGGGGGCATCGTGGCGAACTTCAGACCCTTGTACAAGCGCCTCCGGGGCGCGCGGGAGGACCATTCGAAGATGGAGATCGCGCCTCGTCAGATCGTTGCTTTCGGTGGGGGTGGCTTCTCGATGGAGTCGGGAAACCCCCTGCTCGACGACTACGTACTCGGTCTCTGTCGGCGCGAGCGGCCGCGGGTCTGCTTCCTGCCCTCGGCCAGCGGCGACGCCGATCACTACGTCGTCCGCTTCTATCGCGCCTTCCCGGCCGAGCGTTGCGAGACCAGTCACGTCTCGCTCTTCCGTCGAGAGCAAGGGCCGGAGAACCTGCGTGAGCACCTGCTTTCGCAAGACCTGATCTACGTTGGCGGTGGCAGCGTGGTCAGCTTGCTCGGGGTCTGGCGCGCACACGGGATCGATCGGATCCTGCGCGAAGCCTGGGAAGCCGGCGTTGTCCTCTGCGGCCTCTCCGCCGGCTCGCTCTGCTGGTTCGAGGAAGCGGTCTCCGGCTTCCACGGCGCGCCGCAGCGGGTCGAAGGGCTGGGCCTACTGCCGTTCAGCAACTGCGTCCACTACGAGCCGACCTCCGAGCGGCGGCTCGCCTACCACGCGATGCTGCGCGACGGCATGCGCCCCGGCTACGCCGCGGAGGACAGCGCCGGCCTGCATTTCGTCGGCTGCGAGCTGAAGCAGGTGGTCGCTTCGCGACCGGCTGTCCGTGGCTACCGGCTCGATGCCGTCGGCGAGCGCGTGGTCGAGATGCGCCTCGCGACTGCCTACCTCGGCGATGCACTGCCGGTGACGCGGCTGCCGAGCGCCAAGGCGTCGCCCTCGCTCTCGACGACCTCGGCGGCTTAGGCGGCCGATGGTCTCCCGCATCCTCACCCTCGGCGGCCATGACTTCACCTCGCGCCCGCCCGACCGCGCCGTCAGCGAGCTGATGCTGCGACTGGCGACCGAGCGGGCCGGCGGGCGACCGCGGATCTGCATCCTGCCCACGGCCAGCGGCGATACCTCCGAGCAGATCGGCCGCTTCTACGCCGCTTTCGGCGAGCGGCCCTGCGAGCCCTCCGACCTCTCGCTCTTCCGCCTCGGCCGGCGGCCGATGGCGCTGCGCGACCACCTGCTCGCCCAGGACCTGATCTACGTCGGCGGTGGCAGCATGGTCAACCTGCTCGCGGTCTGGGAGGCGCACGACCTCAGCGCCATCCTCAGTCTCGCCTGGCGTCAGGGCATCGTCCTCGCCGGCCAGAGCGCCGGCGCGATGTGCTGGTTTGAGTCGGGCATCACCAAGTCCTCCGGCAGGCCCGAGGCCGAGGCCGGCCTCGGCCTGCTCCACGGCAGCCTCTGTGTCCACTACAACAACGAGCCCGAGCGCCGCTCCGCTTACCTCGCCGCCGTCAGCAACGGCATGCCCGACGGCTACGGCCTCGACGACTACGCCGGCCTGCTCTGGGAAGGCGCTGGCCCACCTTCAGCAATAACTGCCCGAAGGGGCGCCCGCGCCTACCGGGTCACCTCGAGCGAGACCGGCGTCGTCGAGTCCCCGCTCCCTGCGCGCTTCCTTCCCGCTCCCGCACCAGCAGCTCTCCGCGAGGACATCGCCGAGTTCCGCCGCATCAAATCGATCCGCAAGCGAGCCGGCTGGCTCGGCTAGGTAGTGAGGGGATGACCCTCGAACTGGCGGATACTCAAAGTCGTCGCGCTAATTAGCGCGACGACTTGTCAGGGCGAGGGTCATCCCCTCACTACCCCGCTGAACCACCCGCCATCGGAGGCGCGGTCGGATCGCTGCCCTCTTCGCCAAGCTTCTCCCGCGAGATGTACTCCTCGGCCAGCAGCAGGTTGTCCTTCGAGCGCTCGACCACGTTGAGCAGGTCGCCCATCAGGGCAACCTCCTCGACCTGCTCCTTGACGAACCACTGTAGGAACTGCTCAGCCCGGTAGTCCTTGATCTCGCGCGCCAGCTCGAAGAGGGCAAAGATCTCATCGCTGACCCGCTTCTCTTGCTCGAGCGCCATCCGCACCGGGGCGCTGCCGTCAGCGTAGGTGGTCTCCTGCGACTTGATGTCGGGAATGTGGATCGACTCGCCGACGTCGAGCAGGTACTGGATCATGATCATCGCGTGCTCGCGCTCCTCCAGCGCCTGGCGGTAGAAGAAGGCGGCGAGGCGGGGCAGCGTCTCAGCGTCGTAATAGACGGCTGCGCCAACGTACTGCTGCGAGGCCGCGAACTCGTTCGCGATCTGCTCGTTCAACGCGTCAGCAAAGCTTTTCTCGGCCATCTCATCTCCTTGCTCGGCGGGGCGGGTTGCCGCAACGTAGCTGAATCGCCGAATTCGGCTGGCCGAAGTGGGGATACCAAATCCCTCACTCCTCCCAGCGGAATCCTGTCGGCGTCAGTTTGGGCTCCAGCGGACTGACCGGCAGACCGGGAGCCGGCTCGGCTTCGTTGTAGCCGCGGGGGGCGGTGTCGTTCGGCGTATCGGGGTGGAAGAGAGAGGCGAGGACCTGGATCTGGCCGCGGCCGACGCCGAGCTCCCACTGGCCGCCGCCGTAGGCGCCGATGTCATGCTCGGCGCAGTAGTCGTAGGCGGCGCAGAGTTCCTCCAGGCTGCCGACGCGCGAGGGCTTGATGTTGACCATCTTCGGCACCCAGGGCAGCGCCTCGATCTCGGCGATCGAGTGGATTGGCGCGTCCCAGGTGAGGCGGTCGCGGACGGGTTCGAGGATCGGCCTGGTCTCGTCGTTGACGTCGGGGTCCTCCAGCCAGGCATTCGGAAAGGCCTCGATCAGTTTGGAATAGAGCACGGGGTCGGTTTCGACGTCGACCGGGGTGCCGGTGTAGAAGCCCTTGAGGTCGAGCGAGTCGACCGCGCCGGTCTCGACCAGCGCGGCGATCAACTCGTCGGTCCAGTCGTTGGTCGGGTCGAGCTTGAAGCGCAGGTCGGGGTAGCGGTCGAGCTTTGCCCGCAGGGTGTCGATCGACGAGGGCTCGCCCTCGCCCGGCGAGAGGCGCATCGAGGCGACGAAGGTGACCGGTCGCGGCTCACGGCCGAGGGCCTCGGCGAGGTTCTTGCCGGCTTGGCGCAGGGCCAGGTCCAGCGCGGCCGACTCGAAGGCCCAGCGGCGGTAGAGACGCGAGACGTCGCGCTGTGGCTCGGCGGGAAAGGTGTCGAGGTCGCCCATCAGCCGGCAGAACTCGCCGAGGGTGGCGTAGCCGGTCAGGTCGAGATTGGGCCCTGCGTCCTGCAGCGCGATGTGATCCACCGGGTCGTAGGTGACGTCCTCGCCAAGGCCGTCCTCGCCGGCGCCCCAGAGGTGGATGACGGTGCAGAGGCGTTCGAAGGCGGGGAGTTGCAGCTCCAAGGGCTGGAGCTCGTAGCCGTCGATCTCCAGGGGCAGGTCCGCTAGGGCATCGAAGGTGGGCACGCCCAGAGTGTATGAGGGCACAAGGGTGGGTCCCCAAAACGCGCGGCGGGAGCCGCGCTTGAGTGTTTTGGGGACCCACCCTTGTGCCCTGGCAGACTCGGGGTCGTGAAGCACGATGCTCATGGGTACTGGCTGGAGGAGGCTCCGGAGGTCGAGGTTGTGCCGGAGCTTGCTGGCTCTCGAGATGCTGATGTCGTCGTGGTTGGTGGGGGGTACACGGGGATGTGGGCTGCTTGGCATGTGAAGCAGCTGGAGCCCGATGCTCGGGTCGTTCTGCTCGAGGCGGATCGGTGTGGGTTTGGGCCCAGCGGGCGGAATGGGGGGTTCTGCAATCTCATGTGGTTCTCGCTGCCGAACATGCGGGAGCGGTGGGGGGATGAGGAGGCGCTGGCCGTGGCGCAGGCGGCCGAAGAGGCTGCGGTGGGGATCGGGGAATTCTGCGAGGGGGAGGGGGTTGATGCCTGGTATCGGCAGGGCGGCTATTTGCAAGTGTCGACGGCGGCGGCGCATGATCGGGTTTGGGCGGCGGCACTGGGGGCGTGCCGAGAGCTCGGGGCCGAGGATGCTCTCGAGCCGCTCTCGCCATCACAGGTGGCTGAGCGTTGCGCCTCACCTGTCTTTCGCGGTGGGGTCTTCTATCCACGGGCGGCCACGGTGCAGCCGGCACGGTTGGCGTTTGGACTGCGCGAGCGGCTGATCGCGCGCGGGGTTGAGGTCTTCGAGCGCTCGTCGGTGACGCGGCTCGTTGGTTCTTGGACTGGGGTTGAAGCGCAGACTGCTGGTGGCGTCGTGCGGGCCAAGAGCGCCGTGCTGGCGCTTGGGCCGGCGGCGAAGGCGGCCGGGGGCCCCTTCCACAATCGTCTCTCCGTTGCCTCCTCTCACATCGTCCTCACCGAGCCGGTGCCGGAGCTGCTCGAGCAGGTCGGCTGGACCGGCGGCGAGTGCATCACCGACAGCTGCGCACTGGTCGATTACTTCCGGACCACGCCCGACGGCCGCATCGCCTTCGGCTGGGGCGGTGGTCACATCAACATGGGCGCCCGCCTCCACGGCCGCGCCGAGGTGGATCCCGAAGTCGTCTCACGGACTGCCTCTCACCTATGGGACTACTTCCCGGGTCTCGCCGGCAAGGCGATCACCCACGCCTGGGGCGGGCCAATCGACGCCTCCCCAACCCACCTCCCCCTGGTCCTCCCCCTCCACGGCAACCGAGCCTTCGCCGCCGCCGGCTACACCGGCAACGGTGTAGGCCCCTCCCACATGGTCGCCCGCACTTTGGCTTCATTGGCCCTGGACCGCCGCGACGCCCATTCGCGCCTGCCTTTCGTCGACCCTTCACCACCAAGAGTGCCGCCGGAGCCCTTCCACTGGATTGGCGGCGAAGCCATCCGTGCCGGCATCTTGCGTAAGGAGCAGGCCGAGCTAAAAGACCGCAGGCCCGACCCGATCTCATCCCTGCTCGCGCGGATCCCCGAACTGATCGGCTTCCACATCGGCAGGTAGTTGAAAGGCATATGAGGTGGGGTCCCAAAACACTCCAGCGAGGCTCCTGCCGAGCGTTTTGGGACCCCACCTCATATGCCTCTACCTACCGCGATGCGGGAACGACCAGCACCGGCCGGTCGGCGATGTGCAGCAACTTGTTCGGCGTTGACCCGAGGATCATCCCCTTGAGCGGCGCATCCCCATAACTCCCGACAACGATCATCCGCGCGTTGCGTTTGTCCGCCACGTCGACGATCGCCTCGGAGCCCCGCTTGGCGACCAGCTCGAGCTCGACCGTGGTCCCCGCAGCTTCCGCCTGGTGCTTGGCCTCCTCCAGCACCTTCGTGCCCCGTTCTTCGATCGCGTCCTCGTGTTCGGCGATCTCGCCGCCCCAGAGCCCGGGTGGGGAGTAGCCGAAGACGACGACCACCTCGTCGCCCAGCGCCTGGGCCGTCCGCAGGCCCTCATCGAGTGCGGCGCGGCTGCAATCCGAACCGTCGTAGCCGACCACTATCTGGCTCATCTCAGTCTCCCTTCCTGTCCGCGGTCGCGATCGGCTCCGGTGCCAGCTCGGCTTCGCCCTCGAGGAATCCGGCGGGGACCACCTCCGGCTTGCGCCCGAAGAACTCCGGCACCTTGCGCCACTGCACGAACATCAGCAGCAGGCCGAGGATGAGGAAGAAGACCGCGATCACCAGGGGCGGCCCGATCCCGAACCAGGAGTTGCCCGATTCGGAGTTGGCCGGATCGGAGAGTTCGATCGCGTTCTTGATCAGCAGGTAGAAGAGGATCGCTCCGCCCAGAAACGGCCCGGCCCCGATGAAGAAGAAGTTCTTGACGCTGCGCAACAGCTCGCGCCGGTAATAGATCGTGCAGGCGAAGCCGGTGAGGCCGATGTAGAAGGAGATCATCAGGCCGAGTGCCGCCAGCGAGTCGAAGAGGATGTCTTCGCTGACCAGGGTGAGGCTGACGTACCAGGCGATCGAGGCGAGGCCCATCAGCACGGTCGAGATGTGGGGGGTGAGGAAACGGGGGTGGACCTTGCCCAGGCTCTTCGGCATCGCGTTCGCTCGCGCCATCGAGAGCGTGGTGCGGGCGGTGGGCAGGATCGTCGTCTGGGTCGAGGCCGCCGCCGAGGAGAGCACGGCGATGATCAGGATCTTGTCCAGCGGCGAGCCGAAGACCTCGGTGCCCAGCGAGCTGAGCACGTCTTCCTGGTTTTCGACCAGCTGGTCGACGCCGGCGTAGGCCTGCGCGGCGACCGCGACGATGATGTAGATGCCGAGCAGGATCAGGGTGCTGACGACGGTCGCCCGGCCCGGTGCCTCGTCGGGATTTTCTGTCTCCTCGTTGACGGTCGCGGTCGTGTCCCAACCCCAATAGATGAAGACCGCGAGCAGCATGCCGGCCGAGATCTCGCTGGGGCTGAGGCTGAAGGGGTTGATCCAGGAGAGGCTCGGGTCGATCGAGGTGTCCAGGGCATCGCCGCTGTAGACCTTGATCAGGGCGACCACGGCGAAGGCGGCGAGGGTGATGATCTCCGCCGCCAACAGACCGACCTGGGTGCGGGCCGAGAGCTCGATCCCGATCACCACGATCGCGGTCATGATCGCGATCCAGAGCACCCCGACGGCGGTCACGGCCGCCGTCGATTCCGCGGCCGAGGTCCAGCTGAAGAGTTCGAAGGTGTAGAGGCCGGCGATCTGGGCCAGGTTCGCCATCACGATCACGTCGGCGACGACGATCGTCCAGCCGGCGATCCAACCCAGCTGTGGGCCCATCGCCTTGGTCACCCAGGAGAAGCTGGTGCCGCAGTCCGGGTCGGCCTTGTTCATGTAGTAGTAGCCGGCGGCGACGAGGAACATCGGCACGAAGCTGATCAGCAGCACCGCCGGCGACTGCAGGGCGACGGCGGCGGCGATGAAGCCAAGGGTGGCGGCGAGGCTGTAGCCCGGTGCGGTCGAGGCGACGCCGATGACGACGCTGGAGACGAAGCCGATCGCGTTCTTCTTCAGGCCCTTGTCGCCGCTGCTGGGGACCGGCGAGGTGCTCGCTTTTGGCGAGGGGACCGCTGAGCTCTCCATCCCTCCTCCTTCCGTCGATCCGCCGCACCGGTGCGCAGCGACTGCTCCAAAGTAGGACCGGTACCCGATTTGCACAAGTTGCAGATGTCCCAAATGTCCATCAGGTACTTGTACGCTTCGTATAAGTCATTTGCTGTGACTCTCCCAAGCGAACATTGCAAGTGCGCTATACCAGTTCTAGCTTTGTCCATATCGTCGTAGCGTGAGAGGAGACTGACATGGCCGTTGTGTCGCAACCGGGATCCGCGCCGGATTCGACAGCGAGCTCGGGCCTGCAGGAGATGGCGCGGCGCCACCTCTGGATGCACTTCTCGCGGATGGGCTCCTACAGCGCCGAGCACGAGATCCCGATCATCGTGCGCGCCGACGGTTGCTACGTCTACGACGACCACGGCAACCGCTACCTCGACGGTCTCTCCGGCCTCTTCTGCGTCAACGCCGGTCACGGCCGCAGCGAGATTGGCGAGGCGGCGTCCGGCCAGGTCTCCGAACTCGACTTCTACACGCTCTGGAGCTACGCCCACCCGCGCGCGATCGAACTCGCCACCCGCCTCGCCGGGCTCGCTCCCGGCGATCTCAACCGCGTCTTCTTCACCTCCGGCGGCTCTGAGTCGGTCGAGTCGGCGCTGAAGCTGGCCCGCAACTACCACCGCGCACTGGGCAAAGGCCAGAAGCACAAGGTGATCGCCCGTGAGATCGCCTACCACGGCACCTCGCTCGGCGCCCTCTCGGCAACCGGCATCACCGAGCTGCGTTCGCAGTTCGAGCCGCTCGTCCCCGGCGGTTGCCACGTGCCCAACACCAACCTCTACCGCTGGCCCGAGGACCGCCATCCGCTCTGGGCGGCAACAGCGATCGAGGAGCGGATCCAGTTCGAGGGCCCCGAGACCGTCGCCGCGGTGATCCTCGAGCCGGTGCAGAACGCCGGTGGTTGCTTCGTCCCGCCCGAGGGGTACTTCGAGCGTGTGCGCGAGATCTGCGACCGCTACGACGTGCTGATGATCTCCGACGAGGTGATCTGCGCCTGGGGCCGGCTCGGTCACTACTTCGGCTGCGAACGCTTCGGCTACGTGCCCGACCTGATCACGGTGGCCAAGGGGCTCACCTCCGCCTACGCGCCGATGGGCGCGGTGATCGCCTCCGACGCCGTCGCCGCTCCGTTCATGGAGGGCGACGCCTCCTTCTCACACGGCTTCACCTTCGCCGGCCACCCGATCGCCTCGGCGATGGCGATGGCCAACCTCGACATCTTCGAGCGCGAGGATCTCTGTGGCCACGTGCTCGCCAAGGAGGGCGAGTTCCGCCAGATGCTCGAGTCGCTGCGGGACCTGCCGATCGTCGGCGACGTTCGCGGCGCCGGCTACTTCCAGGCAATCGAGTTGGTCAAGGACCGCGAGACAAAAGAGACCTTCAGCGACGAGGAGGCCGAGGACCTGCTGCGCGGCTTCCTCTCCGGCGAGCTCTACAAGCGCGGGCTGATCTGTCGCGCCGACGACCGCGGCGACCCGGTCGTGCAGCTCGCCCCGCCGCTGATCGCCAACACCGAGCAATTCGAAGAGATCCACGACGTCCTGCGCGGCGTCCTCACCGAGGCCTGGGAGCGGGTCCAGAAATAGGCGGCCACATGCTCACCGTTCAAAGCCTGCTTGACGAACTCGACCTCGAGCTCGCGGCGGGTGCCAGCGCGGCCGAGGCGCCGGTGCGCTGGGTCCATATCTCCGAGCTCGAGGACCCGACCCCGTGGCTCTCCGGCGGCGAGCTGATGCTGACCACGGGGATCCCGCTGGGCAGCGCCGCCAAGCAGCGGGCCTTCGTCAAGCTGCTCGCCGATCACAACCTTGCCGGGCTGGGCTTCGGCACCGGCTTCAACCACGACTCGCTGCCGAAAGCGCTGGTCGAGGAGGCGGTGAAACGCGACTTCCCCCTCTTTGAGGTCCCCTACTCGACACCCTTCATCGCGATCACCGAGAAGGCCTTCGCCCGCCTCGTCAACGAGCAGTACGAGGTGCTGCAGCGCGGCATCGCCGTGCAACGGCGGCTCGAGCGGCTGGTCCTCGAAGAGCGCGGCCTGGAGGAGATCGTGGCGACGATCGCCTCCGCCGTCGGCGGCACGGTGGCGATCCTCGGTGGCCGCGGCGAGCGCCTCGCCGGGCGCGGCTTTCGCCGCGAGCTCTCCGCCGAGGCGGTCAACGCGATCCGCGAGGAAGCCCTGCGCCACACCGCCGACGGGCACCCCTTCGTGCCGGCGCACCCAGCTGTGGCGGGCCGGGCTCTAGCCCACCCGGTTATCTCTCCGGGTGGGGGCCCGCCGCAGGCCTGGGTCGTGATCGTGCGTGATTCCGGTGGCCTCGGCGACTTCGAGCGGCTGATCCTGCAGCAGGCGGTGGCGGTGGTGGCGCTGGAGCTGATGCGCCGCCGCGTCGCCCGCGAGACCGAGCGCCGCCTCGCCGGCGACGTGCTCGCCGGTGCGCTGGGTGGGCGGCTCGAGCCCTCGGAGCTGCGTCGCCGGCTCGAGCCCTTCGGCATCGGCGACGAAGCGGCGGTGCTCGTCTTCGACCTCGACGACCCGGCGGCCGCCGAGGGCGCGCTGGAGCGAGCGCTTGCCGCTGACGCCTGTCCGGCCGTGGTGGCACCGCACGCGAGCGGCCGCCGTGAGCTGCTCTGCGCCGTCGTCGACGCCGCCGATCGCGACCCGGTTGACCTCGCCGCCGACGCTCGCAAGGCCCTGATCAAGGAACGCGGCGCGGTGCGGGCAGCGGCCAGCCGGCCGGCACCGCCGGAGAACTTGCGTCACTCCTTCCACGAGGCCCGCTGCGCGCTCGAGGCGACCTCGATCGAGAATGGCAGCGCACCCGACGTCGCCTCCTGGCGCGATCTCGGCGCCTTCACCCTGCTGCTCTCGATTCAGGATGACGAGGCGCTGAAGCTCTACTGCGACAGCGTGCTGGGGCCGATCGAGGAGGGTGATGAGGAGTACGGCGGCGAGCTGTTGCGCTCGCTCGAGGCCTTCATCGAGCAGAACGGCCAGTGGGAGAAAGCCGCCCGCCAGGTCTACTGCCACCGCCACACGCTGCGCTACCGGATGCGCAAAGTCGAGGAGCTGACCGGCCGCGACCTCTCGCGTGCCCACGACCGGATCGAGTTCTGGCTGGCGATCCGAGCTCGGGAGCTGGTGACATGAATTCCGCCCCCGTGCTCTGCTCTCGGTCGTTCGCACTAATGGCCACCGGTGATCTTGCTCTCTCCCTTCCGCGTCCGCCGGGGGCGGGGGAAAGTGGTCTCCGATGAAGTTGGGGGTTCCCCGCGAGGTCAAGCCCGACGAGTACCGGGTCGCGATCACTCCGGCTGGCGTGCGTGAGATGACCGTGCACGGTCACGAGGTTTTGATCGAGGCCGGCGCCGGCGAGGGCAGCGCGATCACCGACGCTGAGTTCGAGGCCCAGGGTGCCGGCATCGTGGCCGACGCGGCCACGGTCTTCGGCGAGGCCGAGATGCTGCTCAAGGTCAAGGAGCCGCAGCCGCCCGAGGTCGAGATGCTGCGCCCTGGCCAGTTGCTCTTCACTTACCTGCACCTCGCCCCGGACCCCGATTTGACCCGCGGGCTCTGCGCCTCGGGCGCTACCTGCGTCGCCTACGAGACGGTCGAGGACGGGCGCGGGCGCTTGCCGCTGCTGGCGCCGATGAGCGAGATCGCCGGCAAGATCGCCAGCCAGGCCGGCGCCTTCATGCTCGAGAAGCCCCTCGGTGGGCGCGGGATCTTGCTCGGTGGAGTGCCTGGCGTCGCCGCCGCCAACGTGATGGTGATTGGCGGCGGCGTCGTCGGCATGAACGCCGCTTTCATCGCGATCGGTATGGGCGCCGACGTCTTCATCTTCGACAAGTCGATCGACCGCCTGCGCGAGCTCGAGGTCGACTTTGCCGGCAGCTGCTCGACCGTCTACTCGACCACGCTCGCGGTGGAGGAGATGCTGCCGCGTGCCGACCTGGTTATCGGCGCCGTGCTCGTCCACGGCGCCCGCGCCCCCTTCGTCGTCCGCCGCGAGCAGTTGGCGCTGATGAAGCCCGGGGCGGTGCTGGTCGACGTCGCGATCGACCAAGGGGGCTGCTTCGAGACCTCGCGGCCGACCACTCATCAGGAGCCGACCTTTGAAGTCGACGGGATCACTCACTACTGCGTCGCCAATATGCCCGGCGCGGTGCCGATCACCTCGACCCACGCGCTGACCAACGCGACCCTGCCCTACGCGATCGCCCTCGCCGATGAGGGCGTCACCGGGGCGATTCGGCGCGACCCCGGGCTGCGGCCCGGCGTCAACGTCGCCGGCGGTGTGGTCACGCATCCCGCGGTGGCCGAGGGGGTAGAGATGAGCTGCGTCCCGGTCGAGGAGGCGCTCGAACTCGCACGAGCTGAAGCGACCAAGACCTGAGGAGGAGAAGAGTCGATGAGCACCTACGCGGTCGTCAACCCCGCCACCGGCGAGAAGGTGAAGGAGTACGAGCAGATAAGCGACGCTGAGCTGGACGCGGCGATCGCGAGGGCCGACGCCGCATACAGGAGCTGGACCACCTCCACTACCGCCGCCGAGCGGGCGGAGCTGATCCGCAGGGTCGGCGAGCTGCACGGCGAGCGGCGCGAGAAGCTGGCCGAGATCATCGTCCGCGAGATGGGCAAGCCGGTCGAGCAGGCGCTCGGCGAGGTCGACTTCGCGGCCGAAATCTATGCCTACTACGCCGACAACGCCGAGGAGTTGATGGCGGATGAGCCAATCGATCTGCTCGGCGGCGAGGGCACGGCGGTGGTCCGCCGCAGCGCCTTCGGCGTCCTGCTCGGGATCATGCCCTGGAACTTTCCTTACTACCAGGTGGCCCGCTTCGCCGGCCCAAACCTGGTGATCGGCAACCCGATCCTGCTCAAGCACGCTCCGCAGTGCCCGGAATCGGCCGAGGCGATGGAGCAGATCTTCGACGACGCCGGCTTCCCCGAGGGGGCCTACAAGAACATCTACGCCAGCAACGAGCAGATCGAGGGAGTCATCGGCGACCCGCGGGTGCACGGTGTCTCGGTTACCGGCTCCGAGCGGGCCGGCGCGGCGGTCGCCGAGATCGCCGGCCGCAACCTGAAGAAGGTCGTGCTCGAGCTGGGCGGCTCGGATCCGTTCCTCCTGCTCGGCTCCGACGATCTCGAGGCGGCGGCGAGCGCGGCCGCGGAAGCGCGGCTCGACAACACCGGCCAGTCCTGCAACGCGGCCAAGCGGTTCATCGTCGTCGACGAGCTCTACGACGAGTTCCTGGAGAAGTTCAAGGCCGCCTTGACCGCTTCGACGCCGGGCGATCCCGCCTCGGAGGACACCGCTGTCGGCCCGCTCTCCTCCGAGACCGCCGCGGACCGGCTCGAGGACCAGGTCAGGCGGGCTGTCGACGGTGGCGCCGAGATCGTCGCCGGCGGCAAGCGCGAGGGCAACTTCTTCGAGCCGACGATCCTCACCGGGATCGAGCCGGGCGCCGAGGCCTCCCAGGAAGAGTTCTTCGGTCCGGTCGCCCAGGTCTACCGGGTCGGCTCCGAGGATGAGGCGGTTGAGCTCGCCAACCAGACGCCGTTCGGGCTCGGCTCCTATGTGATGACGACAGACGCGGAGCAGGGTGAACGGGTTGCCGACAGGATCGAAGCGGGGATGGTCTACGTCAACCTGGTCGGGGCCGACAGCCCGGAGCTGCCCTTCGGCGGCTTCAAGCGCTCGGGCTTCGGCCGCGAGCTGGGCCGCTACGGCCTTGATGAGTTCGTCAACAAGAAGCTGATCCGCAGCGCCTGAGCGAGTGGCCGAGGGCCCAAATAGGGTTCAGTCGCAAATGAAGAAGCTCCTCCTACCGCTGGCTCTCGTCTTCCTGCTCGCGTCTTTCCTGGCGGCGGCCGTGCCGTCGGCCGAAGAAGAAGAAGACGCGCGCTGCCACGGGCGGCTGGCGAAGATCGTCGGCACGTCCGGCGACGACGTGCTGCAGGGAACGCCCGAGCGCGACGTGATCTGGGGCGGCAATGGCAACGACACGATCACCGGCAGCCTCGGCAACGACCTGCTCTGCGGCGGCCCCGGCGCCGACCTGGTCCACGGCGGTCGCGGCAACGACATCGTCGACGGCGGCGCTGACGCCGAAGACCGGGTGATCGGCGACCTCGGTGACGACAAGGTGATCGGCGGTCCCGGCGAGGCCGACGAGGTTGCCGGCAGCCTCGGCATCGACACCGTCAGCGGCGGCCCGGGTGACTCCGACTTCGTCCACGGCGACTACGGCTACGACCGCATGGACGGTGGCCCCGGCAAGGACGACATCGCCTCCTTCGCCACCGACGTCGCCGCCGGCAAGAGCGGCGGGGTCAAGGTCTCGTTGGCCAGGCACCGCGCCAAGGGCGACGGCCACGACCGGCTCTTCCGCTTCGAGAACCTCGAAGGCTCTGCCTTCGACGACATCCTCGTCGGCAACGGCAAGGCCAACGTCATCGACGGCGGCGCCGGCGAGGACGTGATCCGCGGCGGTGGCGGCAAGGACGAGCTGCTCGGGGGCCAGGGAACCGATGGTTGCAACGGCGCCAAGGGCAGCACCGAGTCCTGCGGCCGGGAAAAGCAGCCGCAGGCATCCGCCTATGTCGAGCTCGACCCGGTGCCCGGTGAAGGCGGCGGCTTGCAGCTGGTTGGCGGCGGCGGCAGCGACCACTTCACCGTCGCCTTCGACGAAGCGAGCTCGACCTTCGGCGTCACCGCGGAGAAGGGCATCGCCCTCGGCGTCGGCTGCGACCGGGTCAGCGCCGTGCAGGCGACCTGTCCCAGCGCAGGGCCGGCGCGCTGGCTGATGGCCGACCTCGGCCCTGGCCGCGACAGCCTCACGATCGAAGGGTCCGTCGCCGGGGCCCAGAACGTGCGCCTCGCCGGCGGACTCGGCAACGACACGATCCGCGGCGGTGACGAGGACGACCTGATCGAGGGTGGCTTCGGCGCCGACAAGCTCTACGGCGGCGCCGGTGCCGACGGCCTGATCGGCAGCCGTCCCGGACCGACCTTCCTCTACGGCGAAGAGGATGGCGACCTGCTCGCCGCGGGCAGCGGTTGCGCCGGCGGCGCCCTGGTCGGCGGTCCCGGCCGCGACGACGCTTCCTTCGCCGAGACGCCCTCGCACCCCGGCATCCTGCACGTCTCCTTTCCTGCCCACGCCGCCTGGATCGACGCGATCCCGGGCTGCGACAAAGTCCACCTCTCGCCGACCAACGAGGACATGGAGGGCTCCTTCGACTGGGACATCCTGATCGGTGACGCCCGCCCCAACGCGATCCTCGGCCAGCCCGGCGCCGATTGGTTTTACGGCGGCGGTGGCGACGACGTGATCGACGCCCGCGACGGCACCCGTGACTTCTCGGTCCAGTGCGGCGGGGGCGGACCGACCAGGCCCGGACGCCCGATCCGGGGTACCTCCGAAGGTCGCGCCCTGACTGACCCCTTCGATCCCCGCACCTCGCTCTGCGCGATCACCAAACACGGCCATCCCGTCGACGGCCTCGGCAACGCCGACGAGAACTAGGGCGCTCGTCAGCGGCCGCGACCATCGCCGTTGGCGACGGTGCAGGCTTCCGCGGCGCCGATGAAGGGCGCCAGGGTGATGTAGGTGGCGAGCGGCGCGACCTCCTGCATGTTCTCGGCACCGCCGGCTTTGATCTGGTCGTAGATCATCGAGTAGATCGCGCCGCCGATCGCCTCGGCGGCGATTGGGCTCACCTCCGGCTTCAGTTGGTAGCCGGGGACCAGCAGGGCCTCCATCGTCTTCATCACCTCGTCGCGCTGTTCGAGCGCCCGCCGCCCGGCGGCGTAGACGTCGACCGCGCCGAGGGTCGTGTACTCGGGCTCGGCGGCACAGAAGGCGAACATCGCGCCGAAGGCGCCGCGCACCGCGTGCGGCCAGTCGGGAGCGCGGCGGAAGGCCGGCAGCGTCGTCGCCAGCATCTGGGCGGAGCCGGTGTCGACCGCGGCCAGCATCGCCTCCTCCTTGTCGGCGAAGTTGGCGTAGAAGGTGGAAAGCGAGATCGAGGCGCGGGCGGCGATGTCGCCGATCGTCATCGCCGGGTAGCCCTTCTCGGCGACGACTGCGGCAAGCGCCCGCAGGATCCGTTCGGCGGGGTCGTAACCGTTGGGCGGTCCGCCGTTCTGCACGGTTCGGCTGCGCGGGCGGCGCAACGGCTCCGGCGGCGGCTCGTAGGCAGCGAACCAGTCCCACATCTGCGGGATCAGCTCGATCAGTTCCTCCTCTTCGTGGCGGTAGAGGCGACTGTGGATCACCTTGCGCACCCCGCCGACCATCGCTCGCACGATCTCGGGCGGCATGCCCTGGCGGCCCGGGACCTGCTCGAGCGTGGCCGAGAGAAAGGCCTGTACGCCATCGGTGGTGCGGTCGATCTCTTCGATCGCGCGCGGGCCGGCAGCGTAGATCTCGACCAGGCACATCCGCGCCGCCGCGGCCTGTTCGACGATCAAGTTGATGAAGGCGTCGAAGGCCTGGCGGGCGCGGACTTCGTCGGGTGGCGGACCGCCGTCGCCGAAGATGGCACCGACGGTTGGGCCAACGAAAGCGTGCAGGGCGGCGAGCAGGCACTCCTCCTTGTCGCTGAAGTGCGCGTAGAAGGCGCTGCGTGAGACCCCGGAGAGCTCGAGCAGGTCCTCGACCCGGGTCCCCTCGTAACCCTTCTCGGCGACGACGGCGACCAGGGCGGCGAAGAGCCGCTCCTGCTGGTTGCGGGCGACCTCCTCGGCTGGCAAACGCCGCCCCGGCTGGAGCTTGCGATCGCGCAACGTGCCTGCGTCCCCCCACGGCGTCCTGACCATCGCGACCGGACCATAGCCGGCCATCTCGCTGCCTTCGTGGATGCTCGAATCTCTCAGAGCGATCTATAGTAGGAGTGATTCTTTCGGAACACAAGGTTCCCAGCCGCTTTTGCGAGAAAATTTAGATTGAGACTTGATTTTTGCGTAGGGCTGTGTTTTTATGTGTGCGGCCCAAAGATGCCGCAGCGGCGCAGCCGGATCCCTGCCGGCTACCCCCCTGCCGTCGGTCCCCTTCCGACGGCGACCAGCAAACATTGACCCGGGTTCGACGCCTCCCTCGTCGGCCCGGGTCGTTTGTCGTTCGTCCGGAGCCAAGCGCGCGGCTGGCTTAACCAGTCATCTAGGCTTCCGACATGGCCCGGACTCCGAGCGACGACGAGGCCGCCGCTGCCGCGGCGGCGATAGAGCTGTTTCGCGCGGAGACGGCGCCGGCATCCGCCCTGGAGGCGGACATCGTCAGCCCGTGGCAGCGGGCCGCGCTGCTAGAGGGAGTCAGCGCCAAGGGCACAGCCGAGGATTCAGAAGGAGGAGAGAGATGGCCGTCGTGAAGATCATCGAGTTGGTCGGCAGTTCGAAAACGTCGACCGACGACGCTGCGCGTCAGGCACTTGGCCAGGCGCAGGGCACGCTGCGCAACATCCGCGCGGTAGACATCGTCTCGACCGGGATCCGCGGCGAGAACCTGGATGAGTATCGGGCGCACGTGCGGGTGGCCTTCCTGATCGAGGGGACTGAGATCGACTAACGACTTTGGGAGAGGGCAGGGTGCCCCTCCCAAAACGAGCGGCTTGCGCCGCTCTTGAGTGTTTTGGGAGGGGCACCCTGCCCTCTCTCGAACACGTTGGCTAGATTCAGGTCTATGAGTAACGAACCGAGAGAGGTCTCCCGTGAGGAGGCCCAGAAGCTGATCGAGGATGGGGCGCAGCTGGTTGACGTGCGCGCTGATCACGAGTGGGAGATGGGGCGGATCGAGGGGGCTGCCCACCTGCCGCTCGCGGAGTTGGCCGAGCGGACCGATGAGATCGACAAGGATCGGCCCGTCGTTCTTTACTGCCGAGGTGGTAACCGTTCAACGATGGCCGCCGAGGCGCTGGCCGACGCCGGCTATGACGCGGTGAAGCTCAGCGAGGGGATCGTGGGCTGGTCCGAGGCGGGCCTTCCGCTCGTCCCGGAGGGGGGCGCGGTGGCCGAGTCGGGGGAGGCCGCATCGATCCTCCACGCCCGCAAGAAGCTGCCTCCAGAGCTGACCAAGCCCTAAATACCCTAATCCCTGTCAGGTTTTGCTATTTTCCATCTGTGGAGGTAGCCGTCGACCAGCAGAAGGAGCAGCGGGGCAAGGGCCGCACCGGGACTCTGGAGAACCCGGAGACCTACCGCAACGTCCCCGGCCACATCATCCCGATCATCGAGCGCGAGTTCGACGACTTCGAAAACGAAGCCGAGACCTTCCTCGCCGGCCAGATCGCCGAAGACGAGTTCATCGGCTTCCGCCTCAAGCAGGGCGTCTACGGCCAGCGCCAGCCCGACGTGCAGATGGTGCGGGTCAAGCTTCCCTTCGGCGGCGTCACCCCGCAGCAGATGGAGGCCTTCGCCAGCGTGGTCGAGAAGTACGCGCCGCTGAACAAGGGGCACATCACCACTCGGCAGAACATCCAGATCCACCACATCCCGCTGCGCGACATGGAGTCGCTGCTGCGCGAGATCGCCGAGGCCGACCTCTCCTCGCGAGAGGGCTGCGGCAACACGGTGCGCAACGTCACCGGCGACCCCTGGGCCGGCGTCGCTCCCGACGAGATCTTCGACCCGACGCCGTACGCCGGCGCCTACGCCCGCTACTTCGTGCGTCACCCGACGACGCAGCTGATGCCGCGCAAGATCAAGACCGCCTTCAGCGGCTCCGACGAGGACCGCGCGATCACCGGCATCCATGACGTCGCCTTCCTCTCGCGCGAACGCGACGGGGTCAAGGGCTTCGAGGTCCGGGTTGGCGGCGGCACCTCGATCATGGCGCGCGTCGCGCCGACGCTCTACGACTTCGTCGAGGCCGACAACGGCGACTACCTCAAGGTCTCCGAGGCCGTGCTGCGCATCTTCGACCGCCAGGAGTGGCTGCGCGTCAACCGCGCCCGCGCCCGGATCAAGGTCCTGATCGACAAGATCGGCATCGACGCCTTCCGCGAGCAGGTCGACGCTGAGCTCGAGGGCGATTGGGTCGCCGAGCGCGACTTCGACGCCGAGCTGGTCGGGCGCCTGCGCTTCGAGGACGACGAGCAGGCAAACGCCCCGGCGGTGCCGCCGACCGCGGCCTCGCCCAACGGCGACCGCTCCCAGTTCGACCGCTTCGTCGAAGGCAACGTGCAGGCGCAGCGCCAGGAGGGTTTCTCCGCGGTCGAGGTGAAGATCGAGCGCGGTGACCTGACCCCGGAGCAGTTCCGCGGCCTGGCCGCGATCATGCGCGAGTTCACCGGCGGCTACGCGCGCAGCACCGTGCAGCAGAACCTGGTCCTGCGCTGGGTCCGCGACGAGGCGCTCTACGACCTCTGGCAGCGGCTCGGCGAGCTCGGCCTCGACGAGGCCGGCGCCGACGAGATCACCGACGTGGTCAGCTGCCCCGGCACCGACAGCTGCAAGATGGGCATCACCAGCTCGATGGGCCTCAACCGGGCGATCAAGGAGCGTCTCCAGGCGATGGAGATCACCGACGATCTGACCCGCAAGATCCACATCAAGATGAGCGGCTGCCCGAACGGCTGCAGCCAGCACCACATCGCCAACATCGGCTTCTACGGCGCCTCGCTGAAAGTCGGCGGCCGCCAGATTCCCGCTTACATCCCGCATATCGGTGGCCGCTACGAGGGCGGTGAGGTGGTCTTCGGCACGCGGCTGAAGTCACGCCTGCCCGCCAAGCGCGTGCCCGAGGCGGTCGAGCGCTGGGTCCGTATGTACGAGGCGGAGCGCAGCGGCGAGAGCGAGGAGTTCAACGACTTCGCCGAGCGGATCGGCGCCGAGCGTTTCGAAGCAGAGGTCAAGGAGCTGACGATGCCGGCGGAGTTCAGCCTCGAGACCATGCAGCAGTTCATCGACTGGAACCGGTCCAGCCCCTACAAGGTCGAGAGGGGCGAGGGCGAGTGCGCGATATGAACCCAGTTGCCGCACCAGCCGCCATCTCCGATCCAGAGGTGATCGCCGCCGAGCTCGAGGACCGCTCGGCGGAGCAGACGATCGAGTGGATGTTCGAGACTTTCGGCGAGAGCCACTACATCGCCTGCTCGTTCCAGAAAACGAGCTCGGTGACCGCTCACCTGGCGACCAAGGTCAACCCGCAGGCGCGATTCTTCTATCTCGATACCGACGTTCTCTTTCCGGAGACGTATGAGACTCGCGACCGTCTCGCCGAGTCGCTGGGGATCGAGTTCGACCGCTTTCACAACTTGACCTTGGAGGAGCAGGCGGCCCAGCACGGAGACGAGCTCTGGAACCGCGATCCCGATGCCTGCTGCGGTTTGCGCAAGGTCGAGCCGATGCGCAGGGCGCTTTCTTCCGTAGACTGCTGGCTCGCCGGCGTCCGCCGTGAGGACTCAGCCAGCCGCGCCAACACTCCGAAGTTCGGCTGGGACAAGCGCTTTGAGCTCTGGAAGCTCAACCCGCTCGCGGACTGGACCGAACGCGACGTCTGGAACTACATCCATGAGCACGACCTCCCGTACAACCCGCTCCACGATCAGGGCTACCCCTCGATCGGTTGCACGCACTGCACCAAGCCGGTCGGTGTCGGCGGCTCGTCCCGCGATGGCCGCTGGGCGGGTCTCGAAAAGACCGAGTGCGGGATCAACTAGCGGCGCCACGCGCCTGAGATAACCCCTTTTTCGTAACCCTTTCCCCGACCGATTGGTGAGATTCAACGCATGAGCGAGACGATGACTGAGCTTTCCCTGACACTTGACGAGCGCCACACTGCTGACTTCGAGATGATCGGCAACGGCGGCTTCGCGCCGCTGACCGGCTTCCAAGGTTCGGCCGACTGGGAGCGCATCTGTTCTGAGATGCGCACCACCGACGGCGACTACTGGCCGATCCCGATCACCCTGGCAAGCGACCTCGAGTGCGAGGTCGGCGACGTGATCGCGCTTTCCAGCGACGAAGGCAAGCCGCTCGGTCGCCTCAAGGTCGAGGAGATCTGGGAGCGCGACGTCAAGCGCGAGGCCGAGCAGGTCTACGGCACCACCGATGAGGCCCACCCCGGCGTTGCCGCGATCTACGCCGAGGGCAACCGGATGATCGCCGGCCCGATCGAGGTCGACGCGCTGCCGGACCACGAGGAGGCCTTCATGCGCCGCTACAAGACGGCGGCCGAGCACAAGGCTGATTTCGAGGCGCGTGGCTGGAAGAAGATCGTCGCCTTTCAGACCCGCAACCCGATCCACCGCGCCCACGAGTACCTGACCAAGGCGGCGCTGGAGACCTGCGACGGCCTCTTCATCCACCCGCTGATCGGCAAGACCAAGGCCGGTGACATTCCCGCCGACGTGCGGATGCGCTGCTACGAGGTGCTGATGGAGAACTACTACCCGAACGACCGGGTGGTGCTGGGCGTGAAGCCGGCGAAGATGCACTACGCCGGCCCCCGCGAGGCGGTCCTGCACGCGATCGTCCGCCGCAACTACGGCGCCACGCACTTCATCGTCGGCCGCGACCACGCCGGTGCCGGCGACTACTACGGCACCTACGACGCGCAGAAGATCTTCGACACGATCGACGTCGACGAGCTCGGGATCGAGCCGCTGATGTTCGAGCACACCTTCTGGTGCAACGAGTGCGAGGGGCTTGCATCGAACAAGACCTGTCCGCATGACCAAGAGGCGCGCCTCTTCCTTTCCGGAACAAAGGTCCGCGAGATGCTCGGCAACGGCGAAAGGCCGCCGCACGAGTTCTCGCGTGACGAGGTCGCCGACATCCTGATCGACGCTTACAAGGAGGACTGAACGAGCATGGCTGGCGAGAAGGGCTTCACCCTCTGGTTCACCGGGCTTTCCGGTGCCGGCAAGACGACCATTTCCGGGCTGCTCGAGACCGAGCTGCGTGCGCGCGGCTCCAAGCTCGAGATCCTCGACGGCGACGTGGTGCGCGAAAACCTCTCGAAGGGCCTCGGCTTTTCGAAGGAGGACCGCGACATCAACATCCGCCGCATCGCCTTTGTCGCTGACCTGCTCAGCCGCAACGGCGTGCCGGTGATCACCGCGGCGATCTCCCCTTACGCCGAGATCCGCGACGAGGCGCACGAGCTGATGGGAGACCGCTTCATCGAGGTCTACGTCAAGGCGTCGGTCGACACCTGTGCCGAGCGCGACGTCAAGGGCCTCTACGCGAAGGCGTTCTCGGGTGAGATCAAGGAATTCACCGGCGTCTCCGATCCTTACGAGATTCCGGAGAACCCGGCTTGGGTCTGCGACACGGAGAACGAGACTCCTGAGGAGTCGGCTCAGAAGCTGCTGGAGTACCTCGAGTCGCGGGAGCTGATCCCGGCGGCTGCGGTTACTGCTTAGTTCGAAGCGGATGGGAGGGGCAACCGCCCCTCCTTTCGCGTTTCTGGGGCAGTAACCGCAGCCGCCGGTCTCCCGCGCAGCTTGTTAGGGCTACCGGTCCTTCTGCGCCGGAACCTGAGGGCTGCCCAACCCGAAGGTGTCGTAAGCCCCGAATTTGGCGAAGGTCTTGTGAGTGGGGCCGTGGTAGTCGGACGAGCCGGTGGGGATCAGGCCCAGCTCCTCGCAGAGACGCAGAAGGTGTTCGGTCTGCTCCTGATTGTGCGTCGGATAGAAAGCCTCGACGCCGTCGGCTCCGAGGGAGCGGATCAGGTCCTCAACCTCATCTGGGTCGTCGATGTCCCAATAAGGGTGGGCGACCACCGCGGTGCCGCCGGCCTCGTGGATCAAGGCGATTGCCTGCTCTGCGGTTGGCCATTTACGAGGGACGAAGGCCTTGCCGCCCGGGACGAGGTACTCCTCGAAGAAGGGCCCGAGGTCGCCGGTTGCGCCCGCGGCGCGGGCGATGTGGGGGCGGCCGATCGAGAGGGCGTCGCCGGCCTCTTTGATCGCGTCCTCGAGCTTCACTTCAAAGCCCCAGTTGCGCAGCCGCTGGATGATCTCCTCGGCGCGGTTGACCCGTTCCTTCTGCGCTCTTTCGCAGACCGGCTTCATCGTCGTCAGGTCGACCCAGTAGCCGCAAATGTGGAGGTCTTCGGCGTACTCGTGCACGCAGGACATCTCGATCGCCGGCACCAGCTCGACACCCAACCCCTTAGCCGCCTCCGCCGCCTCTTCGACTCCCGCAACCGCATCGTGGTCGGTGAGAGCAAGCGTGGTGACCCCGGCTTCCCAGGCTTGGGCAACGACCTCAGCCGGGGCCAGTTGCCCGTCCGAAACGGTCGAATGGCTCTGAAGCTCGATCAGCACGAGGCCGGAGAAGCTATTGCACCGAAGGGCACAGCGGCGGTGCAGCCACCCCGCCCCCGCGCTGATTAGACTGCGCCGCCGTGTTCCAGAAGGTCCTCATAGCCAACCGCGGCGAGATCGCAATCCGCGTCGCCCGCACCCTGAAGGAGATGGGCATCGGCTCGGTCGCCGTCTACTCGGAGATCGACCGCGACGCTCCGCACGTGCGCGCGGCCGACGAGGCCTTCCTGATCGGCCCCGCGGTGCCGGCCGAGAGCTACCTCAACATCGAGAAGATCATCGCGACGGCCAAGGAGGCGGGCGCGGAAGGGATCCATCCCGGTTACGGCTTTCTCGCCGAGAACGCCGACATGGCCCGCGCCTGCGACGAGGCGGGGATCACCTGGATCGGTCCGCCACCGGAGGCGATCGAAGCGATGGGCTCGAAGACGAAGGCGCGCGAGATCATGGAGCAGGCCGGGGTGCCGATCGTCCCCGGCTCGACCGAGGTCGCCAAGGACCTCGACGAGGCCCGCAAGCAGGCTGATGAAGCTGGCTACCCGGTCGCCTGCAAGGCCGCGGGCGGCGGCGGCGGCAAGGGCTTCCGCGTCGCGATGACGCCCGACGACCTCGCCGAGGCCTTCGAGGGCTCGGCCCGCGAAGGCGAGAAGTTCTTCTCCGACGACCGCGTCTACATCGAGCGCTACCTCGAGGATCCGCGCCACGTCGAGGTCCAGGTGCTGGCCGACGGACACGGCAACGTGATCCACCTCGGCGAGCGCGACTGCTCGATCCAGCGCCGTCATCAAAAGGTGATCGAGGAGGCCCCCGGCCCGCACGTGGACGAGGAGATGCGCGCGCGGATCGGCAAGATCGCCACCGACGCGGCGGCCGCCGTCGGCTACCGCGGCGCGGGCACGATCGAGGGGATGCAGGTCGGCGAGGAGTACTTCTTCTTGGAGATGAACACCCGCGTGCAGGTCGAGCACTGCGTGACCGAGATGGTCACCGGCATCGACATCGTCCGCGAGCAGATCCTGGTCGCCGCCGGCGAGCCGCTCTCGATCGCCCAGGAGGACGTGGCACTGACCGGTTGGTCGATCGAGTGCCGGGTCAACGCCGAGGCGGCGCACAAGAAGTTCGCTCCCGCCCCCGGCCCAATCGGCGACTCCTACCGCGAGCCCTCCGGCCCCGGTGTCCGCGTCGACTCCGGCGTCGAGGGTGGCTCCGAGGTGACGCCGATGTACGACCCGATGGTGGCCAAGCTGATCGTCTGGGACGTCGATCGCGAGAAGGCGACCCGGCGCATGCTGCGGGCGCTCTCCGAATACGACTCCGGCGGCCTGACCACGCTGATCCCCTTCCACGAAGCGATCCTCGCCACCGAGCAGTGGGCAAAGGGCGAGACCTGCCGCGACCTGATGGAGGACAACGACTGGCTGAAGTCGACCGCTCCGGCCGACCCCAAGCCGCCCGAGCCCGCTGAGGACGGCGGCGAGATCGTCAGCCGGGACTACAAGGTCGAGGTCTCGGGCAAGCTCTTCGACGTCAAGGTGATCGGCGCCCAGTTGGTCGCCGCCGCCGCCGCGCCCGCTGCCGGCGGCAAGAAACCGCCGAAGCGCGAGCGCAAGGCCGGTGCCGGCGGCGGCGCCTCGAGCGAGTCGCTGCCCTCGCCGCTGCAGGGCACGATCTTCAAAGTCGCGGTCGAGAAAGGCGCCGAGGTCGCCGAGGGCGACCTGATCTGCGTGATCGAGGCGATGAAGATGGAGAACGAGATCGTCGCCCACCGGGCCGGCAAGGTCGAGGAGCTGAAGATCGCCGAGGGCGACTCGGTCTCCAGCGGCGACGTCCTCGCCGTGATCAAGTAACAGCAGCGCTCAGCGTTTCGGCTGTTTGCTCTGCTGCTGTTCTTTCTGCTGCTTTTGTTTTTCCCGCCGTTCCGCCTTGATCGCGCGAATCACTTCCTGGCGTTCGCGCCGGGTCAGCGGGATTTCGGCTGCTTCCTCGCTGCAGCCACGGCCGACGCAGTCCTCGAGCCGTTCGGTCAGTTCGCGGTGGAGGAAGTTGCGCACCGGGAAGTAGTTGGGGATGCGGACCAGGTTGTTGAGCTCGTATGGGTCGTGTTCGAGGTCGTAGAGCTCCTTCTCGCCGTCCGGCCAGGCGATGTACTTGTAGGGGCCGAGGCGAATTCCCTCGTAGTCCTTGGGCGGTGCAAGCAGCGAGATGGTCGCCCCGCCGCCCCGCTGAGCTTCCGGGCTCAGCTGCGCGGCCGCGTTCGTCTTTCGTGGCCGGGGGCTGCTCTGGTCGCTCGGTTCGGCGATCGCCCCAGCCTCCTGGACGTCGGAGGTCTCGACGAAGGACTCGAAGAGGAAGGGGCGCAGGGTGCGCAGTTCGGGGTCTTTGAAGAAAGGGGTCATCGAGCGACCGTCGACGCTCTTGTCGGGGGTGACGCCGGCCAGTTCGAGGATCGTCGGCGCGATGTCGATGTTGCCGACGATCTCGCCCGATTCGGTGTTGGCGCGGATGTGCGGACCGCGGATCAGGAAGGGCAGGTGGGTGGCGGGCTCATAGGCGAGGAACTTGCCGCCGATCAGGCGGTGCTCGCCGAAGAAGAAGCCGTTGTCGGAGGTGAAGATGACGTAGGTGTTGCGCAGGCGGTGCAGCGAGCCAAGCGTGTCCATCAGCTGTTTGACGCCGTCGTCGATCGAACGCAGCGACTCCAGCATCTTGTCCCAGTAGACGCGGTAGGTATGAATGTCGCTGAGCGAGAGGTAGGGGGCTTCCTTGATAAAGCTGGGCTTGTCGGCGACGTTGCCCTCGGCAAAGCCCTGGCCGCGGTTGTGCGGCATCGGCGCGCCCTTGAACCAGTCGTAGTGGCGGGGCGCCGGCTCGGGGCCGGCCGGCTTGCGGAAGTCGCCGTGCGGGGCGGTGTAGTCGAGCTGCAGGTAGAAGGGCTGTTCAAGCGAGGTTTCGCGCAGCTCCTGGGTGGCGAAGTTGGTCAGCGTGTCGGTCTCGTAGAAGCAGGGTTGGCCGTTGAGTGGGGCGAAAGGGCAACCGAGGTCGTCGCGGGTCGTGTATTCGCGCGGTTCCCAGGTGCCCGGGTCGCCGTAGGGGCCTTCGACCACGCCGTTGTTGTTGAGCGTGTAGCCGTAGAAGTAATGGTTGGTGTCGGCCTTCAGGGTCGTGTGCCAGGCGCTCCAGCCGGGTGGCACGGTGGTGCCGTTGTCATACGGTTCGTCGCCGTAGCCGTTGAGGAACTTGCCGATGTGGATCGTGCGGTAGCCGGCCCCCTGCAGCCAGGTGGCGATGTTGTGGGTGTAGGCGGCGCGGAAGGAGAAGCCGAAGTAGCCGCCGTTGGGCTGGATGTTGCCCTTGACCCCGTTGTTGTGGGCGTAGCGCCCGGTCATCAGGCTGACCCGCGAGGGGCAGCAGAGCGGGTAGGAGGCGTAGTAGCGGTTGAAGGTCATTCCCCGCTTGGCGATCAGGTTCAGCGTGTTCGGCATCGCCTGCAACTTTGGTTCGCCGAAGGCGGCGTAGAGGCCGTCGAGGGTCTGGTCGTCGGTTTGGATCACGAGGAAGCTCGGCGGCTGCGTCGTCGCGGCTGTCGCGCTGCTCGAGCGAGACCCGCCGGCGACGAGCAGGCAGAGCAGTGCCAGCATGCCGGCGCCAATGACGGCCAGCCTGATTCCGCGTCCTGCCTTGCTGTGTTCGATGCGATCCATGGAGACAGTGGCCGCGGGCAGGCGACCTACACGGTCGAAACAACTACGCGCGCCGAAGTTGCGAAACGCTAGAGATCGCTCAGGACGCGCCGAGCTTTTTGGCGGCGTCGCGGAAGTTCTTGACGGTGGCGCTGGGGGCCTTGCGGCCTTCGAGTTTCTCGCCGTGGCGGTTGACCCAGATAACCGGCACGTTCATTTTCAGCAGCGGGGCGACGTCGTTGGTGTAGTTGCAGCCGATGTGCAACCAGCCTTTCTTGCCGCCGATCCGCCGCGCCGCCTCTTTGAAGTGGACGGGGTCGGGCTTGTAGCTGCGCACTTGCTGTGCGGTGACGACGAGGTCGAGTTCAGTGCGCAGGTGGCGGCGCGAGATGCCCAGCAGTTTGTCGTCGATGTTGGAGACGATGCCGATCTCGTAGCGTTTGCCGAGTCGGTCCATCGCCGCGTTGGACTCGCGGAAGGGCAGCCAGTAGGCGACGCTGTCGGGCAGGAACTGCGCCCGCGAAGGCTCGATCTCCCAGCCCAGCTCGCCGGCGACCTTGACGATCGTGCGCCGCAGCACCTCGGCGTAGAGCTCGTAGGAGCCGGCCATGACTTCGGCCTGGACCTCCATGAAGCGGGCCAGGAAGGGCTCCTCTTCGAAGCTGAAGCCGTCCTTCTGGGCCTCTTTCTTGCAGGCATCGATGATGCCTTTCTCCCAATCGATCAGGGTGCCGTAACAGTCGGTGGTTACCCATTTGATCGTTTTGAGACTGGGGAGAGGCATGGCGGCGGCGCATTATGCCAATCGCTTCGAAGGCAGGCGGCGCGCCACTGGAAGTCGGTCCGCGCCGAAGGTCGGATAGGCTGCCGCCCGCGCCGCAGGGGCGCACCTCACCCATGGACCTCCTCGAGTATCAGGGCAAGCAGCTTTTCGCCAAGCACGGCGTCGCCGTGCCGAGCGGCGAGGTCGCCGCGACGGTTGACGACGCGGTGGCGGCGGCGGATCGGATCGGCTACCCCTGCGCGATCAAGGCGCAGGTGCTGATCGGCGGCCGTGGCAAGGCCGGCGGGATCAAGATCGCCCAAGACGCCGAGGAGGCGCGCGCCTACGCCGACGCGATCCTCGGCATGGACATCATCGGTCCGCATGGCGAGGGTCCCTTCCGCGTCGATCAGGTCTGGATCGAGGGCGGCTCGGACATCGCCTCCGAGTACTACGCCTCGGTGATCCTCGACCGCGGTGAGAAGAAGCTGCTGGCGATGGTCTCCGCCAAGGGCGGCATGGACATCGAGGCCGTCGCCGCCGAGGACCCCGACGCGCTTGTGCGGCGCCACATCGACCCGACCCGGCAGTTCGAGGCCGGCGCGGCGCGCGAGATCATCGATGCCGCCGGGCTCGACGAGGACGTCCGCGACAAGGCCGCCGAGGTGCTGGTGAAGCTGGCCGAGGTGGCGAGCTCCGAGGACGCCTCGCTGATCGAGGTCAACCCGCTGATCGTCACCAACGACCGCGAGGTCGTCGCGCTCGACGCCAAGGTGACGATCGACGGCAACGCCCTCTTCCGCCACCAGGACCTGGCCGAGATCGCAGACACCGCTGAGGACCCCCAGGAGGCGATGGCGAAGGAGAAGGGCCTCACCTACGTCAAGCTCGAGGGCAACGTCGGCATCCTCGCCAACGGCGCCGGGCTCTGCATGTCGACGCTTGACGTAGTCGCCCAGGCGGGTGGCGCTCCGGCCAACTTCCTCGACGCCGGCGGCGGCTCCAAGGCCGAGGCGATCGTCGACGCGCTGACCGTGATCACCTCCGACGAGAAGGTCACGGCGATCCTCTTCAACATCTTCGGTGGCATCACCCGCTGCGACGAGATCGCCAAGGGCATCGTCACCGCCTCACAGCAGATGGACCTGAAGCTGCCGCTGGTCGTGCGGCTTGACGGCACCAACTCCGAGGAGGGGCTGAAGATCCTCGCCGAGGCCAACCTGCCCAACCTGAACCAGGAGACGACGATGCTCGACGCCGCCCGCCGCGTGGTCGAGCTGGCTGGGAGCAACGGCTGATGTCGATCATCGTCGACAAGGAGACCAAGCTCGTCGTTTCCGGCCTGACTGGCCGCGAGGGCTCCTTCCACGGCCTGCGCAATCGTGCTTACGGGACCAATCTGGTTGCCGGCGTCACGCCGGGCAAGGGCGGCCAGGACGTAGAGGGCGTGCCGGTCTTCGACTCGATCAAGGAGTCGGTCGAGCAGGCCGGGGCCAACACCTCGATGATCTTCGTGCCGGCGCGCTTTGCCGCGCCGGCGATCGACGAGGCGATCGAGTCCGGGGTCGAGACGGTGATCGCGATCACCGAGGGCATCCCGGTGCTCGACATGCTCAACACCTACTGGAAGGCGAAGGAGGCGGGTGTTCGCCTGATCGGGCCGAACTGCCCCGGCGTGCTCTCACCGGGCAAGGCCAACGTCGGCATCATCCCCGCCCAGTTCTTCGACCCGGGCAAGATCGGCGTCGTCTCCAAGTCGGGCACGCTGACCTACCAGATCGGCAACGAGCTGAAGCAGGCGGGCGAG